>Ga0307379_10013073_pt1 | contig 10777 bp, 9 predicted proteins | sample UN2MG_FD_202237 | JGI IMG/M metagenome (GOLD analysis project Ga0307379, IMG submission 202237) | Soil microbial communities from Risofladan, Vaasa, Finland - UN-2 | ecosystem: Environmental > Terrestrial > Soil > Coastal area > Acid sulfate soil | place: Finland: Risofladan, Vaasa | collected... | reverse complement strand
CTCGATCCCTTCCTGGTCGCCAACCGGAAGCCCAAGACCACGGATAATAGCCGCAGGTGTACACTCATCTGCTTCACCCATCACGATCTCTGCGGCAGACGCGATGTTGTCTGCCAGTGCCTGTTTTGTGACCTCAAGTTCCCTGCCGAAGAGGTCACACATCCCCCTGTCATCCACAACGGAGGGGATTCCGCTGCAGCCGATAGCCACCCCGGAACACCCCATCCGCATGGCATGAGTCCGGCTGTCGGCGATTATGACCGCGATATGCACACCGCAGAGAGAAAATATTTGTTCCCTGATATTCCGGGCACTTTCATCCGGCCGGGGCGGGAGCGGGATCACACATCCTGGCGGGGCATTGGACTCGTCAATCCCTGCATTGGGGAGAAGTGTCCCGTTCTTCATGCAGAGGAGAAATCCACGAATGCCGCCGACGATGCTGTCGCTTTCGCTCCTGACCACTTCCACAAGGCGGGGGTCCATGTCATACTTCCGGGCCATCTCTACCGATTCCGGGCCGGGAGTTATGGAATCGAGGCTGATTACATATCCTTCCGCGGTGGCCACCGCCGTTTCCGCTATGACCAGGACGTCACCTTCCCGGAATTCTCCCGCCCCGGAGTGACCTGTTGCCTCTGCCAGGATGGCGGGGATATCATCGCCTTCACGGATCAGGCCGGTCCGGATTCCATATACTGTGAATTCCTCGATCATTTCTTCCCCCCAAGTGCCTCCATTACCTTGATCACGTCCACCGTAGGGGCTACGTCATGGGTGCGGATCACGTCCGCACCGCTTCCTATCAGAACCGCAGTCAGGGCCAGCGAAGCTGGCAGCCTTCCCTCCGGTCCTTTTTCTACCAGCGTGCCGAGGAAACTCTTGCGTGATATCGCAGCAAGGAGTGGCCTGCCAAACCTGCGGAACTCCTCGAAGTGCCGGCACAGATCCCAGTCCATTGCAGGAGTCCGTTCGGGAATCCACCTTCCAATTCCGGGATCGAGCACATATTCGGAAATGCCGTGCTCGGTGCACCTGGATGCTACCCGGGACAGCGCTGCAATCGTATCAGGAAAACCCATGGCATCGCCGGGTCGGACATGTGAGGCCATGAGGAATGCCGGCAGGCCTGACCCGGCCACTATTTCCGCGTATTCCCTGTGTGCCAGCCCCCCGATGTCATTGACGGCATGGATGTCATGAGAAAGGCACGTTTCCAGAACGGAGGCATGGGTGGTGTCCACCGATACCAAAATACCGCTCCCGTCCAGTTCCGCCAACGCCGAGGCCATCCGCTCACTCTCCCTCTTCTCATCCAGCGGCGGTGAGTCGGGAGCGGTGCTCCTGGCACCTATATCGATCAGGACCGCCCCCTCTTCGACCATTGCTTCAGCTTTGGCCCTGATAGCACTTGTTTTAACAAATGATCCGGAAAAAAAGGATTCGGGGCTGCAGTTGATGACACCCATGACTCTCACCGGGCCCCCTCCGCCGATGGATATCCCGTTTATTCGACACTGATGCATGAAGCGCGTTGTGCTGCCAGGAACGTGTTTTCCATGAGTGTAGCGATTGTCATGGGGCCCACGCCTCCCGGAACAGGGGTAATTGCCCCTGCGATGTCTTTGACCCTCTCAAAATCCACATCGCCACACAGTTTTCCATCCACCATGTTCGTACCCACGTCGATGACCACCGCACCCTCTTTCACCATTTCAGGCCCGATAAACCGGGCCCTGCCTATGGCACTCACAAGGATATCGGCGCGTTGTGTCTCATCTTTTAAGTTTTCTGTCCTGCTATGGCAAATGGTGACCGTGGCATTGCTGTTGAGCAGCAGGGCGGCCATCGGCCGTCCCACTTCGACACTCCTTCCTGCCACCACGGCATGGAGCCCTTCAGGCTCGATGCCATATTCAGAAAGGAGGTTCATTACTCCAAGCGGAGTGCATGGGGCGAATTCCGGGTTTCCTGAAAACAGGCGGCCCAGATTCAGGGGATGGAATCCGTCAACGTCCTTTTCCGGGGCCACTGCGCATATTACCGCATTTGTATCGATATGAGGCGGCAACGGCAGTTGGACCAGGATGCCATGGATATCGGGATCATTGTTGAGCCGGCAGATTTCCCCCACCACCACTTCAGTGCTGGTGTCTTTGGGGAGTTCTATCCCTACCGAGCCGATATTCACCCGTTCACATGCCCGGTGTTTCATCCGGACATACATCTGGGAGGCGGGATCCGACCCTACGATGACAGTGGCCAGCCTGGGACGAAGGCCGGACTTTTCTATCTCGCGTTTCAGCAGTTCCAGTCTCTTTTCAGAGGTCTTTTTTCCATCAAGGATCATGTTACTGGGGATACAGGGGGAATTTCGTGGCCATTTCGCGGACTTCTTCCTTAATCTTCTTTACCATACTGTCGTTATGGATATCCTTTAATATAGTGCTGATATATTCACCGATAATCCGCATCTCCTCCTCCTTCATTCCCCTTGTGGTGACTGCAGGGGTACCGACACGAAGACCACTGGTCACAAACGGGCTCCGGCTCTCATTAGGTATGGTGTTTTTATTGACCGTGATATTGGCTTCGCCCAGAACGTTTTCCGCTTCAAGCCCGGTAATGCCAAGCGAGGTCAGGTCAAGGAGGATCAGGTGATTATCAGTACCGCCCGAGACCACCCGCAGGTCTGCATCCATGAAGACTTCGGCCATAGCACGGGCATTTTTCACGATCTGGCGATTATATTCCTTGAAAGAAGGCCTCAGGGCCTCTTTAAAGCATACAGCCTTTGCAGTAATCGTATGCATGAGTGGGCCGCCCTGCATGCCGGGGAATACCGCTTTGTCTACCTTTGCGGCATATTCGCTGTCGCACATGATAGCCCCACCCCGTGGGCCGCGGAGTGTTTTATGGGTGGTTGTGGTGGTGAAGTTCACAACATTCACCGAGGTCGGGTGTACGCCTGTGGCGCAAAGGCCGGCGATGTGGGCGATGTCTGCCATGCAGTATGCACCTACCTCATCGGCAATTTCCTGAAATGCCTTAAAGTCAATAGTCCTTGGATATGCTGAAGCACCACAGACGAGCATGTTTGGCTTTTCCTTTCTTGCCATCTCTTCTATGACCCCATAATCCAGCATTTCGGTTTTTTCATCTACACCGTATTGACTGACCTCGTAAAACTTTCCGGTAAAGCTGACCGGAGAACCGTGCGACAGGTGTCCGCCCTGGGTCAGCTTCATGCTCATCAGCTTGTCTCCCAGGTTCATGAACGCAAAATAGACCGCCATATTGGCCTGAGTCCCGGAATGGGGCTGGACATTGGCATGCTCAGCCCCGAAGAGCTCTTTTAGGCGGTCCCGGGCCAGGTTCTCTGCCATGTCATGGAACTCGCACCCGCCGTAATACCGCTTGCCGGGATAGCCTTCAGCGTACTTGTTGGTCATGATCGATCCCATCGCCTCAAGCACGGCCTTGCTTACCAGGTTCTCTGAAGCGATGAGTTCAAGACCGTCCCGTTGACGAATACGCTCTTTTTCTATAATATCCGAAATTTCTGGATCTGTGGTGGCCAGATAAGACATATAAAGAAAAGTCGTCCTGATCAGGTAATACTTTTTCTTCTCTATAATAAAAAAAGGGAGAAACAGGCTGTTTTAGGAAAGTAAGAGGGAAGAAAACGCGCCAAAATTACCCAAAACAAAGACTTTGGCGAATATATATGAGGGAGAGAGCAACGTTATGGTTCTCACTTTTTTTGAATACGTCGCTATTTTTTTGTGAGAAGAACCTGGGTCTCCGGCGTGGTTTATACTATGTAATGAATAATCGGGAAAATGTCCTTGTCTGCAGCATAGAAGAGATATTATTGAATTTTTTTCGAATCCGGTCAATATAAGGGGAGAATATTTTTTTCTTACTTAAATTTCGCCATCTCTGCATTTATTTCTGCAGCGGAAGCATTTTAATATGGAAACGCATTCTATCAATTAATAAAAAGCGCAAAATCAATGATGCCCACCTGCATACACTATGGAGAGTATATTGACCCCATTATGCACTCTGCAGTCCATGGGAGCAGGGTTCGTTGTGCAACTGAATCAGCTGTGAGCCCTCACATGATGCCTGTCGGCCAAGCTCTCACTGCCGATGCATGCACCTGATCACCGAAGGAGAGAGAAATGGAGATAATAAAGGATAAAGGGAAAGTCCCTCTCATTGACGAGCGTGTGGCCGTACTGGAGAGGAAGGTTAAGGAGATGGAGGCCCTGGTCAAGGGTCTCACCGATGAGTTGCTCGATCTGAAATCTGTTACCATGAGGCTGACGAAATCCGAGGAGAGACTTAGAAATGTAAAGTCTTCTCCCGGTCCTTCGGAAACCGTGGTAATGCAAAAGAAGACCGCCCCCATCCAGAGCAGCGTCAGGATACCCCAGCCCATTCCGGAGAAGGAGCCGGAGAAGATGGATATGATCATGCAGCCGGACGGCACCCTCAAGCCCGAAAAAAGGAAATCGAGTGATTATATCGTTGCAGCGGCGGGATACACAAAGAAAAAAAAGCTGGGATTTGGGAGCGGATCAAAATCCGGTGACGTAATCGTCGCCGAAGATGACGAAGAAGATTCATCTGGTAAAAAGTGACAGGGGCTTTGGTCTTTGCATATCACGCAGCTGGAGATAGATAATTTCAAATCATTCACTAAAAAGAAAAAAATTCCTTTTTACAACGGATTCACGGTCATTTCGGGTCCTAATGGGTCTGGAAAGAGCAATATCATTGACAGCATTCTTTTTGTGCTGGCACTTTCAGGTTCCCGGACTCTTCGGGCTGAGAAACTGACTGACCTTATTAACCTGAATTCGGGTAAGAATACTGCCGAAGTGACCATTACCCTCTCTGACGGCACGAAGATCAGGAGAAGGATAAAGCGGACCGCAAGCGGCTATTACAGCTATAACTATCTCAATGATCGCCTCTGCAAGCAGGCTGATGTTACAGAGCTGCTGGCAAAATCCGGGATCAAGCCCCATGGATACAATGTGGTGATGCAGGGGGACATTACCCGCATCATCGAAATGAGTGATTTTGAGCGGAGAAAGATCATCGACGAGATCGCCGGAGTTGCAGAGTTCGATACGAAGCGTGACCAGGCCCTTATCGAACTCGAGGTGGTACGGGAGAGGATTGAAAGGGAAGAGATGCTGCTGCATGAGCTCTCGATAAGGCTCAAGGAGCTCGCTGCAGAACGTGAACAGGCTCTGATATACCAGCAGTGGCAGGAAAAGCTCAATCATTTCCAGAGCTGCCGGGCGGTAGCCCTGCTTCATGAACAGGAGAAGGAACTGGCTGCACTGGTAAGGGTGATTGAAGAGCATACTCTTTCAATGGAGAGGGCACTTTCGGATAAGAGCCTGGAAGAAAACGAACTCTCGTACCTTCAGGCAGATCTGGCAGATATTGACGAGCAGATTAACCAGAAGAGCGGTTCTGAGTACCTGAAGCTGATAGCAGAACTCGAAGAGGCCAAAGGCTCGATAAAGCTGGCCGAACAGAGCATCGTGCGCCATAAGAGGGACAAGGAATCAAATCTTGAGGCCACTAACCGCACCTACGTTGATATGAAACGGGCGGAGACTCGTGTGGGAGAATGTAGCCAGGCCATCAGGGACTTAAACATTGACCGTACCAACCTGGCCATGGGGGCAGCAACAGCCCGGGCACAGGTTGAGAATACGGAAAACGAGATCAAGGCCCAGAGCAGGGATGCCGAAGGAGCCAGGGACGAACTCTTCGCGTTGATGAACGTGGTGGAGGAGAAGAAAGCGGACCGTTCCACAATCCTCCATGAAAAAGATATGCTGCTGGAGAAGAGCAGGCTGCGAACTTCGGAAAAGGAGAGGCTTGAAGAGCGTATTTGTACAATTGTGGAGGATCTGGACGCCCGCATAGAGCAGGGAAATGGGTGTGCAGGGCAAATTGACGCAAAGCGGAAAGAACAGGAGGGCCTGGACCGTGAACTCTCCTCTCTTGAAAGCAGCCTCTTTGCAAAGCGCTCCACGCTTGAACGAGTGAGGGATGAATACCGTGGATATGAGCAGGAGGTAGTACGACTTGAGGCCCAGCAACAGGCGCGGGGTGGAGGCGGAAGCCGTGCACTGGATGCAGTACGGGGCATGGACGGGGTATACGGCACGATATCCCAGCTTGGAAAAGCGCCTCCTGAATATGCCACTGCGCTCAATGTGGCTGCCGGCCAGAGGCTCCATTACGTGGTGGTAGGAGATGACAGGGTGGCAACTTCCGCCATATCATATTTAAAAGAGAATAAAATGGGGAGGATGACGTTTCTTCCCCTGAATAAAATGAAGCCCCCTGCGCTCTCACCGCTGAAAGGGGAGGGGATTTTGGGATATGCAGTGGATATGCTGGAATTCGATTCGCGTTACAGGGTTGCATTCCAGGTAGTTTTTGGCACTACCGTAGTGGTGGAATCTCTTTCCACGGCCCGGAAACTGATGGGAAGATATCGTATGGTCACCTCTGACGGGGAGCTTGTGGAAAAGAGCGGGGCCATGACGGGTGGCAGTTTTAAAAAAGTCCAGAAAGGTTTTGGTGCGGCCGTAGAAGACGAGATTGTCAGGTTACGCCAGCAGATGGATTCCATTGGGGTGGAGATTGCAGACCTGGAGAGTGCTGTGAAAAGAGGCACAGAAGAGATCGATGCCCGGAGAAGAACCCGGGGAGATATGGAGCAGGAAATCAGCCGCCTTGAGATGATGCAGGGCGAATTCCAGAAACAGGCTGACACACTGGACCAGGAAAAAGAGAGGATTGGACTGGCCCTGGAATCCATTGCCGAAGAAGTAAGGACCGGTACCACCGAACTTGCAGCACTGGAAGTAAAATTTGACAATACCACTGATGAGATCAATAAGCTTGCGAAAAAGATCGACGCAATCAAAAAACGCCTTGATGACACGGATATTCCAGCACTATCCGAACAGCTGGAAAAGAAGAAGAGGGAAGCCGAGGATATCGAGAGGAGGCTCCGGAATAAGGAGGCGGATATCAACGATCTTCAGAGGGAGCGCCAGCACTTCAATGCCAGGGTGGAAGAGCTGAAAGAAGAGATCGGGCGTATCACTGGAAGGAACAGGGAGATTGATGAGGAGATTTCAGTTGCAGAGGAGCAGATAGAGTCCAGCAAAGAACAGATAGCCCAGATTGAGGAACGGCAGAAGCAGTTTTCCGGTGAACTGGAGGGGCTCCGGACCAAGCATAACGAGGTATCGGAGGCGATCAGGGGATCCGAAAAGCGGCTCCTTGAGTTCGATGTTTCAATGGAACGGATCAGGATCCAGATCTCGGCCCTGGAAGAGAGGCGGGCGACACTGGATTCCGAGATTGAGACTCTCCGGAATGAAGTGGGGGATCAGGATACGGATCTTACTCTTCAGGAGATAGAGGATGGTATCGCAGAGGCCACCCATAAGATGCACAAAATCGGGGCAGTGAATATGCTTGCCATAGAAGAATACGAGAAGGTGCAGGGCAGGGTGGAAGACAGAACCGAGAAGAAGGAGGTGCTTTCCAAGGAAAGAACAACGCTGCTGGAGCGAATCGAGAGTTTTGAGAAGATGAAGTATGATGCCTTCATGACCGCTTTCCGGGCTATTGACGCGAACTTTCGGGAAGTATTCGCCCGCCTTACCGGCGGGAACGGCCACCTGATACTGGAAAACGAGGAGGATCCGTTCGCCGGGGGTCTCTCCTTTGCGGTTCAGCCGCGGGACAAGCCTGTTCACCTGCTCTCTGCGCTTTCCGGAGGCGAAAAGTCTCTTACCACACTGGCATTCATCTTCTCGATACAGCAATATATCCCTGCCCCCTTCTATGCTTTTGATGAGGTGGATATGTCTCTTGACGGCTCGAATGTGGAGCGGATTGGGGAGATGATCAAGGAGCTTTCTTCCCGATCCCAGTTTATCATCGTTTCTTTGCGAAAACCGATGATCGAGGGGGCGGATCGTATCGTGGGAGTCACGCTCCTCCCGGACAAGAGCTCGTTTGTGACCGGAATCAAGGCGAATGGTTGAAGAACCGGTTGAAATTCTGGTGCATTTGGCGGAGAAGGGGGAGATTGACCCCTGGAATATTGATATTGTTGAGGTGACCGACCGGTTCCTGGCCGAGCTTGACAGGAGAAAGGAGCTTGACCTCCGCATCTCCGGGCGGACCCTTTTTTATGCCGCACTTCTCCTGCGGATGAAATCCGAGTATCTGGGAATACTGGATATGGAGGATGAGGCAGGGTTTGAAGAGGATATGGAAGGTCTGGATGAGTTCGGCCTGCCCGGAGTGTTTGGCGAGGGAGGATCGCTAGGTCCCATTGAACAGCTGGAACACGAGATAAGACGTCGCCTGGAACGCAAACACCTCCGGAAGAGGCCTGTCACCCTCTTTGAACTAATCCTTGAGCTAAAAGATGCGGAGAAAGAACAGAGAAGGAAACAGCGTTTCAGGTCGCCCATAGGCGATCTCATTGATATAGATGACGTGGTGAACATTGCCCATGAAGAAGGCTACAGGGAAGCGGCCATCTCGGTGATGGGGCAGTGCGAGGAGCGGCTTTCCGAGGAAGAGGTCATGACCCTGCACGAGCTTGCGGAACTTTTGGGAAAGAGCATCGCGGAGGTTTATATCCCACTTCTTTTCCTGATGTTTGAAGGAAAACTTGCAATATGGCAGGACGAATTTTTCGGCGAGATATTTGTGCAGGCATGCCGGGCGGAAGAGTAGGGGGAATTCTTTCATTCAGGATCCTGTTCACGTATAACAACTTCCAGACCAAGAAGAATGGATTTAATGACTTTTTTTTCCATCTCTTTTATGCTCTTCTTCCGCTCTTGTGATTGCCCTGACCTTTCTTATAGCCGAGGAAGAGGATACCAGGGCTTAATTATCGTATCACTCCGAGGATTCTGGTTCCCATTTCTTGAAGACGCGATCTCAGCGCAACTATCAGGACAACAATAGCCGGCAGGGCGAAACAACCCCCCGGGACAGGACATACTCCGCATGCGGCGCCACAGGATGTTGGGATGATGAGTGCAAGCGGGGTTGTCGCACTGGCGATCACAAATGCCCATAATCCCTTTCTTTCCTTTCCTGGAATAACGGGCATCATCTTCTCCTCCCGTACTCATAGGCTTCATGGGGGCAGGCATTTGTACATTCCTTGCAGGTTATGCAGAGATGGGAATCAACGGACTTATCGGTATCTATTGCCCAGGTTGGACAGCTGACCTGGCACTTTGTGCAGTCCTGACACTTATCCGCGTTGTAAGATATCCGGTACATTCCAAGTTTTTTTCCCACTGTGTGGGAGAGGTTTGAGAGGACACCAAGGGGGCAGAAAAAGAGGCACCAACCCCGTCCACCGGACATAAAAATTCCACCTATAACTAACCATGAAAAGAGGGTAATGAGAGATCCCGTATGCCAATAGGTAATGGCAGACATCTGCCCCGTCAGCCCGTTCGCCATGTTCTGGAGGATCGAGGAAGTGCAGTACCGGCAACAAACACTGCTAATTGACGCGATTTTGTATCCTACGATCATGGATACCGCAATGAATCCGACAAAAAACCCGTACCTGAGTCCTTTTGTTATCTGGGGATCTCTAATCCGGAGCCTGAACCGGTCAGGCAGAGGTGTGGCCCTGCTCACACCTTCGCTTACCGACCCTACCGGGCAGAGCCATCCGCAGAACACCGGCCCCATGAAGAAGGCGAGAATAACGACAGCAAGGATGAACACTGCCGCAACTGAACCGAGCAATGCATACCATCGGCCCCCGAAGAGCCAGTCGATCGGCATCCGATAGCACAGGGTGTGTAGCGTGGGAGATGCCATGCTTCCTGTCGCTGTATTAATCATACGAGCGATGATCGCATACGGTCCAACGAATAGGAAAAATCCCATGACGAGTGACAGATAGCGCCACCGGTTCTTTTGAATTGTCTCAATTACAGTCATCAGTGGCAGTCACCTCCACTTCCATTGATCATGCCAGCACCGTTCATCACCGTGATTGGAAGAAAGGTGAGCGTTTCGCCGGTATCTGCATCTGACAACAGGAGTCCTCCTTCATAGACGATATCATCATAGAGCCGATCCTCGGGGATAAGGAAGAACCAGTCGATTCCCAGGTTCCGGATTGATTCCCTCGGTGGTAGTGGTTCGATGAATGTGCGGGTATCGGGGTCAAACGGAAGATTTGCACTCACCTCCCATCGTACCGGGATCGAGGCATTCACGAGTTCCATCCGTATCTTTATGGATTTCTTCCCGATGTTCGTAATCCAGTGGGTTGAGATTCCCTCAATACCGGGGTTCAGTACTTTTTTCAGGTTTCCTCTCTGCTGTAAATTAATAATGATCGGCGCCATTTCAAGGGGAGCTCCTGCCCCTTTGATGACCTGTGGGGAGGTGATATTACCTGCAGGCACTGCCACCCGGAAGTGGACCATCTCTGATTTACCATAGTCAGAAGCATACACCGCCGCTCCAATAGTGAGCATGAATGTGAATGCGGCTGCAAAGACGATTATGGCGGCTTTTACCATCTCTTTCCCTCTTTGCAGGGATAAGTATCCGAATTCATAGTACAGGATCCTTGAATTTCTTTTGGAACATTACGATTGGTCATAAATAGAATCTTCGCATGCAAAAAAGGATGGAGATGAAGGCCATGATTCCTTTGCGG
>Ga0307379_10013072_pt1 | contig 10777 bp, 7 predicted proteins | sample UN2MG_FD_202237 | JGI IMG/M metagenome (GOLD analysis project Ga0307379, IMG submission 202237) | Soil microbial communities from Risofladan, Vaasa, Finland - UN-2 | ecosystem: Environmental > Terrestrial > Soil > Coastal area > Acid sulfate soil | place: Finland: Risofladan, Vaasa | collected... | reverse complement strand
CAAGCCGTCGTGAAAACGACGCTCGAAGCGGCAGCGGGGAGGGTTCCCGTTCTGGTTGGAGCCAATGCCGGCGGCACGCGCGAAGTGGTCAGGCACGCTCGCGATGCGGAATCCCTTGGTGCTGAGGGCCTTCTCCTGGCTGCGCCTTACTATTCCCTGCCGACGGCCGATGAGTTGTTTGAGCATTTCCGGGTAGTGGACGAGGCGATCAGTATCCCGATCATGCTTTACAACTATCCGGGCCGTACCGGCGTTGATATGACACCCGAGTTGATCGAGCGGCTCGCCGAGCTGGAAAACGTCCGCTACGTAAAAGAGAGCACGGGTGACGTGACGCGCGTCAGTGAGATCATTCGCCGCTCGGGCGAGAAGTTGCGGGTGTTCTGTGGATGCGACACGTTGGCGCTGGAGAGTATGCGGCTGGGAGCCGTCGGCTGGGTCGGTGGAGTGGTCAACGTCTTGCCGAAAGAACACGTGCAGTTATTCGAGCTGGCCTGTGAGAAGAAGGACATGGCCGCCGCTCAGCAGCTTTCTGACCGCTTGCTGCCCCTGCTCTCGATGATGGAGAACGAGGGAAAGTACACGCAATTCGTCAAAGCGGGCTGCACGCTGGTTGGACGCCCGGTAGGACCGCCACGCAGACCTTTGTTGCCCCCGTCACCCGAGGAAATCGTGCGTCTTCGAAAGAACCTGGACGATTTGAGAATAGCGACCGCGTCTGCGTTGGATACCTGAGCCGGCCAAACACGCAAAACCGAGGACAGGAGTCTGACTTCCAATGCCCGGGCGGTTCGATTGGAGGTAGTTATGGCACACACTCAGTTCAAGTTTCTTGCAATCATCCTCTGCCTGGCCGCATGTCCGAAAGCATGCAATGCAGCCCAGCAGGGAAATTCGATGGATCAGCGATTCGAGGCGCTGGGGAACCGTTACATGGACGAGTTCACCCGTTTTTCGCCTGTTTCGGCCACGCTTCTGGGAGATCACCGCTATGATGGGCAACTGGACCAGGTAGGCAACGAGGCGCAGGCGGAGAAGGGCCGTTTCTTTCGCCAGTTCCTCAGCGAGTTGCAGACAGTCAAACCAGCCGAGCTTTCGCGGGCGAACCAGGTGGACTATGCCCTGCTCGATCACGACTTGCGTGCTGATTTGTGGCGCCAGGAAGTACTTCAGGAGTGGGCCTGGAACCCGCTGGCCTATACAGGACTTTCGGGAAATGCCATCTACAGTCTCATGGCTCGGGATTTCGCGCCGCTGGAGGAGCGCCTGAGTTGTGCTGCCAGTCGTCTGGAGCAGTTCCCCCGACTCTTCACTCAGATTCGAGCGACCCTCCAACCGGCCCGGGTGCCGAAGATTCACGCCGAAACAGCCGTGGATCAGAACCGCGGTGTCCTGAGTATTCTGAACAACATGGTGGAGCCGCACCTTGATCGCTTGCCCGCCGTCGAGCGAGAGCGACTCGTTAAAGCTCTGGCGGCCGCCCGCGAGGCGGTGAACACGCATCAGAAATGGCTCGAATCGGAACTGCTGCCCAATGCGGCGGGTAACTTTCGTCTCGGTCGGGAACTCTACGATCAGAAACTGGCCTTCGCACTTCAAACGTCCATGACGCGGCAGCAGGTCCGCACGCTGGCCGACCGTCAGCTCCATGAGTTGCGAGAGCGGATGTACGCGATTGCCAGGGATGTTTACCGCCAGCGGTATCCCCATACCGAGTTTCCCTCGGATCCGTCTGACGCCTACAAACAAGCCATTATCCGGGCGTGCCTGGAATTGGCGTGCGCCGAGTTGCCGGATCCCAACCGAATTGTGGATGAGGCCAAACTCGCATTGGAGCGAATCACAGCCTTCGTACGCCAAAAGGACATAGTGACTATTCCGCCGGACCCGCTCGATATCATCGTCATGCCTGAGTTTCAACGAGGCGTCAGTTTGGCCTACTGCGACTCGCCCGGCGTGCTCGACGTCGGCCAAAAGACCTTTTACGCAGTGGCCCCTCCGCCCAAGGACTGGACGCAGCAGCAGGTTCGCTCACTCCTGCGGGAATACAACACCCGCTCGCTCTACAACCTGACGATCCACGAGGCGATGCCGGGCCATTTCCTGCAGCTTGCCCACTCGAACCGCTACCCAGGCAAGCTCCGGACGCTCCTCGGCTCGGGTACCTTTGTCGAAGGTTGGGCGGTTTACACCGAGTGGATGATGGTCGAGGAAGGTTTCTGCGAGGGCGATCCACTGATGCAACTGGTCGTCTTAAAGTGGTATCTGCGGGATGTCACCAACGCGATCCTCGATCAGGCCGTCCACGTTGATGGCATCAGCGAGGATCAGGCCTTGAAGCTGCTCATCGAAGACGCCTTTCAGGAAGAGCGGGAAGCCGCCGGCAAGTGGAAGCGGGCCTGCCTTACGTCCGCACAGCTTTCTACGTATTTCGTCGGCTACCTGGAGCACGTCCAACTGCGCCGCCAGGTGGAAGAGTCGTGGGGCGACAGTTTCAGCCTGAAGAGCTACCACGACAAGGTCCTGTCCTTTGGGTCGCCGCCTGTGAAGTTCGTTCGAGCGCTGATGCTCGATCAACCGATTCCACTTCCATAAAGTCTTGACTGAGGTGCCAACGCTATTGGCGCAAAACACAACTGATTCTGATGACTCAAACACACAAAGGAGAAGCCATGACCCTGTCTTTCCCACTGGAGTACGCGGCCGTCAAGAAGGCCGTGCGAGAGCTGAAATTCCGAACCCGGGCCTTTATCGATGGAGAGTTCCGGGACGCAGCCTCGGGAGAAAGCTATGTATCGATCAACCCGGCTACGGGCAAGCCCCTGGCAGAAATCGCCGCATGCGGCACACCCGAGGTGGACGCCGCAGTAAAGGCCGCGCGCCGGGCGTTCGAGAAAGGCACGTGGTCGAGGTGCCCTGCGGCCGAACGCAAACGCATCTTGCTGAAGTTCGCCGATCTTGTGGAGGAGAACCTGGCGGAGCTGGCTCTGTTGGACTGCCTTGACGCCGGCAAACCCATCACCGATTGTATGACCATGGACGTGCCCGATAGCGTCCACTGTTTCCGCTGGCACGCTGAAGCCATCGACAAGGAGTACGAACGCCTATCGCCTGTGGGGCCGGATAACGTTGCGATGATCGTACGCGAGCCATTGGGTGTAGTGGCAGCCATCCTGCCCTGGAACTTCCCCATCCAGATGGCGGCCTGGAAGCTCGGACCCATCCTGGCCACGGGCAACAGCGTCGTGGTAAAGCCGGCGTCCCAGACCTCATTGAGCGCACTGCGTCTGGCGGAGTTGTTTGCCGAAGCCGGCATTCCCGAAGGGGTGGTCAATGTCGTGCCGGGAAGCGGCCGAACCGTCGGTGCCGCGCTGGGCAAGCATACGGATGTGGACGCCGCGGCTTTCACAGGCTCGACGGAGGTCGGACGCCAAATCCTGGGATATTCAGCGGAGTCGAATCTGAAGCGGGTCGTATTGGAGTTGGGAGGAAAGAATCCACAGGTCGTTCTTGAGAGTGCGGGCGACCTCGACCACATTGCCGCCCAAGCCGTAAGCTGTGTCTTCTGGAACATGGGCGAGAACTGCAGCTCAGGCTCCCGCTTGATTGTCCACCGCAAGCTTAAGGAGGCCCTGCTCACCCGGATACTGGATATCGCCCGCGAATGGATCGTCGGCGACCCTCTCGATCCGGCCACCAAAATCGGACCGATGATTGAAGAGGCCCACATGAACAAAGTGCTCCAATACATCGAGAGCGGAAAGCAGGATGGAGCGAGCCTCATACTGGGTGGCAGCCGCATTCTGCGCGAAACCGGCGGTTACTTCGTGGCGGCCACGATCTTTGATAACGTCCGTCCCGAGATGCAAATCGCCCGGGAGGAAATCTTCGGCCCGGTCCTGTCCGTCTTAACGTGCGACACGGAGCAGGAGGCCGTCGCGCTGGCCAATGACACGACGTATGGGCTGACTGCCTCGCTCTATACGCAGAACCTGGGCACCGCGCACCGTGTCGCTCGCGCGCTCCGCGCCGGGACCGTTTCGGTGAACTGTTTCTCAGAGGGCGACGTAACGACGCCCTTCGGGGGCTTCAAGCAGTCGGGCTTCTTTGGACGCGACAAATCCATCTTCGCCCACTACCAATACACCGAGCTCAAAACCATTTGGATGCAACTGGACGCGCCGTGAACCTATGTACCCGAGCATCTTCAATGACGTGATTGGCCCTGTTATGCGGGGGCCCTCCAGCTCGCACTGTGCAGCAGCACTGCGGATCGGCCGGCTGGCGCGGGACCTCGTGGCGGGCACCATAGAAAAGGTCGTGATCGAATTCGACCGGCACGGCTCGCTCGCTACCACCCACGAGAGTCAGGGTTCCGATATGGGGTTGTTTGCCGGCCTCATGGGCTGGAATGCCACGGATGAGCGTCTCCCAGACTCCGCAAGAAAGATTCGCGCCGACGGTGTGAAGGTCGAAATCGCAATCGGGGACTTCGGCTTCGACCATCCGAACACCTACCGCATCGCTGTCAGCAATGCAGGGGAACAGCACATCTTGACAGGCATCTCCACCGGTGGGGGCATGATCGAAATCGTGGAGATTGATGGGATTGCTATTTCCATTCTCGGGGACTATTGGGAAACCCTGATTCGGATTGCCGGCCGGCCGGCGAACGCTCTGAGCCGGCTCGCCAAGGGGATTGAGGCTGACCAGGTCCTGTTCCATGAGGGCGCAGACGGCACCCTGATGCAGATCCGGGGTCAGCAGTTTGTGCAGGACGATGCGATTGCCCGGCTTGGTGCCGGCTGCGACGTTCAGTACGTCAAGCGGCTCAGTCCCGTTCTGCCGGTATTGTCATGCGCGGGTACCTCCGTGCCTTTTTCCACTGGCGAAGAGATGCTCCGCATCGACGGCGGGCGGAACCTGCCGCCGTGGGAATTGGCCGCGCAGTACGAGAGCCGGCGCGGAAACCTCTCCAGAGATGATGTCATCAATCGCATGATTCGGATCGTACATATCGTGCGCGGCTCCATTGAGCAGGGGATTCGCGGTACAACCTACAGTGATCGAATCCTTGGCCACCAATGCGGACAGTTCCAGGCCCGCATGCGTGCAGGCGGTCTCATGGACGCGGGCTTGCTGAACCATATCATACTCAATGTCACAGCCTTGATGGAGGTCAAGAGCGCGATGGGAGTGATCGTTGCGGCGCCGACGGCTGGTGCCTGTGCGGCGCTGCCGGGCACGTGCCTCGCCGCCGCCGACGCCCTGGGCCTGACGGATGAGGATGCCGCCAAGGCGATGCTCGCCGCCGGGCTCATCGGCGTTCTTGTCGCCTTCAAGACGACATTTGCCGCCGAAGTGTGCGGCTGCCAGGCGGAATGCGGCGTGGCCTCCGGCATGACTGCCGCGGCTCTGGTCTCGTTTGCGGGGGCCGGAATACGCCAGGCAACAGGTGCTGCCTCGATGGCATTTCAAAATACCCTTGGCATGATCTGCGATCCGGTCGCCAATCGGGTGGAAGTCCCCTGCCTGGGAAAGAACGTGATGGCCGCAAGCAACGCATTGGCCTGCGCCAACATGGCTCTGGCCGGCTACGATCCGGTGATCCCGCTCGATGAGGTGATCGAGACCATGGATCGGGTCGGGCGCAGTCTTCCCCGGGAACTTCGATGTACCGCGCTCGGCGGGCTGTCTGTGACCAAGACATCGAGAGATATTGAATGCCGTCTTCGTCGTCAGAATCCGGATGCGATGACGAATCCCTCCTGCGGCGGACCTGACGAAGGCAGAAGTTGAACGTGGTTCCGGGGGATGATGAACACATTGAAGGTTCTAACGCTTTCTGCATGTGGTGACGACCACCCTGGGAGGTGACCCGAAAGTACAGCCGGTACTCACCTCCACGCCGGATAACGTCACCGTGGCCGAAAGCACCGGCCGCCCGCGACGACGGAAAATTCATCTTGATCGGTCCATAGTCCTCAGACTCCAACAAGGCTCTCGGACTTCGAAAAACTGTCAATTCCGCCGTGTTCATTGATGAGTTCTACGAGATCTTCGAGTACAATCTGGTTCCGGGTCATGTTCGTTCCATCCTTTCTTTTTGGCTAAAAAGATTTCATTGGAACGACTTGACCCACTTTTGCAACCCTTTCATGTTGGGCCGTTTTATTTTCCCCCTCACCTTCTTACGAAGGGGGAAAATAAAACTGTATCTGTTTAGCGCCTCAAACGCGGTTTTTTGAGCTCGAAAACGAGGCTTTCGGGTGACATATAGCATTCAATTTGCTTGCTTAACGCAATCAAACGGCCTTTTCATGGCCAAGAACGCGGATTGACCCGCTAAAGAGATATAATAAAACTACTTTACTCGAATTTACAGAAAGAACCTTACACTACCGCTGGCGCCCCCTTGGGTAAAGCGATCCTTCGGTATCCCGGATTTGAGAAGAGCAGTATCAAGATACTTGCCTCTTTTGATATCGACCCAGCCAAAATGGAAAGCGAAACGAAGATCCCCGTGCTGCCGCTTGAGGAGATTGAAGCATATATTCAAAAGAAACAGATTAGATTCGGGATTATCTCTGTACCCGACTTTGCGGCACAACAGGTCTGCCAGATCATGGTCAAAGCCGGCATTAAAGGCATTTTGAATTTCGCACCGGTTCGGCTGAAAGTTCCTGAGGATTGCGTGATCAGAAACATCAACCTTGAGACTGAGATGGAGAATATCATCTACTTTGTGAATGCAGCCGCTGAAGAGAGAAGGTAACCGTGACAGGACGTTCGCTAAAAACCAAGTTGCTGATCGGTTTTGTTCTGGTCATTGTGGCACTGTCGATATTGATCGCCCTGCTGGGCGCATATATCATCAATAGAGACATCATCGACCGGACCGAACGGCAAGTCCTGCACGACCTCAGGGCCGCATGGTTGGTCTATACATCCGAACTTGCGAAAATCAGAGAAAGCTTCAAGCTGGTTTCCTTTCGTGAGCCGCTTGAGAGGTTGCAGGAGAAAATGGGATTACATTATCTCGAACGAGTACAGGCGGCCGATAAGGATGATGTTTCAAGCGAAATCGTTCGTGCTGTTTTTGAGACGCGGGCTGAATGTGTCGGAACAAGGATCATCTCAGACGTTGAATTGGAGAGACTCAGCACCAATTTGAAGGAAACAACTGCGATAAGAATCAAGCCCACTCTTAAAGCGATGCCAAGTGACAAACTTGAGCTTCAGCACGTTATGGCCAAAGAATATGCGATGCCTGTTCTTGATAATACAGGTGACGTCAAAGAGGTGATTTATGGCGGTAGGATAATCAATCGGGATTACTCGCTTGTTGATCGAATAAAGAAGATTGTTTTTGATGATGAAGTTTACGATTCGAAGCCTGTTGGAACGGTGACAATATTTCAGGGCGATACGAGAATATCAACCAACGTTATAGACGGGCAGGGCAACCGTGCGATTGGAACAAGAGTCTCTGCCGAGGTCTTTGAGAAAGTCATAGGGCGAGGACAGACCTGGCATGATAGGGCTTTTGTCGTCACACATTGGTATAAGACGGCCTATGGGCCGATTAGGGATATTAACAACAATGTTATTGGGATGCTTTATGTTGGTATCCTCGAAAAACCATTCGAAGATATGGCTCTAAATATAATCATTCTATTTGTCGGAATCATTGGCGCGGTTTCTGTATTGGCCGTGATCTTGGCCTACATTCTTGCCAAAGGATTGACAAGGCCTTTGACGGATTTGCTTGGTGCTACACACAGAATTTCCGAAGGTGAGCTTGGCTGCAGAATCTCGATCCCGATGGGCGTAGCGGAATTCGATGAGCTTACGCTTGCGTTCAACGAAATGTCTGAGAAGCTAAACGAACGAGAAAAGAGCCTGCGCGTTACAAATGAAAAATTGGTTATGGCGAATAATAGCTATGTTGAGTTGGTAGGGTTTGTCGCCCACGAACTCAAGGGGATTTTAGCCTCAGCGGTGATGAATGTTTATGCCTTGAAAGAAGGCTTGCTCGGACTCATCAATTTCAAGCAGCAAAAGGCTATCGACTCGGTGGCGCGAAATCTTGATTACCTTACAGCTACGGTGCGCAAGTTTCTTAACCTCGGTGTTATCGAACGCGGCCAGCTCCAGGCCCATAAAAGGCAAATAGATCTGAACAAGGATGTCTTTGCTCCGTCGCTAGATGCGTTTTCGACGATAGCGGCGAAGAAGGGTATCCACATCACGAATAATACTCCTGCTGATCTTCGAGTTTCTGCTGACGGTGAGCTTATGCAGATCGTTGCAAACAATCTGCTGAGCAACGCAATTAAATACGGTTATGCGAACGGTCACGTGACTATCTCCAGCACGGTAACAGACAATGTGTGCACCGTGGAGATTTTCAATGAATCCGATCCGATATCCGAGCATGACAGGCAAAAGTTGTTCAAGAGGTTCTCACGACTTGATAACGACCAGACAAAGAAAGAAAAAGGGACGGGTCTTGGGCTGTATATAACTCAACAGATTATCAGGGAGCACGGCGGTGTAATATGGGTCGAGCCGAGGGAACACGGGAACGCATTCATATTCCAAATCGAAAGGAACTGACCGAATGGTAACTCCATTAGATGTCATTAAGAAGAAACGTGCCGAGGCCGTAAGCAGAATTATCAGCAAGAACTTCCTTGCGACAAAACGGGTCTATGTCGGGATGGCAACTTGTGAAATAGCCGCCGGCTCTGATGAGGTGATGAAAGTCTTTCAAGATGCCTTGGGAAAAGGCAGGCTGACGGACGTGTATCTGAGCCAGAAAGGTTGTGCTGGAAGGTGTAATCTCGAACCGACGGTTGAGGTCGTTGAGGCTGGTAAGAACCCCGTCCGATACGGCAAAATCAATAAAGAACGGGCGAAAGAAATTGTAGAACGGCACCTAAGAAACGGAGAAGTCATAAGCGAATGGATTATTGACTAGTACGGTGGCAGAATGACTGAAAAATTCGTGATAACAATATGTGATGGAACAACCTGCATCAACCACGGCGGGAGAGAAATCCAGACAGTACTGCAGGAGCAATTGAGACGGAATTCACTATCGGACAAGGCCAGAATCAATCTCTCTGGTTGTTTGGGTATGTGCCAAAAGGGCCCGATTATGGTGGTCAATCCGGGCTATACGATTTATGGCAGTGTCCAGGTTGAGGATGTTCCTGAGATCGTTCAGAAGCACCTGCTCAAAGGCAAAGAAGTAGCGCGGTTGGTCATTCAGGAAGATCATTTATACAATTGCTTTCTTCGCATCTTCGGTGACTCCAGCTTTTTCGGAAGACAGATGAGGATATCACTCCGGAATTGTGGAATCATCGATCCAGAAAAGTGCGACGATTATCTGGCACTGCGCGGATATGAGGCACTTGCCAAAGTCATCACCGATATGTCGCCCGCGGAGGTCGTCGAGCAGGTCAAGAAATCGGGATTGAGGGGCCGTGGCGGGGCGGGTTTTCCAACGGGTCTCAAGTGGGAATTCAGTGCCAGAGAAAAGAGTGACCGGAAATATGTCATTTGTAATGCAGACGAAGGTGACCCGGGCGCTTTTATGGATCGAAGTGCCATCGAGGGAGATCCGCATACGATTCTCGAGGGAATGGCGATTGGCGGATATGCCATCGGCGCCGACAAGGGCATCGTCTATATAAGAGCTGAATATCCTCTTGCTATCAAACGTCTGACAATCGCGATAGAGCAAGCCACAAATGAGGGGATTTTAGGTCGCAACATTCTGGGTTCGGATTTCTCATTTGATGTCGAACTACGATTGGGTGCCGGCGCCTTTGTGTGTGGCGAGGAGACAGCACTTATCAAATCTATCGAAGGGGGTCGCGGTCTGCCCAGGCCTCGCCCCCCTTATCCATCGGTCAGCGGATTGTTCGGCAAGCCCACACTCATTAACAACGTTGAGACTTGGGCCAATATTCCCGTGATTATCCTGGACGGAGCCGATTGGTTTAGTTCTATCGGAACTGAGACCAGTAAAGGGACAAAAGTTTTCGCGCTTGCAGGAAAAGTTGTCAATACGGGGCTCATTGAGGTGCCTATGGGCACAACGCTCAGAGAGATCATATATAACATCGGTGGTGGCATCACGGACGGCAAGAAGCTCAAGGCCATCCAAACAGGCGGGCCTTCCGGTGGCTGTCTTCCTGCAAGTTATGTTGACACTCCAGTTGATTACGAATCCCTGGCTCAAGCTGGCTCGATCATGGGCTCGGGAGGAATGATTGTCGTCGACGAAGACTCCTGTATGGTGGATATCGCCAAATTTTTTCTTGAGTTCACACAAGACGAGTCCTGCGGTAAGTGCACACCCTGCAGGGAAGGTACAAGGAGGATGTTCGAGATATTAACCCGCATCACCGAGGGTAACGGCCAGCCAGGCGATATTGAGAAGCTCGAGCGTCTGGGCCGTATGATTCAAAAGGCGTCGCTCTGCGGCCTGGGCCAGTCTGCCCCCAATCCCGTCTTAAGCACGATAAAGAATTTCAGGCAGGAATATGAAGAACACATTCATCAAAAGAAGTGTCATGCCAAGGTCTGTGCAGGTTTGATTACCTATCAAATTACTGAGAAGTGTACAGGTTGTGGGGCCTGTAAAAAGATCTGCCCCGTTACAGCAATTTCAGGAAGCCCCAAAAAGTTGCACGTCATCGATTCTGAAAAATGTATTAGGTGTGGGCTGTGTTACGATACCTGCAAGTTTAGTGCCATAGAA
>Ga0307379_10013071_pt1 | contig 10777 bp, 7 predicted proteins | sample UN2MG_FD_202237 | JGI IMG/M metagenome (GOLD analysis project Ga0307379, IMG submission 202237) | Soil microbial communities from Risofladan, Vaasa, Finland - UN-2 | ecosystem: Environmental > Terrestrial > Soil > Coastal area > Acid sulfate soil | place: Finland: Risofladan, Vaasa | collected... | reverse complement strand
TGAAATGATTACAGATAGTGCTCAGGAAATAAATAATAACTTTGAAATTTATCTTGAAAAAGATTATAGACAATACTTTATCGATAGCACATTTGTAATGTTAAATATTGTATTTGATCAAGAATATACTTTTGATCAATGGTATAATGGAACTGCGCAGATAGAATTATTAACTGATTGGACAAATCATGGATTCAATTTATTTAATTCTTCCGGGACAGAAATTGATCAAGCTAGTAATTACGGTGGCAGCCCTTCAGATTATTGTCAATCAAACACATTTAATGTTTCTGGTGGAACTACGATTGATATTAGTATTAATTATTATAATGGCGGCGGGCTTCCAAGACCTACAATACCACTTTTTTACATTCAGGAATTAGGTGGTGATGACCCATCTACTGAATATACAATTATAAAAGATCAAGGTTATTGGTACCAAAATAATTTTGTTCATACTTTAGATCCATCTACGACATCAGCATATCTAAGATTTGTTGATGGATCAACCGATTATGACATGAGCTGGAAAGCAGGAACAAGCGTTCTTGGCCCAGAAAATATCACAAAATATTATTATCATGACAAGCCTATTAATATTCCAGTTGATACTCATTTAATCATTAAAGCTGAATATGATTCAAGTACTTATATGTTAGGTCATAAGAATATATTTACTGTTAAAGAAAATATATCCAAAGATATTGTATTTAGAGTTCATAATCAAAGTGTTCCATTTGTATTCGATACTTCTGGCTATTATGATGTTATTGCTGAAGCATATGATATTTATGGCAATCTTTCTACAAAAACATACGAGGGACTAATAAATGTTACATAATGAAACGATTAAAAACAGTTGACATTAATGCATTAGATGTTGACAAAACATTCATAGAAGTAGATGGCCCCGGATGGAGAGAAGCTCAATATATTCCTCTTAGATCGGTTTTAGATGCAATGGATTTAGCAATTCCAGATTCTCCTAATGTAAGATTAGTTACCTTTGAAGATCAAGACATTGCAATTACCAGACCACCCAACACTTATCCGTTAGATCATAATCTTCATTTAGCTGTAGATGTAAATTTTTTATATGTATGGATTAACGACAGATGGAAGCGTGTACCATTAAGTGAATTTTAATTATCATCCAACAGGTGGAGGAAGTTGCCCAGGAATTCCATAAGTTTGAGCTCCTTTTGGTAAATATTCTGTAGTTAAAAATTTAAGATATGGAATATTTATAGGACTTATTTCTTCATATTTTGGAAATGGATCTTTACTTACTGTTCCGCCTACAGGTAAAAATCTGGCTGCAGCCAAAGCAGTATCATATCCAGTTTTATTAAATTTAACTACTCCCGACATAAAACCCTCATTATTTAATTGGAATTTATCTGTAATTTTTGTTACAGCACCTTGATTTACATTTTCATTTAAGTTATCAGCAATTCCTATAACTGGGGTTGGATTTTTTATAGTGAATGCAAAATTGGCAGTATATGGATCTAATGTAGTTGGTATGGGAGCTATTATATTATCAATTTTATCTGTTTGTTGAACCAACGAGTCTAATTTTTCATTTATATTTCTTTCAGCTACTTCTAATTTAGACAATGTTGCATCTCCAGTTTCACCAACGGAATCTCCAGAAGAATAAGCATTATCAATTATTTCATATTTTTGTTCTAATTTCCACCTTTGAACTTTTAAAGTATCTTTTTCTTCTTGAATTGATGTTTTCTGACCTAACCATTCACTATATTCTACAATATTTTTTCTAGTTTTTGGAGGTCTATTTGTTTTATGGGAAACTAAATTTTCTTCAACAGTATCAACTTGAGCATTTAAATCTTCAATTTCTTTAGCTGTATCATCTAAATATGTTTTAAGAGTTTCTTTTCGAAATGTTTGTAAACTAGCAGAAATAGATTTCTTTAATTCATCAATTCCTTTTTTAATTACTTCTATAGGAGGAAGCGGAATTGGAGATACATAATTAGATGATTCATTAGCTAATAATATTAATGGAAACGGGTAAATTCCAGTTATAGTCAATCCAATCAGAATAACTCCATAATTAGTAGAAATTGGTTTTATAGGAATGTAAATTACTGGAAATAATATAGGCGCACCCAAAATAAAACCCGTGGACCAATATATTGGAAGTAAACCAGTTAATGTTGCAAGTGCACACCATTTTAACCAATATCTAATATCATTTAATTCATATTTAGACGCAGTTTCTTTTGCATAAGAAGAATCACAATCACTAGTAAGTTTAGGAATAGTATAATTTCTATATTCTATTCCATCATGTGATTCAATAAAATAATTAGAAGTTAATGATAAATTTTCTATTAAGTCTTCTGTTTCTTTTATTTCTCCAGGAAGTTCACTTAATCTTTTTTGTAAATCTCCAAATACTTTTTCTAAATAATTTGCTTCTTTTAATGTTTGTTCTTGTGTATTAGATTCTTTTAAATCTTTGTATTTTTCAGTAAAGGCCGAAGCATTTAAAAATAAGTAATATAAGAAATAAATTCTATTGATATAGCTTTCAACTTCATTTGTTTCTAATTTTTTTCTAGGTTTTATATTTTCTAACCATTTTCTAACATCTGATAATTCTTTCTTTTTATTATATTGTTCTAATCCCTGTTTCCATAATTTTGAACCATTAGTAGCTCCTTTTTCTAAATCTTTAAGAAGTTCAATGGTTTTATCAGATATTTTTTCGGGCTTCCACTTTTCTATAACAAATCGTTCCTGAGTAAAACCATTCATGTAAGTTCTAAAACTTTCTGTTATACTGTCAACTTCTTTTAATGCATTTAGCTCTAAAGTTATATTGTTAACATAATATTCTAATAATTCGTATTCTCCTTTTTTAGCAACAGTTGCAATAGCTATTTTATATGCATCATCATCTATTTTTAAAAGATAATCAAATAATTTCTTTTGTTCTTTATCTAATTCTTCTTTTATTTTATAAAGTGTTTCATTCTCGGCGTTCTTTTTTACATTACTTTCACCTGTTATTTTTTTTACTCGTTTTTCGTAATTTTCTACTAAACCTTTAGTTGTTTTTGTACCATACCAAAAATCCCATATTCCCTGAAATCTTTCTTCCATTCCTTCATATTGTACATTTTCTGCCTCTTGAGCAGTTAATGTTCCATCAGTAATAGGAGATTTAGCTAACATAATTGGATATAAGCATTTTATTTCCCATTGTCTAAGAAATTCTTGAGTTTGATTTAATTCTTTGTATTTAGAATTGAGAGAATTAATTGTAGACATTAGCTTATCCTCTGCAGGATCTGAGATGTCACCAATAACAATTGAAGCGTCAGTAAAAGATTCTATATATCCTTCTATCGGTGAATACACAGATAGGTTCCCTAAGGATGCTATAACTGTATTTGTATCAACAAATGAATCTTTTGGCAATTTCATAATCAATTTTTCATCTCTTAAATTTACTATAATAGCTTTAGTAGATAATTCCGGAGATAAAGTTGAATAATATTCTTGAATTTGATCTTCACCTGGGATTTCACATGTAAAATTTTCTAATTTACTACTATAAGGTTCTTTAGGAGAAAAATCAGTTTCTGGTAAAGGACAAGATAATGAAATTTCAAAATTTGCACTCGTATCAGCAGGATTTTCAAAATCTTGGATTGACTGATTTTTAGATGCATTAAACAGATCCTTTGTTTTAGAACATGCATTTTCTAACATAAGTTCTTCTGCAGCTTTTTGAGAAGCTTTTTTATTAAAAAGATACAAAGCACTAGCAGCAGCCACAGTTATTAATAAAGTGTCAATGGTTTCAAAAGCATTTTTTAAACTATTAAATTCTGCAGTTGTAAATTCCCAAATAGAAGCTAATGAATATCTTATTAATTTTTGAATGGCTTTTAATCGATAAGTAGAAGGAAAATCAAGATTAGAAAATAAATCAATAATAAGTTTAATTATGTAATATAGCATTAAAGCCATTACAAGATATTCCATTGCTTTGTCCAGATATTCAGATGCTTTATTTAAAAAGTTATCTATTTTGGATAAAAGATCATTGGCTTTATTTACTAAATCATTAGTAGCATCAGTATAAAAATTAAATGATTCAAGTTCTTTAATTACATCTTGGTTTGGGGATTGGCATCTTAATAATAATTCGCTAACAATTTCATCATCCAATTCTTTACCAGATAATTTCATTATTGCATTTAACCTATCATTGTTTTTGATGAATTTTCTTAATTCTCTAATATCATCAATATCAAAGTCAGCAAATGATCTTATTTTTTCGGCAATTTGTTCTGATAATGAATTTAGGGTTGCGAGCGCAGCAGCTTTTAGCGCTATAAAGGAAGGAGGGTAATTAAAAAATTGTATCTCCTTTAATAGCGAAGCTCGAAATTTTATTGTTTCCTTTGCTAATATCGCTTTTGCTAATAAACCCATTATTATTCATCTTCTTTTGGAAATACATGTTGTTTTCTTACTGATTCACCTTCATCATCATGAAATGAGTAAACTCCTTTATCGAAGGTTACTTCAAACGGCTCTTCTAATTGTTTAACATATTTTTGTCCTTGGCCAGGCTTAACATAAGCTAAAGTCATGTGAGGATGGTATTCTGGAAATTTTTGAGTGTTTGGAAAATTCTTCTCAAATCTTTCTCTATATTTCTTTAATTGATCCGTTACAGGAACATCATATTTAACAACCTCATATTCTTCACCCGGAAACATACTTATGTTATCAATTGTAACAGTAACCGGTTTCATTTCATTTTGAATCACATCATGGATAATTTCTGGATCTATTTCATCCTCATGAATACCATAAATAACAGTCACATGTGGATTATCCTCAATTCCATAAGATTCATCGTAAGGTTTAATGTATACATCCTTAGGATCTATTCCAGCCGCATGTTTATCATTCCAATCAGGAATTTTTGCATCCATCATTACACAACCATAAGTTGGTTCTGATTTTTGCTCATTAAGCCATTCATTTAATGATATAAAATTTTCCATTATCTTGATATTTTTACATTGGTTGAAGTTGCTAATTGTTTTTGAGATTCAACTAATCCTGTAGCTACCCCGGGACTAGCTGGCATCTTAGCATCTATCATTCCTGCTAATGTACTTAACATTGCCCACATTCCATCTGCTAAAATAGCATCGGCATAAGGTCCTGGACCTATTTTAGTTACATTTGATCCTTCCACTACAACTTCATCAGCAGATACTGTAGCTTTTGATGCAGCAGCCACATTTACTTCATTTTTTGTTACAATTCTGGTTACATCTCCTTCTAATTGAATTAATGATTCCGCATCTTCAGTTTGCAAAGTTATCATTGAATCAGGAGTAATCTGAAAAAATGATTCTTTATAAAAAATTAATAATCCAGATTGAACTTGATGTATAATGCTTAAACCATATTCAGGATCATGGGCAAGAACATGGGCTCCTTCATAATCCTCTTTTATAGTTTCAATTAAATTACTATCAATATTTTGTATAGCTAAAATTTCTGGAGAATATAAATCTCCATTTGCAAATCTTATTCTAACAAATTGCCCTAATTTTGGAATAGATAAACTTCCACCACCATCACCACCATAGATTTCAGAATTAACTGGAGATGACCACGGAAGATGTTCATTAATAATAGTGTCCATTACACCAAAAACTCTTACTTGAGCTCTTCCTGCAAATGTTGGATCTTGATTATTGACAACTATTCCTAACCAATCATTATCTCTAAAATCATTATTTAAAAATGTGGTATCTCTTTTCATATGTTATCCAGTTTGTAATTTATTGGTAGTAGCTTGGCTGCTTGGTGCTCCTTCAAAAATAGGTCCTGTCGATATTGAGTTATTTATTATAGAATCAGCTTTCTCTAATGTTTCACCTTTAATAGATCCTGTTGTTGCAGTACTGATTACATTTCCTTGATCAAGGTCATCCGAAATACTTTTAGGAACATTAGTCTCTCCTTTTCCTACTAAATTAGTTGCAGCAGAAAGATCACCCTTCGTTTGGTCTTGAACATTATTTCTATAATTAGTTCCACCTTCTATTGGATTAGGCTCATTTACTTCTCCTAAATTAACTGCAGTTAAATCAGTAGCTCTTGAAAAATCAGTAATTTGTTTCCAAATTCCTTCATCAGAAAGAGCCAATGTAGCCGCATTTTGCAAAGCAACTTCATTATCGGATGTTGCTTTAGATTTTGTAACACCTTCTAAATAACTCTTAAAAATATTATCAACAATATTTCCTTCTAATAATTCAGAAGGTTGAACATATTCTCTAGCAACTTGATTAACTCCTTTTCTTATTAATCCTAAAGCTGTAATAATATTTTTCCCTTGTAATGCAGCCTCTGCTTCATTAAAAGAAACACCTAATCCAGGAATAGGAGTTACTTTTGCTTTATCAACAAGTTGTTCAACTTTATTTTTAATAAACGCAGTTCCAAAATCAACTAAATTAGATGTCCATGTAGTAGGATTCGTAGGATCAACTGACACTCTATTATCATCATTAGTAAATAATTTACCGTCTGGCCCAGCAGCTTTAGCACCAAATAATGTTTTCTGATTAGTTTCTTGGTTATATGAAGCTCCAGAAATATGTTGCTTATCTATTGGATTAAATGTTTGATTTTGTGCCTGAGCTAATTTTGTTTTATTGTTGTATATTGTTCTATTATTATTTGCATCTGGAGAAGTTGAATCAAATGGTTCAGAATAAAAGTCATCTCCTTCTTCATTTTTTGCTCTATCAAATCCATTTAATGCTCTATCAATTAAATAAGCATTTATAAAAGTAGGATAAATTTGTGTCTCGTACATTTTACCTACTTTTATTTGAAATTTAACACCAGCCTCATTAGGAACATCATCTACTCCTAGACTTGATAAATGATCATATTCAACATTTTCTATATCAAATTCACACATTTCACAAGTTATTTGCCATACAGGTAAAACATCATCTAAAATATCAAGTCTTAATTCTGTGCCAACATTTCCAACAGGATATCCATATCCAGTATAAGGGTAAGGCGTATGAAATGTTCTAAATTCTGCAATGTAAATGTTAAGAGTAAAATATCTCATCATATCTGGAAGAACCCATCTTTGATAAGTATCATCCCATGCAATTTTTCTATAAAGATTCATTAAATGAGTTAATCTTAAATCAATCCCTTCTAACGCAGTAATTGTTAATCTCTTGTCAGATGTAACACGCATTCCTTTTTTAGGGTCAATTTTTAATAAGTCAGCAACCCCATCAATTTTTTGGAAATACCATTGATAATTAGTTTGTAAAGAATTAAAAGTTTGTATAAATTCCTCCATCATTTTAGCTCTTGTAAATTCATTAGCATCTAATAAATAATCAATAGCAGAATATCTTTCTCTGTCAATAACACTATCCGTTCCTTTTGGAGCAAATAATGGGTGAGGCATTCTATCATAATTCAATACAAAGTTAACATTACCGGCATTATTATAGTATAAATCTCCACCTTCACCAAATGATAGTTTAAATGATAGATATGTTGGTTGATCAAAACGTGGTGATAAAGCGTACGCCCCTTGTCCGACTAATCCAACATTACTCCTATCCGGTGTATCAACACTTCTAAATCTTTTATAAATACTCATTTTTATACGTTATTTTCATTTTCCGGTAATCCATCAACGGCAATTGGTGGTGGCCATTCTCTTCTAGTTAAAACAAAATCCTGTGTAAAATTAGACATAATAGATTCTCCATTTGCTTGAGAATATTTAATTATAAAACCCGAAACATAAAACCATCCACTATAAAATTGTTCTAATATATCTAAATCTCCAGATTCAGGTGAAACCATTCTATTTTCAACTGGATCTTTTTTGATTAAGACAATAGGAGTTTTATCTCCTTTTATTATGTTTGTGTTCATTCCATTAACACTTATCACAACATTTAATTTTTCTAATTCTTTATTATTTATGAGATTTTGAATATTCGCTAATATGTAATTTTTATGATGATTGCCATCCCATTGTAAATTGTCATCCTCTGGATTACTTATAGTATATTGAATTCCCCCAAAAGTACTTTTCCTATAAATTTCAGGATATGAATAATTAGCTTTAGCTAAATCATTTCCTTTCATTTCTGGATTTTGTGTTGCTCTACCTCTTAATAAAATATATTTTTTAACTTTATCCGGATCATATACTGGATCAAGAGGAATACTCCAAAATTTTTGTGCCTGATCATTTTTATAAAGTTTTTCATTATGTTCAAATAAATTTGTTTCTATTCCAGTTCCAACTTGAAAAGTAATATTTGTTGATTTATTTATTGGTCTCCATGTATTTATATAAAAAGAAGTTGTTCTATATGTTTCATAATTAGAAAATACTTTAGGAGTTTCTATAACTTTATCTTCATTTGTATCATCCCCCCATGTATAATCTTTATCAATATTGTTTATCCAAGCTGCAGTATCTACTGAATCTTCAGAAGACATTAATTGGTTATTAACATTTATGAAATTTAAATTATAATACACATCTATCCAAGAATCATAAAAGGACTTATCATCTTTATATGCATGGAAAGTTGTGTTAGCAATAAATTCAGACAAATATGTAAATCCACTAAACCATACCTGTTTATCATTTGTATTATCTTCATTTGTTGCAAAACCTAATCCTAAAGTTTTAGCAAGTTCTTTTAAAGTTTCAAAAGAAGTTCCTTCATAAGAAAAATTAAATTGAGAACTAGAAAGCCAAGGAATAAAAAGAGTTCCAAAGAAAGTTAAAGTTACAGGTCCTACCATTTGAGTAGTGTTTGTTGCTGAGGTTACTCCTGTTATAACATAATCGTTTCTTATTATTTTTAATAAATCAGATTTATTTCTTATAGCAACTGAAATAATATCTCCATCTTTTGGCATTTCTTTTGTTAAAAATGTCTGATGAATAAACATACATTTTAATTTAATTTCAGGTATAAATCCAGTTGAATCTATTTCTAAACTTATTATTTCTGAAGGAGATAAAAAATAATCATTAATTTTTACTAATGGGTATATTAATGATTGAATGGTTTCAACTTTTTCATTTTCTGGGCCTGGCTGAGAAGCAAGGGATAACTCATCCAACTGAATAGTGCTTTTAAAAACCTGATAAATTCTACTTTTACCAGATCCTGTATCGGCAACTTGTCCACTTGGTGTAGTTCTTTCAGGACCATTGTATGAGTATGTAGCCATTATTTATTTGTGTTGGTTTTTTTCCTATTAGTTATCACATTAGTTAAAAATTCTCCAGTTGACATTCCATTTTTTAAACATGTTTCCACTCCTTCTCCAAAATAAACTCTTCCTCCTCTATAAGTTACTTGAGAAGTTCCAGGTTCTGTAAAATTAGGAGGTAATGAATCAGCTTGTGTATCAACTATTTGTCTTTCATTATATTTCTTTAAAATTTCTCCTTTTGATGGAATTTTTAAAGGATCAATATATTTGTATGTATTTCTTATTCTTTCTGCTCTACTTTCTTTTTTATCAGCTGCTTCACTTTTTATTTTGGCATTTGCTGAGTCTAAATCTGGAATTAAAATAAGATCATTTTCATTAATAGAAAAAGGATTAGAAATTCCATTATATTTTAATAAAACTTCTGCGTATAAAGAATTATTATAAACTGCTTTAGAGATTAAATCAGGTCTCATTACATAATCACGGGGAACTTTATAAACATTATAAGATATAGATGTATTATTTTTTAATTCAAACATAGTTTGAGTTAAATCTCTTATAATTTGTCCATCAGGTCTTGTGAAAAATGGTTTTGTATCAATACTATTAACAAACATATTTTATTTAAGTGATTTTAATGCTACCCAATCAACGGCTCTATAACCACTTCTAGCTATATCTCCTTCTGAATTAATAATGCTTTCATTAGGTGAAACTGCAGCAAATGGAGCTCTTGCCCATACACTTGTTTCACCTTGATTTGATGTTTCATTTATTACAGGTGGCCCTGATCTACCACCTAATTTAGATGGTCCAGCTAACCAACCTCTAATTGATGCAGCAGTTCCTGTTTCATTTGCATTTGCAGTATAATTATCTACTTTAGTCTGACCATCTGCAGTACCTTCAAATTTATCAGGTAAATCATAGATTCTACCCATACCTCTATTAAAAATAGATTGAATAGCGTCTCTATCTCTTGGCATTCCATGATCAAGTTTTACTGTAATTTTTATTTCTGTTGGGAAATCATCAGGTCCAAGTTCATTTCCAAATTCAATTTCAATCCCGGTGCAAATTAAATTTCCTATCATTGCAATTGGATTAAGAGGATTTCCAATAGTAACATGCCATTCTCCAACAGGTTCTCCTGTTAACAATGCTTTCATACCTTGTAGATATGGAACTTGTCCTGCTGATTTCTCTGCTAATTTTCCTTTAATTAAATTAGCTCCAATACCACCACCAGTAAACAGTCCTTTTACTGCACCAAATATTCCTTTAATTCCCCCTTCTCCTGTTTTTCCAAGTAATTGATCAAAGAAACCCTGAGCTCCTTTTGCGATACCATCATCTTCATTTGTTACCTGACCAACGAATGCATCAACAGTATGACCAGCCCATTGTAAAGGTTTTCCAGAATACCAAGCTTCAATACCTTTTTCACCACCAAGGAATGGATATTTTGCAG
>Ga0307379_10013070_pt1 | contig 10778 bp, 7 predicted proteins | sample UN2MG_FD_202237 | JGI IMG/M metagenome (GOLD analysis project Ga0307379, IMG submission 202237) | Soil microbial communities from Risofladan, Vaasa, Finland - UN-2 | ecosystem: Environmental > Terrestrial > Soil > Coastal area > Acid sulfate soil | place: Finland: Risofladan, Vaasa | collected... | reverse complement strand
GAAACGGAAAATACAATACAAAACCAACGGGGTCGTATAAACAAGATGATTATTGCCAAAAGTCTGTAAAGTTCTGTCGTCCATAGCATAAAGCAGAAAACATACCACCGCCAGGCCGCTGGTCACATTGATCATATGAGCCAGAAGTTCGGTCGTATAACCGCTCAACGTATTTCGAAATAACTCGCTGTCTTCCTGAAGTAGGGCTATTTCACTGCGACGTTTGCCAAAAGCCATAAACAGACACAAAGCAAACGTGCAGATAATCAACCATGGTGAAATAAACACATCAACCACAACAGCGCCTGCAACTGCCCGCAGACAAAAACCAGTCGCTATCACCACACAATCGAGAATCATTATTCTTCTTAGTAAAAGCGAATAGAAAACCATAAGCACAATATATATCAGTATGATTGACGCGAAGGTCGGGCTAAGCAGAAAAGCCGCAATAATCGCCGCCGCAGCACACAGAACTGCGATGACAACAGCCGAACCAATAGTCACCCTGCCGGAGGCGATGGGTCTTTTACATTTTTCGGGATGGAGACGGTCCCTTTGACGGTCAATTATATCGTTGAGGATATAAACAGCCGAAGCTGCCAAACAAAAGCAGGCAAAACCACCAATCGCCCTTCCAATAGCCAAAGGCACATTAAGTTTATGTCCGAATATAAGGGCTGCAAACACGAACATATTTTTGGTCCAGTGCAAAGGACGCATTATTTGCAAAAATTTCATAGCTTTGCCTTTTTATATTTACTTGCCGAATTTTAGCGAGTCATTCGTGCGCAGGAAAAAAGTCACTCACTAAAGACCATTCACTTAAAAATATCGACATTTGAGCCGATAATGCGTAAAATTATATCGTAGTAAGCATATAGTAGATAGTGTATATTTTACGTAATAATACAGCCCGGACATAACATGATAACGACTGTTGTTTTTGATTTAGATGACACTCTTTACGATGAAATCGAGTATTGCAAAAGCGGCTTTGCCGCCGCAGCGGAGTTTCTTGCCAATAGCTCTGAATCAGTTTCTGCAAATCCCGCTATGGCCCCGGCCGAGACGAGGCGTATTTCCGCCGCCTTCCGGGAACAATTCAGTACGGGCAATCATACAAAGACCTTCAACGCAGCTCTGGATGAGCTTGAGATAGGTTATGATGATGAGCTTATTTTAGAATTAATAGAGGTTTATCGACGGCACAAGCCCAAAATTACGCTGCCGCCGGACAGCCGTGACGCCCTCTGTGAGCTTAGCACAAAATACACATTAGCTCTGCTTACGGACGGCTTTTTGCCCGGGCAAAAATTGAAGGTTCATGCCTTAGGCATTGAAAAATATTTTAAGTCCATAGTCTATACCGAACAGCTCGGCAGGGAATTCTGGAAACCGTCCCCTGTGGGATTTGAAAAAATATTACAGACCTTAGAGGCCAGGCCGGAAAATACGGTTTATATCGCAGATAATGAAAAAAAGGACTTTATCGCGCCAAATAAATTAGGTTTGGCAACCATCCAGATACTCCGCCCGGCCCGCTTACACACATCGGTTTGCAGTGAAGCCGGGGCCGCCGCACAGCATACAATCCGCCAAATCAGCCAATTATCAGGTCTTTTAGTGAGACTTTGAGAGTTTAACCGGCCCTATGGACTCTAAGCCGGAACCGGAACGGCAAATGTTTGAACATCCGTTCCATAGCAAAAAGGCTTATTTGTTATCTTTTTTTTGTTGACTCAGAAGCCGCTTAGGGCTATAATAAATTCTGAAAATAAGCTATTTAGGGTGATTTTTCTGTATTTGTGAGGAGTTTTATTATGCCAGCACGCAGGAGAAAGCAAAGCAATGCTATGCTCTACACACTAATAACCTTTGTAGGGCTTTTTTTAGTCGCAATCATCATTGCGGGTATCAGCTATGTCAAAATCGAGGAGTATAGGGATAAAGCAGTCAAGGCAGAAAGCAACCTTGAAGAGATGGCCACGCCCGAGCAATGGCAAGACAGAGGCAAGATAGTTGGCAAAATACCCCAAGTTTCGCTGCGGCCCAGAAAAGCCGGAGAGACCTATCTGGGCAAAATGGTCGAGCATTTTGACAGAACGACATCACTCATCGTCGGGTTTGTACCTGAAATGACATCGGCCGAAGCAGATGTCAATGATGCCAATATAAAAGTTGCAAATGCACTCAAATCGGCTCGGGAGCATATCACTATTGCAGACCCTAATACAGGACTTGTGAAAATCATCAATGACTTAGTCTCAGAGCTGAATAGAACCATAGAAGCAAACAGCGCTTTACAAAAAGACCTCAATAACCAGATAGCACAATTTGGGATTACTAAAAAAGCCTATTCCGATAAAGAACAAGTTCTCGAAGAGGAGAAAAACAAACTACAAGCGCTGGTCAATAAGATGCAGGCCGACTACGACGACCTTCAAGCCCGCTTAGAACAGAGCACTAAGGAGCAGATTGATAATTACAAGAAGCAATTAGATGATGCAAACGCCAATCTGAAAATAGTGGAAGACACACTTCTGAAAACTCAGGCGGAATTGAAACAGTCTGTGGGTATTATGAAACGTGCTCAGCAGGAGGTCATGGATATTATGCCGCCGCCGGACCACGAAGTGCTGGCTCACAGGGCCGACGGCAAAATAATATTAATTGACGACCAGGCCAAGGTAGTCCATCTGAATATCGGCACCGATCAGCACGTTTACAGAGGCTTAACCTTCACGGTTTATGACAGAAGCGGCTCTGTCCCGAAGGACGGCAAAGGAAAGGCTGAAATCGAAGTATTCGATGTGGCGGACACTTACTGTGCGGCTCGTATTACAGAATCAGATGCAAAAAAGCCCGTATTACTGGGTGACATTGTAGCAAATTTAATTTGGAACAGCGACAAAACAAATGTGTTTGTTATTGCCGGCGACTTTGACCTCGATAACGACGGAAACATCGACGAAAATGCGACCGGCAGAATAAAAACACTTATCGAAAAATGGGGCGGCAAAGTCGTGGACAACATTTCTATCGACACAGATTTTCTGGTTCTTGGCGATCAGCCGCAGGTACCACAACAGCAGCCAACTTTTGAACAACTGGAACTGGACCCGGGAGCAATGCAAAGATACGAGGCGTTGCTGCAACAGCTCAATCACTATAACCAGCTTCAGAATCAGGCACAGGTTTTTTGGATACCTATATTCAGGTATGAAAGATTCCTGTATTTTATCGGCTACAAAGGACAGATAAGCAAAGCCGGCGCCTTTTAGAGAACAGGCTGCATTGCAGAGTTAGGAACAGGAGCTACGAAACCGGTTCGACCCCTATCGAGGCAACGAATATTTCACCGGTGTATGAAGCTGCGCTTTTGGAGACAAAGCCCTTTTTGAGAGCAACAAAAGTTACAGTGCAGCTCGCTCTGACAGCCGCACCGAGAGGCTGGCCACTATCGCAATCCATGCCCGACGGAATATCCACCGCCAGAACGGGACAATCACAGGCATTTATACTTTCTATCAATTTTATATAATCATCCCTCAAGGGTCCGCTTAATCCGGTTCCGAACAGGCCGTCAACAATCATATCAGCATCGGTAGTAAATTCTTTGACCCGGGCGGGCACATCATCTTCTTTAAGATTTAGCTGTTCAATGGTCTGGCCCATTTTTTCTAAAATATCGAGGTTTATCTTCGCATCATATTTGACCTTGTGGCGGTCACCACAAATCACGACTGTAACCTTAAAACCGCTGTTCAAAAGGTGGCGGGCAATTACATAACCATCGCCGCCGTTATTTCCCGTCCCACAGAATATACAAATCTTCGGCTCGGCAATGGATTTTAATTTTTCTTTAATAAGCTCGGCACAACTGCGGCCGGCATTTTCCATTAAAACCACGCCGGGTATGCCAAGAGTATTTATCGCCCAGGAATCAACCGCACGAACCTGGTCTTTTGTCATCAAAACCCATTTTTTGTCTGGTGAATATCTTTCCATAATCATCTATTTTACACTCTAAACTCACAACTTCAACTGTGCTGACTCGCGATGCCCCATTTTTGTAAGGTCACGTTTGAAATTGGGTTTGTTTTGGCTTTGTTTTTCATAGCCCTTAGCCGCATTATTCTTCATAATCCTTTGTAAATACTCACTTTGCATCATTTTTGCCCTTTCGGCAAATTGGGTTTGAATTGGGTTTGTTTTGGCTTTAATTGGGTTTGAATTGGCTTTGTTTTTCCCAATAACCAAATGTCCAATTGCTCGTATTTGCTTATCAGATAAGAGTTTACGTTGATTTTCGCGTACTTGACTTTGGCTTTGTTTGTTAAAATAGAGTGTATCAGGAAATATGTTATAATTCCCCCGACAGAAAAGCAAGTGAGCTAACATCGAGGGTAAACTCCAAAGCAAGTAAGTGAAGAGTGAGCTAAATCCGCCGCGGCGGATAAAGTGCCTAAAGTGAGCTAAATCCGCCGCGGCGGATAAAGTTAGATTCTCAATGCTCATAAACTCGAAATCCGAAATAATATTAAACTTCAAATGAGTCAAATTCAAAACAACTCCTTCGAGGCCCCCCACAGAATGCATGGCATTCTAAACGTGGGGGCAGGCAAAAAAAGCCTGCCTCTATAATTAGACGAGTGTGCAGTTTTGAGTCGAAAATTTTGCTATTTTTCTTGGCTCTTTGTTCGTAAGTTGTTTTTAGAAAAGGAGATAAAAAATTATGAAAATTTATATTTTTGTTTTTAACTGTGAGCGTTTTTTAACGAAAATTCCTCGAATTTCGGCCTGGTTCAAAACAGGGTAACACTTTTCTTAATCCGGCGGACCGCTGTATTGCCCGTAACTTCTGCTTTAACAGAATGTTAGAAGTATTTTTGGCCGTTGTGCTATCTTGAAAAGTGTTACCCTTGAGCATATCAGATTGAACCAGGCCCGAATTTTCGTTAGTTTTGAGTTTTGAGTTAGATTTGAGATTAGAGAATCAGAGAATTTAGGAAAGTGGTTGATCCGGCTTCGCTCAAGGCTACGCCGCGACAAGTTTTTGTTGGTTTTTGGGCGTTTCCTTTGGTTTTTTAGTGTTTTTTAACGAAAATTCCTCGAATTTTCGAGGTGTGGATGAGTAAATGAGTAGATAAGAGAATGACGGGGCAGATAGCATTTCTACCTGAGGCCAGCAAGAGCATCATACAATCACGCAGGCACGAAGTGACGGAGTGATAAAATAAGTGCGAACCGAAGGTAGAAATGCGATGTCGAGCCGAACAGCAGGGAGCACATATAGAAGGATTTTGGGCAAAGAATTAGATTGATTTTGTTGATTTTTGGTGGTTTTTCTTAGTTTTTTAGCGTTTTTTGTTGAAAATACCCGCAGATACCTCCCTGTTTAGGCACAAGTTGCGAGATTTTTTACAGTTTTCATAGATTTAGCCAGCTTGGTGTTCTCGGCAGTTTCAATTCTCAAAGCAAGCTTTGTCATAGAAAACGGCCTTCGTCCACCCGGCAGCTTAGAGCTGCCTACTTATGAATAAGATGCTGGCTGATCTGTTGAGGTGGAGAGGAGGGAAAAATTTAGCCACGCTAAGATATAGCATTTCTACCTGAGGCCAGCATGAGCATCAAACAACTGCCTTATAGGCCGGTAGATACAAACGGTGCGAACCGAAGGTAGAAATGCGGTTAGTGAATGAGTGAATGGATGTATGCATGGATGAGTTGATGAGAAATGCTAATTATTATATTTTCAAACAAAAGTCAAAAAATAACGGCCAAAAAAGGACTTTTTTGGGCCATCACCGCCGGTTCTTCATGGGCTTCTTGCTCTGAATTCACCATTAGCAAATAGATTTATAGTTTTTTCCACGCGGTGCATTCGCTTGAATTTCCATGTATGTTTTCAGACCAAGACATATTTTTAAGTCGTGAAATTCCATTAGGTTCAAAATTGGCTATTTCTTTTCCAATTAGACCGTGAACAGCAAGTGTTTTATCTGAATTAGTTGTTATTCCACTGGCATAATTGAGATATTCGTCTGAATAGAACTTAATCAGTTGAAATATTATGTAATGACTATCGAATATTTTGCCTTTCGGAATTTTTCCTAAGATTTCTGAAATTGCATTTTGCATTCTATTTTCTCCTTATAACTGATTGATAACAATGATTATATAAACTGTATAATCCAGCATCCTTGTCAGGCATTTGCTGAAAAAGGGGTTTGTTATCTAGTGTAGGAGTATTTGGATCACGAGTCATCAGTAGGACGCTATGCGATTTATTTGCTGTCGAATGACTAGCGTGACCGGTTGGTTTGTAGTGTTAGCAGAAAACCAATCCGAGTTAACGCATTTGTTATGCCTGCCACAGTAATCCAATTTTTCCTCATATTAGACTAAACAAGTGAGCACCGTTTAGTTAAGAACATGGCTCACCTGACAGCTTTCCTGCCTTCTCTTCTTCCACCAAAGGTAAAACCCAATCCTGTAATTCAGACAATGTCAAATCTTTTGGAAAATGGTTGTCGCGCCAAGGATGTTGCTGAAGCGTCGCCATGGCAAATGCATCACAGCTCCGCCTGGGGTGAGTACTCAAATAGGTGTCGAAGAAATTGCTGTAGATACCATAGTTTCTAGGCACGAAGAAATCGAACCAATTGTTCTTCACTTCAACTCTGGGTTTTATATCGATCAGGTCAATCTGCGCAAGATCTCTGGTGGTATTCTGCTGCCATACATCCGACATGAGTTTCTTCGCTTCGGCATCTGTCACAGGGGCACTATAACCAAATACTGTGATGAAATACGCACGTTGTATGTGTCGTAGCAAACCATCCCATTCGTCTAACAGGAACTCATCTGCCGAGTATTTCTTTTTGCTAACGGGATATAAAAGCTTGGATGGTGAGAATCTGTTATTACAGCGATCACAGACGTTCCAGCGCCACCCCTTTGTTTTGCAGGTTGTGCATATGCCAATTACGACATTGCCGTGTAAATATGCCATTCTAGGCATTTGACCGTAGCCGATAACGTTCATGTTGCGTTGGAAGGCTTGAGCCAAGAAAGGATCCCAGTTGAAGGTTGCGATGATGTCCTTATTACGCAAGCTCAAAACAAGATAATCGTAGAGGGTAGCTTCGTCGGGCAACTGCATCTTGCTGAAATAAGTTTCTACAACTTCGTCTATCTCTTCGACCAGGCATGGATGTTGACCGCTACGTACTAAAGCGTCGTAGGTGACTTCGAAGTTTTCACCGCCGTATTCTAGACCGTGCTTGGCAATTACTGGCTCAATCCCCAATACCTCGACAAGATTATTCATTAGAGGTAGCTTTAATCCGTTCTTTTCCCCGTTGGGGAACGCTGCGAGACTTGCGCCCGCTCCCAAAATCAGAACATGGGGCGAGTTATTGGTGTTGCTAGTAATATCCAGTTCAGGCAATGTTGGCATGTATTCAATCTCGGCTATTTATCAGCATTCCCAACCTTCCGAAGCGGAATGCGCCATCAACAATCTTAAGGCATAACGCTGCGGGTCAGTGGCCGAGCGTCAGCGAGGTCCAACTGAACCCGCCTGTTATGATTTCAGTTTAAATCGCAGAATAAACTCTGCCTTGAAAGCTTGTAACCTTTCGTGAAGGTCATTAACTGTAACATTGGGTTCTTTGTCATCAAGGTCATGGACTATTTCACGGATATCTTGAGCGATATCTATCAAACAAGGGATGGATGCGCCAACAAAGGTTTCAAAATCAGTCGCTGCAGAACGGCTAAAAGTACCTGACTCAGACATAGCTTGGATTTGGTCAAGCATGGCTTGAATCATGTCAGAAGTATCTGGCATTTTGCGGGTTAAGCTTTTGAATAGGCTGCTATCAGAATATGGATATGTCGCATAGCCCTGGGAGATGTCTTCCCAGGTGATATCAAGGCACCTTATTTTATTGTCAATGGACTCTAGTAATTGCTCTCTTATTGAAACGATAGACTTACCGCCATGCCGTTTCAGTTTATTAAGGAGATCAAGGACAGTATGTCTACCTTTATGAGCACGGACAATCCTTCGTTCAGAATCAAAATTGTATATGCGAAAATACCTTTTATCGAAAACAGTTACAGAACCAGTCATCAAACCTAGAATGCCCGCGTCAAACTTACTGGCAGGATTTCTTTCCAAATGTTTTGAGACAACGGCATTGAGCTTCTTGCGCAGAGGCAATATCTCGCGTCTTCTTTGTTCAAGGTATCTTATAAGTGGTTCTGGCTTCCTAGCTCGGAGTACCTTTTGGCGTAGATCTGAAAGAAGGTCAATGTAGTCCTTGTAGACTGCTGACGCACAATCATACAAAGCCTCTACGTACTTCTTTCGTTCAGTTGACCGTGACTCAAATAGATCAGATGCTAACTTGACTAATTTGATCAATTTGTCTATATTTATATCAATCATAACAATGATTATGCAGTCTGTATAAGACGGTAAAAACAGGCTGCCTCTTTCTGTATAAGAAGCTCCCGCCTCTTCTTATGTTTTCTCGTAAGGGTTTTCATATCAGGTATTTGCAAAACTCTTCCATTAAAGACGCTCGGGTTTATACAGACCGTATAAACCTTATCAAAGCCCATCAAGTGGGCTGCGGATACCGTGGCCTCCTTTGTTCAGAACATGGGTATAGATCATAGAGAGTATTTAGACTCCGTTCCCGTCGGCGTCGTGCTTTTAGTAAAAAAAATCGTATCGTGTATATAGTGAAGCGTGAAGCGTCTAATGAGGACGGAAAAGCCGACATTTTTTAAGAGAAATCCGCAGTTGTGCATCACGCATTTAGGGGTAGAGGATAATGAAAAGCTTGAGAAGAGTCAAGCTTTTAAATGATTAATGATTATGGATTATTGATTATTTGGGATGGGCGGTTGTCGAAGAAGCCCTCCAAGGATAAACGAAACTGGGCGGTTCACGAAGAAGCCCTCCAAGGATAAACGAAACTGGGCGGTTCACGAACCGCCCCTACATTGAGGATATTGTGAAGGGATTTTCGCTTATATTTTTCTTGAAAATAAATGTTTAATTTGGTATAAAATATATGGTGTAATATGTGAATTATTGACTTTTAGAATAACAGAAACTTATCGTTATTACTAAAAACAACTAATATTTTATCCTAAGGCACAGAGCCTCCTGTTCTGATGTCTTAAATTTTCGGAGGAGCAAGTTATGTCTGGAAGAATGGTAAGATTGTTAACAGCTTATGTACTATCGGGATTAATTCTATTATCGGGTAACACAACGCAGGCCAACTGGTCGGAAAGCTTTGACGGTGATGAACCCGACCTGGCAACCTGGCAATTTTATTCTTTTCCGGACGTGACCAAAACGTTCACAAATACCATAAAGGTAGATCCCAACGGCAACAAATACTTAAGCATAGATGAGACAAGCTCGGCTGCCGCCGGCGGCTCGCAATTTGGCGTGGCCATCGGCTCCGAGGAAGTATTCACAGATGTCCGTGTCGGGGCAGAAGTAAATGTCACCGGTGAATTGCGGAATTACCATGGTATTGCGGCAAGGGTGACATACTTCATTGATCCGGACGGCTCATTAACCGGCGCGGCCCCCGGTATAGTAGCCAGTACATATTTGATGCTCATCCACTGGCAGGACGGCCCGGCCAACTTCAGATTCGAAGTTTTCAAGACAGTCAACAACCTCACGGACATTATGAAGACCTATCATGAGGAGCCTGTGCCGGGCATTGGCCATGCCCGGAGCTACTATGCCGAGCTGGATGTGGTCGGCTCAGGCCCGGTCTATATCACAGGAAGTCTCTATGAGTACAAGGACGGCCCCCTGGTGGCGAGAACTCCAACACTTATTGATACGAACGGCAACGATCCCTGGGAGAACGAGGGACACCATGACGCAATCTACCCGAGCGGCGTGAGCGTTGTTTTTGGTATGAATCAAGATCCAGTGCCGGCCGGACATCATGCCAGTTATGACAACATTTCGTCCATCTCAGACGGTCCGGCGGCGGTCAATCCCAGCCCTGCTGACGGCGCGGCGGATGTGTCTATTGATGCCGACCTTAGCTGGCTTGAGGCGGAATTTGCGACTTCACGTGATTTGTGGTTCGGTAAAAAGGGAGCCATGGAAAAGATTGAGCAGTCGCCGGAAGGCGCTTCCTTTGACCCCGGGACACTTGAATTCGGACAAACTTATGAATGGCGGGTCGATCAAATCGGTCCATCAGGTACTGTCACAGGCCGTACCTGGACATTTACGGCTTCAGATTGCATGAGCGCTGAGGACTTTGATGCTTATACAGACGACGCCGGTCTTAGGGCTGCATGGGTTGACAACATTCCCGATTGGGATTACGTCTTTCTTGCGACAGATTCCGTGGGCAACAACTCTATCCGGTTTGATTTGCAAAATCAGTTTGAACCTTATTTTACTGAGGCCACAAGAACGTTTGAAAGTCCTCAGGATTGGACGGCTCATGGAGTAGAGGCCTTGTCGCTGTCTTTTATCGGTGAACACGAAAATAATGAGCACCTGATGTATTTAATACTGGAAGATGCCGCCGGCCAAAGCTTGAAGGTTGAGCATCCGTTCACCTATGCGTGCCAGACTGATACTTGGCGCCAGTGGATTTTTGCGCTTGGCCAGTTCAGTGATGCCGGCGTTGACTTGAGTTCTGTCAAAAAGTGCACTATTGGCTTCGGAGATGGAACAGATTCAGGACAGGCCGGTGACGACAGGGACA
>Ga0307379_10013069_pt1 | contig 10778 bp, 9 predicted proteins | sample UN2MG_FD_202237 | JGI IMG/M metagenome (GOLD analysis project Ga0307379, IMG submission 202237) | Soil microbial communities from Risofladan, Vaasa, Finland - UN-2 | ecosystem: Environmental > Terrestrial > Soil > Coastal area > Acid sulfate soil | place: Finland: Risofladan, Vaasa | collected... | reverse complement strand
GATGATCATGATCGGCCCGCCGGGAGCCCGGTCGGCGATTGCCCGAAGCGCCACGTAATCCGCCGGCTGCCCCGAGTAGTCGACCGGAAGCAGTGCCTTCGTCCGGGGCGTGATGGCCGCCTCGACCAGGTCCGGGCGGATCAGCAGCGAGCCCCGGCTCACGTCCGCGAACCGAACCTCCGCGCCCGCGTAGAGCACGCAGTTGGCCGTTGCGGCAAAGGTCATTGGTGTCGTGATGGCCTCGTCGCCGGCCCCCAGGCCCGCGGCAATGGCGGCACCATGGAGGGCCGCCGTGCCGGACGAGAACGCGACGGCATGACGGGCGCCGGTCGCCGCCTCGAGCACCGCCTCGAAGGCGCGGACGCGCGGACCTGTCGTCAGCCACTCCGATCGCAGCGCCTCCACGACCGCGGCCACATCCTCATCGTTGAGCTGCTGCCGCGCATACGGCAGGAGCGTCGTCCTGACCGGCGTCCCGCCGTCGATCGCAAGCCCGCCGTCGGCTCCGGCCATCGTCAGGCGACCGGGACGCCAGCGGCCATCCGTGCCGCCATCCAAGTCCGTGTCCGCGCGATCCCCTCCTCGAGCGTCACCTGCGGCGTCCAGCCCAGGACTGCCTCCGCCTCGCGCGCATCGCAGCGCAGCACCGCGATCTCGCTCTGCGGGTGGATGTGCTCGACGTGGATGATCCGTGAGGCGTCCGGCTCGATCGCGGCGGCGAGCTGGTTGATGGACACGTCGACGCCGGTGCCCGCGTTGAGCAGGCGGCCGGTCACGGCATCCGAGGGCAGCGCGTCGCACACGAAGCGGGCGCAATCCTCGACATAGAGGAGGTCCCGGGTCTGGGTCCCGTCCCCATAGATTCGCAGCTCCTCGCCGAGCAGCGAACGGCGGGTGAAGATGGACACGACACCGCCCTCCCCGACCGAGCGTTGGAACGGGCCGAACGTATTGAAGGGCCGCACGACCGTGGCTGGTAAGCCGTACGCGTGGAAGTACGACAGCGTGAGGGCTTCACCCGACAGCTTGGACGCGGCGTACGGCGAGGCCGGCTTCGTAGGGTGCGTTTCCCCGATGCCCTCTGGGGTCGTCGCGCGGTCGTACACCATGCAGGTACTCATAAAGAGGAACCGCGCCCCGGAGGCGCGTGCGCCTTCGAGCAGATGGAAGGTTCCCGCCACGTCGTTGTCGAAGGTGCTGGCAGGGTCGTCAATGGAATCCTGGACTGAGATAGATGCCGCCAAGTGGGCCACGGCGTCCACGTCCCTGGTCCAGCGCCGGCACGCCGCCGCGTCCCGGACGTCGCCCACCTCGAGCGGCAGGAACCCGGCGCGACCCGCGAACTCCTCCAGGTTGGCGGTATCACCGGCGACCAGGTTGTCCGCCGGAAGCACGGTGTGACCACGGTCCAGCAACTCGGCGACGACCCAGCGCCCGATGAACCCCGCCGCACCGGTGACGAGGACCCGCATCAGTCTGGCTCCGCGAAGGTCTCGACGACGAGGGCCCGCACCTCGGCGCCGGACATGGGGGCCACACCATCCGAGCGGTAGGCGCCCACGTCGGGCTGGGGCATCTCCCGGTACGCCTCAACGATGTCCGCGTGCGCCTCGATCGCCGGCAGGACCACGAACATGGCGCCGATGTCGCGCGCCCGCGTCGATTCCTCCGCGGTCATCAGCTCCTCGTAGTTCTTCTCGCCCGGACGCGTATCGATGGAGATGGTGGCAATCGCGGCGGGGTTCAGTCCGACCGTTGGCGCGATCAGGTCGATCGCCGCGGTCACGAGGTCGGACAGCGTGGCCACCGGCATCTTGAACACGAATACTTCACCGCCGTGAGCGACTTCGGCAGCCTTGAGCGCAAGCTCGACGGCACGCTGCTTCGTCATGACGAAGCGCGTCATGGACGGGTCTGTCACCGTGACCGGCCCACCGGCACGGATCTGCCGCGCGAACAACTCTAGCGCCGAGCCGCGGGACCCCAGGACGTTCCCGAAGCGGACGCTGGCGAACACAGTGTCGTGGATGCCCTTGTAGTTGGTCGCAGCCGTAACCAGCTTCTCGCCGAGGAGCTTGCTGGCGCCCATCACCGAGGTCGGGTTGGCCGCCTTGTCGCTCGATGTCAGGATCATCGTCCGCACGCCGCTCGCAAGACAGGCGTCGATCACGTTCTGCGTCCCGACGACGTTGGTCTGGGTAACCTCGAAAGGGTTGTATTCGCCCGACTCGACGTGCTTGAGCGCGGCCAGGTGGAAGACCGTGTCGATGCCCTCGGTCGCCCGCAACAGCCGGTCCCTGTCCCGTACGTCCCCCACCAGGAACCGCACATGCGATCCGGATCCGAGACGCTGGCGCTGGTAGAAGTGCTTCGTCTCGTCCCGCCCGAAGACCCGGACCACCTCGGCCCCCCCGGCGATCAGCGCGTCGACGAGCGCCGCACCGATCGTGCCCGACCCGCCGGTGACCAGCACGCGGTGACCACGTACCGATTCAAGGTGTTCGATGGAACCAGCCTCCGACAAGCGAGCCCCGCGCAGCAGGCTCCTACACGGCTCAGCCTACCAGAGGTCCTGCGTAGTATTGGCGCTTCCGGTTTGTCGGTCCGTCATCCGTCCGCGACGGTCGAGATCGGTCCTGTTCGGGGGCGCCCGGCGAGCTGAGCCGTCAGCTGGGCGATCTCCGGGGGCGTCGTCCCGCAGCAGCCCCCGAGCCAGGTCACGCCGAACGATGTCCAGCCGGCGACGACGGCTGGGTCGAATCGCCCGTCCACGTCCGAGACCCAGCCTCTCGAGGTCGGATCCCAGCGGTCGCCTCCGTTCGGGTAAGCGATGAGCGGCCCTGTCGTGACGGCCTGCGCTCTGGCCAGCAATCCAGGAACGAACCTTGGCGCCGTGCAGTTGACACCGACCGCGATCACGTGCGGGTCGCCGCCCAGGGCGACGGCTTCCTCGATGGGCTCGCCTGCGGACGTCGATGCGGCATCGCGACACGAGAAACTCAGCCATCCCCGGACGTCCAATTCCTCCAGCAGGCGCACCAGGACGTCCGCCTCGCGGACCGTGGGGACGGTTTCCAGGGCGAGCAGATCTGCCCCGGCTTCCACGAGCGCTTCCATCCTGGGTCGATGAAACGCGGCGAGGGCTGCTGCGTCGATGTCGTAGTCGCCGCGATACTCGGAGCCGTCGGCCAGCATCGCCCCGTACGGACCCACCGAGCCGGCCACCAAAAGGGGCCCGTCGTGGTCGCTTCCCGGGGTCTCGTCACGGAAGCGACGGCGCGCGGCGTCGGCCAGCCGAACGCTCCGGCGGATCAGTTCGAGCGCGGTCTCCCGATCTGATCCCGCCGCCTCGAAGCCTTCGATCGACGCCTGGTAGCTCGCTGTCGTGGCGACCTTGGCACCGGCCCGGTAGTAGTCGAGATGAACGGCTTGGATGGCCTCGGGATCCGTCAACAGGACTCGGGCGGACCACAGCCGGTCGGACAGGTCATGGCCGCGCATCGTGAGCGCCGTCGCGAGCCCGCCGTCCAGGACCACGACCTCACCTGCCATGACTCGCTCAGTTCATTCGGACGTAGTCGGATGGCGAGCGCTTGATGAAGCGACCGTGGCCCTTCCGTCCGGCGAACTTCCCGTCGTGCACGACGATCGAGCCGCGAGACAGGACGACGTCGCTGCCGCCCTGGACAGACCGGCCTTCGTAGCACGAGTAGTCGACGTCCATGTGGTGACTTGCGGCCGAGATGACCCGCTTGCGTTCCGGGTCGTAGATGACGAGGTCGGCATCCGAGCCGACCGCGATGGCGCCCTTGTGCGGATACATCCCGAAGAGCTTGGCCGGGGCGGTGGAGATGATCTCGACCCAACGCTCCTTGGTGATCCGGCCGGCCACGACGCCGCCGTCGTGCAGAAGATCGACGCGATCCTCGACCCCGGGCAACCCGTTTGGGATCTTGCGGAAGTCGCCCTGGCCGAGATCCTTCTGACCGTGGAAGTCGAAGGGACAGTGATCCGTGGCGACCAGCTGGAGATCGTCTTTGACGAGTCCGGTCCACAGGTCGTCCCAGTGGTCCTTCGTCCGAAGCGGTGGTGAGCAGACGTATTTCGCGCCCTCGAACCCGCCGCCCATATCGTCGAGCGAGAGGAACAGGTACTGCGGACAGGTTTCGGCGAAGGCCTTTGTCCCCCGGTCGCGCGCCGCCCGGACCTCGGCCAGGGCTTCCTTGGCCGACAGGTGAACGATGTAGACCGGGGCCCCGGCCGCCTCGGCCAGGCGGATGACCCGGTTGGTCGCCTCGGCCTCGAAGACGGCCTTGCGGGCGAGTCCGTGACCGATCGGGCCGGTCGTGCCGGCGTCGACGGTCTGGGCGGCGACGACATCGATGGCCATTCCGTTCTCGGCGTGCATCATGATCAGGCCGCCGTTGTTGACGGTCTGCTGCAGGGCCCGGAAGATCGCGCCGTCGTCGCTGTAGAAGACGCCGGGGTAGGCCGTGAACAACTTGAAGTCGGGGACCCCTTCCGCCACCAGGCCATCCATCTCGGCCAGCGTGTCGTCGTTCACGTCGCTCACGATCATGTGGAACCCGTAGTCGGTTACGGCATTCCCCTCGGCCTTCGCATGCCAGGTGTCGAGACCGTCACGTAGCGAGGCTCCCCGCGACTGGACGGCGAAGTCAACGATGGTCGTGGTTCCGCCGAACGCTGCCGCCCGAGTGCCGCTCTCGAAGGTGTCCTTCGCGAAGGTCCCGCCGAACGGCAGCTCCATATGGGTGTGGACGTCGATCCCGCCCGGGATGACGTACTTGCCCGCGGCGTCGATCGTCTCGTCAGCGACCACGCCGGCACCGGCCAGATCGCGCCCGATCTGGGCGATCGTTTCACCTTCGATCAGGAGATCGGCTGGATACGAGCCATCCGCGGTGACGATCAGGCCGTTGCTGATCAGGGTGCGCATCGGTCTCTCCTCGCGAGCTCGGGTCCGTGGGTCAGGTCAGGCTTCGCATCGTAGGCGATGCGAAGCGCTGGCGCTGATTCGCGAGGGCGCGGATGATCAGCTGAGGCCCAGCCCCGATGTCAGGGGCGCGAGGGTCCGCAGCCACATCGCCGCGATCAGACCGCATGCGCCGATGGCAAGCGCGATCGCGAGCAGACCCTCGGCCTTCACCCGCCGTCTGGTTCGCTTGGCGCCCGAACCCTCATCGCCCCACCAGGGGTCCCGACCATGCCAACGGATCATCTGCGCACCTCGAGTGTTTGCTGGACCGGGCGTCCTCCGCAGCCGGTCCTCGACAAGCAAGGCTCCATGTTCGTCGAATGGGGGTACTGGTCGCCAGCCTGACATCCGGCCCATCGGCCGGGCCCGTAGCCCTGGGACCCTCCCGGCCTTCTGTGCCGTCGCCCGACCCTCACGGCCCAAGCTTGGGGTCGCCGATATGCGTGCCGGTCTTATCCATGAGGCAAGTTCGCGGGTATCAGGCTTTGAGTGGGGGATCCATGCTCATCTCAGCGGGTCATGAGCGCGATCCAAGAGGGTGCACGCGGTTCAGCGCCTCGATGGCCACGAGATAAGACTGTGATGTATGAGGACGTTTGCAAGGCGCGGGGCCTCGTCTCGCCCGGGACTTCGCCAGCCTGACATCCGGCCCATCGGCCGGGCACGAAGCCTAGGACACGAAGGCCGGGATCACGTCCCGGCCATAGGCCTCGACCTGGGCTTCCTCGTCGCCACTCATGAGGTACAGATTGAACTGGTCCACGCCGGCATCGGCCAGCTCGCGCAGTTTCGCGATGTGCTCCTCGGCCGTGCCCAGCACGCAGAAACGGTCCGCGACCTCGTCGTCGACGAACGCGGCATTGGACGAGCCGACCTCTGCGTGGTGCAGGTAGTCGTATCCGGAACGGTCCCGGACGTAACCGATCAGGCTCGGTGGGAGGTCCTTGGGCGGGTACTTGTTGACGAGATCCACGACGTGATTGGACACGAGCGCCGGGAACCAGCGAGTTCGCTCACGACCAGCCTCGCGGGGTCCGACATAGGCCGCCGCCGCGGCCTGGACACGGATCGACGCCGGGTCCCGCCCCGCCCCCGCGGCCGCGTCGCGGACCTGGCCGACGAACCAGCGAATCAGGTCCGGGTCGGCGAGTTGAAGGATGATCCCGTCGGCGATGCGACCGGTCATCGCCAGGGCCATCGGGCCATAGCCAGCGACCCAGACGGGGAGTGTCCAGGGGCCGGCCCACGGCAGGGTGAGCTGCGTGCCCTCGTACTCGATCGATCGACCCTCGACGAGCGCCTTGATGACCACGACGGCCTCTTCAAGCGTGGCCATCGTCGTCGGGCCCTTGCCGAGCACACGACGGGCCGAATCGCCGCGCCCGATCCCGAGATCCATCCGCCCGCGGGAGACCTCGTTCAGGACCGCCAGCGACGAAGCGGTCACGGATGGCTCACGGGTTGCTGGATTGGTCACACAGGTGCCCAGCCGGAGCCGGGTCGTCACCTCTGCCATGAGGGTCAGGAGGACATACGGCTCGCGCCACAGGACGTGCGAATCGAATAGCCAGGCGTAGTCGAACCCGGCCGCCTCGGCCTGACGAGTGAGCGCGAGCGTTCGCTCGATCGTGTGCTCTGGCTTGAGCGTGAAGCCGAACTGCATGTCGTGCGCCTCTAGGGCCGGGTTATATCCGCGTAGGCGTCGGGTCGCCGATCGCGGTAGAACTGCCAGGTGTTGCGGACTTCCGCGATCCGGTCCATGTCGAGGTCTCGGACGATCAATTCCTCGTCGTGGGCGCTGCCCACCTCGCCGACGAACTGTCCGCGCGGATCGACGAAGTAGCTCTGACCGTAGAAGTCGTCGTCACCGTAGTCGGCCTCGATCCCGACCCGGTTGATCGTGCCGACGTAGTAGCCATTCGCGACGGCATGGCTGACCTGCTCGATCCGCCACAGGTATTCGGACAGGCCCCTCGAGGTCGCACTAGGGATGAGCACGATCTCCGCGCCGTTGAGGCCAAGCGCGCGGGCGCCTTCGGGAAAGTGTCGGTCGTAGCAGATGTAGACACCGATCTTGCCCACCGCCGTCTCGAAGACGGGGTAGCCAAGATTCCCGGGTCGGAAGTAGAACTTCTCCCAGAACCCCTTGATGTGTGGGATGTGGGTCTTGCGGTACTTCCCGAGATACGTCCCGTCGGCGTCGATGACCGCGGCCGTGTTGTAGTAGATCCCGGACGCCTTCTCGTCTTCCTCGTACATCGGAGCGACGACGACCATCCCGGTCTGCTTGGCTAGATCCTGCATCCGCTTGGTGGTCGGCCCGTCAGGGATGAGCTCGGTATAGCTGTAGTACTGCGCGTCCTGGACCTGGCAGAAGTACGGTCCGTAGAAGAGTTCCTGGAAAAGGACGAACTGGGCGCCCTGTTTGGCTGCTTCGTGGGCGCGTTGTTCGTGCTTCTGGATCATCGATTCCTTGTCGCCGGTCCAGCTCGCCTGGACGAGGGCACCGCGGATGTTTCGGGCCATATCGGGCATCACCTCGGATCGCGGGTCGGGATGGTCGAAGAGGGCTGAGGGTACACCCCGTCCAGCCTGTCGATCTCAGTCGGGAACGGCCTCCGGTCGTCGGCGCATGTACCACTCGGTGAATTCGCGGCAACGAGCCTCGGCGTCGAAGCGGCACACGAAGACGTTCGCGAATTCGCGGTCCACGGACGTCTGATCGTCGGTCAGGTAGCGCGTCCGGCCGTGGGCGACGTACGTGTCGCCATCGATGGCCAGGACCTCGTAGTCGGCCTGCCACGAGCCCGGCGTGTCGGGGTCGGCCAGCCACGAGGCCACCACGGCGGCCCGTCCGACCAGGGCTTCGCTGAACGGGTCGAAGGCGTACCGGACGTCGACGCTGAATAGATCCCCGACGGCCACGGGGTCCAGGAGTCTCCACGCATCGACGTATCGATCGAGCCAGGATTTGAATGCGGCGTGGTCCATCGGAACCTCCTCGATACGGCGTACCCTCACGGTAGCATCAGTCGGATGTACAGGAGGTCCACGGTTGAGCGACAACGCCGAGCTGCTGGCTCACACCGCGGGGCTGGCCGCCCGATTCCTGGACACCCTGGCGACGAGGCCGGTCGGTGGGCCGGTCGATCTGGCCGCGCTCCGTGGCGCGCTCGGCGGACCGTTGCCCGAAGGCCCATCGGATGCCACAGCCGTCGTGGACTGGTTGGCCGCGGCTGCCGACCCGGGATTGATCGCATCGGCCGGGCCTCGCTTCTTCGGCTTTGTCATCGGGGGTGGGTTGCCGGCGGCGCTGGGCGCCGATTGGCTGACCAGCGCGTGGGACCAGAATGCGGGGTTGTATGCCATTTCGCCGGCCGCCGCCGTGGCCGAAGAGGTCGCCGCGGATTGGCTGGTCGAGCTTCTCGGCTTGCCGGACGGGACGAGTGCCGGGTTCGTGACCGGCGCGACCATGGCCAATTTCACCGCGCTGGCGGCAGCTCGCCATGCCGTCCTGGATCGGGTCGGTTGGGATGTCGAACGGCACGGTCTCCAGGGCGCGCCGCCGGTCACGGTCGTGACCCACACGGGCACGCATGTGACCGTCTACGCCTCGCTCCAGATGCTCGGCCTCGGGCGCGAAGGCGAGCGGGTCCGCGTGATCGAGGCCGACGAGCAGGGCCGGATGCGGCCCGACGCCCTCCGAGCCGTCCTCGCCGAGATCGATGGCCCGCTGGTCGTCTGTCTCCAGGCCGGCAACGTGAATACCGGAGCGTTCGATCCCTTCGACGAGCTGATCGCGATCGCTCACGAGCGGGGCGCCTGGGTCCACATCGACGGCGCCTTTGGCATCTGGGCGGCGGCGGTCCCATCGCTGCGTGATCGGATGGGTGGCCACGACGCTGCCGATTCATGGTCGACCGACGCGCACAAATGGCTCAACGTCCCGTACGACTCGGGACTGGTCTTCGTCCGCGACGCCGCCGCCCATCACGCAGCCATGAAGCTTGGCGCGGCCTACTACGTCGAGACCAGCGGTGGTGAGCGAGACGCCTACAACTGGGTCCCGGAATCGTCGCGTCGGGCTCGTGGCTTCGCGGTCCTGGCGGCCCTCCGCTCCCTGGGCCGATCGGGTCTCATCGAATTGATCGAACGCGACTGTGCCCTTGCCCGTCAGATGGCCGAGCGGCTGGCGGGTGCGCCGGGCGCGTCGATCCTGAATGACGTCGTTCTCAACCAGGTCCTCGTGCGCTTCCAGGCCCCAGGCCCGGATCCGGACCCCGAGGCAGGCGATCGACGGACCCGGGAGATCATCGCGGCGGTCCAACGCGATGGCACGTGCTGGCTGGGCGGGACGATCTGGCAGGGCCGGGCCGCGATGCGATTCTCGGTCTCGGGCTGGCAGACGACAGCAGACGACATCGATCGGTCGGCCCAGGCGATCCTGGCTGCCGCGGTTTCGGTGGAGTAGGCAGGGTGGCCCCGCATCCTCGAACAGCTGCATCACTGCTCGTCGAGAGCCTCACGGCCGAGGGCTGTGAATTCGTCTTCTCCGTGCCTGGCGAGGAGACCATGGACATCCTCGACGCCCTGAGCCGACAGGATTCGGTCCGCCACGTGACGACCCGCCACGAACAAGGCGCTGCCTTCATGGCCGATGTCTACGGCCGGCTGACCGGACGTGCCGCCGTCGCCATGGCGACCCTCGGACCGGGCGCAACGAACCTGGTCACGGGCGTTGCGGACGCGTTCCTCGACCACGCGCCCATGGTCGCGATCACGGGCCAGACCGGTCTCGACAAGCTCCACAAGGAGTCGCATCAGTACGTCGATATCGTGCGCATGTTGGAGCCGGTCACGAAATGGAACCAGCGCATCGAAGTCGTCGACGCGCTGCCCGAGGTCACGCGCAAGGCCTTCCGGCTCGCCCGTCTCGAGAAGCCCGGACCGACCCATATCGAATTGCCCGAGAATCTTGCGGCCACGACCGTGCCCGACGCACTGCGCCCCATCGAGCCCAGCCGGACCTACTTTCCCGAACCGACCGACGAGGCCATCGCCCACGCGGCGCGGCTCCTCGCGGAGTCGAACCGCCCGATGGTCCTGGCCGGCAACGGTGTCCTACGGCGGAACGCCTCCCCGGCACTGCGCGCCTTTGCCAAGGGTCTGCACGTCCCGGTCGCAGTCACGTTCATGGGCAAGGGCGCCGTCGACGACCGCAGCCATCTGTCGCTCATGGCTGTGGGCTTGCAGGCGCGCGATCACGTTCTATCGGGCTTCGATCGGGCGGATCTCGTCGTCTCTGTCGGCTACGACCTGGTCGAGTACGCACCGTCGCGGTGGAACCCGGATGGTCGCCAGCGGATCATCCATATCGATTCCCAGCCAGCCGAGGTCGATCGCGACTACCGCCCGGAGGTGGAACTGGTCGGCGACATCGCTGGGTCACTGAAGCGGCTGCTTGGGGCAGTTCTCCCGGGCGGCGTCGGCGGAAGGACGGCCGGCGACCGTCATGCGACTCGCGAGACGCTCGTCCATCAGGATCTGCGGACGGCGTTGCTCGGGGAGCTCCAGGCCTTCGACCAGGACGATGGCTGGCCGATTCGACCGCAGAAGGCGCTCGTCGACCTGCGGCGGGCCCTGCGGCCGGAAGATATCGTGGTCAGCGACGTCGGGGCCCACAAAGTGTGGGTCGCTCGCCTGTATCAGGCGTACGAGCCGAATACGGTCATCATCTCGAACGGGTTCGCGGCCATGGGCATCGCCCTACCCGGCGCCATCG
>Ga0307379_10013067_pt1 | contig 10780 bp, 9 predicted proteins | sample UN2MG_FD_202237 | JGI IMG/M metagenome (GOLD analysis project Ga0307379, IMG submission 202237) | Soil microbial communities from Risofladan, Vaasa, Finland - UN-2 | ecosystem: Environmental > Terrestrial > Soil > Coastal area > Acid sulfate soil | place: Finland: Risofladan, Vaasa | collected... | reverse complement strand
GCACAGACGGTCCGTGGTCTGCGCCTGGTGGAAGGCGAGTTCAGCCTCCGCTGGAAATCCAGAATGGCCCTGACGTAGTCCGCGGGGCGCTCCTCAGAGGTGTTGTGCCCGCAGTCGGGCAGCACCAGGAGTTCTCCGAAGAAAAGGTGCTTGTAGAAGGCCACGCCTTGCTCCACGTCGAAGATGGAGCTCCTGTCCGGGTAGATGACCAGAGCCGGGCAACTGACGTCAGGCAGAGTGTCTCGGAGATCGAAGTAGTCCTTGCCGTAGGCTCCTCCGAAGCGACGGAACAGGTTGTAGGAAGTCTCGGCCTGCTCCTCTCCGTGCCAGTCCAAGAACGTCTCCTGGACTGCCGCGTCTAGCTCCCTGAAGGCTTTGGGGAACTTGGTGGGGTTGAATTCGACCATGGGCATTTCACTGAAACACAGGGTGCTGGACGTGACTAGGCTCTTCACCTGATCTGGAAAGCGGGCGGCATAGTCGGAGGCGATAACCCCGCCTTCGCACTGTCCCACGAGATGACATGGCCCGATCCCCAGCTGAGCCTTCAACTCCGCCAGCTGCCTCACGTTCTCAGGTCGGAAGGTGTCGCTGACATAGAACTCCTCGAAATCATCGCCTCCTTCGGACCTGCCGTATCCCCTCCTGTCGTACATCACCACGCGGTAGCCCGCCTCGACGAGGGCGGGATAGATGCCTTTCCACATCTTGGTGCATCCAAACCCGTGGTGAAGAAGGATCATGGTCTCTCCTTCACCGCGCATTTCGTAGTAGGCCTGCAAGTTGTCGATGGTGAGGTATGGCATGCTGTCCCCCAGGTTCTATTCTCAATGGCAAGCGCCCTGAGTACTCCGAAAGAGGCTTACCTGCCATGATTGTAATCGGAAATGGGTATCGAGGACAGGCGACCTCGCCGAGACTTCCGTTGTTGATCGAGTTGACGTCGAGACCTCCGAGGCCTTGCATGCTGTCTTGGTGTGCCTTGGCTGGTCTCATCCAGAGCATAGCCGGCATGCTGAGTAGGCCAGAGGCCGTATCGAAGCACGCGGCGGGAGTGCTGGGCCTCCACCCTCCCCCAAACCCCTCCCATCAAGGGAGGGGAGTTTCCCGTTTTCGTGTGGAATGCGCGGTGGCATGAGCCGCACCCCCTTCGACTATGCTCAGGACAGGCTTCGATACGGTGCCTCACAGCGTTCGGCACCTACTCAGGATGCTTCGTTGGGGCTGGGCTAGAACAGACGCGAAACCCCCGGTGGGATAGCATGCTGAGTAGGCCGAAGGCCGTATCGAAGCGTGCGGCCAACGGCGAGGAATCCTCCCGCTTGAGGGGGGAGGACTTGGTGGGGGTGACAGGAACGAGAGCTAGGCTTCCATTCTCTGGGTCTGGCAGAAAGAGAAAGGGCCATCCCAGAGGGGATGGCCCTTGAAGTCTCAAGGTCGCAATCGAGCGGTTACTGCCTGCTCCTCCAGCGGAGGGCGGCGTACCCCGCCAATCCGGCGAGGCCACTGCCCAAGAGGGCCAGGGTGCCCGGCTCGGGCACGAACTCCTCCTCGGAGGGGCACACGTCTGCTACCAGCCACCCTACTAGCCAGTCCCAGCCGCCCAAATCCTCGCTATTGACCCCGTCCACCACCCGGGCTCCTAGCTGCCACTCCCCGAACGGGTCCTCGACCTCCCCGCGGAAGGGAACCACCCCGGGTATGTCGGTGGACAGGAAGAAGGTGGGGTCATCGCAGGTCACGAAAAAGCTGGCGTTGATCTCCGTCGCCTCCGGTTCGTCGCACTCCGGCTTCTCTCTCAGCGGCACCCCGTTTTGGTACAGGTTGGCACAGTACTCCTGCGCATCAGTAAGCCGGGCGGAGAGGTTGACCACGTATTTGTCATCCTCCAGTACGTTAGTCACTTGCACCGTTCCAGGATAACACGGTATGCAGTCCTTGTCCGCACAGCCGGCCGCGAGCAACAGGGCCAGGCTCATGGCCAGCGCAACGCCTACTAGCCATCTCTTTCCCATCTTCCTGCCTCCTTTGCCGTCTTGGTAATTGCTGTCTCCCTCTTTGCAACCACATTATACTACGGTTCCCGCTCGATGTCAAGCGGCTGAGGTGAGCCAATGAGGCCTGGTGCCCAAGCAGCGTGCGGGACAGCAACGAGAAAGCCGTCTCCCGTAGGAGACGGCTTCTCATTCATAGGAGACGGTTTGGGTTAGCTGCGGGCTCTCCAGCGTAGGGCGGCATAGCCGGCCAGCCCGGCCAGGCCGCTGCCCAGGAGGGCGATGGTGCCAGGCTCGGGTACGAACTCCTCCTCCAACGCCTCGCAGTCCTCGGCCAAGGTGAGGCTTAACTGGTCAGAACCGACGCCCTCCTGGTCTATTTCCAGGAGCCATTCGCCGTACTCGAAAGGCAGAACTATAGCTAGGACAACTCCGTCGTCGAGCCTCGACCGGTAGGGCACGAATCCGACCCAGTTCCCTTGCTCACTGCACTGGGCGAGGAGGTACCCGTAGGCGGGGTCGATGTCCGGCGGGGTCTGGCAGAGTTCGTCCACGGGTGTACCGTTGACAGTGAAGGCAGTGCATAGGTCCTCCAGAATGGATTCGTGCCCTGTGAGGGTCAACTCCACCCCATAGGGGCTTGGCGTGTAGGAGGCGGTGAAGTTTCCATCCTCTAGCCACTGGCACTCAAAGCAGTCCTGGTCCGGCGTGACCTGCAAACCTGCGGCCATCGCGGCCCCGCCCGCCAGGAGCAGCGCCAAACTCACTCCCAGCAACATGCCTCGTAGCCAGATCTTGTTCATCTTCGTCGCCTCCTTCTCCTTCGTCTCGCGGCCGATTCTGGTCCTTGCCGTCCAGTATACAGTAGTTTGGGTGATCTGTCAACCCCCGTACGAGGTGCCCTCGTGCACCCTTGGGCTGTGTGATACAATACCACTGGATTGCAGTCAGCCCGCAGGGCGGGTTGCATCAGAACACTTGCGCTCGCGGCAGAGTGAGATGAGGGAGGCACAATGGGAACCGTGGCACAAGGGGCCGAGCAGGCGGTGAGGAACTGCGCGCGATTGTTGCCGGATGAGCGGGTGGTGATCATCACCGACCACGAGACGGAGCACATCGCCGCTGCGCTGAGGCAGGTGGCGGAGGGCGTCAGTCCCGGAAACGTAGAGACTTTGATCCTGGAGGATTTCGGGGAGCGGCCGGAGGACGGGAGCCCCCCTTTGGAGCTGCCGGACGAGATCGCTAAGGCTGTCAGACACGCCGATGTCAGCTTCTTCGCCGGTACGGGGAAGAAGGGTGAGGTGGGGAGCCTCAGGCTGCCCCTGATCGAGGTGGTGTATGCCGCGGAGAGGGTGAGGCACGGCCATATGCCCGGCATCTCTGACGAGCTGATGCGCATGGGGATGTGCGCCGACTACGATGAAGTCCAGCGGATCAGCGCCGCCGTGGGAGAGATTGTGAGAGAGGCCGGGGAGATCAGAGTCACCTCGCCAGCGGGGACGGATTTCACCGCCCAGTTCTCTCCTGCCCTCAACTGGGTAGTCTGCGATGGCGTCTTGAGGGCCGGAAGGCCCACCAATCTCCCCGAGGGGGAGGTCTTCACCTGCCCCCACAATGTGAAAGAGGGAGTGATTGTCATAGATGGCATCCTGGGCGACTACTTCAGCGAGGAGTATGGGCTGGTGGAAGACACGCCGGTCACCTGGGAGGTCCAGGACGGCCGGGTGCGGAGTATATCGTGCGTCGATGACAGGCTGCGGGGCGAGCTGGAAGAGTATATGGAGAAGGACGAGAACGCCAACAGGCTCGGCGAGTTCGCCATCGGCACCAACACCGGCGTCGACCGGCTGGTAGGGAACATGCTCCAGGACGAGAAGTTCCCGGGGGTCCACGTAGCGGTGGGGGAGCCTATTCCGCATCAGACTGGCGCCGACTGGACGAGCGAAGTCCATCTCGATGGGGTGTTGAGGAAGGCGACCATCGACGTCGAAGGCCAGGTGATCATGAGAGACGGCGAGTTCGCTCTGTGACCTGGCCTGTAGGCGCGGTCTCTCTCCTGCACACCCCGGCGACGAGGTAGAGCCCGATGAAAGACAAGCGCAACGAGACGCTGGCTGAGATACTCCTCACCTACTCGGTGGACCTGCAGCCGGGCGAGAAGCTCATGCTGGAGATCAGAGGCCAGGATACCCTGGAGCTGGCCCGGGAGATCATCAAGCAGGCTACAAGAATAGGGGGAGTCCCCTTCTGGTACTACAACGACCCCTCGTTCACACGTGTCTGGGCGCTGGGCGCCAGCGAGGAGCAGATGGAGGCGTATGGTCAGCTGCACCTGGCGCTGATGAAGGAGATCGATGCCTGGCTCCTCCTGCACGGCCCGGACAACCCTTTCGATCTGGCCGATGTCGATGGCGAGCAGCTTCAGCTCTACCGGAGGCTGTACTCCGAGCCGGTGCATCTACAAGAGAGGGTCAACAACACCAAGTGGTGCATCCTCAATTACCCCACCAACTCCATGGCCCAACTTGCCGAGATGAGCCGGGAGGCCTTCGAGGACTTCTACTACGACGTGTGCTGCCTGGACTACGCCAGGATGTCTCAGGCCATGGGCCCCCTGGTGGAGTTGATGGAGAGGACCGATGTGGTGCGAGTAGTCTCTCCGGGCACCGATCTTTGCTTCTCCATCAAGGGCATTCCGGCCATCAAATGCGACGGCCAGGATAACATCCCAGACGGCGAGGTCTTCAGCGCCCCGGTCAGAGACTCGGTCGATGGATACATCACCTTAAACATCCCGGCACTGGAGCGGGGGGTTCTTTTCAACGAGATCAGGCTGGAGTTCAGGGACGGTAGGGTCGTTGATGCTGCGTGTCAAGGTAGTGCAAGGATGCTGAACGAGATCCTGGATACGGATGAAGGCGCGCGCTACACAGGCGAGTTCGCCCTCAGCCTCAACCCCCTCATCGTACGACCGATGAAGGATGCCCTGTTCGACGAGAAGATCGCCGGATCGCTCCACCTTGCCCTGGGCGACTGCGACAAAGATGCGTCCAATGGCAATCAATCTGCGATCCATTGGGACATCGTTCAGGTGCAGACGCAGGAACATGGCGGGGGCGAGATCTACTTCGACGGGGAGTTGATTCGCAAAGACGGCCGGTTTGTGGACCAGGAGTTGGAGGACTCCTTCTCCGCAGAGGCCCTGCGAGCGACATAGGACTTCGGCAAGTCTGCTGCGCCAGCGGTGGGAGCAGAACCGCCGCTGGCAGACGCCGCCAACCGTAGCAGTGGACGCGTGATCGTCTAGCAGCGCCAAGCGCTGGGAGTAAGGCTCCTACCGTGCACAATTCACGTTCCCCGACGTAACTCCACATTTGGTTGAGGGTTGTATTGAGTATATGCGCGCGCGGCATCTCCTGTGTCGCGAGAACGCCGATTGCTGCGCGTAGCCACTGGGAGGCTCAATGGGGAACGGAGTGCAGGTCGCGGAGACCTTTGGGGGTACGGCGAGGAGCGGAATCGCCCAGCGGATGGATAGCAGGCTGCGCTCGCTCAACTTGCTGGGGCGCAGCGCCGTGGTCAAGAAGCTGGTCGATGTGGGCATTAGAGGGGTCCGAATAGAGCCGATCCCCTCCAGCCTGGGCGAGTCACACAGAGCCGTTCTGGTTAGCAACTACCCCGCGGTGTATCAGACCCTGCGCTCGCTCATCAAAGTCGGCTGCCGGTTCCCGGGGCAGGGCTACCGCCTCAGGGGCATCGGGCGGCCTGAAGTCGTGACCAACGCCAGCACCCTGCTCAAGGCCCTGGGCGTAGACAGCCTGATCTTCCAGGCGCACAAGGACGAGGCTGGTGCATACCGATTGCACAAGAAGGTAATCCAGGAGGTTCTGGCCCATCTGGATGGCGAGGGACACATCCTCTGGCTGTCCATAACCGGAGCAACGAGAGGCAATGGCCTGCTGGAGGGAGATTTGAGGACCGGAGCTGCCCTTTTCTCCACCACCAAAAGTGTGCCCATCGTGCCTATGGGACTGGTGACCAGACAGGTCGGCGGCAAGCCGAGGGTAATCAAGGTCAGATTCGGCGAGCCCATACATCCTCCCCAGATGGAGGAACTGAGTGACTTCGAGAGGTCCGACTTTCTGATCGACCTGTCGCGGCTGGCCCTCTGTCGCGTCGCACAGCTCCTTCCCCCAGGGCAGAGAGGCGACTTCGAGCAGGTGGAGGAGAAGCTGGAGGAGCTGGAAAGCCGGCTGGAGATGCGCGAGGGCTAGCGACAATCCTTAAGCTGTCGTGGGGTATGGGAATGTGCTGCTGATGCGGTTCGGCGGCAGGTCGTAGGGTTAAGTTGAAGGGCCATCCCTTGTGGATGGCCCTTGATGTGTTTGGCGTCCGATCTATCCTCTATTTCTTGTTTCTCCAGCGTAGCGATGCGTATCCGGCTAGGCCGGCGAGCCCGCTTCCCAGGAGGAGCATGGTGCCGGGCTCAGGGACGAACTCCTCCTCGCAGACCTCGGCGAACCGCCAGGTGGCAGAGTCGGCGTTGTCCGTTCCGGGCTGCCACACGCGGAGCTTCCATTCGCCGTACAGCTCCTCTATGCCGTCTGCGTGGACTTCCGGGCCGAAGGCGTCGGCCACTATAATCCTTTGGGTCTCGCAGGGAAGGTCTGAATCCGCGTCAACCGGCCCGGCCAAAGTGCTCTTGGCTGTCAGGTTACACTGGCGTGGGTTGAGTGGAAGGCATACGCTTCGCTTGAGCGCTCGGTTCGGGCATCGGGGAGCGTTACGCTTGCAGGACAGTAGAGGGAAGTCACGCCTAGGGGCACAGTCTGGGGGGAGCACTCAGAGCCCCAGGTGGGGGAACTTCTCCCTTAGGGTATCAAAGGGAGGCCGCGGGAGGTTTCTGTAGCATTCCTCGATGCGTGTTCGCGGCGAATCGGTGGGCTGACCACCTGTCTCCCATAGAGAGATGCCTGAATAGGAACAGGGCCCTCTGTGCCCATCGCCTATGCGCTCCCCTTGCGTGGTCAGAGACCAGGGTCCCCAACCCACCGCGCCGTTCACCACAGTGTAGTCTATCAGCCTGGCCTCATAGACCAGCCTCTCCACCTGATCCGGGTTTTGCCAATAGGGGGGCAGGTTCTTGGTGGTGCCTATCTCCTCGATCACCACGGGCTTGTTCAGATCCAGGTCCTTCAGCAGCTGGAAATCCCAGTCGATGGGCATGTCCCCGGGACTCACCGGCCTGTCACACTTTCCGGTCCACATATCCCGTTCCAGGATGAAGTCATAGGTGTGCAGGGTGATGATGTCGAAACCCTTCAACTGGTAGATCTCCCGGGCTACAGAGGAGTCAGGTCGGCCTGGATCGATGTGATTGATGCCCATGGTCCCCGAGGCGATTTTGGAGTCTGGATCGAGAGCCTTGATGAATGAGGTCACCTCCCGGTAGAAGGTCAGGAGCTTCTCCGGATTCAGGGGGGTGTGCAGCTCGTTACCCGGTTCCCAGGCGAAGATGACATCCTGTGCGCCAAGTCTCTGCACGGTGGTGATGACGTCTTGGACAAAGGGCAGGTAGTTCTCCTCGTAACCCCCTTCGAACCACGGTTCCAGGATCTCGTAGTACGTCCGGGAGGGATCGCCCACTTGAGCCCTGGTTCCAGCGTACTTGTCATCGCCCGGGACGGGACAGTGGTTGTTGGTGAAGGCAAGCAGAAGCTTGAGACCTGCCAGTCTCAGGGCAGGTGCGAAAAGCGCGATCCTGGCTCCCACCTCTGCACCGGTCAACGGCCGGCCCTGCAAGAGGCGATTGGCGTCCGTCGCCATAGCTCTGATGACCCTGGCGTTCATGATGCCGTAGTAGGCGAGTTGCTCCCAGAAGAGTTCGGTGGTGAAGAGGAACTCGTGATGGTTGGCGAGGAGGCAGCCGCCATTGAGGAGCTTGTACTGTGGTGCCGTCTGCGCGCTTGCCTCGGAGAGGTGCCTCAACCACCAGGCGCAGAGGGGGGCTTGCAGAAACAGGTACTCCAGGAATCGTCTCCTGCCGACCTTGACCCCAGTGCCGTCGCTGGAGGCACGTTCCCGCGGCATCGTGATCCCTCCTTTCGTCGACCGCCCACAACACTGGCTACGGGATTATAGCACCAAGGCCTGCCGATATCCAGGAGCCTCCGCCAGCTGATGACGCGCACCAGCAGGTTGCGCCGCCAGTGGATGGGGCGCGGAGCGCGCACGGGGCGGACCGCAACGAACGGCGGCCCCAGGGTAGGAAGTCGATGGGAGGAACGGAAGGCCGTCACTCCGCACGTGGCAGTCGGTGCGTGGTCCGCCCAGCCCACGTGTCTTAAGGGGCATCAGGCCGTGCTGCCTGCAGCAAGTCGTGCTATAATCATGCGGTGCCTGACCTGATGCTGGTTGAGAGCCAGCCGAAGCAGGGAGGATTGGCCCATGGCACGGGCAGCTCATTGCGTCGATTTTCTGGCAGAGGGGCCAGCCCTTGGCAGCTCAGACCCTACGCTTGAGGGGGTAGAGGTGGTATGTTGACTGGGATTCATCTCCTGCTCACCTATGCCTGCAACTTCGAGTGTGATCATTGTTTCCTCTATTGCGGCCCCCATGCGGAGGGCACGTTTACGTTGGAGCAGATCAGAGCTGTTCTCGATGAGGCTCAGAGAACCGGGTCCGTGGACTTCGTCTACTTCGAGGGAGGCGAACCCTTCTTGTACTACCCGCTGATGGTCGAGAGCATCAGGATGGCGAGCGAACGGGGCTTCCGGGCGGGTGTCGTGACCAACTGCTACTGGGCAACATCGGAGGAGGACGCCGAGTTGTGGCTCAGACCCTTGGCTGCCCTGGAGCTTGCGGACCTCAGTGTCAGCGACGATGCTTTCCACCATGGCGATGAGGGAGATAGCTCTGCCAGCAGAGCTCTAAGGGCGGCGAGAAGGCTGAACATGCCGTCGGATTCGATATGCATAGAGCAACCCTCCGTGGAGGCAGGACTGGACCGGGAGCAGGAGAAGGGGCGGCCGGTCATCATCGGCGGCGCCATGTTTCGAGGCAGGGCGGCTGAGAAGCTGGTGGAGGGGCTGCCTAGAAGGCCGTGGGAAGAACTGAATCACTGTCCCTATGAGAGCCTGAGGGACCCCGGCAGGGTTCATCTCGACCCCTTTGGCCACGTGCACCTGTGCCAGGGGCTGAGCATGGGGAACATGTGGGAGACGCCACTGGCGACCCTGATACAGAACTATGATCCTGACTCGCACCCTATCTGCGGCCCTCTCCTCGAGGGAGGACCGGCTCTGCTAGCCAGGCTGCACGATGTCGAACACGAAGAGGAGTATGTCGACGAGTGCCACTTCTGCTATCTTGTGCGCCTGTCCTTGATCGACAGGTTTCCCCAATACCTGGCCCCCAGACAAGTCTACGGACTGGACTAGACCTGTGACACGGATCGGCTTGCACTCTCCGCCGCAAGAGACCGTGTTCTTCTGCGTCTCCACAGCAGAGCAGATGGCGGGACACGCGTGGCAGAGATTCAGCCGTTCCCAGGCCCTCCACAAGGTTGAGGTCTCCGGATTCCTGGAGGGGTTATTCGCTGGTTCTTCCACCGGCGGGGTTGCGGCAGAGTGTTTGCATGCGATGCGTGGTTCACGAAGGAGGCGATCACAATGACCAATGAAAGCAATGTGCCCTACTTCGTAGACTCGAGCCAGGCGCCCAAGTTGGTGCAGATGCCGGGCTTGGAGACCACGATCTTGACCGGTCTACATGACGAGCAGATGATGATGGTCCTCAACGCCACGATGCCGGGGCACGAGGTGCCTTCTCATTCCCATCCCCATGAGCAGGTTGGCATGGTCCACGGCGGGAAGGCAAGGCTCATCATTGGAGGCGAGGAGCGCAATGTGGAAGCGGGGGATTTCTACTGCATCCCGGCCGGTGTGCCTCACAGCGACGTCTGCATCGGTGATGAACCGTTTGTCATGCTTGACATCTTCTACCCCGTGCGAGAGGATTTCATCGCCAGGATGGGCGAAGCCTCAGCATCTGGCCAGCAGACACATCAGTCGCGGTGATGATTGAGGATGAACTGTAGGGGTGCCAACCCGCAAAGGGTGTGGCGCCCAATACTGCTGAGAAGCTACACTGGAAGAGCAGAATGGAAGAAATCGGATTCGTAGGCGAACATAGACCGGTCTATCGTGACAAGAATCTCCAGATCGTCTTCGGGGTCACGCTGATGGCCGTTCTAGGGGTCTCCAGCATCACTCCGGCCTTTCCCAGGATAGTGGAGGAGCTGGGGATCTCGCCTCAGGCTGTCGGCTACCTGATCACGGCGTTCACACTTCCTGGAGTGCTACTGACCGCTTTCCTGGGAATACTGGCCGACCAGTTCGGCAGGAAGAGAGTACTGGTCCCGGCCCTCCTCATCTTCGCCATTGCAGGAACTGCGTGTGCGTTTGCCCGCGACTTTCGGCTCTTGCTTCTGCTTCGCTTCTTACAGGGAGCTGGCGCAGCAGGGTTGGGCGCGATTAACGTAACCATCATCGGCGATCTCTACACCGGCCAGGAACGCGTCGCGGCGATGGGATGCAATTCGAGCGTGCTCAGCGTGGGAACTGCCAGCTATCCGGCCATCGGAGGCGCATTGGCGACGCTGGGCTGGTTCTATCCATTCCTTCTGCCATTGGCGGCGATTCCGGTTGCAGTGGCCGTGCTCTTCTCCCTGGAAAACCCCGAGCCAAGCAGGTCGCAGGACTTTCGACAGTACCTGGCCGATGCCT
>Ga0307379_10013066_pt1 | contig 10782 bp, 10 predicted proteins | sample UN2MG_FD_202237 | JGI IMG/M metagenome (GOLD analysis project Ga0307379, IMG submission 202237) | Soil microbial communities from Risofladan, Vaasa, Finland - UN-2 | ecosystem: Environmental > Terrestrial > Soil > Coastal area > Acid sulfate soil | place: Finland: Risofladan, Vaasa | collected... | reverse complement strand
CCGGCCCTTCAGGCCTTATTCGGAGTTGAATGAAGAATGGATGAAGAATGCAGACGGCGACCGCTGCGCGTTCGAGTATACCTTTTATACGCGGATGCCCACGAATTGTTTACACACCCCAATCCCTTGGTGCTCCCCCCATCAGTGCAAAATCAGCGGCATCAGCGGTGTAAAAACAAAAAACCACTGATAATCGCTAATCGGGCACTGATCCCGGGGTGCCTTGCCCCCATCAGGGCAGAATCAGTGATTATCAGTGGTTTCAAATCCGGCGTTACGGGCAGCCCGTATTCAGCCTGTTCCTCACGTAGATCAGGTCTAGAACGTTGATCTTATCGTCCTGGTTTACGTCGGCTTTCCAGTTATCATCCGTGTTTACGTCCGCGTTCAGCCTGTTGCGTATGAAGATCAGGTCGAGGACGTTCACGCGGCAGTCGCCGTTCACGTCGGCGGCCGGGTGCCAGACGGACATTGCGGTCTTGGGGCCGTCGGCGACGAGCTCCAACGTTCTTTGCCGGCAGGGCATCTCATCGCCGTCGAGCTCCCACCGCTGAAACCGATAGTCGACCCCGCCTGCAGTAACGGCGGCGGGCGCGGTGAGAACGATGAGGCGGTGATCGCCGCACATCGCACTGTAGTTGGTGGTGCCCGGAATGCCGCCAGTTATGCTTACGCCGGGGCCGGAGTTGGCGAGCCGGCCTTGGTTTCCCCAGCAACCCCTCTCGCCCCTGAATCGCCATATTTTCTGGTGGTCTCTACGTATTGGCCTTGGGAGTGTAAGGGGGGCGGCCACGATAGCCGCCCACATCGGGCCGCGTTTGCTGCTTGTCGTCCAGCCCAAGGCGCGTTGACGCGGTTTTGCGCGGCCACGCACGGAAAGGTTGTTTTTTCTTCGCTTTCATCGCGTTCTAGTAATATAATTATGGCAACAGAGCTGCACCGGTAAAAGGAGGAAAATCATGCCGCAGATGGTTCACAATTTCAACAGGGCAATCCGAACAAGGATGCTTGACGCCGCCAAGCGACGCCGTGTGCAACTGCAGCAGTTGCGATCCGACATGAGCGTTGCCGAGAAGCAGGATGCGTCAATGCAGAATGCCCCCGCTGCAAAGCCAGCCCAACCCGCCAAATTGCAGTGAGGAAGTCATGCCCGCGAAATACATCACCGAGAGCCACGCCGCGCTTGCCATCGCTCACGGTATGGAAGTGCGCCGCGAAGAATACCTCGATTACATGACCTTCAAGGCCAATACCAGGCCGCTTTTCACTGAGATTTTCGGCCCGCTGCTGGGCCTGAAGGAGGAATGGGCCGCGCAGGGCGCCTCGGCCGCCGAGCTCGACATGTCGGCCTGGCCGTCGCCAATCTGATGTACCCGATGGAGCCGATCGCCGATATGGATAATGTGAAAATCCGCGCGGCCTCGCCCGATGGGTCATCCGGTTTTACGGGAGCATCGAATGCTTGAAACGCTCGAATCGCTGTTCCGGCAGGTCATGCCGCGTGTCGATTTCTGCTCGCTGAGGTTTGTCAACGAGCGCCAGGAGCAGGTGCGCGTGCGGCAGAATATCCCGCAGCCTGTTCAACGCGCAACCGACGTGGGCGCGATGATCACGGTGATGCACGGCGGCGGCCTGGGCTACGGCGCTACCAGCGAGCTGAACGCAAGCGGCCTTCGCTGGGCGGCCGAGCAGGCTGCATACTGGGCGTCGCGCACCGCCGGGCGCGCCGTTTTCGATTTCCGAAAAATCAGCCCGCCGCTGATCCATGACGAGTATGCGGGGCCCGAGGAAATCCCCTGGGATACGGTGCCGCTCGAAGATAAATTCGACCTGCTGAACGCCGAATCCAGGCGGCTGAAAACAGACGACCGCATCGTAGACTGGGACGCCGCCCTCTGGCACGTCGAGAAGGAAACGCTGTATCTGACGTCGGCCGGCGGCCGCATCTTCCAGCGCTTCAGCTACATGACCCCTTTCCTCCGCGCCACCGCAAATCAAAAAGCAATAACACAAACACGCACGCTGGGCGGCCGCGGCTATTGCCGGCAGGGCGGCATGGAATTGATCGACAATGTGGGCTTTCGCACGGCAGCCCCGCAAATCGCGGCCGATGCCGTCGCGCTGCTCTCTGCACCAAACTGCCCCACCGGCAAAATGGACCTCGTGATCGCGCCCGACCAGGCCATCCTGCAGGTGCACGAGTCGATCGGGCATCCGCTGGAGCTGGATCGGATCCTGGGCGACGAGCGCAACTACGCCGGCACCAGCTTTGTGAAGCCCGAGATGTTTGGCACGTACCGCTATGGCTCGGATTTGCTGAACATCACCTACGATCCCACGCGGCCCGAACAGTTTTCCAGCTTTGCCTACGACGACGACGGCCTGAAGGCCGAGAAGCAGTACCTCATCGAGAAAGGCATCCTGCGGCGCGGGCTCGGCGGCCTGTCGTCGCAGTTGCGCAGCGGCATTCCCGGCGTGGCAAACTCCCGCGCATCGAGCTGGAACCGCCCGCCAATCGACCGCATGGCAAACCTCAACCTCGAGCCGGGCGACAAGTCGTTTGACGAGATCATCTCGGCCGTGAGCCGCGGCATCTATATGAAAACAAACTCGTCGTGGTCGATCGACGACTCGCGCAACAAATTCCAGTTTGGCTGCGAATGGGCGCAGCTAATCGAAGACGGCAAGCTCACAACCGTGGTGCGCAACCCCAACTACCGCGGCATCTCGGCCACCTTCTGGCGCAGCCTGAAGATGGTAGGCAATGATTCGACCTTCGAGGTGCTGGGCACGCCCAACTGCGGCAAGGGCGAGCCCAACCAGATCATGCGCGTGGGCCACGCCACGCCGGTTTGCGCGTTTGAGGGGGTTGATGTTTTCGGAGGCGAATGAAGAAGAGGGGGCTTTAGCCTTTTAGACTTTGGCCCGCCCTTTCGCTGAGGATCAGACAAATGCAGCAGTATTTCAACGACCTGGCCGATTACGTGATGCGCAACGTCCGCGGCGACGAGGTGGTGCTCGTCACGTTCGACGCCGAGCAATCGGATTTCGTGCGCTTCAGCCGCAGCACCGTCCGCCAGGCCGGCAGCGTGTCGCAGCGTTATCTATGGCTCGATCTCATCCGCGGGCAGCGGCACGCCAGCTCATACACCGCCCTGGCCGGCGACGCCGCCACCGACCGCAAGCGCGCCGATGCCCTGATCGGCGAGCTGCGTGAGCGCCTGCCCCACGTGCCCGAAGACCCCTACCTGCTCTATTCGACCGAAGTGCGCAGCACCGAACGCAGCGGCGACAACCGCCTGCCCGACCGCGACGCCGCGCTCGATGCAATCATGCAAGCGGGCGATGGCCGCGACCTCGTGGGCATCTACGCCCAGGGCGGCATATTCTCCGGCTTCGCAAATTCCCTCGGCCAACGCAACTGGTTTTCGAGCTACAGCTTCAATTTCGACTGGAGCTTTTACCACCGCGACGACAAGGCCGTGAAAACGAGTTACGCGGGCTTTTCGTGGGATTCGGCCCAGTTTGCCCGCAAGGTGCAAACGGCCGCCGAGCAGCTCTCGATCCTTGCCCGCCCCGCCAAAACCGTGCAGCCCGGCCAATACCGCGTTTACCTTGCACCCGCCGCACTCTCCGAATTCGTGGGCCTGCTGGGGTGGGGCGGCTTCAGCATCAAAGCCCACCGAACGAAATCAACGCCGCTGCTCCGCATGATCGAGGCGAATGCGCTGCTCAGCCCCATGGTAACCATCCGCGAAAACACGCGCGACGGCATCGCGCCGAACTTTGAGAGCGCCGGCTTCATCAAGCCCGATGCGGTGGTGCTGATCGAAAACGGCCGATCCCGCGAGACGCTGGTGTCGCCGCGCTCCGCACGCGAATACGGCGTGCAGCCAAACGGAGCATCCGGCGGCGAGTCACCCGACTCGTTGGATATGGACGGCGGCGACGTGCCGCACGACGACATCCTGAAGCGGCTCGATACCGGCATGTTCATCAACCAGCTCTGGTACCTGAACTTCTCCGACCGACCCGCATGCCGCATCACCGGCATGACGCGGTTTGCATCGTTCTGGGTGGAAAACGGCCGCATCGAGGCGCCGCTGGCGGTCATGCGTTTCGACGAGACCTCCTACCGCGTGCTGGGCGACAACCTGCTGTGCCTTACGCGCGAGCGCGACTTTATGCCCGACCCGCACACCTACGAAGCACGCTCTACCAGCAGCGCCCGAATGCCCGGCGCCATTGTGGACAAGTTCATGTTCACGCTTTGAGCAAATTGCGAACGCACCCTCCAGAAGGCGTTTTGCGTTGGCGGGTAGATTGTGCGTCCTTCATCCGAAACAATCCTGTTACCTTTTTGAAAGCTGGATTTAAGCCGGCCGTGAATCCGGCTTAACAGGCAGATGGTAAACTTCTGCAAGTTATTTGGTGGCGAGGCAACGATTGCAGGAGTAACAAGATGAAGAAGATGATTCTGTGCGTCGCGGGGGTTTGCGCGCTGGTGTTGGGTTTGAGTAGCTACGTGCAGGCCGGCGAAGGGTGCGCAAACGGGCAAGATCGGCGACGGCAAGATTTTCGTGCTGCCGCTGGCCGAGTGCGTGCGCATCCGCACGGGCGAGCGGGGCGGCCCGGCGATAGGCTGAGCCGGCGGGCGACGGTTTTACGGGCGGGGCGGAATTGTTTTCGGCCCCGCCCGATCTTCTTCAGCGCGCGGCGCCCACGTGCGCGCGGCTGAGCCACTCGCGCAGGCCGCTGATGCTGCGGGTGTTCATCACGTTTTCCTTGGCGGCCCAGCCGCGCTGTGCGGTGGCGATGCCGAAGCGCATGTATTGCAGGTGCGACGGGTTGTGCGAGTCCGTGCTGATCACCAGGTTCACGCCGAGGTCGACGGCTCGCCGGCAGTTCACGTCGTCGATATCCAGCCGCTCCCATTGTGCGTTCACCTCGATTGCGGTGCCGGTATCGGCCGCTTTTTTCATCACGGCCTCAACGTCTATGTCGTAAGGCTCGCGCTCGCCGATGAGCCGGCCGGTGAGGTGGGCGATGATGTCAACGTTTGGGTTTTCAGCGGCCGCGAGCACGCGCGCGGTGAGCCGCGAGCGGTCTTGCTTGAACGCCGAGTGCACCGATGCCGTTACGACGTCGAGCTCTTCGAGCACGTCGTCGGGGAAGTCGAGCGAGCCATCGGGCTTGATGTCCATTTCGGTGGAGGTGAGGATTTCGATGCCGTGGATTTTCTTGCGGAGTTTTTCGATTTCTTCGATCTGTTTGTGGAGGCGTTCGACGGTGAGGCCCTTGGCGATGGTGGTGGAGTAGGAATGGTCGGTGATGGCCACGTATTTGTAGCCCATCTCTTTGGCGGCCAGCACCATTCGCTCGATGGTGGCCTTGCCGTCGGACCATTTCGAGTGCACGTGGAGGTCGCCCTGGATATCGCTTTGCTCGACTATTGCGGGCAGGCGGCCCTCGCGTGCGGCGTCGATCTCGCCGCGGTCTTCGCGCAGCACCGGGGGCACCCAATCGAGGCCGAGGATTTTGTAAACCTCCTCTTCGGTTTTTCCGGCGATGCTCTTCTCGCCTCTGAACACTCCGTATTCGTTCACTTTGAGGTGCTTCTTTCGGGCGATTTCGCGCAGGCGGATGTTGTGGTCTTTCGAGCCGGTGAAATACTGGAGGGCGGCGCCGTACGATTCTTCGGCAACGACGCGGAGGTCCACCTGGAGGCCCTCGCCGGTGATCACGCTGCCCTTGGTGTCGCCCTCGGCCAGCACGTAGCGCACCTGCGGCAGTTTTGTGAAGGCGTTGACGATTTCAGGTCCGTTTACGCCGGTGGCGAGGATGTCGATGTCGCCGATGGTTTCGCGCATGCGGCGCAGGCTGCCGGCAGGCAGGCACTGTGCCACGGGCACCTTTGTGCGAAGGGCGTCGATTATTGACTCGACGAGCGGCAGAGCGACGCCGAGCCGGATGCGTTTTCCGGCGGTTTTCATCAGGCTGATGCCGCGCAGGATGTTTTCGAGCTTCTTCGGGCCGAAGCCGCGCAAGCCCTTCATTCGGCCTTCCTTCACCGCCGCTTCCAGGTCGGCAACGCTGTTGATCTTCAGCTTGTCGTAGAGCAGCTTCACGGTTTTCGGGCCCATCCCCGGGATGCGCATCATCTCGACGAGGCCGTCGGGCACAGCTTTGCGGGCTTCTTCGTATCGCTGCATTGTGCCCGTGGCGAGGTATTCCTCGATTTTTTCGGCGGTGGCGGCGCCGATGCCGGCTATGTCTTTCAGCTTGTTCTGTTTCAGCAGTTCTTCAACGTCTTCGGCGAGGTCTTGCATGGCCCGCGCCGCCCGCCGGTACGCGATGATGCGAAACTGCGACTCGCCCTTGAATTCGAGGCAGTCGGCGATCTTCTCGAAGATCATCGCCAGTTCGCGGTTCTTCATGCGAGGCTCCTGTGCCAGATGCGGCCGTCATTGTTGAATGTCGGAAGAATCGGCTGCAGGTGAATGAACAGGCGGTGCGTGTGTTATCTTTGCCAGGCAAGGCGGCCGCTGAGGACAACCGCCTGCACGTCGAGGTTCTCGTCGAGGATCGCGAGATCGGCGTCTTTGCCGGGGGCGATGCTGCCCTTGGCGTGCTCGAGCCCGATGACGGTTGCAGGGGTGAGCGTGAGCATGCGCACGGCGGCATGCAGCGGGACGCCGGCGAGGCGGACGAGATTCTTGAGCGCCTGGATCGGCGTGAGGATGCTGCCGGCCAGGGTGCCGTCGGCGAGGCGCGGGGCGCCGTCGATTACGATTACCTCCTTGCCAAGCAGCGTGAGCGGCCCCGACGCCTGCAATCCCGCGTATGGCGTGGCGTCGGTGATGACGACGGTGGAGGCGGGGCCTTTGATGTTGATCGCGATGGCGAGCACGGCGGGATGAATGTGAACGCCGTCGGCGATGAGTTCAACGGTAACATTCCTGGCGGCAAGGGCGGCGCCCACTGCTCCCGGCTCGCGGTGGCTGAGCGGCGTCATGGCGTTGAATAGATGCGTGACGTGGCGGATGCCGGCGTCGATGCCGCGCATCGCCTGCGAATAAGAGCAAGCGGTGTGGCCGAGGGCCGGTGCCGCGCCGCACTCGCCCAGCATTTCGATCAGTTTTACGGCGCCGTCCAGCTCGGGCGCAACGGTCATTATTTTCAGGCAGCCGGCGGCTTCGTCGATGATGTCGCGCAGCAGCGACGGGTTCGGTTTGAGGCAATAGATCGGCGGAATGGCTCCGAGCCGCCGCTCATTGATAAACGGCCCCTCGAAGTAGATGCCGAGCATTCGTGCGCCGCCGTTGTCGGCGTAGACGTGCGGCAGTATTTCGGTGAGCGTATCGGGGGTGTAGCCCAGGGTGGCCACGTAGCCGGTGGCGCCGGCGGCCAGCAGGGCGCGTGCCATGCGGGCCACGTTGCCGTTGGGCGTGCTGAGGTCGATGCCGGCGAAACCCTGCATGTGCAGGTCGATCAGCCCCGGAATGACGTAACAGCCGCGGGCAGAGAAGGCGTTTTGCCGAACAGGCAGGCCGTGGCCGGCGAGGCGCATTTCAATGATCTTGCCGCCGCCGATTACCAGATCGCCCGATATGCACCTATCCGGCAACACGATTTGCGCGTCGGTTATTGTCTCCAGCAGATTCATCTATGTTTGCGCTTTCAGGCAGGCCAGGCCGGCCGAAGCAGCGGCCTCAGGGCGCCTGGCCTTGTTCCTTCGTGAGGCGGATGAGGAGCGCTTTCGCCTCCTGCTGCGTACTGGGATTGCGGCTTTCCTTGGTGAGCCGGTCGCACACTTCAGCGGCTTGCGCGTATTGTTTTGCCTGGTAAAGCAGGCGTGCGAGCTGAAGCTGGTAAAGCTCCTTCTGCTGCGGTTCGGGGGCCAGTTCGATAGCCGCCTTGCAGTGCTCGACGGCTTTATCGAGCATGCCCATGTCCTGGTAGAGGCGAGACGCGCGCGCCTGCCCGGCGGGTGTGGCCATTTCCTTTTCGTCCATCATCTGCCTGGCCCACTGCTCGGCTTGCTCGATGTTGCCCGCCTGTGCGTAGAGCTTCACGATTTCCGAAACATAGTATGGCCGGGCGTTGGGGTTGAGGTCGATAAGTTTTTCGTAGCACTCGATAGCTTTGTCGGGCTGGCCGGCATTGCGGAAAGCGACTGCAAGCTGGGCGAGCGCCTGGTAGTCTTGCGGGTTGGTTTCGACGAGCCGGCGGTAGGCATCGAGTTCCTTTTCCTTCTCGCCGGCGAGGCGATAGAGGTAAGCGAGGTTCGAGAAAAGCTGGGCGTTTCGCGGGTCTTCAGCCGCCTGTTTCTCCTTCTGTTCGATCAGCTTGCCCAGTTTTCCGCTCTTCTGGCAGAGCAGGAAATACTCTTTTTCCATGTGCGACTTCATAGGCCCTTCGGCCTTTTCGATGGCCTTGAGGCAGGCGGCCTCGGCTTTGTCGAGCTCGCCGATGCTCTCGTAGGCGCGGATCATCTCGCGCGAGCGGTTGAGCAGCGATGGCGTGTCGGGCGTTTGTGCCACGGCAAACTCGAACATCATGAGTGCTTCTTGCTTCTTGCCCCATTCGAGGTAGAGGCGTGCGAGCTGCGCGGCGCAGTCGGCGGTGGCGGCGGCGTTCTGTTCGAGCTCGATTGCCTTCTTGAGGTACTCTTCGGCCTTGTCGTAGACCTTGTACTTCATGTGCACCTGGGCAAGCTCGGTGTAATAGCGGGTGGGATTCTTCTCCTGCGGTTCGTCGGGCAGGGCAATGCGTGTTTTCGGCAGCTCGCCGGCCAGTGTGGTAAACGCCAGCGAGAGCAGCGCGGCGGCAAGCGCGCTTGTGCGAAGGCTTTGTTTGTTCATGGCAGGCTCCTCAGGTCTTCCGGACACAGGTGAATAAGATGGGATTCTACCACCGGACAACTGGAGAATCAAGGTGAATCGGTGGCTGGTGTCGAACCGGCCAGGTACATCATGACCCGCCCCTGCCCACCCTGCAATGCATCAGCCCGGCGGGCGAGCGGCGTCTGCGGAAACAACGCATGCAAGCAGTACCGCTTCGCAGTGCCGCCGGAAAACATCACGTGGCACGCGGAGAAGATTCGCGTCGACGCCCCGGAATTGGCGCGGCTGCTGGAGGCAGAGGAAAATGTGGCGTAAGTCAAAGAGGCGGGGTAATGACCGAAAAAAAGTGCTTGCATCGGTGTGGAAAAAATGCTATCATCGCCCGAGTCAGCTCTCCGGCAGATGATGAAACTCTGTTGTTGCTTCATCTGTGGAAGCCATACAAAAACACCGAACTTTTGACCGCACAGCGGATAACGAAGCCCTGAAGTTTAGGACTTCAGGGCTTTTTTCGATAGCACTTTGCACGCAGAGTTTAGGAAAGCCGCTTGAGGGAACGGGCGTACTCTCTGATTTCGGAGCGAGAAACCGACTCGCAGCCGTAAATCCCACATTTCCGCCCGCACCCTCGAACGCACCCTCCAAAACTTTCAGATTCTCTGTTTAACGGTGGGTGAGGGGTTAACAGGGGTGGGGAGTGAGTGAGAGTCCAAAGGGAACGTAAATTATCTGCAAGCGCTACGAATCTGTGGGAGCACATGGAGGCCTTGTTCAATGTCCGAGAATGGATCAGGATTGTCAAGTGCTGGTCCCGTTGTGGGAGACGTGGCAGGCATAGGGCAGCTAGTTAACTCTGAAGTGGCTCAAAAGACCTATGCTGAAGCCCTATCACCCGCAATGAGGCAAGTTGGTGGATTAACGGAAGACGCCCTCAAGACGTTTCGCCTCTTTACTGCACCACTCAAGCTGCTTGCTGCGTACCATGATCGTTTTGCAGCCTTTTGTGATCGCGTTCGCGCAAAGGTACCCGAAGAGCAGCAATGCGATGCACCGCCAGAAATCGCCAGGCCGGTGATGCAGGCTTTTGCCTCAACCAGCGATGATAGCCCGCTGATGAAGATGTTCGAAGAATTGATGGCGAAAGCCATCGACAAGAGAGAATCGCAAACGCTCAGCCCAACGTTTCCTGCCATCATCCAAAGTCTCTCGCCGATGGAAGCATTGTTGTTGGCCGATCTAAAAAAACGGGAGCAAGTTACGGATGATCTCGTGGATCAGGAGAAGCAATTGATCGTTTCGCGGGTCAAAGCGAATTTCGACTTCGCGCAGTTTGGCGGCCAAGCACACCATTTGACGATCTCACAAGCACTGAAAGAACGCAATCTTGTGTCACTTAAGAGTACCGGCAAGGTCAACGTCGCGGTCGAGTACCCTGGACTGACTATTCCTGAAGGCTTAGCACTGCGCCGGACAACGATTCGACTAACAATGTTTGGTGAATGGTTTGTATCGGCCTGTGTTGGTGGCTGAGGAGCGACGAGCAAGGGCGTGCCGTCTGCTGATTCGCCATGAATCTTTCGCAGTTGTCACTTTTTCATTTATTTGCTTGACATATATAACCATTGTTAGACATCGATACGAATGAGTATCTGGCCGTCCACAAACGCCGTATGGGAACAGCAGAATGACAGTGAAAGACAAAAACCGCAACCTTCATCAGGCGAAAACCTCGAAGAAGGACGAGTTTTACACACAACTCTCGGACATTGAGCGCGAGTTGAATCACTACAAACAGCACCTCAAGGGCAAGGTGGTGTACTGCAACTGTGACGATCCGCGTGTAAGCAACTTCTTCCACTACTTTTCCTACAATTTCGAGAAACTGAGCCTTAAGAAGCTCATCGCCACCTGCTATAAGAATCAGAACATAAATCTG
>Ga0307379_10013065_pt1 | contig 10783 bp, 8 predicted proteins | sample UN2MG_FD_202237 | JGI IMG/M metagenome (GOLD analysis project Ga0307379, IMG submission 202237) | Soil microbial communities from Risofladan, Vaasa, Finland - UN-2 | ecosystem: Environmental > Terrestrial > Soil > Coastal area > Acid sulfate soil | place: Finland: Risofladan, Vaasa | collected... | reverse complement strand
TGGGATCGATCATCGGGTCGGAGTCGTAGACGCCGTCGACCTTGGTGGCCTTGATGACCAGGTCGGCGTCGATCTCGCTGGCGCGCAGGGCGGCGGCCGTATCGGTGGTGAAGAACGGGCTTCCGGTGCCGCCGGCGAAGATGACGACGTGGCCGGCCTCGAGGTGCCGGATCGCCTCGCCGCGGCGGAACGGGGGGCAGATCATCGGCAGGGGCAGGGCACTGAGGATCTCGGCGGTGCAGCCGCGGGCCTGCATCACGTCGCGCAGGGCCAGGGCGTTCATCACGGTGCCGAGCATGCCCATGTAGTCGGCGGAGACCCGCCGGATGGTCGGATCGTTGGCCAGGTCCCGCGCCCGGACGAAGTTGCCCCCCCCCACGACGATCGCCAGTTGAACGCCGAGCTCGACGACGGGGAGGATTTCCTCGACGGCGGCGGCCACCTGGGACGACTCGACCCCGAAGCCGTCGGCGGCACAGAACGCCTCCCCCGAGAGCTTCAGGACGATGCGATTGGGCTTCGTGTCGGCAGCCATGTGCACGTGGGGGTCCCTATGCGCCGACGGCAAACCGCGCGAACGCCGTCACCGTGGCGCCGCCAAGGATCTCCTTGACCTTCTTCTTATCGTCGCGAACGTAGTCCTGCTCCAGCAGGGCGCGTTCGGCCAGAAACTTCCGCATCTTGCCCGCAACGATCTTCTCGGCGATCTGCGGGGGTTTGCCGGAGTCGATCGCTTCCTGGGTGGCGAACTTCTTCTCCTTCTCGACGAGGTCGGCGGGGACGTCCTCGGGCGTGATGGCCACCGGGTTGGCGAAGGCGATGTGCATGCACACGCCGCTGAGGGTCTCCTCGTCGATCTCGCCGTCGAGGCCCACGATCACGCCGACCTTCCGGTTGTGGTGGAGGTACGTGCCGATCCGCGGGGCCTGGATCTTCACGCCCCGCCCGTAGGCCATGTTCTCGCCGATCTTCGCCTGGACGGCCTGGACGGCGTCCTTCATGGTGTCGTTCGCCTCGATGGGGCCGGCGGGCGCCTCGGCGGCCAGCTCGACGAGCCGGTCCACCATCGCCTGGAACTCGTCGTTGCGCGCGCAGAAATCGGTCTCGCAGGTGGCCTGGATCATGACGGCCGACCCGTCCAGCAGCTTGATGGCGATCAGCCCCTCGCCGGTGGTGCGTTCGGCGCGTTTCTCGGCCTTGACGAGCCCCTTCTTGCGCAGGAGATCCCGGGCGGCCTCGACGTCGCCGTCGGCCTCCTGCAGGGCCTTCTTGCATTCCATCATGCCCCGGCCCGTTTCATCCCGGAGGGCCTTGACCATCGCGGCGGTTATCTCAGCCATGACATTTCCTTACGTTGCTCTCTGGGTGAAACCGCCCGGCGCGGCAGCGGCGCCGAACGAGGAACGAACGAAGCAGCACTAGACCTGCTGGGCCGGTGTTGCGGGTCCCGCTTCCGGCGCGGGCTGCGCGGGGGGCGGCGCGGGCGGCGCGGGCGTCTGGCCGGCGGGGTCGGGCTGGGCCGGCGTGGCGGGCGCCGTCTCGGCCGGCGGTGCCGCGGCCGGGGGCTGCTCCAGCGGCGCCGGCGTCGGCGCGGCAGGGGGCCCCGCGGGGCCCTCGGGCGTCGCGCCGGCCTCGGAAGCGGTGGGGGCGGGCTCGTCGGAGGTCGGTTCGGCGCGGGCGGTGAGGGGCCGGCGGCTTCGTCGGCGCGGCCCGGCCTTGTCGGCCGGCTCGGCGTCCGTCGTGCCCCGCGCGCTGACGCCCTCGGCCACGGAGTTGGCCAGTTCGCGAAGCACCAGCTCGATCGCGCGCATGGCGTCGTCGTTGCCCGGGATGGGAATGTTCACCATGTCCGGGTCGCTGTCGGTGTCGAGCAGGCACACGATGGGAATGTGGACCTTGTTGGCCTCGCGAACGGCGATCAGCTCTCGCCGCTGATCGACGATGACCAGCGCGCCGGGGTGCTGCGTCATCTGGCGGATGCCCCCGAGATTGCGCCGAATCTTCCGCATCTCCCGCCGCAGCGAGGCGCCTGCCTTCTTGGAGTACTGGTCCAGCAGGCCGTCGGCCTCCATCTGCTCGAGCTGGTCCAGCCGGGTCACCCGCTTGCGGATTTCGCGGAAGTTCGTCAGCGTCCCGCCCAGCCAGCGGTCGTTGACGTAGTGCATGCCCACGCGCAGGGCGTTCTCCTCGACCGCCTTGCGGGCCTGCCGCTTGGTTCCCACGAACAGAACGTCCTTGCCGCGGGCGACCGTCTGGGCCAGAAACTTCCTGGCCAGCAGAATGCCGCGGAGCGTCTCCTTCACGTCGATGATGTGGATCAGGTTCCTCTTGCCGAAGATGTACGGTTTCATCTTCGGGTTCCACCGGCTCACGCGGTGACCGAAGTGAACCCCGGCGTCCACCAGTTCCTTCACGAATTCCGTCGCCAAGCCTGCACCTCCACTAGTTGGCCCGGATTCAGGCATCCGAACCTGGATGTTGCGTCAGCTTTCCAGAGGGTCCTCAGATCGGATCCAACCCAAACTACACGCTATGGATGCTCTGCAGGCTGGCGGGCGATGACGTTGCGGTCTCTCCGCCGACCATGCAGAACGGCGTACAGTACCGGCTGCAGCCAACCCTGGTCAAGGAGTTTGTGGAAAAAATGCAGCCGGGCCGTTCTCCACGGCGCCTATGATCGCCCTGCTTGCCCGGTGGGGCCGGGGGGTCGCCTCGACGCCGGTGCGGATGGAACCCGCCAGTTGAAAACCCCCGCAGCGGTCCGCGACTCGGCCGGTTCGCTTCAGCGATGCCGGCCCAACGCCCCCCCTCACGCCCAAAGCAGCCCCGGCCCGCCCTTGCGGACCTTCCCGAGCACCCAGGACCGCTCGCCCATCCTTCGCAGGCGGTTCATGATGGCCTTGGCGGAGGAGGCGGCCACGATCATCACGAAGCCGATGCCCAGGTTGAAGACGCGCATCATCTCCAGGGAGTCCACGGGCCCCTTGGCGGCGATGAGCTTGAAGATCGGCGGGACGTACCACGAGTCGCGCTTGATCCGCACGGTGAGGCCCTCCGGCAGCACGCGGGTGAGGTTGCCCGGCAGGCCGCCGCCGGTGATGTTGGCCATGGCCTTGACGACCCGCTTGACCTTGTAGCCGGCGAGCACCTTGAGCACCGGCTTGACGTAGATCCGCGTGGGGACGAGCATCTCCTCGCCCACCGACGCGCCCTCCAGCTCCGCCGGCCGATCCGTCACGTGGTAGCCGGCCCGCTCCAGGAGCACGCGGCGCGCCAGGCCGTACCCGTTGGAGTGCAGCCCGCTGCTGGCCAGGGCGATCGCCAGGTCGCCGGGCTCGATGTTGGTCCCGTCCACCATCCGCCGGCGCTCGACGACCCCGACGGCGAAGCCGGCCATGTCGAACTCCTTGGGCTTGTAGAGGTCGGGCATCTCGGCGGTCTCGCCGCCGAGCAGCGCGCAGCCGGCCTGCACGCAGCCGCGGGCGATGCCCTTGACGATCTCCGCCATGCGGGCGGGTTCGAGCTTGCCGACGGCGAGGTAGTCCAGGAAGAACAGCGGCTCGGCCCCGGTGCAGATGAGGTCGTTGACGCTCATGGCGACCAGGTCGATCCCGACGGTATCGACCCGGCCGGTGGCGAAGGCGACCTTGAGCTTCGTTCCGACGCCGTCGGTGCATCCGACGAGCACGGGCTGGGCGTAGTTCCGCTGGAACAGGCGTTCGTCGTAGTCCAGGCGGAAGAGCCCGGCGAAGCCGCCGAAGTGGTCCATGACCCGTGGGGTGAAGGTGCTTCGGACAAGGGGGCGGATCCGGTCCACCATGTCCTGGCCCGCGTCGATGTCGACCCCGGCGTCCCGGTACGTGATGGAGGTGCTGGCTGTGGTGGCCATGGCCGTATCGTACACCTGGCGGGGCTCAATGCAACGGCAAGTTCCCGGCCCGGGCGCCGCGGAGGGACGTGGGGAGGGGAAAGGAATCATCGCGGCAAGCCGAGGTAGCCGATATCAGGAGAGGCGGACGGACGGGTTTTTGGCGCTGAAAGTGCCTTTTTTTGGCGTTTTCGGGCCGATTCTCCCGATGCGGGCGAACCGCGGCGCGGCATTCGGCGTTTCATAGGTGGGGCGCCTGGCATGGCCGTCCGGTGGACTGCTTCCAGTGGGTCGAGCGGGAACGTGAAAGGAACGCTGAGAACACTCTCGATGGCCGCGAAGGCCTGGCTCCTGGCCGGCGGGCTCCTCGTGCCGGCCGCCGCGGCACCCCTGACCTCGGAACAGGAGCTGGAGCTCAAGATGTTCACCAGCCAGTTGGCCGACCCGTCCCGCTCGGCCAAGACCAAGGCGGAGGCCGCCGAACTGCTGCTCACCCGCCGGTACCCCCAGGCGGCCGAGTCGCTCAAGAAGTTCCTGAAAGACCCCGCCAATCGCCCCGCGCAGATCGCCGTCGCCGAGGCCGTCGCCAGGCAGGGCGCTGAGTCGAAGGCCTTCATCGAGCCGCTGCTGGCCATGCTGGCCGGGAGCGAGCCGACGGTTCGCGGGCCGGCCGCCCGCGCCCTGGTCACCTACAAGAACGGCGGCGTCATCGAGAAGCTCATCGCCATCGCCAAGGACCGCAAGAGCGACCAGCCCGTCCGGCTGGTGACGATCTCCGCCTTGCAGCGTGTGTTGGACAAGGAGTCGGTGGACGCCCTGGTGCAGTTGGTGGGCGACCGGGACACGGCCATCCGGAAGGCCGCCGCCGAGTCGCTGGCCAAGCTCACGAACATCCGCACGTTCGACGGCAGCCCGTCCAAGTGGCGGCGATGGTGGAGCCGCAACAAGAACAAGCGGGCCTCGGAGTGGCTGGCGGACCTCGCCGAGAGCCTCGGCCGGGAGAAGGCCCGCCTGGAGGACGAGAACGCCAAGCTTCGCCAGCGTCTGGCGACGGCGATGATGGAGTACTACGCCGCGACGGCGGCGGCCGGCCAGGACAAGCTGCTGCTGGGCTTCCTGAAGGACTCGCTTCCGGACGTTCGGCTCGTGGGGGTGAAGCTCGCCGCCCGGAAGGTCGCCGCCAACGGGAAGGTCACGGAGGAGTTCCGCGCCCATGTCCGGACGATGCTGGCCGACGAGGACCCTCGCGTGCGTCGCTCGACGGCGATGCTGATGGCCAACGTGGGCGACCCCAACGCGGTGGACTTCCTGCTGGGGAGGCTCAAGGCCGAGGAGGCGCCGGAGGTCAAGCAGGGGCTGCTGACGGCGTTGGGGCAGTTTCCCGACGCCAAGGCCTTGGGGCCGATCCTCTCGGAAGTTCTTTCGAAGGACGAGCCGGTGGCCGCCGCGGCGGCCGCCGCCCTCGCGCGGGGCGCCGCCCTCCGGCCGATCCAGGGCCCGGTCCGCCGACAGGCCGTCACGACCCTCCTGCGGCGATACCGCAAGGCGGGGGCGTCGGCCAACGGCAATTCCGCGCCCCTGCGCGAGGCGATCCTGACGGCCATGGGAACGGTCGCCGATCCCGAATTCGCCTCGACCCTTCAGAGCGGCCTGAAGGACCCCGCCGCCACGGTTCGCCTGGCGGCCGTCAAGGGGCTGGCCCAACTTCGCCAGGCCGACCTGGCCGACGCGGTGGCCCTGCTGGCCGGCGACGAGGACCGCGGCGTCCGCCAGGCGGTCATCGAGGCCCTCGGCGCGCTGAGTCCCAAGAAGCACCTCCAGGCGATCCTTCAGCGAACGGACCCGACCGCCGAGCCCGAGGCGGCGGTGCGGGAGAAGGCCTGGGCCGTCGGGATGGCCGTTCTCGGCAAGGCCGACGCCGCGACGCTCTTGCAGGTCCGCGACTCGCTGGCGGACCGGAAGGACGCCGTCAGCCAGCGGATCCAGATCGGCCAGATGCTCGTGAAGGTGCTGAAGGCCTCCAAGAGCCCCGACCTCCCGGAGGCCCAGCGCAGGCTGGCCCAGGCCCTGATGGGCGCGTCCCGTCCCGCCGAGGCGGCCCCGCTGCTGGGGGAGGCCTACGCCCTCTACGCCGCCGCGAAGAACCCCCAGGCCGGCGGGGTTTACCTGGAATGGATCGACGCGCTGCTCAAGGCCAACGACGCGATGGTCGTCAAGGCGATGGCCGACACCACCCAGGCGAGCGCTTTTGCCGAGGTGCTCGGCCGGCTGAGCAAGCGGCTGGCGGCTCTCGTGACCGAGGAGAGGTACGCCCCGGCGATCCTGCTGGCCGGCGAGGTGGTTCGGCAACTGCCCAAACGCCTCACGCCCGCCCAGCGGGGGCAGCTCGAAGGGGTCGTCAAGGACGCGACCGCCAAGCAGCTCAGCGCCGACGGGAAGCGCGTCTCGCAACTGGCCGCCCAGCTCCTGGCGACGGACGCGGGAGCGGGCAAGGCGGCGGCCGACGAGCTCAAGGCCATGGGGGACCGGGCCGTCGGGCCGCTCGTCATGGAACTGAAGAAGGCCGCCTCGGCCGACAAGCCCAACCCCCAGGCGGAGAAGGCCGTCCTCGACGTGCTGATGCAGATCGCCCCGAAGCTGACCGGCTACAACCCCCAGGCCCCCAAGGCCGAGCGGCTCAGCCGGATCGACGCCTGGCTCAAGGTGCTCTGAGGGGCCCGGCGGGCCCTCGGGCGGGGGGAGAGAGATTCTCCCGCAAACCGCGGAGGGCATTTCTTTGCCTTCCGCGGCGTTTGGCGGTAGGATGTCCGCCTTTACGTGCCCCCGAGGAGGCCTCTGGCCCCGGATCGCGGGCGTCAGACGTCGAGAGCTCCATGATTCAGCGACACGGTTACTGGCTCGAGAAGGCGCAGGTCCAGGTGACCGCCGCTGCCGCGGGCGTGGCGGCGTACTACGTGATCTGGCCCCTGGTCTCCCCGACGGACCCGGCCGGCCCGCTGGCCCTGATCGCGGAGGGCTCGGTCGCCAAGGCGGGCCTGCTGGCGGCGGCGGCCTGTGGGCTGGCGGCCTTGTGCTGCCTGACCACGGTGTCCTCCAGGCCGGCGGGCACCCTGGTGGCCCTGCTGATCGGCCTGGGCGGCCTGAGCGTGCGATCCGGCTCGATGCGGGCCCTGCTATGGGCCCGGCAGACGGACCTGGCGGCGCTGTACTGGCAGATGGCGCTGGAGGTGCTCGTGCTGGCGGCGATCCTCTTCGTCGCCGGCGTCGTCGTCCGCGTCCTTCGAAAGGTCACCGCCGGGCTGGCCGGCAAGTGGTCCTGGACGGACGTGCTGGCCGACACCACCGAAGACCGCCAGCGGGCGTATCTGCGCTCGATGGATTCCGGCAAGGGTGACGCCCAGGGGGGGCCGCTGAAGGGCCTGGTCGGCGGCGGCTTCGCCCGGATCATCCTGGAGCGTCTGGCCCTGACCGACTCCCGCCGCGCCGGACGCCGCATGCCCGGCGGCGACGTGCTGACCCGCTGCGGGCTGTGCTTCCTGCTCTGCCTGGTCATCGCGGTCTCCGTCGTGTCGATTCTGGCCCAGTCCGCCGAAAGGGGCCAACTGCTCTTCGCCCTCCTGGCGGGCTGCTTCCTGGGCACGCTCATCGGCTACCAGGTGTTCCCGACGCGTCTGTGCTTTCCCGCCTGGTGCGCGCCCATCGCCGCGGCGCTGGGCTTCTACGTGCTGGCCGCCGTGGGCGCGGTGCGCACGGGGCAGAGCGCGTGGATGCTGGTGGAGCCCTGCCGCCAGGCCCTGCCCATCGACTGGATGACGGCCGGCGTCGGCGGGGCGATGCTGGGCTACTGGGTCAGTTGCCGCATGCACGAGTTGAAGTTCCTCGAGTCCCTCGAAGAACAGGACGAAGGAGCGTGAGATGGCCAACGGCATTCTGGGAGCGCAGCTCTACACCGTACGCGAGTACACGCAGACCCCGGACGACGTCGCCGAGACGCTGCGGAAGGTCGCGGAGATCGGGTACCCGTCGATTCAGATTTCCGGCTTCGGGCCGGTCGACCCGAAGCTCGTGGCCGGCATCGTCCGGGACCACGGGTTGACGGTCGCCGCGACGCACATGGGCTGGGACCGCTTCCTCGACGACCTCGACGGCGTGATCGAGACGAACGGGCTCTGGGGATGCAGGCACCCGGCGATCGGGGGGCTCCCCGGCGAGTACCGCGGCGCCGACGGCATCCGCCGCTTCCTCGAGGAGCTCGCGCCGATCGCCGAGAAGCTCGCCGCCGTGGGGATGGACTTCTCCTACCACAACCACAACCGCGAGCTGGCCCGGTGCGACGGCGGGAAGACCTGGCTGGCCGCCCTGTACGAGCAGGCCGATCCGAAGGTCCTCAAGGCCGAGATCGACGTGTACTGGATCCAGGCCGGCGGCGGCGACCCGGCCGAGTGGCTGCGCACCTGCGCCGGACGCATTCCCGTCATTCACCTCAAGGACATGTGCATCACGCCGGACGGCGAGGTCCGCATGGCGGAGATCGGCGAGGGCAACCTGAACTGGCCGGCGATTCTCCAGGCCGCCGAGGCCGGCGGGACCGAGTACTACCTCATCGAGCAGGACGACTGCTACGGGCGCGACCCGTTCGAGTGCCTGGCGATCAGCTACCGCAACCTGAAGGCGATGGGCCTGTAGGCGGCGCCCGGTGGGGGGGCCGGCGGGTCAGTCGTAGCGGAGGGGCGGTCGGCCGACGCGGCGGCGCGTGTCGGCCTGCATCTCGATGAGGATCCCCCGAATCCGCTCGATGAGGCGGGCCGGGTCGAGCCCGCGAGCCTCCTCCCGGGCGATGGGCTCGGCGTAGCGGACGACGATGCTCCCGGGGCTGGGCAGGGTCTGGGTTCGCGGCCAGGCCTCGAACGCCCCGTCGATGACCACCGGCACGGTCCACCGGGCCGCCCGCTGGGCCAGCAGGGCCACCCCCGGAAGGAACGGGCCGATCCGCCCCGTTCGCGTTCGCGTGCCCTCGGCGAAGACCACCAGTTGGTTGCCCCCCTTGATCCGGCGCAGGGCCTCTTTCATGGCGGCCATGTCGGCCGTGCCGCGGCGGACGGGAAACGCGTTCACCGACTGGATCAAATGCCGGAACCCCCACAGGCGAAAGAGCGTGTCCCGGGCCATGTAGTGCACCGGGCGGCGCAGGGCGAAGCTCATCAGCATCGGGTCCAGGAAGCTCTGGTGATTGCAGATGTAGACGGCCCCGCCGTCGGCGGGCTCGAAGCGGCGGTCGAAGACGCGGATCTTCCAGAAGGCGGACATGATCACCTGGCAGCCGCGGCGCATGAACGCGTACCACGGATTGGCCGCCGGCACGCCGGGGGGCAATCGCACCCCGGCCAGCGCGGGGTTCGGGCAGCTCGTGAGGCCCTTCATTCGACGGCCTCCACGTGCCGCCGCAGGAGCTCGACGACCTCCGCAACGGTCACGTCGGACGTGTCGATCGTGATCGCGCCGTCCGGCTTGACCAGGGGGGCGACGGGGCGGCTCCGGTCGCGGGCGTCGCGACGCAGGATGGATTCGAGCACCTGCTCGTAGTCCGAAGGGTGTCCGTCGGCCAGCATCTCCTCGTGGCGGCGGCGGGCGCGGACCTCGGGCCGGGCGTCGAGGTAGAACTTCACGTCGGCCTGGGGGAACACGACGCTGCCCTGGTCTCGCCCCTCGGCGACGAAGCTCCCCAGGGCGGCGCCGAGGCGGCGCTGGAGCGCGACGAGCACCTGGCGGACCGCGGCGCTGCCGGCGGCGTGGTGGCTCTTGGCGGAGACCTCCTCCGAGCGGATCTCGCGGGTGACGTCCCGGCCGTCCAGCCGAACCTCCAGGCCCCCGGCGGTGGGAATCAGAAGCAGGTCCATCGGGCGGGCCAGGTCGACCAGGGCGGCCTCGTCGGCCAGGTCCACGCCCGCGCGCAGGGCCTTCAGCGTCACCGCGCGATACGTCGCGCCCGTGTCCAGGAAGGCAATCCCCAGCGCCTTGGCCAGTTCCCTGGCGGCCGTGCTCTTGCCCGAGCCCGCCGGCCCGTCCATCGTGATGATCATCCCGCCAGTGTACCGAAGCCCCCGGGAGGCGGCGCGGAAAATCGCGCCCGGGCCGTTGACATTCTCCGCCAGGCCACAGTACAGTACAAAGGACGTTCGCGACGAGCGCTCGCGGCCATGGCGGAATTGGCAGACGCGCAGGCTTCAGGTGCCTGTGTCCTTCGGGACGTGAAGGTTCGAGTCCTTTTGGCCGCATTCCCCTTTCCCTCCCGCCGGCGCCAAGGCCGCGCGCGGATCGAGCGACGGCGTCGGGAACTTCCCCGGCCGACGGCCGTCTAAACGCTGGAATGGACCAAGCAAGGAGAACGACCATGAAGCGAACGGGCGTGGGGATTCTGGCGGCGGTGCTGGCGACGAGCGTCTCTCTGGGAGCCGAGGCCACCGCGCCGGAGGCGAAGGCGGGCAAGCACATCGACCTGGTGATCTGCCTGGACACGTCCGGGTCGATGCGGGGCCTGATCGAATCGGCCAAGCAGAAGCTCTGGGCGGTGGTGAACGAGCTGGCGACGGCCAAGCCGCGCCCGGTCCTCCGCGTGGCACTGTATCACTACGGCAACAGCGGCCTCTCGGCGGAGAGCGGCTGGGTGCAGCAGCTCTCGAAGCTCACCGGCGACCTCGACGCGGTCTACGGGAAGCTCTTCCCGCTGCGGACGAACGGGGGCACGGAGTACGTTTCCCGGGTGGTCCGGGCGGCGACGACCGAGCTGGACTGGAACCGGGAGAAGGGCACGCTTCGGGTGATCTTCGTGGCGGGCAACGAGCCGGCCACCCAGGACACGACGTACGATCTTCAGAAGACGTGCAAGGCGGCGGCGAGCAAGGGCATCATCGTCAA
>Ga0307379_10013064_pt1 | contig 10783 bp, 12 predicted proteins | sample UN2MG_FD_202237 | JGI IMG/M metagenome (GOLD analysis project Ga0307379, IMG submission 202237) | Soil microbial communities from Risofladan, Vaasa, Finland - UN-2 | ecosystem: Environmental > Terrestrial > Soil > Coastal area > Acid sulfate soil | place: Finland: Risofladan, Vaasa | collected... | reverse complement strand
ACAATCGCCTCTATGCTCATAGTGCTCTCCTAAAATGCTCCGGGCGTCGCCCGCGAACTGATTGTGGCGTCGAGGTTATCAAGCTTCGCCGCACGGCCCGCTGTGTAGGATGCGGCTTTGGCTGCGTCCGTGTTTGTTGTCGACGTATCAACCAGCACCACACCCGCCACCTTGTGCGTGGTCGGATCATAGCCGGTATCCGCGAAGTCTTTCAGGTCGGTGGCCGACTGTGCCGCGCCGCCGAGCTGTGCCGCATTCACATCGGGCACTGCGGTGTTGAGATTCTGGCCAGTCAGTTGTATTTCAATCAGCAGCGGCGCCATGTTGGCCGCACCGCCCAGTGTGATCGTCACCCAGTCGGCCGTCGTGAACAGGTCGTTGTGGAAGTGCAGTTCGTACGTGCCTGCCGTCATGTTCGCAGGCGTCCCGATTCGCACGTGAGCCGCTGTTGATGGCGCCTCATACGTCCCCTCCGTCGTCACATCCTCATCGACGGCGAGAGCCACGCCCGTGCCGCCGCGCTTGACGTAGCCGCCGACGATGCTGGATGTATGAATCAGGTCGGCAAGACCCGCGCCCACAGCGGAGGACGAGTCGAGAATGAACACCGTCAGAATGACGGAGGTTTCGCCTTTGACCAGTTGGAACTTCATCCGTTAAAGCCTCCGTTCATTCCCGGGTGGACTATCAGGCCACCGCCCGCCGCCACGGGCTCATTGACCGGCACGCCGTCGAAAACGTACTCGTAGCTCACGCTCTGATTCTCCCCGGCGCCGGTGATCGTCACGGCCATCGAGTCCGCGTACCACGTTTCGCTCGCACCATAAAGGTCGATGCAGACGGGAATCGTCTGTTTGAAACCAGCGGTCGTATTCACAGTGTAGGCGGGGATCGTCCGCTGCTCCCAATCCGCACTCGCAACCGCTCCCGTTTGATTCTGCGTTGTGCCGAAGATCGAGTCAGGATCGATAATGAGACGACAGGTTTTTGACGCCGCATTCTTGACCCAGACCGTCACATCGATTTGATCCCCATGCGTGGCGGGGATCATGGCCAGCAAGTAGCGGAGGCGCTCCGATTCGGTATCGTCGATAGCCGCAACGGTGATAAACTTCAGCCCCGCACCGCTCTGACCCGCCGCATCAGTCTCAACCGTATGGCCACGGCCGAACCAGCACATGAAGCTGTTCTTGATCTTGTTGTGCGCGGTCGAGATCACTTCCACCAACGAGTTTGCGTGCACCTCTACCGGCGTGGCGGATGCAAGCTCGCAGTTATGCAAGATTACCCTCCCCTCAGTTCCTCCCACCGAAATCAGGTCTCTGACGTTGCTACTCGGAACGCCAGCCTCAGTCTTCCCGAAGACCACGTTTGTGCAGTAGATGATGCCGCGAAGGGCCATCCCACCATACGTTGTGTTGACGCCTGCATTGTAGACCCAACTATCGCGAACGAACGCTCTGCCATTGACGTAGAGACCGCATCCCGATCCGCCCGCGGGCCAGTCGTGAATGAGGCAGCCCTGCACCATTGCTCCGCACACGTAATTGGCCATTACTCGTGCGCACCCGGTGACGTTCGCCCACTTCAACAGCGATCGAAATTGCAGGTTCACGACGCCCGCCGAAGCGCCTCCGCTCCCGTCGATTGTCAAGCGCACTGCCGCCGAGAACCCTGACACACTGCCGTCGCTGGAGACCACCAGATTCGATTTCTCCGCCTGTGCCGACGGCAAGTGCAGCGTGCCGCCGTTCGCCGTTGTCGTGATCGAGTTCACGGTCATGGCATAGGCGGTCGCGCCCGTGGTGGAATGCGTGAACTCCCCGCCGTCGAACACGAGACCGCCAGTACCAGCAGTCTGAGTGATTGCCACGTCCTGGCTCTTGACGTGCCCGCCCGTCGCCATCGTGAGGCTGATATTGGCATTGACCGTCACGCCGGCGAGCACCGTTCCGCTCTCGTCGGTATCGCATAGGCAGTTAGCCGCGATGACGATGGAGTCGCCAGCACCGGGAGGTGTGTCCCAGTTGCCAGCGAGTTCATATTTGTTCGTGACTGTAGCCGAGAACGTACGGACTGCCATTACTTCACCTTTGCCTCAAGTGCCGCCACCTCTACCTGCTTCCCGTCGAGTGCGGCCTGCAAGCCTACCACATCTTCTCTCGCCCGTGCGAGTTTGCATTCATCGGTCGCCTCATACTCCCGACGCGCGATGATCTTGGTCGCTTCCGTCTGCGCCCACAGATCGCGCGCCGTGGTGTCTCTCCACGATTTGGCGATCACGTCGCAGGCGTGCATCTGAATGTGATCCGCACCGTGCCAGAACCAGCAGTCCTGGTTGCCGGCGCGATCGGGAGCGTCCCATGTGAATTCAACTGCCATGTGTTTTCTCCACCGCATCCGCATGCGGCCCCGCCAGCGTCACCCGCCTGTTGTCAGATCGGATCAGCATTGGAATATCATCCAGTCCATGAGAAGAAGGCGCGGGGGACGTCCCTGTCCCCCACGCCGACTTTCCTGCCTACGCCTTTTCCATCGCCACGCGAACCCAGTCCGCGTAGAGATGCTTCGCCACGCTCTCGCCCGCCTTGGCGCCGAGGATGATGGTCAAGTTCACCCCGTCCGGGAATACCGTGGCCGTGGACATCACCGGATGCGTCGACCCGTTGGCCGCCGCTTCGTTGCCGTCAGCAAACCAGTGGCACTTCCGGCCGTCGAAGTAGAACCCGAGTTTGTACCACTCGCCCGCCACGGGGACCGTGATCCCCGAGACGGCCGTCACTTCGTTGGAGCCAGCACCGGTGTAGGTGTTGTAAACACCGTGCACCGTCATCACCGAAGCGTGCATGCCCGCGCGGAAGCCAATGAAGCTTGCCACGTCGCCGCACACGCCGGTATTGTCGGCCAGCGTATCTGCCGGCACTGCCGCGCTGGCCCCGCCGATTCCGAGTCCAACGAGCAGGCCCTGCTCGACGATGGCCACCGGGGCAACACGCGCCTCAAACCACAGCTTCTTGCCGGCCGTGATCCGGAACGCACCGCCCAGGTTGTTCCCGCCGCACAGGTAGATTTCGTTGTTGTCGGTGGCACCCGTCAGGATGTCCACGACGCCCGAAGCCGCTGCCGCACTCACCGTGTTGATGACCACCGGCGTGCCTGCACCCGTTCCCGCGGCAGCCCATCCGCCGGTTGCGGCCAGGAAGCGGTCGAAGTCGTCCATGAACGTGATGCCGTTGCCGTACATGCTGAACTCCGCCCACGGGCAGTGCTTCCAGATGCCGGGGCTCGGCCCGATCATCTGCGTCTGCAGTTGGGTGTGCGTCAACCTGCGATCATATTCAACGATGTTCATTGCATGTTCCTCGCTTTCAGGATGGATCGGCCATCCTATTAGTTGTTGGTGGTGCCCTTGGACAGCACGAAGCACCGACGCCGGTTGTGGAGCACCGTGTTGCCCGTGCAGTCCACGTTCACGCGCACTACCGTATGCTGGTTCGGAGCCTTCTCCGGCGGATCCTCGCGGAAGTACTCGCCCTGCAGGAAGACGATCTTGAACTCGCCCCAGTTGAGTCCGTACACCGGGTCGTCACTGTCGTCGTCGAGGTAGGGCACGTAGGTGATCGGCCGGCGGTGGAACACGGGCTCGCCGTCTTTCGACGCGATGTCGTTGCCGAGGTTGTCGTTCTGCGTTTCCAGCATTTCCTCGAGCGGGCCGTACACGTTGTAGTTCACGTAGTAGGCGTACTTGTCGCCCGTGTTGTAGGACGCCGGCATGTCCTTGTCGATCGGCGGCTTGAAGAGCGTCATCGTCGCGGCCTTGCGCCACGCCCGCACCAGGTCTTCCTTGCTGATGGCGGTGTACGGGGCCGCGTAGTTCTTCCAGCGCGGATAGGCCGTGTCCGACAGCCCGCCGCAACCGGCCGCATTTGCCAGCGTGCCGGATGCCGGCGTGCCCGTGAAGCCCGCCACCGCGTTCTTCACCACCCAGTACTTGATCCCGAACGGCGTGGAGGTGTCGCCCGTCAGCGGCGCGCCGCCCCACCAGTTGTCCTCGTACAGCTTTGCGAAACTGATCATCCCGGCCATGCGCCGGATCTTGATCAGGTTCACGATCTGAGACGCGCCCGAGCACATTTCCATCTCACGCCGGTCATAGGCGTAGTTGGTCGTGTTGTGCTTCCACGGCACGCTGCCCGTGGTCTCCACGTCGTTCACGTTCACGTCGTCAACCGCGAACAGTCCGGTGTTTTTCGCCTGGCCGTTGTCCCCGGTCACGAAGTTGAACGAAATGCTCTTGCCGTCATCAAACGTCACGCGGTTCTCCCGCATGATCTGCGACATTGCGGTGTACTCCTGCAAGTCGCTTGTCAGGTCCGTTACCTTGGCCCTGCCGAGATTGGTCAATGTCGTATTCACCAAGTCGGCAATCTGCTCGACAGTCAGTTCCATCTGACTCACCTCGCTATTCTATCCCAAGGCGCACTACAGAATTGACGTTTTGCTCGCCTGCGCGTGGCCGTAGGCATGCAGCTTGCGGGCAACTTCGTTCACCGCCCGCTGCTCGGGATCGATCACCACGTCGCTTGCCTCGCGGTGGGTCGGCTTGTTGATGATCAGGCCCTTGCGCTTGTTGAGCCGGTCAACCAACTCCTTGCGCGCCAGTTCACTGAGTTTGTTGTAAAACACACTCGCCAGGGCTTCCTCGAAAAGCCGATCGCGGTCGGGCACCGGCTGGTTGTCCTCCTCGTAGCCGGCCTCAAGCCAGTTCATGCGCTTGCTTACCGACTGCCGATTCAGGAAGTGCTCGGATTTCCCATCGAGCGCGTCAGCGTTGCCCTTGCCGAGAAGCGCTTCGTAGTTCCTGCCGAGCGATTCGACCTTCTTGTCAAACCACCCGACGAACGCTACCTGCTCCTGGGCGTCGCGGTCCTTCTCGCCATCGCCCTTCATCTGCCGCACTTCGGTCCTCAACTCATCGAGCTGCTTCTGGTAAAACGTGTTCATCTCCTCGAACGCGTTCACCACGTTCTCATCATAGTCGTCTTTCGACAGCTTGACTTTGAACGGCTCGGGCTTCGGCTTCTTCGCATCCTGCACGGCTTGTGCAATCCGGCCCTGCAGGGAATCCACGGCCTTTTGCAGCCGCTCGTCCGTGCCGTAGAGCTGGGCGTCCTCTTTCGAGATGCCCAACGCCGCGGCCTTGGCAACCAGCCCCGCATCCAGCTTCGCTGGCGCGGGCGGTGTCACCGTATGGACATCCGGCTTGGCGGGAGGTTCATCGCCAGTCGGTTTCGTTTCAACATTAGCCGGCTTCGTCTCGCCGGCCGCCGGCTTCGTCTCGCCAGCGGGGGGATCGTCGTCAAGTTGCGGCACGATCGGCCGTATCTCGCGCGGCTTCGCCGCCGCCTTGCCCGCCGGCTTCCCGCCCCCGTTGGGAGGAGTGGAATCACCAGCAGGCTTGTCTTTGACCGCCGCCGCCGCCGTCGCTTCCGCCTTTACGCCTTCGAGTAATGCATTGAAGTCGTCCATTCATCAACTCCGTTTCTGTGGATCACCGTAGCCGCCGTTCCGGTCGTACATGCCGATCAATTCGCCGTATCGTTTGCGGTGGTCGCAACTTCGCAGGATCGCCCGTCCGTCCGGCGCGAAGTCCGTTGGAATGCCGTGCCGGGCCGCGTGCTCGCGAGCCTCCGGAATCTGGTCGGGGTGAACACCCATTGCGTCCGATAGCATCGGCCAGCCCGCACCCGTCGAATGCACCGTGCTCCGCATATCTGCCGCAACGTCACGCACCGCATTCCCGCCGCAGTCCAGACAAACCGTGTTGGCAGGATGCCCCTCCTTCATCCCGAAGGCCAGTTCCTGCGTCTTCCCGCACGTCTCGCACGTATAGCAGTAGAGAGGCATCTGTCGTCGTCTCCGTCCCCATGAGAAAAGCTCTGAACCCCCTTAGCTAAGGTTCAGGGCTTTGATCTCAAATCACCGACTGGCCGGCCGGCTCTCTGGGGACTGTATTCAGTTGTTCGTTGCCTTACGTCTGGCTGAAGAAGCTCGCCCGCACGCTGATCTGACCGATGATGATGTCCGCCAGCGCGTTTCCTTCAGCCGCAAACTCGAATCCGGCGGAGATGTAGGTTAACGCCGACCAGTCGCTCACGCCCGCGCCCGCCGGAACGCCGTTGCCGATCGGCACGCTACACAGGTTGAACCTGCCCGCCGTCATCGACGCCTTCAGGAAGCTCCACTGCACGTAGTTGGCGGCCGACGTCCCCAGCCTCAGCCACGTCGATACCAATTCTTCACCCGATGGCCCGGCCTTCGCGTTGGCAAGCCAGACCACCCTGTCCTCCGCATCGCAACCCGACAGGTCGATCACCGCCGTCCGGAAGATGCCCGCATAAACGGTGTTTGCCGCCCCGTCCACCTTGTCGAACTCGATCCCGCCCAGAAGAGGCGCGACCGTCAGCTCGAGGTTCAGCGAGTCGGTGCCCCGCAGCGTCCACGTCCCGTCCGCGTGCGTCAACGTCGTCATCGGATCCAGCAACAGCCGTTCGTTTCGCTTGTACATGTCAGCCCTTTCGATTATGCTCTTCGCAGTGTTGCTTCATCGCCTTGATCTCGGCCGTAAGGTCCTTGAGCGCCTGCGTCGATTGGTTCATGTGGTTCGATAAGAAATCCGTCATCATGTTCAACATGTCCTTTGCGCCCTTGATCATCACTATGATCGATATGAGCACGCATCCGCCCGCGCCCAGCGCCGCCAAGTCCTTTAGCCAGTCCACGCGGTCCACCTTTCTAGCGGTTGTTTCCCGTCATCGTGGCGTCGGCCTGTGCGTTCTGCACGCCCGCGCCCATCAGCGTCTGCATCATCGCGTTGTCGCGGCCCGTCCGCGTCCCGCCCGAACGATTCGTCCGGATCGTGTGTCGCTGCGTCATTCCCTGCCGAATGAGAGCGTCCGGTTGAATTGCCTGCGGCTGATTCATCATCCCGTTCGCAAACGTCAGTATCTGGTCGAGATCACTCATGTTGCTGTAACGGGCGATCGTCCGCAGCAGCCCTTCGATGTTGATCCCGATGCCCTGCTGTTGCAGCACCGGCATCAACGGCAGGACGTAGTTCGCCATCACCCGGTCCAGCAACGCCAGTTTCTTTGCAGGCGACAAATACTGCATCGAGTACGGATCGATGTCCATGTTGAATTCGAGATAGTCGCCCTCGCGGTCGGCCGGCGAGAACGTGACGGGAATGGTGATGTTGGTGCCTGCTATCCGCTTTGACAGCGGTAGTTCAATCAGCGGATCGTACCACAGATACCAGCCGAGGTCGTAACCAATGTCGCGGACAAAACTCCGCGTGGCGTTCTGCATCTTCTCAAGCCGCTTGCTCGAATTGCCCGCCAGCAGCTCCTCCTGGCCAAGCGTCTGAGCCTGTGCACTCAAACCCCCCAACGTGTCCAAGTTGCCCGCAAGCCACGAGTAGAAGTCACGCAGTTGAATGAGAAACGCCAGCGACCTTGGATCAGCGCCGCCCGTCGAAAACTCCCGCACGCCGTCCGGGTTGTCCATCAGGATCATGTCACCGTCGTTGTGCGTGAGGATGTTCTTCGCGTCCTGCTCGGCATGGCTCGCGTAGCCGGTGAATGTCTTCTGCCGCCGAATCTGGTCCTCCAGCTTCCGGAAGATCGAATTCGCCAACATGTGCATGTCCATCCACAACGCAACCGGCGGAAGCGGCATTATTTGGCCCGGCACGTCCGAGAAGCACAGCCGGTGGAATGGCCCGCCCTCCGGTCCTTCCCACTCGTTGACGTGCAATGGCATCCCGTTCTCGGCCGGAAGCGTCACCAGCATATTCTCAAGCGGATACCATAGATCCCACAGTTCGACGTAGCTTTGATAGTCCCCCTGGTCCAGCGATGTTCCACGTGAAATCGTTTCCGCTCGAACGTCACCCCCCTCGTTGGTCCCCGTGATCCGCGTCGGCTTCAGGTTTTCCTTGTTCTCGAACCAGTCGCTTTCCATCACGTACCAGTAAGGTAGCCGGTAGCGGTTGCCCGAGAACGAAACCTTCTCGTACACCGTCGCGTTTACGTCATGCACCCAGTCGTCGTCGTCGACGACATCCGCGAACGGCTGCCCAATGTCATGCCGGAAGCCGTCGATCTCCATCTTCCCGCGACTCTCCATTCCCACCTTCATCGTCCCGGTCAGGAACATCCCGTTCATCACCGCACGCCCGAGCGTCTGCTCGAGCTTGATTTCCCGGTCCACCAGATGGTTCAGACCCATTTCCAGCTTGTCCGCCTTCGGCTTCACGCCCTGCTTGTTCGTTGAGACGCAGAAGCGCGGAGCCGCGGGAACCAGATTCTGCTGGTAGACCTCCACCGAAACCGACAGGAGCGGGAACGGAACGCTCTTCTCCGCACCGTTCGACGAATAGTTCGCGCCGACGTACTGCCTGATGGCGTCAAGGCGTTTCGAGCGAAACACCTGCAGCTTCTGCCGGCTGAACTCCACGGCACGCCGCACGTCCTGGATGTCCTCTGCGTTCTGCGGATTCATCAGCGTCCCTGTCGATGGAATGTTGGGGCCGGGTTGAAAGGACAAGACCCGGCCCCGTGGCACTGCCCGGTCGGGCGGCAGCAGTTCTTACTCGTTGTCCTCGGGGTCGAGCACGTTTGCAGCGATCGACTCCACGATCTTGCTGATAACCTCGCCGATCTCGGGGCTGTCCTTCCGCTGGGCCTTGATCCCCTCGGCCACGTCTTTCGCACCCTTGCGATAAATCACGCTAGCCATCGCCTGGCCCGCACGCAGCAGCTTCTTCGCCTCGCTGGCCTTCTTCGTCCCGAAGATCAGACCAGCAAGACCCACGCCAATCCCGATCACTGTATCCCAAGGAACCCTTGCCAACAGCGTCAATACGTTCATCCTGTCACCGCCTTTCTTTTGCCTCGAACGTTTTCTTTCGTTTGCCTCGAACATCCTGCTACTGTTGGTGCGTGCCTTCAACTCCACGGGCCTGTCGGTCGCGGGTGCGCTTGTGCAGCCACATCATCGCCTCTTCGAGTTTCGTGACGACGATGGCGTTCTCGCGGTTCTTGAACGGGCCGTTCTGGAAGCCGCGCATCCGGTCGAGCATAACGGCGAGCAGAGCTTCGTTCGTGATGCCGTTGACGCCGACTTGGTTCAGGGGCCCCTTCTGGAAGTGGATAGAGACGCCGGCATCTTCCACCACCCCGCCGTCATCATGTACGATGATTCCGTATTCGTGGCATGCCCCGCTTTGATCGGGCTCATCGTACACACCTACCGTCACGAACTGGTCGATGATCTTGCCTTCGCACTTGTGGTCAGTCAGTTCTCTCATCTCGTCATCCTTTCTTCACCACACACCTGCCTTTGCCTTTTCTTTCGCCCGAGCCCGCAGCATTCTAGCCGCGTAACAGTGCTCAGGCACCTTTTGCTGGCCTACTTTCAGAACCTGCCGTGTCTCGCTCATCCCCTTCCAGCACAGCGTATCGGCAATCACCCGGTCGCCGTGGTTATGCTTCGCTCCGCTCGGATCGTCAGAGTTCAGGGCTTTCGGATGAGCACACGTCCCGCCCACATACACGTATTCCCTGGCCTCTGCGATTGCCTCGGCACTTCGATTGATGAACAGCCTCGATCCGAGAGCACGCCGGTAGTCGCCAATCAGAGCCGTCTTGTTCTCTTCCGTTGTGAACCAACCAGGCGTCTGCGTCTTCTTCGCCCTCAGACCATCGCCCCGCTTGCGCAGGTAATACCGCTTCGCACCTGTTGCTATCGCTCGCGCCCCGAATTCCCGCCCCGGCCCGTTGGCCTCCCATATCATATACGCCTCGCCGTGGTCACCCGTGAACCATCGCGAAAGCGCCACGCAGTATATGGCAAACTCGCTCGGAAACATATTGATCACCGCGAGCTCGCCCACCTTCTCTCCACTCAGGGCGTCACCCAGACTCGCACAACTGTTACTCGCGTCGCTCCCGGCCGATACGTCCACCCCCTCAACGTAGTCGCGTCCCTTGTGCGGCTTGCCCTTCGCGTCCAAATACGTCCACAGCAGCAGTCGCCCCTGCGACCCCTCCTGGAACCGCGTTGGGATGCCGAGATCATCAAAAACCAGCTCGCCCCGCATGTACGGAGGCCTCACGTCCTCACGCTCCGCCCGGTCCAACACCCCGCCGTCGAAGAAGTTGCCACCCGACGTCAGGTAGTCAATGTCGAGCTGCTGAGCTATTTCCAACGCACTTGCACGCCGGGCACACTCGTAGTCATACCAGGGACTCCTGAGCTTCCCATCGAGGATGAAGGGATAGTCCGCCGGGAAGACGTACGACTTATCCAGCCTCTTCACCCCGCCGTCCTTGCCCGTCGTATACAAGCCCCGCGCCTTCTCCGGATGCACCGACCAGTGGAACCGCAGCTTGTGAATACCCGGCGTGTGGGCCTTGCGATAGTAGGCGTTGTTCGTCCCCTCCGGCGTCGCATTGAATATCCGGCACCGTGTTACGTCCGCCGTCCCCTTCATCGCCTTCGCGTCGTCCGGGGCCTTCACCTTGCTGAACTCGTCCAGCAACACCGCCAGCCTTCTATCGCCCACGCCCATATCCCCGGTCGTCGCCTCCCCGTCAATCGTGGCACCGTTTGCCGAATTCTCGATGTGCAGGTGCGTCCGAACGGTCTGCGGCTTCAGAAACGGCGGCAAGTGATCCAAGAAAAAATCGAGCTTCCAAAACAGCGTCTTCGGATCCCCTGT
>Ga0307379_10013061_pt1 | contig 10786 bp, 7 predicted proteins | sample UN2MG_FD_202237 | JGI IMG/M metagenome (GOLD analysis project Ga0307379, IMG submission 202237) | Soil microbial communities from Risofladan, Vaasa, Finland - UN-2 | ecosystem: Environmental > Terrestrial > Soil > Coastal area > Acid sulfate soil | place: Finland: Risofladan, Vaasa | collected... | reverse complement strand
GCACCGTGCGGCAGCGCGGCTTCAGGACCGGCCAGGCAGGCCACATCGAAGGCGAGGGCCTCGGCGCCGCCTGTCCGGATCAACCACTCAAGGCGCATCGCGAGGGCGGCCTCGGTGACGCCAGGCTGGATCTCGGGGAGCAGGGCGGCCAGGGCACGATCTGCGACTGCGCAGGCGGCGGCGATCCGCTCGATCTCGGCGGGTTCCTTGGTCGCCCGATCCTCCTCCAGCCAACCTTCGACGGCCACCAGCTCCACGTCGGGGGCGGCGGCTGTGAGGCGCTCCCAAAGGACATGCGACACGAATTCGGCTTCGACCGCAACGCGCCTGGCCCCGGCCGCCGCCATCAGGTCGGGCCAACGTGCCGGCAGGTCGTTGTAGGCCTCGAACACGATCGCCTCAGGCGCCTCACGATGGACCTGGATCGTGTAGCGCGAGTCGGCGAGCACGAGGACCTCCTCGCCACCGACGAGGAATTGGCCCGAATTGCCGGCGACTTTCTCCTCGCCCGCGGCCAGGGCGAAACCGGTCAGGTAGCGCATGTGCTCCGGGCGAACGCCGAAGTAGGCGTCGACCCCCGCCGATCCGAAGCGCGTACGGAGCCGGCCGCAGCGATCCCGACGGGCCTCCTGGTCGGCAGCCTCCCAGGCCGAGCGGGTGGCGGTAGATGGAGCCTCGGCGAAATCGGCTGGAATGGGCAGCCGAGCTGTCACTTCAAGTAGCCGTACTTCTTGCGGTTGGCGTCGTGCTCCGCCTTGGTGGCCGCGAAGGCGTGGGCACCTCCGCCGTCGGGGATGGCCAGGAAGTACAGATACTTGTCGTCCGTGTCGGGCTCCAGGGCCGCGTCGATGGACGGCAGGGTCGGCGTGGCGATCGGGCCCGGGATGAGGCCGGCCGATTGGTAGGTCTGATATCCCTGCAGGGCTTCCGGGACGGCGATGTCCGCCAGCGGGACCCCCGGCGGCGTCCAGAACACGTAGCGCTGCCAGGCGTCGAACGCCCGATCGTCCAGTTCCATCGTGTCGACGGCGTAGAAGACGGTCGGATCCGCATTCAGGATCATGTTCTTGATCCCGGGAAGTCCGTCGAGGCGGTTCTGATAGACCCCGGCGATCCGCTCCCGCTCAGCGTCCAGGACCGCTTCTCGCTCGACGATCGAGGCCAGCGACAGGACCTCGTAGAAATCCAGCCCCCTGGCCTTGGGGACATCCATCCGTTCCGGCCCGACGTCCGCGACGAACCGGTCGAGCATGAGCCGGATCAATTCTTCGGGGGTGGTGTCGGGCAGGACCCGATAGGTGGATGGCCAGAGGAAGCCTTCCAGCGAGGCGCCCTTTGGGGCGTCGGCCAGGATTCGCTTGAGCCACGGATAGTCGTTGATCAGCGACGCCGGCGGCGAGTTTGCGAGTTTGTAGAACTCCTGTGGGTCCATCTCGAGGGGGAGCGTCTGCAGCTTCGCAGTGATCTGCTCCAGACGGAGCCCCGTGCGCAGGCCGATATCCACGTATGGGATCGCCTGTGGCACCAGCAGGGCGCTTACCAACTGATCAGGACTCATGTTCTCGCGCAGGATGAACGTGCCCTGCTGGAGCGACCCGGTCAACTCCCGAACCGTCGAGATGAACACGAAGGCGCGCCGATCAGTGATCAGGCCTTCTGTCTCGAGACGGGCACCGATCGTGCTCGCGGTGTCACCCGGCTCCACCAGGAACTCCACCTGCGTCGAGGCTGACGAAGCGGGCGTGGTCAGTGTCGTGCCCAGGTTCTCGCGAACGATCCCCTCAACGACCGGGAGTTGAAGCGCGGCGGGGTTGTCCTCGGCGACGGCCATCACCGCATCGCCCACGACGGGACGGAGCACGGTCAGGCCCACGGCCAGCACGAAGACCGCGAGGACAAGGGCGAAGATCAGGAACTTGAGGAGCCCGATCAGGCCGCTTCCGGCGCCGCCTCCCCCACGACCGCCACGACCGCGCTCGACCGGCTCGGAGAATTCCGGGATCGTGGCCGTCGCGTAGGCATCGGGATCGTACGGCCGGACCGGCGCGGGTCGTCTGTCGCGAGGGCGTCCGCCGGAGCGGATCGTCATGTGTCGGTCTCCTGGGGATGGATGACTGGTGGCATTGACGAACGGCGTCGTGCGCGTGTGTCGAGCTCGTCCTGGAGGATGATGGCGGCGGCCTCACGGTCGACACGAGCGCGGTATGCGTCGCGCTGCGTCTTGCTTGGTGGCCCGCCCGAACGACCCCGCTTCATCGGCCCGAGCCGGGCTTCGGCGAGGTGGCTGGTCAGGCGCTCGTCGCGATAGGTTACCGGAAGAGCGAGGAGGACCTCGACGGCGGCCACCCAGGCCCGGGTATGGGTCGCCTGGGGTCCCTCGGCCCCAGATGCTTCCAGGGGCAGTCCGACGATGACTTCGTCGATCGATTCGGCATCGATGATCTGGCGCAACGTCTGCGCGTCGGCCGCGGCATCTCGGCGACGGCGTAACGTGGACAGCGGGCGAGCGACCGAGCCCTCGGTATCACCGGTCGCGAGACCCATCCGACGGTCCCCCAGATCGATCCCGAGCAGGCGAGTCACGGTGTCGTCGATGGCTCCGGGGTCTCGATCGCGACCGGTTGCCCGATCCTCACGTCCACCCGGCTCTCGAAGCCCGGGACCGATCCCGTCCAATCGGGCGAAACGCTGAGCTCGACCGTACCGAATGGTTCGAGGATGGCCCGGGCTTCCTCGACCGGCTTGCCGAGGACCATCGCCTTCAAGATGTCCGGGTCTAGGATCGCGATCTCATCCGCGGTCACCGTCACCGGAAAGGTGACCGTCTGGCCGATCACGACCGCGTTGCCGACTTCGACCGCGACGGAGCCCTCGACGAGTTCGTACCCCGGCTGGACCGCCCCAAGAACTCGTTCCTCCGCTAGCACCCCGACCGGCGTCGGATCCGCGGAGATGACGGTTCCAGTCGCCGACAGCCCGAGGCTGAATTCCGGGATCTCCTGACCGACGAGCGATTCCGGCGGCACGGTCGGCGTGGCCACGCCCAGCATCGCGCTCGCGGGGAACACGGTCGCACCATCGGGCGCAAGGTCCGGCGTGGCGATGGCCGCTTCGAACGACGACTGGAGTGACAGGTTGAGCGCAGCGAGCGCCCCATCCACGTCCTCCTGGGTCACCCGGGCGATCTCCTCTCGAGTCCCGCCTTCGGTGGCGTCCGGGTTGCTGACCTTGAGGAAGAGCGAGCTCTCGCCCCGCGGCACGTTGACGATCGTGCTCGGCTCCACGTTGCCGTCCGGGCCTCCAGTGACGGCGGTGACCGCGACGCTTGCCCGAGCCGGGAAGATGGTGAACCCGATGAGGTCAGCACTGCTCACGGTGATGGTCTCATCCGTTCGGAATCGGACCCCGGAGCCCGTGCTGACGATGCTCCCCGCCAGGATTCGATTGGTGCTCGTGGGGTCGAGGTTCTCGAAGCGAACCGTTCCGGTCGCCTTGGTTTGCTTGACCCGCCTGCCCGTGACCGCAAAGGTATCGTCAACTGAGACCGGAACGGTCAGTACCTCGGCCGGGACGACCGGCGGATCGGCGCCGGGTGCCGACGCGCTCGGGTCGGCCACCACCCGGAGTTCGATCGGGGCGATCGGTTCCGGGCGAGGTGTGACCACGATCGTCGCCGACGGCAGAAGCAGATAACCTCCGACCCCCGCGACCAGGACCGCCAAGGCCAGGATCCCGGCACCGATCAACCACGAAGTCCGAACCTTGCCCCTACTCGCGCCTGGCGCCCGCGTCGTGATGGAGGGCCCGCCGGGGGCAGGCTCGCCAACCGTTTCCGCGGAGGCTCGATCCTGCGCTGGCGCTGCCTTGCCTGGGGTCGAGGTCCGAGCCGTCTCACCCGCGGCAAGCGCCACGACCGGCGACGCGGTCTCTGCCGGGGCCGCAACCGAGGCCGGTGCCTCGGCAACGACGACCGGCGCCCCGGGAGCGACGCCCGACGGATCTTCTTCGAGCCCCGCCATCGCCGACTCGTACTCGGTGACGGACGCGAATACCGGCAACCCGGCGGATGCCGCGAGCGCCCGTGTCGCCGAGTCCGCAGATATGAGCGAAAGCCGCTTCTCGTGGGTCAGGGCATCCCGCGACAACAGCCGGAAGTTGATCCGCGAAGTCGCCACGCGAGAGCCATGGGGCAGGACGACAGCGATCCGGGTTGGCTCTGCAGAACGGATGCGCGCTGCTGCCGACGTGATCTCATCATCGACCTCGAGATAGATGATCGAGCCGGCCACCGATCAGACCTTCATCGCGCGGAGGACGCGTCGCAGCGCCGCATCGAGGGGATCATCGGACGTCTGGAGTTCGATGGCCTGGTAGGCCAGCCCGAGCGGCGTCACATCCTGCTGATCGACGAGCAGGCCCGTCCCATCGGCGATCGTTTCGATCTGGTCCGGCGCCATGACCACGACCTCTGGCGGTCGCGCGAATGGAAGACGCTCATAGAACGCCTGCGATGCGAGCGCCGCCTTGATCTCCGGTAGGCGCGAACCACCGCCACACAGAAAGACCCGACCCGGCAGAAGATCGCCGCCGGACAATTCCTCCATCACGAGCTCGACACCAGCGGCCCAGACACGCACGTCGTCGGCGATGATCGTCGAGACCAATTCGCGATCGTCGACCGCGATTCCTCGTGCGTAATCGACCTTGACCGCCTCGGCCCGTGGAAACGGCAGATCGAGCCGGTCGGCAAGACTCTTGGTGAACGCGCGGCCACCGAGGGCGAACATCCGGGTGCCCTCGATGCCGCCCTGGCGAACCAGGGCCACGTCGGTCGTCCCCCCGCCGACATCGACGAACAGCGCGCCGGCCTGGCGGATGTGGTCGTCGCCGAGGACTCGCGCCACCGCGTATGGTTCGGCCACGATCTCGAGTAACTCGAGATCGAGCTGCGATGCGACGCTCTGGAGCGCCCCAAGGTGGACCAGGGGCGCGAATGCGTTGAAGATCCCGATCTTGATGTGACGACCCTGAAACCCGACCGGATTGGTCAGGGCGTAGCCGTCGATCGACGCTCCAGTGACGGCCGCGTGGACAAGTCTGACGTCAACCTGCGGTAGTCCGGTCTCCCAGGTGATAGCACGCTCCGCCTCATGCAGTGCTTCGCGCTGGACGACGTCGATGAGCTTCTGGAGCTCGGCTTCGGAGATCGGCTGATCGGGGCGTTTTCGCTCCTGGCCATGTGTGGTCGTAAACCCCTTGACGAGCTCGCCGGCGATCCCGATCACTACCTGGGTCGGACGGAACCCGGCCATCTCCTCAGCTTCCTGGAGGGCCACCGCGCAGTTATCAACGACGGCGGCGATGTCGGCGACGGTCCCGGATTGCATATGCGACAGCCCCTGCCGCTTACGACCGACTCCTCGGATCGTGCCGCGACCAGAAGCGTCGATGTCGAATACGAGGGCCTTGGCGAACTCCGTCCCGACATCGAGCGCCGTGCAGGCGGCGAGCGCCTCCTCCTCATCGCGCTGCCAGATCCGCCTCCAGAAGGCCATCAGGCCATACTCTCAAGGCGCGCACGGATCGCCGTCAACGCCTCTTCCAGCCCATCCCGTCGAGATCCGCGCCCCTGGGCCATACCGGGCCGTCCACCGCCCCGTCCCTCGAGCGCGGGCATCGCTGCCGTGACGAGTTCTCCGGCGGCGATCCCACGCACGACCAGATCGTCCGAGACGGTCACGAAGAGCTGCGGCTCTTCGGCGTCGAGAGCCAGCGCTACGACTCCAGAGCCGAGCACACCACTCAGGTCGCGCGCCGCCGATTTGAGCGCATCCATCGACTCGAACGGCAATGCCGCGGCGACGAGCCGGACGCCGGGTCGCACCTCAATGGCGGTGGCCGCCAGCTCACCCGCCTTGGGCAGCCCGGCTCCGGCACCGGCCTTGAGTCGCCGCTTGGTCTCGCGCAGCTCGGCCTGCAATGCACTGATCCGCTCATCGATGGCATCCACGGACCGTGCCCCGATCGTCTCGGCAGCCCGATCGAGCGCAGTGAAGCGTTCACGTACGAGTCGATCCGCGCCCGCGCCCGTGACGGCCTCGATGCGCCGCATCCCGGATCCGATACTTCGTTCCGCGGTCACCAGGAAGCCACCGACCTGGCCGCTGGCTCGACAGTGTGTCCCGCCGCACAGCTCGAAGCTGTAGTCCTCGACCCGGATGGTTCGAACGGTCTCGCCATACTTCTCATCGAAGAACGCGTCGGCGCCACCCTCGATGGCTTCGGCCATGGCCATGTGCGCGATGGTCACGGGTCGGTCGTCACGGATGATCCGGTGGACCTCATCCTCGATCGCCAGCTTCTCGTCGTCGGTCAAGGCACGGTCCAGCGGGAAGTCGAATCGCAGGTAGTCCGGGGTGACCAGCGAACCTGCCTGACGGGCTCGATCGCCCACGACGTTGCGGAGCGCCCGATGGAGCAGATGCGTTGCGGTGTGGTTGCGCATCGTGTGGGATCGGCGCTCCGGGTCGACTACCGCCTCGACCATCTCGCCAACCTGTAGACGACCGTGGAGCATTCCCCGGTGGACGATCAGTCCGCCGACCGGCCGCTGGGTATCGGTGACGCTGAACAGCTCACTGCCACCGCCGGGTTCTCGGAGCAGCCCCTGATCACCGACCTGACCACCACCCTCCGCGTAGAACGGCGTCCGTTCGAGCACGACCTCGGCTTCGCCGTGACCGGCCAATTCCTGGAACTCCATCCCGTCGCGGACGATCGCGACGATGCGGGCGTCGGACGCCGTGGCCTCGTAGCCGAGGAAGGTGCTGTCGCCCGAGCGCGCCTGGATCGCGCCGAATAGCGCCGCCAAGCCGGCCTGCCTGGAAAGGTGGTCCTTCGTCCCAGACCGACTCCGCTCGCGTTGCTCGGCCAGCGCCTTCTCGAACCCGGACCGGTCCACGGTGACGCCGTACTCAGCCGCCATGTCGACGGTCAGATCGATCGGGAAACCGTAGGTATCGTGCAACTTGAACGCGATGTCACCGGCCAACTGGGGGGCATCGACCGGCAGCGACTCCGCGAGGCGCCCGATGACCCGCTCCGCTTCGTCGCCGGGCGCCGCGAGGGCGATCTCTGCGTCGAGCAGGCGCGTGCCGGCATCCAGCGTCCGGGCGAACTGGACCTCTTCTCGGGCGAGGACCCCGAGGATCTCGTCGCGACGCGCGACCAGGTGTGGGTACGCCTCGCCCATGACCTCGATCACCACGGCAGCGGCATCGGCCATGAACGGTTCCTGTCGGCCGAGCAGGCGGCCGTGACGGACCGCTCGGCGGAATAGCTTGCGCATGACGTAGCCGCGACCCTCATTGGACGGCAGGACGTCGTCACCAACAAGGAATGTGACGGCCCGTGCGTGATCGGCGATCACCTGGTAGCTGAAGCGCTCCTCCTCGAAGGCCGCGGGATCGTGACCGAACAACTCGCGCATCCGAGCGTGGATCGGGATAAACAGATCCGTGTCGTAATTGGTCGGAACCTGCTGGAGCACGCTAGCCAGACGTTCCAGACCCATCCCGGTGTCGACACTGGTGAACGGCAATCCGATCCGACCGTCCGGGCGCTGATCAAACTCCATGAAGACGAGGTTCCAGATCTCGAGCCAGCGCGGGCACTGCTCACTGTGATCGGGGACGCACTCCGGCCCTTCGGACAGGTGGGCCCCGCGGTCGAAATGGATCTCGCTGCACGGACCGCATGGGCCGGTTTCGGCCATCCGCCAGAAGTTGTGATCGTCGCCGTTGTCCACGTCGCCCCAGCGGGCCATCCGCTCGGTCGGCAGGCCGATCTCGTCATGCCAGATGTTCCACGCGACCTCATCGTCCTTGTAGGTGGTCGCCGCCAGTCGCTCGGCCGGGATACCCAGGTCCTTCGTGAGGAAGTCCCACGCCCAGTGGATCGCCTCGCGCTTGAAGTAGTCGCCGAACGACCAGTTGCCAAGCATCTCGAAGAACGTGTGATGACGCGGGGTGCGCCCGACCTCCTCGAAGTCGTTGTGCTTGCCGGCAACCCGCAGGCAGCGCTGGTAGTCCACAGCACGGGTGTACGACCGTGTCTCGGCGCCGGTCAGGACGTCCTTGAACTGGACCATCCCGGAGTTGGTGAAGAGCAACGTTGCATCGCCGGCTGGCACGAGCCCCGCACTTGGCACCTCCGCATGGCCGCGCTCGGCGAAGTACTCGACGAAGCGACGACGGATGTCGGCCGCGGGCAATGCCACGATCCGCGGATCTGGGGGCTGGATGGGAGGTGGCATCGTTCGCAATGGTAGCGAACGACCGACCCCAGCGGGCCCGGGCGTCGGGCGCGATGTCCCGACCCCGCCGACACACTGCTTGCCAGGGGCCGCTACCCTAGTACGCTCATGCCCTCGAGTCAGGTGGTGACACCATGCTGCGGCGGAGGGATGGACAACGGGAGGAATCGATGCAACGAAGCGCCACAGCGCAGCTCGGAATCATGCGGATGGCGGTGGCAGGTGTCGTGGTCGCGCTCGGTCTGGTCGGTTGCAGTGGTGGAACCACCGACACGGCGGGGACCTCACCGGCAGCCCCGGCGGCCACGAGTGGATCTGTCGCCACGCCAGCAGCGACGTCGGCGGGCGATCCGGCCCCGACGGCCGCTCCGAGCGTCGATCTGGGCGGCGCGGAGTTGAATACGGCCGTTGTTGTGATCGGCGGCGACCGCTACGAGGTCACTGGCGTCAGGTGCGACATCTTCACCGCCCGGTACATCCAGGCAGGCAACTACGGTGAGGACCCGGAGGTCATCATCGTGCTCCCGCCCGAGGGCTGGGAGAGCCAAGGCGACGTATTCTCGCCACCGTCCGTCGTGGTCACCGTCGGCAGTGGCGCCGACGAAACGGTGTGGGCCGCAGGCGATGCGACTGCAGTCGTGTTCATGCCCGGGCTCAAGGGCCTCAGCCAGATCGACAGCTACACCGTGCCCGACGGTCGTCCTGTACACGCTACGGGGACAGCCACCTTCATCGATACGACGTCGGTCGCATTCGGGCGTGACGCCAAGCCGGTAGCCGGTTCATTCGAGGTCACCTGCCCCTGACGCCTCCGCCCAGGCGCCACGAGGCGGACCGGCCCCTGACGCCTCGCCACTTTGCTGTGGCGCGGCCCAGCCTGCACTGCGCGCGTCTGGCCGCGCGCCTGGTCCGCGCCTAGCTTGGTCCCGCGTCTGGCCGCGCGCCTGGCTTGGTGCCGCGCCTGGCCAGGACCTGGCAGGATCCTCATCCAGGGACCCTAAAGGTCGATCCAGCTACTGCGGATCGACCGATCCGGGCCCGCTCGGAGGCCGGGCCGCCTCTGCCACGAGGGAACTGGGCTGTTATGCCCGCCCAAACGCCATGTCCGACGCCTCGGATGGCGGTCGGAACAGCCCGAGCGTTCACCGGGTGAGAATCCCGCCGGGTGAGCGGCGCCGGCCCCTGGGTCGTTTCGGGACCTCGACCATTTCGGGTCCTGAGCCGATCGGCGCCCGGGCCGTGGACCGCTTGGGCCGTGGGCCGCTCCCGATCCTAACGTCCTCGGCCCGCACGGGACCGGGTCGGGTCAGCCCTGGTGTCGAGCTCGGCGACGGCGCGACCAGAACGACGAACCCGCGACGATCGCTCCGAGGATCGCGCCCAAGGTCAGCCCGCGCAGAAATGAGTTGTTGGCGCGGCCGTGGTCACGCACGCTGTCGCCTCGATGGGCCCAGGAATGCGACGGCCGACGAGACGCCGATCCCGACCCAGGCCCCGATCGAGGCCGAGATCAAATGAAAATCGCCGATCGACCAGAAGCTGATCCCGAGGCGTCCGCCCAGGGCGTCGCCCGCCCAGGCACCCAGGATCGATGCCACGATGATGATCGGCAGGCGACCGCCGGCGCTGGACCGGATGAACATGAAGAGCGATGCGTGAAAGATCCCGACGAGGATGGCGAGGATCAGCGCCGGTTCGACGCTCACGCCTCGGAGCCGACTAGCACCGCGGGTCGCTCGGGTGGAGTCGAACGCGCGGTCGATGGCCGCACGATCCGACCTCCACCCAGCACCAAGTCGCCGTCATACAGGACGGCAGCCTGACCCGGGGCGGCGGCCCAGACAGGCTGATCGGTCTCGGCCACCCAGCGGCCGCCACGAGCGGGTTCGCTCGGCGTGGCCGGACGAACCGTTGCCGCGATCGGCAGACCGCGATGTCGTATCCGGATCTCGGCCCGGAACGGTGCGTGACCGCCAGGCGGATCGCCGGCGACGAAACTGGCTCGTTCGAGTTCGATCGTCGTCGTTTCGAGATCCTTGCGGCGTCCGAGCGTGATCGTATTCGTCAACGGATCGATACGGCTGACGTAGCGAGGCTCGCCGAGTGCCACCCCCAAACCCTGACGCTGCCCGATGGTGTAGCCCGGCGTCCCACCATGCTCGCCGACCCGCTCGCCGTCGCCATCGACCACTGGCCCGGACTTGGGCACCCAGCCGGCCCGCTCACGCAATGCGTCACGGTAGTCACCGCCGGGCACAAAGCAGATCTCCTGGCTTTCGGGCTTGTCGGCCGTGGCCAGACCCAACGAACGAGCGACCGCGCGGACCTCGGGCTTGGTCAGCTCCCCGAGCGGGAAGCGGGCGTGATCAAGCTGGTCCTGCCGCAGTCCATAGAGGAAGTAGGTCTGGTCCTTCTCGGAATCCCGTGCCCGCAAGAGTCGGGCACGCCCATCGGGCCCGGTATCGCGGCGTG
>Ga0307379_10013060_pt1 | contig 10786 bp, 9 predicted proteins | sample UN2MG_FD_202237 | JGI IMG/M metagenome (GOLD analysis project Ga0307379, IMG submission 202237) | Soil microbial communities from Risofladan, Vaasa, Finland - UN-2 | ecosystem: Environmental > Terrestrial > Soil > Coastal area > Acid sulfate soil | place: Finland: Risofladan, Vaasa | collected... | reverse complement strand
GGAATGGGGCAGATGGCATATTCGCTTATCTTTTCTCCGGTACGGATATCGTAGATAAAAAGTCTTTCTGTGGTTTTATAGATCTCTACTTCCTGCTCCCGGTACTCCAAAGGGACCGGATACTTACCAGCATTCACCGATATCTGACCCATAGTATCTGCTTTTCTTTTCTCTCGGGCACTTGAGCTATCCTTCCGGTATATGGAATTTTTCAAGGTCCTCAAATAGGCCTTCTCTTCGGTAAACATTTCTTGGGGGATACGCCGGGTGGCCAGTGAAATCTTGCCATTGGCCCGCCGGTTCAGCCACCTTAACAGCCTTTCCTGGGCCTCTTCAATGTTTTCAAAATCTCTTATGCTTAAAAAGTTCCTCTTCACAAACTTAATCACATTTTCTATCTTGCCCTTGCTCTCCGGGTCACTCTTCCGGCAGACATACATCTTTAAATCCAATTCTTCTATAAACTGCTTAAAATCCCTGGTGTAGATGATATCTCCTCTGTTTTCACTTACTACCATCACCTTATCCTGGTCTATGACCAGTTCTTCAGGCATTCCTCCCAGGTACTGGAAACAATCCAGAAGATGACGGATCAAATCCAGGGTAGTAAAGGGCCTATCCTGTAGGGCACAGTATTTGTAGCGGCTGGCAGACAGTACCGCTGCAAATATATACAGCTTTAAGCCTCTTTTGGTACGGTATTCTCCGAAATCGATCTGCAGCTGTTTCCCGTAGGGAAGCTCTGCCACCGGAGAATATATCCGTTTATGGTCATTGAATTTCAACTGTTCTGTCTCTACCAGATAGCTGATATAGTTGCGGAAACTCCTCTCCGTACCCGGCAAAGACCCTAGTTTCTCTTCAAGATAATCATATACCGCCGATTTTTCCAGTCTTTGAAAGTCATTTGCTTGGTATAGATTAAGAATAGGGGGCTGGTAAGGCTCAAATATCTTGGTCCGATACCTCACTTTTTCTATATAGCGAGCGTATTTTTTCTCTGACATGGAGTAATATTTCCAGACTGTCCGCTTATTTAATCCGGTTTCTCTTATAATATCTGCTTTGGTAAACCCTCTTCTCTTAAAATGCTGAATCTTTTGATACATAATCTTGTTAACCATATCTTCAGTCCTTTCCTTATAGTATTGATTCTTATTCATACTATAGTAAAGAACTGCTTCTCTTTAAAGGTGCATTTTTATTTTCCACCTTAGGTGCATTTTAGTTTACCATTTCCAAATGCCGAATCAGTAGCTGAATGGTATGTAATGGCTGCTCTTGCTCTCAGCCGTAAAGTATGTGAAATTCGATCTCAGGTAAGCGAAGGCTATCCTTGGGGTTCTCCTATGGGACAAGCTCTCTATGGACGAACAGCTGGGTTAATTGGCTTTGGTGGCATAGGTAAAGCTTTAGCTGCCTATTTAAGGTCATTTCAAATGAAGATAATAGCAATAAAGAGATATCCAGATAAAATTGCTGCTCAAGATTTTGGACTAGAATGGGTAGGTGGTGTAGCAGATTTACCTCAGTTGTTTAAAAGAGCAGAATATTTGTTTATCTGTGTTCCTCTAACAGCAGAAACTAGAAATATGATTAACGAGCGGGAATTATCTTTACTTCCTAAAGGATCTTTTGTTCTTAATGCTGCACGAGGTCCAATTATAAATAAGGAAGCCATAATGAAAGCTTTAAGTAGTGGTCATTTAGGAGGTGTAGCTTTAGATGTATACTGGAAAGAACCTCCAGATCCAAAAGACCCAATTTTAGATTATCCCAATGTATTGGCTACTCCCCATATTGCTGGGGTGACCGATGTTTCTAATCAAGGAATAGGTGTCCAAGTAGTAGAAAATATCCGTAGAGTAATGAGTGGAAAGTTACCGTTTCATTGTACTAATCCAGACTTAAAAGCTAGTTGGCTAAAAAATTAAAAAATATAGACGTATATAAAAGCCGACGAGATGGATTTAGTTGATGTATAAAAATATGAATAATAAATAATAAAAGAAAAAATAGACAAAAATTATTTATTTAAATTTTATATTGTTTCAATATATAAAACTAATTTTATAAAAATATCAAAATATAAATACAAAATTCTAATATACGTTGTATAATTATATTGAAATTAAATAAAAATAAAATATAGTTTTATATAGTAAAACTATTTCTTTAAACAATTAATCGATAAAATATTATATTAAGATAAGAGGCAAGATGAAATATTATATATCGACAATTCAAAGAGCTATAGATATTTTAAATATTTTTGAAGATCATGAAAAATTGTATTTCACTCAAATCCAGGAATTTTTAAAGGTTAATAAATCAACATTATTCAGAATTTTATATAATTTGGAATACAACAGATATTTATCCAGAGATGAACATGGAAGATATGAATTAGGAGTAAGAATTTTAATTTTAGGTAACCGAGTATCACAAGCAAATAAAATTAAAAAAGTTGCGGCTCCTTATCTTGAAGAATTATCTGATAAAATTAATTTAACAGTTCAGATGGGTATATTAGACGGATTAGATGTAGTTATTATTTATAAATACGATCCTCCAAATACAATAAAGATGGTTTCGCATATTGGTGCTGTAGTTCCTGCGCATTGTACAGCTCAGGGTAAAGCACTATTGGCTTATTCATCGAAAGATAAAGTTGAGAAAATCTTAAATTCACATGGTTTAAAAGGATATACACCACATACTATTACTACAGTTAATGGCTTATTTGATGAATTAGAAAAAATACGAAAACGAGGATATGCAATAGACGATTCAGAACATGAAAAACACATTAGATGTGTTGCTGTCCCTATTTTAAATGAAATTGATGAATTGCAAGCAGCACTTAGTATCACCGGATTAATTATGGATTTTCCAACCCACAAGGAAATTGAAAAATATGCAAAATTATTAAAAGAGACAAGGGATAAAATAAGAAAAAAGATTGGTTATTTAAAGAGCTAATATATATTGATTAAAAGGCCAAAAGGGAAGATAAATAAATATGTTAAAGATAATAAGTGGCGTACTTTCAATGACTATTCTGTTGCTTAATGAAAATATTAACAACTTAGTCCTTAACTAAAATTAAGGAAGGGGGTGAAGAGAAGCAATCAATTAATTTAAGAGAAAAAAGCAAGCATAAAGGGAAGATTGAGCTTAGCCAGAAAGGTAAAATTAGTTTATAATTAATTATTAAAGAGGAGGTTGAGTTTTCGATGAAGAAAATGGGGTTAATAGGTTTGTGTTTGGCTATTGTGATTCTATTTTCATTTTCAATAAATCTTGTTTGGGCTGCTGAATTTCCCACCAAAACTATTACAATTATATGTCCACACTCCGCTGGAGGAGGAACAGATGCTTTAAGCAGAATTCTTGCTAAAGTAGGAGAGCCAATTTTTAAGCAAACAATTGTGGTTATGAATCGACCAGGGGCAGCAGGTGCGGTGGGCATGACAGAAGGTTATTTACAAAAACCAGATGGTTATACCCTTACTTTGGCTACGGTTGAATTAATCTTGCATCCACTCATGGGGACAGTTCCTTGGACGCCCGATGTATTTAAAGCAGTAATGTTAGTGAATTCTGATCCTTCTGCGGTTACAGTTCAAGCGAAAAGTCCTTGGAATACTTTAGAAGATTTAATAAATGATGCAAAAAAGAGACCTGAAGAAATTAAGATTGGAGTATCAAGTCCTGGCACTATTTGGCACCTTGGGGCAGCTGCATTAGAAGAAAAAACGGGCGCAAAATTTATTCTGGTTCCCTATCCAGGAGGAGCTGCACCAGCAGTTAAAGACCTTTTAGGGGGTCACGTAGATGTAGTAACTTGTAGCCCTGCTGAAGTGGGAGCTCACGTTGATGCGGGTACATTAAGAATTTTAGCAGTTATGAGTTCCAAAAGAGATGCAAAATATACAGAGGTGCCTACACTTAAAGAATTAGGTTATGATGTTGAACTGGGTACCTGGCGGGCTATCGTAGTACCTAAAGATACTCCTGATGAAATTGTAGATATTCTACATCAAGGCTTTAAAAAGGTAATGAATGAAGAAGAATTTTTACAATTTATGAAAAACACTGGATTGGGAATTGATTACCGCGGTCCCTCTGATTTTGGTAAGATGTTGGTAGAACAAGAAAAACTTTTTGCTCCACTGTTAGAGAAATATGGATTATTAAAGAAATAATAAAAAGGATATATACCCTCATCAATTATTTTTTGGTGAGGGTATATATATTAATTCAAAGTGAAAAAAGATGATATTTTATCGGGTTGTAGTTTAATAGCTATAAGTATCTATTTTTTAAGAGAGTCGAGCTCTTTACCACCAGGTAGTCTTGGAATACCGGGATCAGCTTTTTTCCCTCGTTTAATTTGCTTTGCTTTCCTTATTTTTGGAGGTATTTTAATAATTCGTTCCTTTAAAAAAGGGAAGGTCGAGAAAAAGATAGCTTTAATTTCAAAACAGGATCTAACAAGAGTCTTGGCGGTTATTTTTCTTTGCGTAATTTATCTCTTTTCTATACCTTTTTTAGGATTTATTTTTACTACTATTTTATTTATTGGATTCCTTATGTTAATGTTTCAGGTTAAAAGAATAGGAATAATCATTTTATGGAGTTTTCTTATTACCCTAATTATATGTTTTATTTTTAAAATTCTTTTAAAAGTTCCACTGCCGATAGGAACATTTTTTAGTTAAAAGTAAAAATCTTCAAAGGAATAATTAGTAAAAATGGATTTATTAGTTAAAGGATTTCTTAGTATCTTAGTGCCTAAAGTATTGCTTCTGAATTTTATAGGAGTTGGGGTAGGAATCGTAGTAGGTGCTCTTCCAGGCCTTACTACTACCATGGCAGTAGCTATTTTAGTACCTTTGAGTTTTGGAATGAATCCAGTTAGTGCTTTTGCTCTTTTATTAGGAATATATGCAGGAGCTGTTTACGGGGGTAGCATATCGGCTATTTTAATTAAAACTCCAGGGACGCCTGCTGCTTGTGCCACGATATTTGATGGATATCCTTTATGTCAACAAGGAAAAGCCGGAGAAGCCTTAGCTTGGGCTACTATTTGCTCTGCTATCGGAGGGTGTATTGGAGTTATATTCCTGATTTTTCTTTCACCTTTAATTACTAAATTTGCCCTTCGTTTTAGTGCACCAGAATATTTTGGCTTAGCTGTATTTGGATTAACTATTATTATTTCAATTTCTGGGGATGATTTAGTAAAAGGATTATCATCAGGTTTTTTAGGTATTTTGATTTCTACCATTGGGCTAGATCCGATTAGAGGAATTCCTCGATTTACCTTTAATCAAATTTATTTATTAAGTGGAATTTCTCTTATCTCTGCATTAATAGGTTTATTTGCTGTATCAGAAGTTTTATCTGTTACTGAGAAAATTTTTCAGCAGGTTTATGTAATAAAAGAGAAGATAAAAATAACTTTACCCAAATGGAGCGAAATAAAACATAATGGAGGATTAATTATAAAATCAGGAATTATTGGGACATTTATCGGAGCACTTCCAGGGGCTGGAGCAGATATTGCAGCTTTTGTAGCTTATAATGAAGCAAAACGAAGTTCTAAAACTCCTGAGAGATTTGGGAAGGGGGCTATTGAAGGGTTAATCGCACCAGAAACTGCCAATAATGCTGTAACAGGGGGAGCGATGATACCCCTTCTTAGTTTAGCTATCCCGGGTGATCCGGTAACTGCTGTATTATTGGGTGCCCTTATGATACATGGGCTTCGACCTGGACCTTTATTATTGACCGAAAATCCTGAGGTAGTGTATAGTTTCTTTGCCAGTTTATTTGTGGCAAATATATTCCTTATCTTCTTAGGCATATTGGGAGCTCGTTATTTTGTTAGAGTTCTGTATCTTTCTAAGAAGCTATTGATACCTATAATCCTCGTTCTTTGTATAGTAGGTTCCTATGCTGTATCTAACAATTTGTTTGATGTTAAACTTACTATAATATTTGGTGTCTTAGGCTATATTATGCAAAAACTTAATTTTCCTATTGCACCTGTAGTACTGGGAATTGTGCTAGGACCCATTGCAGAAGTTTCTATGCGGCAAGCATTAATAATGTCTAAAGGAAATTATGCTATTTTTTTTATCCGACCAATTAGTATTGTCTTACTAATTTTAGCTATTATATGTTTATATATTTCTTTCAAACAAAGGAAAAGTAAAACAGAAGTTATTTCTTCAAGTCAGGATCACTAAAATATTTAAAAAAAGAGTTTAATATAAAATTAATAAAATATTTTTTACAATACTTTTTTAAAAGAAGGGAGAAAAAAATGAAGAAGATGTTTGGAGTTGTTCCTCCTCTGGTGACTGCTTTTAAAGAAAATGGGGAATTAGATGAAAATGCCCAAAAATCAATAGTGAGTTTTTTAAAAGAAAAGGTTCATGGTTTATTTGTTTGCGGTTCTTATGGAAATGGTCCGTTAATGAATATAGAAGAACGAAAAAGAGTCTTTGAAATTACTGCAAAGGAAGTTAATGGTAAAATACCAGTTATAGCTCATGTAGGCACAACTAATTCAAGAGATTCAATAATTCTTGCTCAACATGCAGAAAAATATGGAGCTGATAGAGTCGCTGCTGTTTCTCCTTATTATTATCATCATAATGAAGAAAGTATATTGTATTATTTTTCGGAATTAGTAAAAGCGGTTAAGATACCTGTATATGTGTATAATAATCCAAAAACTGTTGGTTATAACATAGATGACAAGTTAGTTTTGAAATTAGTCAATATAGGAGTAAAAGGGATAAAAGATAGTTCTTTTGATATAATGATGTTTGCAAATTATTTATGGAAAACTCCAGAAGATTTTGATGTAGTGCTTGGCTCAGAAGCGCTGTGGCTATCCGCGGTTGCCTTAGGTGCAAAAGCTTTTATCCCTGGGTTAGGAAATGCTTTTCCGGAAATTTGTGTTGATTTATTTAAAAGTGGAATAGATGGTGATATGGTTAAATGTAGAGAACTTCAAAAAAAAGTAAATGCTTTGAGAGATCTAATGTACTCAGTAGGTTCTACTGTAGTTGCGGTTTATAATATGCTTGAGTTTAGAGGAATTATTAAAACATATCCCAGAAATCCTTTTATCCAAATGAAACCTGATGAAAAGAATAAATTTAAGAACAAATTAATAGAGTTCGGAATTTTGGAGTGATGATATAAATGTATTTTGCAGTTATTGATTGTGGAACTACTAATTCTCGAGTTTATATTGTTAATGAAAAAAAAGAAATCGTAAGGAAAGCTTCTAAAAAAGTAGGAGTAAGAGATACAGCAATACAGGGATCAAATGATATTTTGAAGGCAGGATTAAAAGAAACATTTTTAAAAGCTGTTCATAATGCTGGCCTTAAATTAAATAATATAAGTTTTATCATTTCTTCGGGTATGATAACTTCAGAGATTGGATTATTAGAAATTCCACATCTTTGGGCTCCGACATCAATAGAGGATCTTGCTCGAAATATCAAAGAGGTAAGAGATGTAAATATATTTCCTTTAGACATACCTATATTTTTTATTAGAGGAATAAAAAATAAATATGATATAGAGACTTCAAACTTAACAGATGTGGGAAAGTTGGATTTTATGAGAGGGGAAGAAACTCAGGTATCAGGGTTTCTTTCAATATATAATTTTAACTTACCTATAACTTTTATTGTTTTATCTTCCCACACAAAATACATAAGTGTTAATGAAAAAGAACAAATTATGGGTAGTATTACCACTCTTTCAGGGCAAGTATATGAAGCAATCATCAAGGAAAGCACAATTGGTAAATCAATTAGGAAGATGGATAATTTCGATGACTCTAATTATTTTGATAGAAAAATAATTGATAATGCCTATCATTGGGTTCAAGAAGGAGGATTCCTTAGGACTATGATAATGCCGAGATTTTTAGACGTGCTATTGAAGACAACCTGGTATGAAAGAAAATTATTTGTAGAAGCAACTATATCTGCAGAAGATATGAATGCTATAAATCAGTTTGAAAGTTTTAATTTTCCTAAAAACACAGATTTTGTCATTATAGGCAGCAATGATAAAAGATGTAAAATACATAAATATTTACTCCAAACCAAATTAAATACTTCTAAAAAAATAAAGATAATTAGCAATACAAAAAACATAGACATGCTTAGCGTGAACGGAACTATAGAAATTGCAGAAAGAGCCGGATATATCATTAAATAAGGGATAGATAAATGGAAAATGAAAGCAAGGAAATAACTTATTAGATATCAAGAGAAATATATTTTCTATGGACTGGGTAAGTTATTTATTGATATAAGTAGTTAGATGATATTTCCTTTGATGTCTCTGTTCTTGGCTAATATTTTAGGAGCAATAGAGGAGCCCGACTCGGATCCCGCAGAATCCCTCAAAGAGATAGAACACAATATTATAAAAGCCTACCGTTGAAGTGGTTATAAGAGAGGATTATAGAACAAATAGGGGGTCTATAATTAAAAAAAGTATTTCATAACTATAGAATAATCTGAAAGGTGAGGATAGTCAAATAACTTTCTTTATGCAAAAATAGAATATATGGCCAGAGGAACATTTGTGGCTTCTGGGGGCTGTCAAAAGACTAGTTCTTTGTGACTCAGCCTGAACTGCCGGATGTTCCTCTGCCTCTTGTCTAGTCCAATGGGAAGATGCCTATAAAAAGTGGCTATTATAGACGGGATAACAGATAGAGGCAAGGCCATAAACCCATAAGGAGGAAAGAAAGATGAAAAGACTATCCGGAGGAATCGATGTGGGGAGTGAATCCCACCACATTACCATCTTAGATGAGGAAGATAATATTCTTTACAACCAGAAGGTAGCTCACAAACTTAATGAATTTGCTGAAAGTATAAAGCTATTTAAGCAGATAGAGAGAAAAGAAGGAGGAAAGATTTCCTTCGCCTTAGAGGGAAAAAACGGCTATAGTGCTCCACTTGACCGGTTACTACTTAATCAAGGATTTACCCTCTACAATGTAGACAACTTCAAATTAAAAAGATTCAGAGAGGCCTTTGCCGGTGAATGGAGAGATGATCAGAGAGATTCTCTGATGCTCTCCAAGATGCTAAAATTAAAAGACTATATAAATAATCAAAGGGAAAAGGTATTCATCAAGATAGAGGAACCTTCTCTTGTCACCGAAAGCCTGAAGCTCCTCTCTCGTCATCAGCAGACTCTGATTGATGAGAAGGTGAGGCTCACTAATCGATTAAGCAAGAAATTACTGGAAGTATGTCCCCAGATATTAAAATTGGGTAAACTAAAGAATAAAAAGATAATAGCTATTTTAACCAAATATCCTGATTTTTCTAACTATAAGAGTATTACCCTTTGCTCTCTATTAAAGATAAGGGGAATAGGGAAAAAGGGAGCTTTCTTCTTGCTTAAAAGGTTAAATAATATAGAATATATGCCTGGCTTAACTGATATATACAAAACGATCATCTTATCTTATGCTAAACGTATTTCAGAGTTACAAAAAGAGATTGAGGATATAGATAAAAAACTAGATGAAATAGGAGAAAAGGATAAAGGAGTTATACATCTAAAGACGATTCCCGGCGTTGCTACCAAACTGGCCAGCAGGTTAATCGGAGAGATCGGAGATATCGACCGTTTCCCTTCTGAGAAACAGTTGGCTATCTATTCTGGAATCGCCTGTGTAGATAATAATTCAGGAAAGGTAACTAAAGCCAAAGCAGTGTATAAGGCTAATAAAATATGTAAACAGACTTTAATTACCATGGCCGGAGGTAGTATCCGTCTTAGTCTTCAATGCAAGGCTTATTATTTAAAAAAGCGGGCGGAGGGGAAGAGCCATAATCATGCCCTTCGCTGCCTGGCCCGGCAAATGATTAAAGTAATTCATAGAATGTTAACTGAAGATAGGGATTATATGGTTAGAAAAGAGTTAAGGAAAGTTGCATAAAAAAGTTTAATATTATCTTGATTTTTCAGATGGGAAGTTCAGGTCTTGCAATATAACAAAGTTGGTAAATGTAACTCTTTCCAATATGTCTGCTAATGTAGATATGTTATATTGGCAGACATGACCAGACCATTACTGATAGAATTTGCGGGAGCAATTTATCACATCACCTCCAGAGGAAATGCCAAGCAGGGGATCTTCCTTGACGAGAAAGATTTTGCTGATTTCCTTTAATAAACATGGAAGGTGTACCAGGTCAATAATCCAGTAACTTTTAGCGGAAGAGCGCCAAGAAGTTTTATATTTCTTACAGGGTGAAAGTCCTTGTTGGGTAAGGTCTAGCCAACCACCCATACCAAGTGTTGCATTGAAATGGGTAACCATTAGATGAAGCGTACACAGGGAAACAGGTAGGCCATAGGGAAGACCGTACTTCCTGAAGTGAATGATACAGCCTCGTAAATAAAGATTAATGCAGATGGCGACGTCGTTTTCGCAACGGAAGCCTATACAAAAGAATCGCCTATGGTGAGATTCTAAAGAGGGTCTGCCGGGGTCTTGGCACATGGCATGTCTGTAGAGAGATATAAAGAACTTGGGAGACCCTATAAGCTCCTTACGATAAGGTAAGTCTACCCGATGAAAAGAGAGGATGACTGATGGCTTATAGGGATTCGGATCAGCTCATAGTGTGCGCGCAGCAGCGTGCTTATCAGGTAGGTTAAAGTCCTACCGAACCCCGCAACTTGAGGGGTTTGTATCCAAGACCTGGGGGTAATG
>Ga0307379_10013059_pt1 | contig 10786 bp, 6 predicted proteins | sample UN2MG_FD_202237 | JGI IMG/M metagenome (GOLD analysis project Ga0307379, IMG submission 202237) | Soil microbial communities from Risofladan, Vaasa, Finland - UN-2 | ecosystem: Environmental > Terrestrial > Soil > Coastal area > Acid sulfate soil | place: Finland: Risofladan, Vaasa | collected... | reverse complement strand
CAGTAATGATTTCATTCGGCCCGTAGGGACAGTTTGTAGAGATGACCGGCACGCCACAAGCCATAGCTTCTATAATTACATTTCCAAAGCCTTCCCAGTGGGAGGAAAGAGCAAATACGCTTGAATGTGCCATAAATGAAAAGGGGTTCTCTTGAAAACCGAGAAAGGCGACATCATTGGAAATAACCAGACGGGCAGCAAGTTTGTTTAGGGCCTGCTGCTCCCGGCCTTCTCCTAAAATCACTAATCGGCAAGGTAATTTTTGTCTGACTGCTGCAAATGCGCGGAGTAGGTCAGGGTATGCCTTTGCCTTAGTAAGACGCCCGACAGCAATAATTATGGGCATGTCTGTGTCTTGATACCATTTCCAATTGGGTAGTTCCCTGGCCTTAGTTTTGACTTTCTGAATATCAATGGAATTATGAACAACCCGGATTTTTTCTTTAGGAATTGAAAATCCTTTATCTAATCTCTCAGCTACTCCTTTTGAAAGAGAAATAACGCAATTACTTAACGGATATAATTTTCGGACGAGAAAATGAAACAGACGCGGCCTATTTTGATTCGAGATAGAAACCTCCGGATTGCTGCGCTCAGAGACGAAAACGTTTCCTTTGTACCGTATTAGTAATTTTGCAAGCAAAAGTACGATATTAGGATAGGTCAGGAAACTAATGACAGCATCGGGTTCTTCTTGCCTGATTATCTTCGCCAATTTATATATCAATCTGAAAAAACCGACAGGTGTTCTTTTGTGGAGACACTTCACAGTTATATCAGGAGGGATTTCATATTCGACCTTATCCTCCAAGAGAATCAAAGTTGGAGAGTATCGGCTTCGGTCAATATGGGTGAGCAGCAACTGAACTATCCTCTCCGCCCCGCCGCCGGCCAGGCAGAGAGTAACAAAAAGGATTTTTTGGGGCCTATCTTCAGGCATTGGTTTTTTTCCCTACTGCAAAAATTCTTGGTTCGAGAATATTATCATGCTTCCACATTCCTCTTCCGGTGCCTCGCTCAATTGTTAAGTAAGCCTTCAGCAACTTCTTTGTGCACCACCAAAGGCCTGCCCTGACGGCGCTTCTTAAATCATGCACTATTGGTTTTTCACCATAGACCACGACATCCTGAAAATTGCAGACCCTCATTACCTGGGAAAGACTTTTTGGAGTAAAGCCCTGCTCGTGAGTAAAATCACAAAAAAGTGTTGTGGTCCCGAATAGGGACTGTGCGTTCAATGTTGCAACCAAAGCCCGTCCACCCGGCTTGAGAGATTGATAAATTAGGTCTAAGAATTTCAGCACCTCATCCTTTTTCAAATGCTCGATAATATCATTGGCAACAATCACATCAAAACTTCGGAGATATTTCGGCAAATATTCAAAAATGTCGGCCTTTTGCAAATTCTCGACACCCATTTTAGCAGCCATTTCCAACTGTTCTTCGCTGGAGTCGATTCCCCGGGTATTGGTATAACCCTGGCTTTGAAGAAAATAAAGAAAATGGCCGGCTCCACAGGCAGCGTCTATTATTTTGGCGTCTTTATCTTCGGGCAAGATACCCTTGAATCTCTTTTCGGAAACTTCAGAAAAGAGATTATATTCTTCTTTTGTTAAACTATGAGTATATTGCCACTTTGTGCTTACGTATGTTTGATAGCAACGCTCTCGATAGTTCATACGTTCAACTGTCCTTTCTTATTTTTTTGGAAAACAAAATACCCAAATATACAATCGGGAACACTCGGCTAATGGAAGTTGCTAAAGCGATACCTGCCACGTTAAAAAGTTTCATCAAAATGTAGTTCAATAAGATATTTAAAAGAACCAAAAAAAAAGCACATTGCATTAAAGCCGTTGTATTCTTTAAAGTAAGATGCGCTCGCACAAAAACCTGCCCTACAATATACAGTGTGAATCCGAGCAGATAACATACCCAGACCCAGCCTACTTCGGAAAGTCTTGTTAAATCAAATTGGTCTCGTCCAAAGGCCAATTTTACAATCGGCTGGTGAAAGATGATTAGCAGCATCGTAATGGGCAATGTTATAAGGCCGACCACTTTTATGGCTTTGTATACATCCTGCTTTAACCTTTGTTCGCCTGATTGGTAATATCGCTGGCTCCAATGTGAAAGGAGTACCACCATTAAACCGGAAACCAGAAAGGTCAGTGGAATCATGTACAACCTGTCCGCATAATGCAGCACAGATACGCTGCCGGTTCCAAGCCAGGATGCCATAGTCTTGTCCACAATTGGATTTAAGCCTACTGCGGCCACGCCCATTATTTGATAGGAAGCTGTTTTGAAAAATCCGCCAAGCTTGGCTCCGACTCGGAAAGACAAACACAGTTTAAAAAGTTTTAGTTTCTTGATTATAATGAACAGTATGAGCAAGCGAGCAAGCTCGCCTACGACATAGCCAAGAGCAATCGAATGAACTCCGTATGCGTCCTTGAGAGCGAATATTATAGTTAAATTAACCGCCGCCCGAAAGGCAGGCGATACGGCAGGAAAAGCGAATTTCTTATAGGTGTTTAAGGTCCCGGCTAAAACGCTTGTCCAGGTCAGAAATATAATCAGCGGTGCCGTCTCAATCAGCAGCCGATAAACTAATTCTAAAGTCTGCCCATCAAATCGGGTTATTACGGACAAGACCGGCTTGATGACCAGTATAAAAAATATGGCCAGAGCCAAAAGCCCGGCACCACTTACGCCTAAAATATTGCCGACAAACTTGCCGACATCTTCGTTATTCGTCCTCGCCTCGGCTATGTAAGGAACGATTACACTTTCCACGACCGGAGCGAAGATGCCGGATAAAAACAGTATCAGCCCGTAAGCGAAGAAGAAAGCGTCCGTCTCTGAACTTACCCCAAACCATGCAGCGATAAAAAAGGGGATAAGAAAGCCGGCAGCTTTGCCTACAGTACTCCAAATTGTGGTCTTTATAGTGTCGCGGACCAGTGGACGTTTGTAAAACTCAGAAATTATTTTGTTCATTTATACTTGTCGTTTAGTCGATGAATTAGCAATCAGCGTTTAGCTTTGAGCCGTCGGCGGGCTGTAACCAGGGATTAGCGGTTAGAGAGCAGCTTCTCAGTAAGCTTTCATGCAAATCAGTTTTCAATCTTAGGTATTAGGTTTTAGATGTTCAACAATAATCAAATCAGCGCAGACTTCGTCCCCGTCGGTGTACCGACAAGGATTATAGCTATTAGCTATTGGTTGTTAGCTATCAGTTATTTTTTATGAATTCTAAGGCGTCGTGTCTTCTTTATTCAACATCTTCGGATGAACTGAAAGGTCCGCGATAAGCTTTTCAGCGGCTCTAAACTGAGGACGAAGCCTCAGGCATATTCTTGCCTCACGCATCGCTTCAGGTATTCTTTCCGACTCGGCAAGCATCTTTGCCAATGTAAACCGCCAGTTGACCTGGCCGTAGTCAAGTGCCAGAGCACGGCGGTAATATTCTATTGCTGACCCGTTATCCTGCTGTTTTCTATAGATATTTGCTAAGGATATAAATGCCGAGGCGGGGGCATCGGGTTGCGAGCACATTTCCTTGAGCAAGTTCACCACTTTTATTCGAACATCTTCAACAAGCTCTTTATGTTCGTCCATATCTGCAAGGATGTTGGCGACATAACTTAATCTGCCGGTGTTATCACCGGCAAGAGCTATAGCCAGCTCGGGTCGCTCAACCTTGATATAAATATCAGCAATACCCTTAAAGAACTTGCCGTTGAGCTGGACAGCTTTTTTGAGCTTCTCAAAGGACTGTTCGATTTCGCCTTCTTCAATATCCAGACAACCGGCCGCAAGACAAGCTATTGGGTCAGAGGGTGCAAGACGAAAACCTTTTCTTATCCTTTCTGCCCCACCCGCCTCGTCGTCCAGAATAAGCTTTTCGATTTGACCCAGAGTGCAGTACGTAGCTCCGAAGGTTGGGCAATACATGCGTGCTTTGTGGAACTCGTCAGCGATACCACGAACGGATGCTATGTCATCCTCAGGAAGGATTCCGGTATTAGGGTCTATCACGCGACTTATTTGATGCCAGCGATACACGTTAAGCCAGTAGCGATATTTTACGTTTTCCGGCTGGCGTTCTGATGCTGCAGCAGCATAGGAAATTAAGTCGGTATATTCGGCATCGGCTCCCTGCCAATTTCTGTCTACAAGGCCTTTTTCTATGGTTAAAACCTTTGCCCAATTGTGTTCGGCAATACGTGCATTATTGGCGCCGATAAGGGACCATGCTGCAATTCCGGATATGATAACAAGAGCGCCTGAACGTAATACCTTGGAGTGTGTCCATTTCCAGGATGGCGTAACTGTTTGTGCAGCGAAGTTTTGCTTTCCTCCCTGCCGAGCTAAAACCACCAGGAGAGCACAGGATATGGCAGATAAAAAAGCATTCGCTGGAATATGTTGACCGAAATCGGTTAAGCTGTGGATAAGTATTGCCAAAAGGCCGAAACCAAGCCCGTATGCCGCCGAACAAATGGGCAATTTATCATTACGAATGTTTCTCGCATAGTTTGACCAGATGATTATTCCGAAGATTATCAGCGAGACCAAACCGATCAGACCGGTTTCCTCCATCGTCTGGGCATATTCATTTTCTGCATGTGTGAATAATGCGGTGGTGTTTATGTTTTGGAACATCGGATAGACCACCGAATGTGTCCCCAGACCTGTTCCCAGAAGGGGGAAATGTCTATATGAAGCTGTAAGATCCTTGAGTATCTGCCAGCGGACCTTGTAGTTGTCCAAAACTGACAATGTAGCAAGCCGGTCGTAGACGGCATCGAAGCCTATGTATAGAATGCAGGTAAATGCTGCAAGAGCCATCACAACGATTATCCAACCATAGCCCTTGAGAGACCGCCGCCGGATAAGGAGCAGTGTGGTAAAGGCCGCGGCGATAAACATACTGACCATGCCGCTTCGAGTCAGAGATACAAAGACGGTTGCCGAACCAAGGCTTATTATCGCGATGAGCAGCCACAATTGTTTTGCCGAAGGTGAGCTGAAGTAATTTGAGACAACAGGAAGCGTTATTTTCCTGCCAATAAAATCCTCATGCAGTTTTACGCAAAGGTACCCAAAGGCCGCACCAATTGATAAGTTCACGAACTGACCGTAGTGACTGTGGTTGGTGAACGGCCCTGAATAGGCTTTATGAGGGGTGGGTACAACCCAGTAGACTTTGCCGTTTCCGAAAAGGTCCTGTATCAAGGCAAACAGGGCGATGATACCGCCGATTAGCGCTATGGCCATCAGGAGGCGTTTTATTTGGCCTGGTCGATGGAAGACGTTAAGAGCAACTACAAACACTGCTGCAACAGCCAGTACCAGCCGCAGGTTGTGCTTTGTTGCATTTGGATAGAAGCTAAGGGTCATTGATTTAAGTGCCGGCGTGCCGGGAGCAACGTTGGGCAAATCACCTAAGAGTTCTGTTTTTAGCGCCGCTGTATTCGGCGAAATGATGCTTAGCAGGTCCGCAGGTAATGAAACAAGCTGGAGTGTCGCTATAAGTAAAAATGCCCCTATCGGCACGTATGCCCAGGTCCGGATTAGCCGATGTTCGCAATGGTACACGAGCTTGAGCAAAAAGCAAATGACAATGGCACCTGATAAGGCGATAACAACCTCTTCGCTCCAGGCCGACCTTGCTCCCAAGGCAAGGGGCATAAAGAGCAAAAGAGCTATGAGCAGCTTCTCGATTATGGTATCGAATCTGCTTAAGGGGACTCGGCTCGGATCGAGATAATCGGAAGTTGTTTGATAGTTTCCTGTCACTATATTTCCCTGTGCTTATAAGGTGAAATTCAGACATTGATAGTTGGGATTATATCTCGGCCTTTTAATACCCTCAATGGATTTTCGATACACACCACACGGGCAATTGCCTGGCTTAATTTGATACTGATACGTTTGAAGGCAGCCTTCATACAAGGTCTGCGACTATTTAAGTCATGGGAATCTGTCGCGACGAGGACGGCCAGCCCCGAGCTTAGAAACTGCCATGCGGTCTCTGATGCCATAGAGCCGAATTCACCAAGCAAGCTCGAGGTTGTTACCTGCAGGTGAGTTGAGTGCTTAAGCCATTTGCGTAAGATTTCAGGCTGTTTTGCAAGAATATAGTGCCGTTCGGGATGAGATATAATCGTCTGAATACCCAGAGAAGAGAGTTCGATAAGCAATGGTTCGATATCTATAAAGTTTTGGTGTGGAAGTTCCAAAAGAATATACTTACCACCATCGGCAAGGGTGAGTATTTTATCAGCCTCAAGCAGTTGACATATCCTTTCGTCCACCCGGATGTCTCCGCCGGGCATTACGGCAAGAGGAATATCGTTACCTTTCAATTTTTCATTAAGGATGGAGACTGCCTCCCTGATTTGTACGGCTTCGTTGCAATTGTCGAACCGGCCCAGTTGATGAGGTGTAGCTATGACGGTGGTTATCTCATCGTCGACCAGAGCCTGGCATAAGTCAAGCGCATCAGACATTGTGGCTGGGCCGTCATCAACAGCAGGCAGGCAGTGACAGTGGATATCGACATACTGGTGCTTGCCAATTCTCTCAGGGCAATTCTCTTTACTTTCCTCCGAGTTGTCCTTGGCAGATGGTATCATAGTCTCACGTAATTATATGATGTTCTTACCTGGTTACAAGAAGCATTATCAACAGTAGGGATCTCCATAACAACCGGTTCAGGCGTAGGCGTTTTTACTCATATTATTTTTTCTTTTCCTTATGGCCGTAGCCGTAGTATCCGTAACCGGTGTAGTAACCGTAGCGGCTGTGCTTCCGTGAAACATCATTTACAATGACACCGAATATATGCGCGCCGACACTAAGCAGGTCGTCCCGGGCTTGTTGGCTGAGTCTTCTCGTGGTTTTCTCTGCCCTGAGGACCAGGAGCGTTATATCGCAGATTGCCGCAAGTATCTGGCTATCAGCAACCGGCCTAACGGGCGGCGAATCAACGATGACACGGTCGTATCGTTCAGAAAGCTTCTTTAATGTTTCGATAAAGGCATCGCTGTTGAGTATTTCGCATGGATTAGGCACTTCCGGCCCGCAGAGCAAGAGGTCAAGCCCCTGGACAGGACCTGGCTGGACCGCTTCATCCAGAGTAATGTTTCCCGCAAGTAAGCTGGATAGCCCCTTTTCGTTGTCAAGTTCGAAAATATTATGCTGCATTGGTTTTCGGAAATCGGCGTCAAGGATAAGTGTTCTTTGCCCGGCCTGCGCCATTGTAATGGCCAGGTTGCTGACGAGACTGGTCTTGCCATCACCTGAGGCGGGCGAGGTGACAAGGATGGTCTTTGCCTGGCCTTTGGGTACGCCGAAGAATACAGTGGTACGTATCGTTCGATAGGCTTCAGCAGCGGTAGACTTTGATTCGAGGCGTACTTTCTGGCCCCGCTCTACAGCGCTCTGCCTTTTTTGCATCCTCGGCACCGTACCGAGGACCGGAACGCCGAGAATAGCTGATATCTCGTCAGCAGACCGCAGCCGAGAGTCCAGCCATTCGCGAAGAAAAGCGAAGCCCGCGCCGAACATAAGTCCCAGGGCAAGGGCCAGCGCCATAACCTTGGCCTTCTGCGGCTCTGAGGGTTTATCCTCCGGGCGGGCGACTTCCAGTATACTGATGTTGAGCCCCCCAGCTTCTTCTGTAACATTGAGCTCCTTGATGCGGTCGTCAAGTATGTCACAAAGTTTTTCGGTCCGTTTTAAGTTTGACTCAAGCATATAATACTCGACAGCCTTAACACTGAGCTCCAGAGAATCTTGCTGTTGGGCATCAAAAGATGTCTGCAGCTCAGCTTCTCTTTGGTTTGCCGTTGTCCATTTCAGTCGCATCACCTCCAGGTAAGCGTCGGTAAAGCTTTTCGCCTCGTCGTTGAGCTGCCGCTTAATCTCAGCGATCTTGCCAAGGACCGCCTGAGTGGATGGATGGTCTTCGGTACAATGATATCTTACATTTCTTAACTCGACTTCCATTTCTCTTAGCTCGGTTCGTAATTGAGTTTCAATATCGGTAACGAATACGCGGACACCTGCCGTGGGCTGAGCTATTGCGAATTGCTTGATTTTCTCTGACTCATCTGCCATGCTCAGGATAGCTTCATAATCTGCTTTTGCGTTGATAGTTTCTAATTGTGCGTCAGTTAGCGCAGAAGATAACCTGCTCAGCCGTTGAAATACGATATGCGCATCACTTTTCTCGAGAGAAACTACCCCGTTTTCCCGGGTAAATTCCAACAACCGTGTGAAGCTGTCGGATAGTTCCTTGTCGCGTTGGATTTTCTCCTTCTGAAGGATTTTTAGCACTTCAGAGGCGGTACTGCGTGTGCTGGTGGTATGATATTCGACGTAGGAGTCTACCACAGCGTTAACAATCTGCGCAGCTTCCGCCGGATATGGGGAATCAAACGATACTGAAATAATATCATCTTTTCTGCCAATAGTAACATCTAATTCCTTTTTGAGATAAATAAGCAGGTTGTCTATGATGACACCATCTTTTTTGTCGACGGGGATACTCAATTTGTCCTTAATATAATCAAATAAGTTGTCCACCCTGCCGGTTGTTACTAATGGTTTTTCGGTAAATGTTTTGAACCGCCCGATTTGAGCATCATTAACTACCTTGGCAATAATAGGAGTGGATTTTATCAGTTTCCCCTGGGTATAAAGATAATTCTTGGACTGAGTCATGACTCCTTCGTACTCAGATATGATTTTAGGACCATTTTGTTCAACATACAGTCTTGACGTGCTCGTATAGATTGGCGTGGCCTTCAAGAGATAAAGGAATGCAGCAGCCAGAAACGATATGACGGTAATCAGGATAATCCACCGCTGGCGCAGAGCTATCTGTAAGAGGCTTTCTCGTGGTAGTTCATTGCCCTGTGGAAATGACGAGTCTAAATCTGTGTTTTCAACTGTGTTGTTATTATTCATATTTTCCCTTTGACACAGAATTCTGCTACCTCGATCTAAATACCTCGTCAATGTCATAGCCGACTCTGATGTAAAACATTTCTTTCAGTATCATTCTGGCACGTGTTTCTGGTGTCATCTCTACGGATATGACGTCTCCCGGCTTTATCCTGATTTTGGATGCCTTAGCCAAAGATTTCCTGTGGAGTTCGAAAGTAGCGGAAACAATCTCGCCATTTGCGTCCTGCCGGTAGATAGTCACGTAGCGTGGGTCCAAAAGCAAATCGGGTCCGCCGGCAAAGGCCAATGCCTGCATTAAATTGTATTGAATATCCGGAGGATAGTCAAAGGTGCCGGGCTTCTCAACAGGTCCCAGAACAGTGAAAACGGCGGGGTCGAACCTTTCAACTTCAATTATGTCGCCATCGCGGAGGGCTACGTCGGCAAATGGAATATTTAGCCCTTTAACAGGTAAGATTATTTTTTCAGAGTTAGGCGGACCTGCTCTGAGGACTTTAGCCGGCTCAGTGTCGGGGGCATTTGATTCATGTTCGGCAATATTATTTGACTCTTTTTCTTCGTTGTCATTTGAAAAACTGTTATGAGGCCTCACATTGGAAATTTGCTCCATCTTTTTCGCCAGTTGCGCCAGTGCCTGCTCGATATCACTGCTTCGAGTATCCTGATGCAGCTTGCCGAGATTTTTAACAAAAGCCGCTCGTTCTTTCTCACTCGCCACATCTACCTCTGCAGAGTGCAGAACTTTCTTGCCTCTGCTCACGGTCAAACGCCCTTTCGTATTTGGAAAGTCGTTCTGTTGGAAAGCCAAGTCTACTTCTTCTTTCTCTACATCGAGCGAGTGAGCAGGAGCGGTTAGAGCGGTACTATCTGAGGTTTTAGGCGGTTCATCCTCGCCCAAACAATCAGCATGCTGAATAATGATTAAACTTGCTCCGTCCTCTACAATTCCCCCTGCCTTCATCAAGGCGGCAACGAGTGACATCTCATCGCTGTGGAGTCGGTATAGGCCTGGTTGTACCACAGCGCCAACAACCGTTACGTTTCTGTATTGGTATTCCTTTACTTTGCAGACTACCGAGGGGAGATTTGCAACGTACTTGGGATAATAAGCGTTCACAACCGATATTTCTATCTCGGTGAGTTTCTTGTCTGCAACGGACATTTCGCCTACAATCGGCAAGGTGATGGTTCCGGCATCGCTTACCCTAAACAAATATGGTTCAATATCGTCATGGCCTGATACCGGTTTAAACCAGGTGGATAAATCAGAAGAAATAATACGTAAGGCAGCGGGCATCTGTAATTCAAGTATGTCGCCGGGAACCACCCGGTAATAACCGGTATGAATTTTTGCTCTGAGCACACTATCAATATCAACTTCTGGTGTAATTGGCCCAGCTTTCTCGAATCTTTGTATTTGCTCATCAGATGATAGGGCTGGATGACATCCCGTCACAAATAGCAAGCAGAATATAAAGGTGTATGCAAAGACAATTTTCCAATATAGGACGCTTTTGCAGAACTTTTTCACCAGACATCTCCCAAATTACCGTTCCAACCATCATTACGTACTAATCTACAGAAAATTAACCCTCTGGAGCGGTTGTCTTGTTATATCTTTCTCCCTGAGTGTTGTTTTGTGAGCATCCCTACTTTCTTGGGGGCAAATCGGAAACTTGCCGCTCCCCCAAACACAAAACAATTAACGTTAAATATACCATTTTTAGTGCGATTTTGCAAGGAAAAACTGCTCTAAGAAGGGATTATGGGTGCACTTGACGTTTGTAGATAAAGATAGCCC
>Ga0307379_10013058_pt1 | contig 10788 bp, 7 predicted proteins | sample UN2MG_FD_202237 | JGI IMG/M metagenome (GOLD analysis project Ga0307379, IMG submission 202237) | Soil microbial communities from Risofladan, Vaasa, Finland - UN-2 | ecosystem: Environmental > Terrestrial > Soil > Coastal area > Acid sulfate soil | place: Finland: Risofladan, Vaasa | collected... | reverse complement strand
CGCCCACCCCCGTAAGCCCGGCAACCCACTGGTTGCCTGGAATGCTGGTCTCAGCCGGACGCTGTGAATGCTTACCGACGCCGGAGTCGATGATCCAGCGTTCGCCGAGCGCGTCCAGCACGAAAGTGCCGAGATCCAGATGGCGGTGGCCGCCAAGGTTCATCGAGTCGCCGGCCTGGATGCCGACCATCATCGCATCCGGTTCCCAGGAGCTTCGCAGGGACGCGCATTCGGCCCCGCGGAAATAGCGGTCCAGCGGCAACTTCTTGAAATCGAGACCTCGCCCACGGTCGTCGTACCAGAGCAGGTCCAATGCCCCGCCGCGCTGGCCGCCGCTTTCCAACGCGCTAAGTCGGAACCAACTGAAGGCCGCTACATCGTACTTGCTCGCCAGCCAGAAATGCTGAGGCTCGGAAACCCGCGACAGACCGCAATCGGCGAAATCAAAGGCCAACCGGCCGGCGCCGGACAGATAGATCTGGTAGAAGCCGCTCTGTTGGAAGGGGCCCGCCTGCGAGAGACCGAAGTCGGTGCCCAAGGCGGTCTCCAGCGACGACAAGAGGACGACGTTGTACCGGGAACCGTAGCCCCAGTACGTGACTCCCTCGGTGCCGCCGCCGTCCGGCGCATAGTGTTGCATCGCCAGTGGCACGCTCTTGACGGCCTCATGGATGATCCGCGTCGCGATCTCCGGTTCTACGTCGGCGACGGCCAGCGCGCCGCTGATCAAGCCGCCGTTGCAGACCTGGTTCCAATTGTTCTCGTTGCGGTGCCAGCCTTTCTCGCTCTCGTAGACTTTCAGTCCTTCACGAAGGCCCTTGGAGACAATCGCCTCGCGAAGCACACGCCGCTGGTCCTCGGACCAACGATCGTAAAGCCAGTCGTATCCCAACGCAAAGGCATGAGTCATTTCCGCGGTGTCCAGGAAGTGCGCCGGGTTCCAGTCCGGGAACTCCGCGGCAGCCTCCAGTTCCTTCCAGGCCCGATCGGCATATCGCGGATCTGCATCCAGGCGACTTACCAGCGCCAGGCTGCGGACGCGATCCAGCACCCTTCGGCTGACGCTCAGCAGGCGCCGTCCGTCGGGCTTTTCGTACTTGGAGACCGGCGCCGAAAGGATTTGATCCGCAGACTTCTTGATATTGCCGTAGATTCGTGCGGGTAGACCTCCCTTGCCGATCAAGGTTTTCAAGGCTCCAAACGTTCCCGGCTCAGCCATGACTCGCGGATGTTCGGTTCGGAGTGTTGCCAGGATGTTCTCCACAGGCGGCACGGTGACGTCATTGTCGTCCGCGCTCTGTTCCGACGTCGCGCCAGAGGCAAAAGTTGCCAACGAAAGGATCAGCAGCAGGCAGAAGCGGCGGCACCAAGGCGGCAAGACGGCAGAGCGGGTTCTTATTGATTGCGGGGAAGTAAGCATTGTCGATATCCCTTCGAGAGAATCGCGGTTAGATTCTTCGGCAGTGAAGATTCCTTGATGCGCGGTGTGAACGGTTACCTCCTTCAGGTAGTACGCCGTGGACAGCGGTTCGTTCAGCCGCAACGCTTCTTCCAGACGCTGCGGCTCGTTCCGCGTCGGGTCCAGGTTCTCCGGCCGTTTCAGAAGCAGCCAGCGGATCCCCTTCAGCACCGACTTCTCCATCGTGTCGGCCAGTTGGTGGTACAACGCCCGGCGGAGATCCGAAAGCTTCTCGTGGTACAGCTTGATCACGTGGAAACGATCGAACACCAACGTGGCATGGGGCAAATGGGCCACGACCGCCTCGATGTAGGCCGGCGACATGTCCGTCGCCACCGCCTCGATCTTCGCGCCGCTGGCACGGAGCCGCTTCCAGAAAGGCTTCAACGCATCGCCCCCTTTGCCTTCGCCCACGTGAACCACCGCGCCGCTCGCCAGGTCCATCACGATCGTCACGTACCGATGCCCCTTGCCCGTCGAAATCTCGTCGATGGCGATCTGCTTCAGGTGCTTCAGCTTGGGCCTGCCGAACCGCCGCTTCAGGTGCCGCTTCTGAATCTCCTTGATCACGTCCCAACTGATCCCCAAGTGACGGGCCACGTCCTTGATCGTCATCGACTTCGACAGCTCCAGGGCGTATCTCTCAAAGGTCCTCGTGTAGCTCACGCGCGGATCGGCGAAACCGATCCTCACCTGACGCACGGCCCCGCACTGGCGGCACTCCACCCGGGGCACGTCCAACCCCAGGTACACCGGCTTGCCGCCAATGGGCAGCGTACGGAACCTCCGCGGGTGCTTGCCCTTGCCGATCACGTTCGCCGACCCGCACACCGCACAGCGATAGCCCTCCCGAGGCTGCGTGATCGTGAAAGTCACTGCTCCCCCTGCATATTTCGTGCTCTGGTAGTGGTAGCCTCGGACCCCGAATGCGTGGTAAAGTAAACTCGTGGACATGCTGGCTTCTCCTTCTGAAGTCGAATCCCAAAAACTCCAGAATGAACCAGCATGTCCGCCTCTTTGCAACCCCAGGTACGCTTCAGTCGGATGAACCCAAAATGAGACTCGGCGGTGGGGAGTTACGCCTGACGACCACCGCCAGGGGGACTGTGCCGGAATGCGAAGGTTTTTCGCGACACCTAAGGAGCAGCAGCGGAAGAACAACATCCGCATTCCCCCCGGCACAAGGCCGGGGGGAGGGGTCGAGAAATCCGGAAGTCATTCTCCGGTCGGTCCTAACGCTTCTCGACGTGCGCGTTGAGCATCTTCATATAGGTCCGCATGAAGGGCGTGTTGTCGTGCCAGGTCCGCGCGGAGACGACGTTGCCGTCGACGACGACGGGCTTATCGACGTACTTGGCGCCGCCCTGCTCGGCGTCCTTGGCGCACTTGGCCACGGTGGTCACCGTCTTGCCCTGGATGCAGCCGGCGGCACTGAGGATCTCGATCCCGTGACACACCACGGCGATCGGCTTCTGCGTCTCGCTGAAGTGGCGCATGATTCGCATCAGGTCCTCGTCGTAGCGGATGTACTCGGGGGCGCGGCCGCCGGAGACGAACACGCCGACGTACTCGGTCGGATCGACGTCGCGGAAGGCCACGTCGGCCTTCAGATGGTAGCCGGGCCGCTCTTGGGTCAGGTCCCAGGGGACGTCGGGATTGGGGGGGACCTCGTGCAGGACCATGTGGTAGAGCCGGGCTTCCGGGCCGGCCACGACCACCTCGAAGCCGTCCTCGGGAATCCGGAAGAAGGGATAGAGCGTGTCCACGGCCTCGGTCGCATCGCCGATGGGCATCAACACCTTGCCCCTGCTGGGCCGTTTCTCTTCGGCATGCTTCTCCTTCCTGGCTTTCTTCTGAGCCAAGGCGGTCGACGACATCGCGGCAAGCGCCGCCGGGGCGGCCGCGAGGATCTTACAGAGCTGGCGACGATTGATGGGGTTCTCGGCCATGGGTTGGTGCGTCCTCTCGGTTAGCGTTGGGATGGGGAACACGACGGCACGGAACTCGACACTCCGCCTATTCTAAACAGCATATGGCCTCGTTCCCAGGCCCGACTTCCACCGGGGTGCTTGGCTTCCAAAAGCTGTGCCGAATGAGTCAAGTTTGTGCGCCGAAGGGTCCAGGGTTCGGGGTTCAGCACTCATGGGCATACGGGGAACTCCAAGTGCTGAACCCCGAACCCTGAACCCTGGACCCCAACCACTCAACCCGCTCGTCGGTCTAAGGCTCTGCCTCGCTAGCCCTGTGGGTAAGGGAGAGGCGGCCCTCTGCCTACCCACTGACGGTTGAAAGCTGCCGTCATCCAGGGTTAGCGCACCACGTGCACCTGGTACGAGCCGACGAGCATGCCGGTCTTCGGGTCCTGATAGGGGACTTCGACGACGGCCAGGGCGGAGCCGTCGCGGGCGAGGTCGGCGTGGAAGAAGGTGAGGCCCTCGACCTGGTAGTAGTAGACGAGCTTGGCCGAGCCGCCGCCGGGTCGGTGCGTGTCGAAGAGCATCGCGCCCGAGTCGTGCCCGGTTCGCTCGTCGTCCCGGTTCACCGAGGTCAGAAGCCAGCGCCCGTCGGCGCTGGTCCAGAAATTCTGGTACTCGTGGCCGCTACGGTAGCGCCAGCGGACCCGGCCGTCGGGCCCCACGGCGTGGATCGTGTTCGCCCAGGGATGCGGCCCCGGCGGAGCGACCACGTGTTGCCTCCTCCCGACGTACGGTACGGTGGAGTTGGCCGTCTGGAAGTAAGCCATCCGATCCGGGGCAAGATGGGTGAAGGTGGATCGGGCGCTGACCGGCACCCCGCTGATCGTGATCGGGGCCCCGAAGGTGAAGACCTTGCTGGGCTCGACCGTGTCGAGATCGAGCAGGAACGTGCGCCCGTCGTGCAGGCCCAGCGAGGCGAGCTCCCCTTCCGGCCCGACGGAGACCGACTGCCAGAACTCCACCTGCTCGAAGTGCGGCTTGAGGGGCTCGAAGGCGTATCCGCCGACAAGCTTGCCCGTCCGGCCGTCGAGCACGTAGACCGTCCCAGGCTGGAACGGACAATCGTCCGGCGTGTTTCCCGCGGTGGACGCGGCCAGCACGGCCACGCGCCGTCCCGTGCGGTCGACGTCCACGTGGATCAGCCCCAAGGGCATGGGGCCGTCGTGGGGAAAGGCCCAGCGGATTGCCCCGTCGGGCGAGAACCGATACACGCGGCACAAGCGGGTCATCGCCTCGGTCTTCGTATGATCGCCCCAGCAATGGATGCCCAGCACGACGAGGTCGCCGTCGGCGAGCGTCTTGAGGCGGAAGCACGCGGGCAGTTGATAGATGCCGTAGAGCGAGTCCTTCGGGGGCGGGGGGCTGGTGCCCAGGTCATCGGCCAGGCGCCGTTGCCACAGGATCTCGCCCGAGCCGGCATCCGCCGCGTACAGAAACCCGTCGACGCTCTGCTCGCCGAAGTAGACGCGGTCCCCGTCGGGGGAGAAATCGACCTGTTTGACGATCCCCTCGGCGATCCTGCGGTCCCAGAGCGTGCGGCTCCTGTAGACGTCGCGGACCTCGATGCGTCCCAGGAACGTGCCGATCGCCAACCGACGCCCGTCGGGCGAGAAGCGGACGAACGTGTCGGGCTGGCCGCCGGCTTTCGCGTAGTAGGAGACGTCGCCCAGCGGGATCTTGCCGATCACGTAGGGCAGCACCACGTCTCCCCGGGCCGACCCGGGGCGCCGGCAAGTGGCCGGCAGGCCCGCCGTCTCCTCCGGCACCGGCCACGCGGGTTGCTCCGCCCGAAGTGGACTGGCGAGACCGAATCCGGTCGCCAGCAGCAGAGGGATGATCGTCTTCGAGGTTGGTTTCACGGTGTCCCTTTTTCAGTGACACGATGTCCGTCCCCACGCGAAGGAACGTCGCTGACATTATACCCGAGCTTGCACGATCTTGGGCCGGGGGGAGCAGGTGCTGGCCCGGTTGGGGGTGGCCGAGGTAGAATCCACCGAAGAACCGCACCGTCGCCGTCGACGCCGATTCCCACGTGGCGGCTTCTCCACTTCCTCCGTTCCCCAACGAAGGGAAAACGCAATGGCTCTGGGCGACTCTTGCACCGGCCGCACTTCGGCGACGTGGGCGATCCTGCTCCTCCACGCCGTTTGTCTGCGGGCGGAGGATCCCGGCGGCAAGGTCCCGGTTCCCGAGGCGGCAGCGCAGGCCCGGGCGACGGGACTGATTCGGGAAGTCTTTGGAGAGCAGATCGACCGCGTTCGAACCTCGGCCGAAAAGCTCGCCCTCGCCAACAACTTGCTCGACCAGGCCGCGAAAACAGAGGGAGATGCGGCGGCGCGTTTTGTGCTCCTGCGCATGGCTCGGGAGACGGCCACCGAGGCCGGAGATATTGAGACGGCGTGCCGGGCGACGGACGAGATTGCCCAGGCGTACCAGATCGATGCTTGGACGATGAGAGTCGAGACCTTGTGCGAGCTCGCCAGGTTGGCGCGGACCGCAGAGCAGAACGCGCGTCTGGTGGAACGGTCGCTGCCGGTGGTGGATCAGCTTGTGGCGGAAGACCGGTACGACGACGCGAGTCGTCTTGGCAAAGTGGCCCTGGCTGCGGCCCGCGAAGCCGAAGATCGCACTCTGATCAAGGAAGCGGTGGCGAGCAACAAGAAGAGCCACCAGACCGCGGAGGCCCACGCCGCGTTGAAGGAGCCCATGGCTACCCTCGAGCAGAACCCGATTGACCCGGAAGCCAACCTGGCCGTGGGCAGGTTCCTGTGCCTGACCAAGGGCGACTGGGACCGAGGCGTGCCCATGCTGGCGCTGGGTGCCGACGCGGCTCTGAAGGCGCTGGCGAAACAGGAACTCCAACGGCCCACCTCGGCCGACGAGCAGGCCGCGCTGGCCGAACGTTGGTGGGACCTGGGCAAGACGGAACGGGGGCCGGCCGGGGCGCAAGTGAAGCGGCGAGCCTACGACTGGTACCGCCGCGCGGAAGCGGGATTGACGGGGCTGGGGTTGGTCAAGGCTCAGAAGCGAATCGAGCTCCTGCTCGACGAAATGCCGGAGTTGGCGGCTCCCATTCCGGTCGGCGAAGTGCACTGTTTCGAGGGTCATACCGTGGCCGTCTTTTCTCCCGACAGCCGCAGGATGCTCGTCGGCGGCCGGGACAACACGTTTCAGTTGTGGGACGTGAAAGGCAAACGGGAGCTCCGTCGTTTCGAAGGGCACACCCGCCCGGTGCAATCGCTGTGCTTCTCCCCCGATGGCCGGCTCGTCGTGTCCGGCGCCGGGGACGGAACCATCCGCGTCTGGGACCCCGGCAGCGCAACGCAGCTCCGCAGCTTCCCGGCAGCGACCCCGACGTTCCGGCCGTTGCCGGTCGTGTCGGCCGACGGCACGCGCCTGCTGTGCTACACGGGGGACGACAAGACCGTACGGGTGTTCGATCTGGAGGGCGGAGAGCCACTCCACGAATTCGCTATCCGCGCCCAGGCGAACGCCTTCGTGATCGCCTTTTCGCAGGACGGCCGTTGGGCCCTCGCCGGTGGCTTTGAGAACACGACTCGACTCTGGGACGTGGCGAGCGGCAAGCCGGCAATCTTCTTCGATGGCCAGACGCACGTCTACGCCGGAGCACTTTCGCCCGACGGACGCTTCGCACTAACCGGGGGAGGCGACAACCTGGTGCGGCTGTGGGACCTGGCAACCAAGAGAGAGCTTTGCCGCTTGCAGGGGCATACGGACCACGTGTACGCCGCCGCCCTGTCGCCCCACGGACGCCGTGTCCTTTCCGGCGGCGTCGATGCATCGGTACGGCTCTGGGATCTGACCACCGCACAACAGATCCATTGCTACCGGGGACACACGAAGCCCGTCACCACCACGGCCTTCTCTCCGGACGGCCGTCTCGCCCTCTCTTGCAGTCAAGACAGCACCGTCCGACTATGGGGGCTGCCGGAGTAGCCGGTTGCGGCCGATTGCTCAAAGCCGACGATCCCAAACACGAGCGACGAGACGGCTGCGCCCAGGAGCAGGACCGCCAAGGGGCGAAGCAACCGGCCGGCACAGCGGCGCGGAGGGCTGGCCCAAGAGCTGCCCAAGAAGCTATTCGATAGGTGCGTAGATCTCCGTGAGGATCTCCTCCGGCGGGACCTCACGCGGATCGTTCAGGTAGATCTCTCGGATAGGGCCGGCGATTCGCTTGCCCTCGGCGCCGATCCACGCGAAGAGCCGCTCGTACGTGGGCGTGCACTCCTCGTAAGGGCCTTGGTGGACGATCTTGGCCATCGTCCCGCCGGGAAGCTCGTAGCACCGGATCTCGTCGGTGTCCTCGGGCTCCCCGTCGACGGGCACGGCGATCTCCACGTCGGCCGTGCCTTCCTGGTTTGCCTTCTCCGCCTCTTCCACCGACGTCTCGTGACAGACGAACACCGGGTGCCCCACGATCTGAAGACCCTCGTCGACCGCAAACTGACACACCTGGGGGATCATCGCGGCCATGATCTCGTACTTCCCCCGCTTCCGCATCCCGACGACCAACTGCGGGCTCAGCTCGACGACGGTGATCTCACTCATTACATGCCCTCCAGGTTTTTTCGATTGTCTCTGTTCACACCAACAGCGACCGACGAACGCCGTGTCCGACCCCGTGCATGCGCCGTCCCAAAACGGGCGGGAGTCAGCAGATTCTACCGGAAGGGGATGGTACGAGGCAAGCAACTGATGAACTGATGAACCCATCGCCAGGAGAGTTCCGTTTCCGCCGAAGCGGAGCTTCGTGGGAGTGCCTTCCTCAGCCGGCGCCTGGTAGCCAGGAACAGTAACGCTCCGCCAGACCTGAGCTTCGCTTATTTCCCGTTTCGCTTCGCGCGACGCGCAATGAGAGCCAGCAGAGCTGCGATTAGGCCACACAACACGGGGCTCGCTACCAGGAGGAAGATGGCTAGTGAGCGGCCCCGCAAGCCCAACAGTGCTCCAATCGGCGAGAGCAGCATGGCGACAAGCCCCGCGACGAAGGCGACGCCGCGGACGTATTCATGGACGTTGAGCAGGCGAGCGGCGAAGTTTGGATTGAAGACCGGATCTTCATCCGAGGTGAAGTCGGAGGCGAAACGAGAAAGCAGAATCGACGGAACAAATGCCAGCGCAAGCCCAACCAGGAAGCCGGCTCGCGGGTCGTATCCCAGGATAGCCGCTACGGGAAACCCCAAGGAGGCGGCGAGTATGCCTTCCCCCAAATTGATCAACAACCAGTCATCGCGCATCCGATCGAATTCCCCCCCAGTCGCCCAACGCGGGGCATCGTCCTCATCCGAAGGCCGATCCGAGGGAGCCGGGCTCTGCGAACCGACGTTCTCAGCGGGGCCCCGTTCCGACACCGGAAGCTATTCGGCCAAGAACTTCCCGGTCCAGTCGTCCCACTGCTCGAACTCGTCTCGGACGACCTTCTCGCCGCCATCGATGGTGATCAGTGCCCTGAGCGTCTCGGGGCGAAGGCGGTCGCTCAGATTATAGGCGGTGATCCCGTCGGCGAAAACCACCAGCGGACCAGCCGGGTGCGGACCCGAGATGCTCGGCTTCCCCTTGTCATTGACCCCGAAGCTCATCTCGTGGAAATCCAAGTCCCGCGGGTCCATCCAGTGGACGTCCGAATCGGCGATCTCGGCAAGGATGATCGTGTTCTCGCGCCCATCCTCGAAGTCGTCGAACGAGGTGCACGTGCTCCCGGGAAAGGCCGTGTGCGGTCCGACGATGACCACGTAGTCGGTCACCGGAGAGTTCCCCATGTGAGGCCCGCTCGGACAGTGGAACAGGTCGCTGAACGGCTTGCCGGCCAGTTTCCGATTGTTCGGGCCGTCCCAGGGCTCGTCGAAATCATACGCGTTGTAGACCGCGTGCTGCTCAATATAGGGCAGGATGAGGACCCGCCAGCTATGCATCGGCTTGCCCTGGGCGTCCGGAACGTACGCCGGCGGGAAGCAGCCGTAGGTGTCATGGTAGTTGTAGAAGGCCATCGCGATCTGGTTCATACGACATTCACACTGGGACGTGCGCGCTGCTTCCCGTGCCGATTCTACGGCGAGCCACAGAACGCGCAGGAGGCCGAACAGAACCGCGCAGGCGGCCACGAACAGGAGCAACTTGCGCAAGCTGAACTGGAACGGTTTCGAGACGTCGTCGTCCATCAGCACGACCTGCGACGAGCGGCCAACGGCCCCTTTCCTCGTTGCCCCCTCGTTCCCAAGCTGGAGCTTGGGAACCAGAAGAAAACGACCAAAATAAACGAGTAAGACGGTACGCAGGAGAAAGCTCGGGCAACCACCGTTGATGCTACTCGATCCGCACCAGTGAGGCAACGTGGGCCCGAGAAGCGGACCTCACCTCGCGTTTTCGTGCTTGACGTTGCGGATCGCGGCCAGGAACTGCTCCATCGACGGGCAGCGCTTCTCCACGTCCGGCTCGATGCAGGCGTGGATCGCTTCGGCCAGTTGGCGGTTGATCCGGGGGCGGTGCTCGCGGACGTCGACCGGCGGCTGGTCGTGGGTCATGGCGGCCGCGCCGGTAACGCCGCGGCGCCAGGGGAGCTCGTACGTGCAGATCTCGTACGCCGTGACGCCGAACGCGAACACGTCCAGGCGTTTGTCCGTGCGAAACCGGCGGGCGACCTCGGGGGCCAGGTAGTCGGGCGTGCCCACCCGGTTACCCGGCCGCGTGAACGGCTCGGTGGCCGGCACGGTCAGGCCGAAGTCGGTCAGCTTCACGGTTTGGCGGTCGCCGGTGAGGATGAGATTTCGCGGGCAGACGTCGCGGTGGATGAAGCCGGCCTTGTGGACGACCAGCAGGGCCTCGGCCGCCTGGCGGAGGAACCGGACGCGGCGGCCGTCGAGCAGCTCGTCGTCGCGGGCCACCAGCACGGAGTTCATGCCCGGCCCCTCCAAGAACTCCATCACCAGGTACGGGGCTCCGTCGGTCGTCCGGCCGTGCTCGAAGGTCCGGACGATGTACGGGTGCTCGAAGCGGAGGGCGATCTGCCCCTCGCTCGGCTTCTTGAGCCCTTTGAACCGGGACTCGAAGGCGTGGGTCTTCTCCGGGTCGAGGATCTTCAGTCCCACGATCTTGCCCGACCGGCGGTCCCGGGCCATGTAGAACTTCGACATCGTCCCGGAGATCGCCTTGCGCTCCAGGTCGAATCGCGAGTGGACGTCGAGCCTGCCGGAGAGAAGGGAGGTGAGTCGGCCGAGAAAGCCCATGGGGCGCGTCCGGTTCGATGCCAGTGGCGTCTCATCGCCGGTCGCGCGTGCGGTGAGCCGACCGGGCTGAAGTCAAGGATCAGCCGAAAAACAGCTTCCCGGCTTCCGT
>Ga0307379_10013057_pt1 | contig 10788 bp, 12 predicted proteins | sample UN2MG_FD_202237 | JGI IMG/M metagenome (GOLD analysis project Ga0307379, IMG submission 202237) | Soil microbial communities from Risofladan, Vaasa, Finland - UN-2 | ecosystem: Environmental > Terrestrial > Soil > Coastal area > Acid sulfate soil | place: Finland: Risofladan, Vaasa | collected... | reverse complement strand
ATGACAACTGTGCCGTCCGGCTTAATCCTGACTGCCTTAATTCGTTTGACGTTTTCAACTTCCAAGTTTACGATGTTTGACATTTTCTCTCTCCCTTTTTTCTTTGTGTTTTTACAAAACACGCTCCAACGTGTTTTTTAAAGTAATGTCGTTCGACAGGCTTACGTTTAATTGCGCTGACAAATATTCATGCAATTGTGATACCGTGTTTACTTTATTTATAGTTAAAATATCGTGTATACGTGACCATATATCGTTATCATCTTTTATCTCCTTGTTACAAGCACCGCAAATTTGCAAGCTGCATTTTAACGGTGTAATTTCAGTTTGCATATCATTAATTTTGTCGGCTAACTCATGCGCCGTGGTTGTGTGGATATGTATTTCTTCACCGCACAATTCGCACATTGTATCAATACTGTAAAACATTTTCTCTCTCCCTTTTACAAGTGTTTAATTTCAAGCTCGATCGTTCCAAATTGTTTAACCTCTCCCCAAGCACTGTGCCTGTCTTTAATTAATGAATCGTCAGCCCATACACCCGCCTTTGTCAGCGCGTCGAACAATGCTTTTTCAATATTGTCTATGTCACGTATCCGTCGGTCTGGCGGATATACAATATAGTCTATTTTAATTGGCGTGGTGTATGTGTGTTTAAAACCATGCAGTAAAACACACACTTTTACCCTCCGCCGGAAAGCAACCCCCGCCTGCTTAATGTATACCCTGCCATTTTTAGCGCGTCCGTAATAATGGTTTATTGACGGTGGGTAAGGCAAAAAAAACTTCATGATTCAATACCTTTTGGCATACGCAAAGTTTTGTAAGATTTACGAGTTACAACGCTTTCGGTGTGCGCGTCAATATCCGCATCCGTTGCCCCAAGTTTTTTGGCAATTGCTTCCCAGTTGATTTTGTGTTCTGTTTTCTCGTATGCGGTATAACTGTGTGATATCTTGCCCCATTCGGTATCAATGCCTTTATGGTCTCCGATATACAATTTAATTTCGTTCGATAGTTCTTTTTCTCTTTTTTGCAGTCCGGCAATTTGTTTTTTAGTTAGCGCAAAATCAATAATCTTATGTTTAATATCTTCAGTGCAAGGTACGTAAGCGTTAGTTTTCGGCGGCTCAACCATACACAATTCTGGCAATGATTCGTCGCAAACACATTGCCAAAAATCGCGTTCCTGTTTGATAAGATTTTGCGCTGCTACATCGCAATAATCAATATCATATATTTGCAGGTCAACGCCGGACATTGCGCCAACAATAAAATTAATATCAACGCCGGAATCTAAAAGACTTACAGCAATATCCATTAAGTCGTCCGGCGCAAACAACACGCACAATTTATTCTTTGTGTAGCCGGTTACAATCATCTCGTGTAAACATTGCAAGTACTCATATGTGGGAGGATTATTACCAGCATAATGACCGCGCATAAATTCGCTATGCGTCTTGATCTGCACAAGGCAATTTTCAGATTCGATTATACCGTCTGGGCTGGCGGACATAAAATCATAATCGTCTGATATGAAATACCCGCCGGGCTGAATTGATAACCCTAGTCTTTGCTCTACCAGCTTTATCACTACCGGCTCAAGTTTCGTGCCGCGCTGCATGCGCCGGATTGAATCCTCGGTAAGTGTCTCAACCTCAAGACCTATCTTTTTATTATATAGGTCGATTTTGTTTTTGCCGTAAAATTCAAGACCGCAAGCCCACCCGGCTTCACTTGCGCCGATGTGTGTTTTACGTAGTGTGTGCCACTCGTAAGAGCCTTGTTCTATTCCGTCAATTTTCATTTGTTGTCTCTCCCTGTTTTTTTTCCAACCTAATTTCATAACCCGGCAAAAAACCTTTTAGTAAACTAATCGATTGATCGGTCAGTTTAAGATTTAAAACTGACGGTTCCGGAAAATAATAATCCGCGCAAAGCAATTGCTGACCGAGACTTCGCTTTAATAGTTTAAAACCTCTAAACAAATCTTTATGTATTCTCTCCATGTTTTCTTGCGGTATATCTCTGTAATCGTCAGAACATAGTATACAATCACCAAAAACCGCTTTAGCGACGACAGAACGAAATTCCCCGTCTTCTTCTTTATCTTTTGTCTCCCACAAGTCCTCACGTCTTATATCAAACATCGTTTACCCACTCTCCCTTTTTTCATTTGTTGTCTCTCCCTTTTTTGTTAAGCTCATTTTATGCACTCTCTATTAACACGCGCCAATTCCTTTACAAAGTCATTATCACTCATTACTCCGTGCTGTGTCTTGCCGTGCTGTGTCTTAGTGATTTGGATTTCATAGCCCGGCAAAAAAGCCTTTAGTAAACTAATTATTTTTTCTGTAACCGGCTCTTGGATATCATAATCAGCATAAAGAATTTCCCCCTCATGTCGTACCAAAAGTTTAAAATCTCTGAAAGCATCCTTGTGAATCCGTCGCATACTTTTATCTGGTGCATCCTTATAATCTTCAGCACATAGTATAAAATCACCTTCTACGGATTTTGTAACAATACACCACGGCTTGCCAAACTTGTTCGTTTCGTTCGTTGCCCACCTATCGTGATATCTTATATCAAACATCGTTTATCCCCTCTCCCTCAACCCAGACATTGAACCACATTTGCAGGTCAATCCTACTCCAAAAGATGTCACACAAGACATCCTCCATGTATTCGTCGAAGTCGTTATCCATTGGATTTCGCCTTAAAAAATTCGTTAATTTGTTCTAATATTTTTTTATATGATTTATTTCGTGACATTATATCGTGCGCGTCAGATTTTTTAATATTATATTTCCACATTATAGCATTTTCGATTATATTTAAATACTCTTCTAATACATGTTCTAATACGTTAAACTCTTTATTTGTTTTGTTCGTGCAAACATCGCAAGCGAATATTTTAATATAATCATCTGATTCGTTTTGTCCGACCAGATACTCTTGCGTATGAGCTTTAACTTTTAATAAAAACCCTCCTGTGCTGTCAATATCATCCACTAAAAATCTAACATCTTTACCGCAAATTTCACAAGGTCTGGTTATCGTGTACATTTTTTTCTCCCGGTTAAAATCTAACGAATTAAATTAAAGCAAGTGCCGTGCCAACGCCGATAATATTATTTTAGTCTATTTTTTACGGCGTTTTAAGAAAAGCAATAAATATAAAAATATTATTTATTTGAATTAGTGACAAAAAACGGCATCGCGAATGCCGTTAAATGTCGGTATTTTGTTTTTATATTATTTTTATGGAATCAATGCTTGTAATTCTGCGTGTGTGGCGGACGGTGGAGTATATGCCCAAGTTTCACCTGCCGCGATATCTACCCCTCCGGTTACTGTCACGATTGAATTTAGCGGGAAATCATCGTGGTTATAACTGCCTCCGACCACTCCATTGTATCCGCACGGAATACTATTTACTTGAGATAACTTATAAATACCATTTAAAGGCTTTTTGTACACCTGTAAGCGTACCGGGTTTACTGTTGCTGTTAATGCACCGGCTTTTAAGTTTATCGTCCCGGTCATGCGACCGTAAACGGATACGTCACCAGCGGTGTTATATGGCTCGGTTTCTGCTAACAAATAATATATCTGGCTGCTTCGATATAATAAAAATTGTAACTTAAAGTATCCACCACCTAAATCAACTATATAATATGTAAGTTCTCCGTTACTTTGACCAAGATTAAAAAAATGGTTGTATCTTTTTAATTCGTCAATATTATTTATAGCTGCATCTGCCGAGTTTACCTGGTATATATCACCATTTTGATAAATATTTTCTGGCAAATAATAAATTAATACCTTTGTTACTGAGGGATTGGGACTAGATAGTATATTCAATGTGCATTTAATCATATTGGTAGCATAAATAATTGTTGCAGTGTATTTATTAACACCTATTGTAGTTACAATATTAACGCCATTTGTAAAGCTATTTGTTATATCAATTGTATAGACATCATTAAAAAATGACCAAATGCCGGTTAAGCCACTTAATGTTAAGTTTATATTTCCGTAAGCGGGTGGATGTTTAAGCCCTATGTATTCTCCGTGTACGCCAGATAACTGATAATATCTATATATTACGGACGTGCTTGTGTTGCTGTGTATATACCACTGATTTATTTTGCCCCAGTACGTAGCGTTACTCGGTGCGTTGCCCGTATTAGCTAACAGGCAAAAATATAAATCATTGTCAAGTGTTATAATTTCACCTTTTGCATAATTTTTAGTGTTTATCCACGTGGTATCATATACGCTGAAATTTTGTAAAAATACCGGATTAAATGATTCTATAGCACGCGGCGAATATGTAGATAAACCAAGCCCACGTCCAACGCCAGATAAATATTCGCCGGTTATTTTGTTATAACGCACTTCATAATAATTTGCGCTAATAATATATTTTTCATGCACAAAATTAATGTTGTTTTGATTTATTTGTTGCGGGCGCAAGCATAAAAAAACAAAAGAAACTACCGAATCACCTTGATTAAATATTATAAAATCTTTATGGAAGTCAGTCAAGCCATTAAACGCTACTGGCGAAACACCAAAGCAAAACAATTCGTTAAAGCGTTTAGTTATAATGCAGAGTTTTTTATTACGTAATAAAGTAGATTGCAAAACACCGGATATTAAAGGCTCTGCTTGCACATTATATAAACCGTCAGAATACAAGTAAGTCTTGTCGGTTAATAACCTTTTATTAGTTATTGAATCAGGTATAATATTAAAAGTCATACGTATCCGCCTATCTGCACAACGCGATATAAACCAGCTCGATATAAATAGCCGCTTAAAAATCCCTGTGGGAAACTTTTAAACATTGTACTACTGCCGCTTATGCTTTCGGTAATTTCCGCTAAAAAATTATAAGAATCTAATTTACGCACAAGGCACAATTCAAGCCGCGTTGTTAATATGTTTGTTGTGTCAACATGAATTATTTCCGCACCGCCGCCACCAGCGACTAAATTAGTTTCACGGATGCCGCCATTATCAGCGTCAAGTCTAGCGTCAAAATCAGCGTATTTTATACGATCATATAGATTGCCAGTAATCGTTCCTGCGGTGTCTTTGTATGACAGTTCCCAATATGTAGCCCATGATGCGCCCGTTTCCGGCTCTGTCGTTGATCCGCTTGTATGTGTGCGTATACACATATATATATTACCACCGCTAGTCAGGTATTCCCCCGCATTATATACCGTTGACGTTTCCCACGCGGACGCTCCCGGCATAAGGACGTTCACCGGGAATATACCGTCAGCATACGCCCAACCGATATTACCGGCGGCAATCGGATCGCGCAAGCATACCCATTTGTTCACGTGCTTTTGCGGGTCGATTACACCACATACTAAAACCGTTTGTTGATTAGTTTTAAAATTAGCAAGCGCGTTAGCGGGTTTTATCAAAACATCGTTAATGCCCAAAATTGACATTGACGGATAATCAATAGGATTGGGTATAGTTGCCGGTGGGATTATTTCTTTGTCTGTGTTATTTTTTATTAGCACTAGACCCGGCTGCAAATTGCCAGACAGACCGCCGCCGGGCGGACTGCCTAACCCGCCGCTAGTATAAGCATCTGACACATTCTGCCAGTTGTTAAACTCTTGCGCCATAATTCGCGCCTCGGTTTGACCTGCTACAGCACGCCTTGACATAGTTTCTCCCTATGGTGTAACCCATGGATACAGCACAACCGAAAAAGACGCAGGCAACCATAGCCTGTAAACATAAGCGCCGACCGGAACTTTACGGATACCTTTTTCGTAGTCTGTGCCAGATATATTTACAATCCAAGGCTCGGAAACATAGCGAACATCGACCCACGACCAGCCATTAACAGTTATCCCTACGGTTATATCTCCGATAACAGGTATATAATTTGTTTTGATCGAATAGCGATAATTAATTTCCCAGTCCGCCGCGTCGGAAGTTCCGCGCTTGCTACCTGACGCGCCAATAAAACGCACCTCTCCCGGATTCCACGCCACTCCGCCAATAGTTATAGTATCGCTATTGATGGGCGTATCGGTTAGCATCGATGCAAGGTTGCGGATGTATGTACCTGTCACATAAGTATTATCAACATAATGCGTTTCATTAATTATAAAACTTCCGGTATCTACGTCCGCCCCTGTGACATTACCCATGTCGTCCTGCCCGATTGCAAAATTATTATGTGGCGCGTCAATGTCTTTGTTACCCGTCGATCGATATAATCTGCATGTGGTGGCACTCGCCGATGCGCCGTCCTGATAGCCATACGCCTGTAATATTTTCTTAGTGTTTATCTGGATATCAAAACTTGTTACCGTCTCCCCCGTCTCAGGCGGTGAATTATCGCCGTCAGTATCATAGGTAATCGTCACAATCCAAAACAGACTTACTGTGGGGTCGCCGATAGGCTCAACTTCGTAGGACGATATCTTAAAGGTCAAAAAAGTTATCGGTATAATCGTACCGACTAGCGTCCAATATGTAGCCCATGACGCACCAACTCCCGGCTCATTTGTTGCGCCGGAAGTGTGCCCTAATTTACAAACATAAATTAAGCCACCCGATTTAACATAGTTACCGATGACATAAGATATGGCAGTAACCCATGATGCAGCATTGACCGACGCGGCAATCGCTGCCAACACGTCGCTTTCGCTCCCGCTTCCGTATGATATATATTCAAGCGTGCCGCCTTCGTTTGTGAAGGCTCTACTAGTGACGCGCTCTTTTAAAGTTATACTCATATTATTTATCCCCTTAGCCGAAAGTAGCTACTCCCATTTTCTTTATTTTGTCCGCAATGATTCTGGTATTTTCAGCCGTTTCAATTTCCGGCGTTTTATCTTCGCCGTCACGTTTTAATGATGTTACCATTGCCGAAACAAATTGCTGATCAAATCCGCCCTCGGTAACCATACCAAACTTTTTCATGCGCGATTCATTAATCTGTGATTCCAGTTCCTGTAAGCGCGTGACTTTATCTAACGCGCCGCCTAATCCTTCACGCAATTCTTTAACTGTTTCAAGTTGACCTTTATCCGCCGCCGCTGCTAACGCCGCTTCATTAACGGCGATTTCTGATTGCAATTCACCGATTAAAGCGGCTAATTTTGTCACTGCTTCCATTGGTTTTGTTTCACCAAGTTTTTGTAAGTCGCTGAATAGCTTATCATCTTGCCGCGTCTTAGCTGATTCCTCTAACGTTTTAAAATAGTCATTCGCTATTTGCGACGCTTCGTCCTGACGGCTGTTTAAAGCGTCTTGCGCTTCTTCTACGCGCCGTTTAGCTTCGTCCTGAAACGCGTAGCCCTCATTGATTAAGTCCACCTGTTTATTTATGCGCTGCGAGAAATCTTCTGCGCTTTCATTTCCGCCAGCACCTAATTTTATATTTTCCCAAGTGGCTTCTAATTTAGATTGGTTTTCTTTACGCGCTTTGAGGTATTCCTCTGACGCATTTTCAAACGCTTCTTTCGGGTCATCTGCAAGCCTTTGACCAAACGCCTTGTCGCGTTTTTCGCTTTCCTCTTGCAGTTGACGGTCACGCAGTAACGACAAGATTTTTTCTTGTGTGGACTTCGTGAAATTATATATTTGCTCTTGTGATTTTTTCGCGGCTTCCGCTTTTTTCTTTTCAAGTTCAATTGATTTTTTTGCAGCCGCTTCTTTTTCAGCCGCTATTTTTTGCTGCGCTATTTTTTCGGCATTTACGATTTTATCGAGTTCCGCTATGTAAATATCCAGCTCTTTGATATTGCCTTTTAATTGTTCGTCGCTAAATATTCCGCCTTGCCCCATCGCGTCGCGAAATTGGTCTCTTGCAGTCTGATAAGATTTTTGTAATTTCAAAAGTTCGGCGTTTATTTGTTCGCCTGTTTTTCCCTCAATCTCCAATAATGCAATCAGACCATACACCTCATCCGATATTTTTTCGGTATTGGCAAATTGCCCTGTCTGGTTTGCTTCGTCCAATTTTTTTAATTGTGCTATTTGCCTTTCGCGTAATGCGTTTAATTTTGCGGTTTCTTTTTGTGCTTCTTTTACGCCTTTATTAAAGCCAAACAACTCATTGACAACGTCCCTAATCGCCTTGCCAAAATACCACCCAGCGGCAAACGCTGCAATCAATGCCACCACTGGCGCAAGTGCCGTTACTATCGCAGGCATTGCAGCAATTAACGCAGTGATACCAGCGGACACCTTTGCATATAATAGCGGCAACAAAGTTGTAATATTTGTTATGCCGTAAATAATCGCTTTTGTTGCCGCTAAAAATGCTCCCTTAACAAGCGATAAACCGCCAGCAATCTTTGAGTAAATAGCCCCAGCCGATAATGACTTTAACGCACCATAAGCGGATATTAAAGCCGCTTTAAAATTACCAACACCACCGACCCCGGTATACATTGATGCGACTAATTTAGGTATTGCCGTATTAGCTAACGCCGCTCCAGCCGCCACGCTTTGAAACACGCCCGGCAATAACGCCGCAGTAGCAGCCACTTGTGGCAATATAAAAGATAATGCTAACATAGACCCACCTAAAACAGCAAAAGCCGCTCCTGTGGCAGCAATGACTTTTGAAAATATCGGGAATTCAATAATCAAAAAAGATATGCGTTTTATCATATTAACAATCACCTCGGATATATATTTTAATTCATCTCCGATATTAGCCCCAAGTTTCTGAAACGCTACAGTGCCCGATTGAACCACTGCTCTTAACGCTTGGTCAAGAGTTACAGCTAATTTACTAAAAGCCGTTTCCGTTGTACCAGCCCGGTTTTTCATCGCGTCAAGGTCTGCAATAAATCCATCCACATTATTTAATGCTGGTAAAACGCCTTTTAACGCCCGGACGTTCGGGAATAATTTTGATATTGCATCCGCAGGCAAGCCGCTTATTTTTTTAAAGACCCCAATTAACCCTTCGCTTTGCAGGGTAGCCGTATTCATACTAAAGCCTAGTTCCTCGGCATAACTAGCCGCTTCGGCGGTAGGCGATAAAAACGCGGTTATAATTGCGGTTACGGCGGTTACGGCTGCATCGGTTTTAACGCCAGACCTTGTCAAGGTTGCAAGTGACGCGCCCAACTCGTCCAGCCCTACACCTCCACTGGCGGCAATGCTTGCCACATTGCCGATGGCTGGCGCAAGTTCGCCAAACGTAGTCTTACCGCGTTTTACAATGGTGAATAATAAATCTGATACGTCAGCGGCTTCCGTTGCGCTTTTGCCATAGCTGTTTAATATGGTCGTTATCGCGTCAGCCGCAACTCCAGTATCAGTAAGACCAGCGGTCGATGCTTTAGCGGCAACTTCCAGCACATCCAGAGCGTCAGCCGCTGGCACCGATGCACTAATAATATCATACAAGCCTTTAGACAAAGTCTCGGTAGATTCGCCAAACTTAATAGCCATATTCTGTAACCCGGCTTCAAAGTTTTTAAGCGTCTCTTTTGGAAAATCTCCAAGCGTCGATATGTTTGCAATCTGCGTTTCAAATTGCGAGAACTCTTTTGCACCGATAGCAAACGGCGCGGATATTGCCGCCCCGACTTTTAAAAATTGGCTGCCTATTTTGCCGATGTTTTCGGAAAATGCTTTAATCTTTTTTTGCGCGGACGCAAGCTGCGCTTGCAAACTATCTCGCAAAGTCAACTCTACATATCCGCCGCCTGCTTTAATATCGCTTGCGCTCATTATTTGACCCTCACGCTATTGTTAAAGATGTCATTCAGTTTTGTTTTATGCCGTTGCAAAAACAAATTAAACGTCGGTCTCCGTGGATACCTTGCAGTTGATTTTGCATTAAGCGAAAATTGCGGATGCCGTTTAGAAATAGCTTCAATGATATCGCGTGACCGCTCAACCTGTCTATCGCTTCGCAACTTGCCCCACACTAAATTTTTATAAACAGTCTTAATATTTTTCGGTACGTTTTTCGGTATACGCTTACGTTTTAATCTGCCATAACGAACTGGACCAGAACCACCAACACGCAACCGTGCGTTTAATCTCGCTGCATTTGCCAGCCCGGACGTGTTCGGGAAAGTTCCGCCGAATTCATGCTTTTTTATTCCACCCCACGCAAAACGTGAAGCCAAAAAACCGACAATGACAGATTTTTTATTATTGACTGTACGGATAATATTTTTAAGCCCACCGCTTTTCACGTGCGTGTATGGCGGTCTTTCAGCCGGACTGGCAAGTTTTTTATTTTTACGATACCTGATACTGTTACGCGCGACCCGATATATATATTTTGACATTGCGACAATGCCGCGCTGTGTCTGTTTACGTGCAGCAGCGTTTACGCGCGGTGAAAGTTTGCGGTCAAAGTGTGGGGTAAATTTCGCTTGAAACATTATCTGATATCCGCAAAGTTTTGAGGTTTCATTTCCGGCAATAGCCCTTCCTCTGCGATGTCGTCGTCGCTATTATCCAGAGGCAAACAATACCAGCCTTCCGGTATATCCATTTGCGTAAGCACCTGCCCATCCGGAGTCATTACCCAGACGGCAACACCTTTTAAAGGTTGCGCAAGTTTAACCGGCTCGCCATGCGGGACGTAAATTGTCCGGGTGAATAGTTTACAGCCACTAGTGCAAATGACAAACAATAGAGCAAGCGCGATATACCACTTGCCCATTATCTGTTTCCGTAATTGTTTTTTTAGTTTTGGCTGCGTCGTGGCTTCGATATGTGTTGGCTTCGCGCTATCCAGCATCGCCGGGAATATCACTCTCG
>Ga0307379_10013056_pt1 | contig 10789 bp, 23 predicted proteins | sample UN2MG_FD_202237 | JGI IMG/M metagenome (GOLD analysis project Ga0307379, IMG submission 202237) | Soil microbial communities from Risofladan, Vaasa, Finland - UN-2 | ecosystem: Environmental > Terrestrial > Soil > Coastal area > Acid sulfate soil | place: Finland: Risofladan, Vaasa | collected... | reverse complement strand
TCAGGTTAAATGATCCCGCATTAGCGCGGGGGGACTTTAATCAGCTTTAACGAGTGCCTGGCCTCTGGTAGGTAGGGGAGTAGGCGTCCCAAGCAGTCCGCTAAACTGTCCGGTGTAAAAGCCGCGCGAGTTCGAGTCTCGCATCTACCGCTTTACAAATAGGGGGAGTTGCCTTATTATTACCTATGCGTAACATAGCAAGTTCAGTGCTGGAAGGTAACCGAATGGACAGGAAGCCGCTTGGAAAGCGGTCGGGTGTAAAAGCCTTGTGGGTTCGAGTCCCATGCCTTCCGCTAATACTGTAAAAAGGTGGGTACCCGAACTGGCTGAGGAACTGCTCTCGAAAAGCAGCGCGGTTTAGCACCCGTTCAGAGTTCGATTCTCTGGCCCACCGCCAAGGTCGTGTGGCAGAATGGCTAATGCCTCCGGTTGCAACCCGGAAGAAACTGTGGGTTCGATTCCTACCACGACCTCTATGAGTAGCGCAAAAACATACACACAGTGTAAACTTGCCGCGCGGGGAAAAAGTGGTTATCTGACAGAGGTTAGTTGGATACCAAGTGAATTTGCAAAGCAGGGTGAGAAAATAGTTATTAGTAGCACCACCTGTGTGTGGACAGTGGAAGCTGTCTATGGTACAATGAACGCAGAGGATTTAAAGGCGGGGGAAAGAGATTTCCTCAACCAGAGGAAGGTATCTGATATTTAGGCCCGTAGCTTATTGGTAAAAGCCGTCGCCTTATAAGCGACAGATGGTGGGTTCAATTCCCCCCGGGCCTACTACGCCGATGTAGCACAAAGGTAGTGCAAGTCACTTGTAATGACGAGGTTGGGGGTTCAATTCCTCTCATCGGCTCCACCTGGAGAACACACCATGGAAAGCACTTTACTGCTCGACAACAGTTACCAGCCACTTGATATCATTCCGTGGCAGGATGCTATTCGTCTTATGTTCCTCAACAAGGTTGAAGTAATAGAGGAGTATGACAAAGAACTACGGTCTACCTATTTAATCATTAAGATGCCTGCCGTAGTAAGGCTTTTACAGGCTTTCAAGCGGCGAAAGAAAAAAGTTAAGTTTAGTAGGGTTAATATTTATGCCCGCGATAAATATAGATGCCAGTACTGTGGCAGCAAAGGAAGTATGAAAGACTTCACCTTTGACCACGTTATCCCGCGCGCACAGGGGGGAACAACGGTCTGGGAGAACATTGTTACTTGCTGCCAAGATTGTAATATAAGAAAGGGTAACCGGTCTCCCAAGCAGGCAGATATGAGACTTATAAATAAGCCTGTTCAACCGGAGTGGCTGCCCGCTGTAATAGTGAAGGTTAGTCAGAAAAGTATGCCAGACGCCTGGAGAGATTACCTCTATTGGAGTGTGGCTTTAGATCAAGATTAGCAGTGCCGCCGAGGAGCCGAGGCGGGATATAAGTATCGGGTCTTGCGGACGAGGTGTAATGGTTGCACAATAGCTTGCCATGCTATTAGAGGGGGTTCGATTCCCTCCGCCCGCTCCCATCAAGGAGATAGTGCGATGAAAAACTTACAGGATATCACAGCAGCGTACACAGAAGAAGAATATACATCTTTGGCCTACCTAAAAAGGAAGGTGAGTGAACTGGGAGAGGGTCAATATGAGGTCCGTGACTCTTATAATATGGCCGGTGCGCTGGCCTCTGTTACTGTGGGAAAAGATAAGTGGCGCCACCTAAACTCCGAGGGTTTCATTCTGCAGAGGCACCAGTCTAATAATCTATATTGTGAAATTGACCAGAAAAACCCCCTAACAATTGAAATGTGTGATAAAATATTTAATGCCTTTCGGGGCTTCATGGAATTTACTGCTGCTTTTTAAATGTGTGACGCGGTTGTAGCTTAGAGGCGAAAGCGCTACCCCGACACGGTAGAGACCACAGGTTCAAGTCCTGTCAACCGCACTGCTTGCCCCTATAGTATAGTGGTCATTACGTATCCTTGGTAAGGATAAAATCCCAGTTCGATTCTGGGTGGGGGCTCTGAAAGGAAGTGCATATATGTACGGTGAACCAAAAGACATTGACGGTGAATGTAATGCCCGCCTTTTTATAGGCGACAACTTTGGGGATGCTCATGCTACTATGCGCTGTAGATTGCCAGATGGGCATACAGGCCCCCACAAGGAGTCCTTTCGAAGACGGAGCAACAACCAAGTAGAAGTAACCTGGGCTGTAGACGAAAGTATAGAAGAATGCGCCCAGTGTGGAAAGACATTTAGAAATATAGCGCAAGAGACTTGCGTTTGTTCTGAAGAGTGTTTAGAGAAGTGGCTCATTGATATTGATGAGGCAGGTTCATAGTTTCTCCCCCCGTCGTATAACGGTTTAATACACACGCCCGATAAGCGTGGAACGGTAGTTCGACTCTACCCAGGGGGACTTCGGCCTTTGTAGCATAGCGGAAATGCACCGCCCTCGTAACGCGGGAACCTGGGTCCGACTCCCGGCAAAGGCTCTTCTAATATTTCGGCACAGTATGGATCAGCGATTACTATTACTCGCCTATGATGAACTTCTCATTCTGTGGGACGCTTTGATGAGACATAGGTTGGCAATCGATGTAGGCGACCCAGAGTTTGATGATGTTGTACTCCTTATAGAGAGGGTCGGAGATCTTCTTGCCGATTCTCGTAAGCACCTTTAGCTATCTGGTGAAAGCGCCGGTCTGTTAAACCGGTTAAGCAGGGTCCGATTCCCTGGGGGTGCGCTGTTTGCTTCGGTAGCTCAGTTGGTAGAGCACTTGCCTGAAGAGCAGGGTGTCGATGGTTCAATTCCGTCCCGGAGCACTAAATATCTTTACCTTTACAAATATTGGGTATCGTATTATTATTAGAAGGCAATAAGTACTACCTTTTAATAATGGCACGTAAGTGCTGGAGTATAATATGATATCCTGTCAAGAGATTAAAAATATGCTTGTCTGCCCCCAACCAAAAATGGGGAAGAATGGATACCATACTTGTAAGTTAGACATAGATTAATAAATTATAGCCGGCCCCGATTTTATCTGGGCTGGCTTTTTTTATGCCCATGAGGATTTAAATGGAACAAGTACCATACATAGAAGAAATATTAACCAGTATGCCAACCAGTACCTTTGTGCAAGAACAGATACATGATTTGCGGGAAGAGATTTTACGGCTGGAGGAGGAGCGGGATGAAATGCTTTGGCTCCTTCATGAGGTATCTGAAGTAGACGTCTTTGATGATTTTGAGGATCTTCTTGCCCGCGTTCGGGATTTTGTGGATTGTCACCCGTACCCAAGAACGGATTAGGATTTATATGTACAAGTTTCTACTTTTTCTTGCCCCCCTTATTTTTTCCTTTTCACTTGGCTGTCGTCAACCAACCGCACTAAAAGAAAGGGTACCCTACCATAAAGAGATAGTTTATCCCGTCACCGCAGTGCTATTAAATATTGAGTGCGGTGAACCGTGTGTACTTTTCCGGGATGATAAGACTGGCAACTTTGTAGCTCTTATGGTAGATGGGAGCACCATAACTGTTAGACCAGAGTCAGAAGTTAATAATTAGGCCTGTTAGCAAATGGTACTTGTAGTGGTGGAAAATGATTGACAAATAGTGGTTCTCGTCGTATTCTTATAGAGAGGGCTTTATGAGTCCCCCCAATTAGGAGCAAACGATGACCCCGTCAATATTGAAGGTGACAGACATCCGTTACCGCCGGCCCGGACTTAATAAGATTTCTTTTGAGGCGTCTTACCCAGGATACCGCCGGCGCGGAACAGTTGTTTATGACACCATAAAACAACATTTTATTACCCACACTGCAGATATATGTTTACTCTCTGCCATTTGCATCGGTTTACAAGAGCCTGGAACGAACAATCAAGTCAGACGCAAATAGTGAGGTAGAGAAATATGTCGGTAACTAAAGTGGGAGATTTTCAATCTTTCCAAAAAGAGGTGGAGGATTCCGAAGATGCCCTTGTCAAGTTTGAAGCGGATTGGTGTATGCCTTGTCGGGCGATGGCGCCGATCATTGAGGAGCTTGCAAAACAAAATCCAGGAGTCAAGGTTATTACCGTTGATGTCGAGGGGGAAGGAATGGAGCCCGTTCTCGAAAAGTATAAGGTCAGAGCCGTCCCCACTTTTATCAGAATCAGACGTGGATCTGCGCCCAAAATGGCGTGTGGAACAATCAGCAAAGACGAACTCTACTCTCTACTCAAGGAAGTTTAGCTTGTACCAGGCACCGACATTTTCTAAATTCAAGTATATCTATGATGGGCCTCACATTAGTGCGGACGGTGTAGTAGACGATAGGGTGTGGTTTAGCATTCCCATCGAAGTAGATGTAGAAAAAAACACTATAACCTATCTTATCTTTCCCTTTGGGGCAGCCGATGAAGAGATTATTGAGCTGCCCTTCGAGGTTCCAGCTTCATGGATCGCCTAACACATATGAGCATTACTAACTGCATCAAAGAGTTAGATGCAGTTGAGAAGCTGATTAGAAGCGGAAAGTTTTCCGACGATGAAATAGCGGAATGGGTTGCAGAAATCAGTTGGAGTTTGGCCAACATCTTCCAACGCCGGCGCTATGATTCAGATGAGTTTCAGCTTATGCTCGTGCGTTTGGTCCAGGGAGTAAAAAGGCAAAAGCCGCCTACGGACCCAGAAGATGTGTGAAGCTTCCGGAAATAGCTGTACTGATTGTGGTTTCTGGATTCAGGATACCGGAGACTGGTTTTGTGAGGAGTGTGGGTTGCCTACATGTGAGCGGTGCGGTAGAACAGACGAAGAAGAAAATCTATTTCTTTGTTTTGATTGTTTTAGAAAGGTCAGGGATGTCTGAAGTTAAAACGATTTATCTTGCGGGGGCGATGGAACGGGCAGGGGAATATGGCGCAGTATGGCGCAGTGAGTTAACTCCCCATCTTATTTCGCTGGGGTACGATATTTGGAACCCCTATATGGAAGAGGGGAAGACAGGAATAAATGTTTCCGAGCTGGCCGCATTGAAGAAGCACGATTTCAAAGCGTATATGCAGTTCTGCCAAAAAATAGTAGACTATGATATTGCACACCTTTTAAAGTGTAGCGCAGTTGCCTGCCGCATAGACCGCCCCACACTCCAGGGAGCGGGGACGTTCGGGGAACTTACCTTCTGCAGAATAAATAAAATACCCGTCTACGCCTGGATAGATTTACCTGGGGGAGAGTATGATGTTCCCAGCTGGGCGATGGGTTGTGTTACGAGTTTTTCCACAAGCAAAGAGGGTTTTTATGCAATCATCCCCGCCGCAGGGTAAGCCGCAAGACGACGACACCAGCTACAAGTTTATAGACGGAAAATGGGTGCCGGGCAACGCAGGGGAATTGATCGTCCCTGATGATGCCATCACTTTTATTGTCAGCCGGTTTCTACAGGGTAAAAATGTAGAGGGCGGAGTACCAGTAGTAACAGGCATTTCTACCCAAGCTGTAGAAGAAGTTTTACGTCTCTTTGTCCTATGGGCAGGGGATAATAGTTATATTAAAGATGGCATTCTTGTCCTTGGTGGACATAAGATAGGATAGGTAAACCAAGCATTATGGTACTACCACACGGAGTAGGGGACCTATACCATAAGTATAGGCCCCGCAGATTTGAAGAGATCGCAGGACACGCTTCCATAGTCAAGAGCATTAGGAAAGCAGTTACCGCGGAGTACCCATCACAGGCCTACCTCCTAACAGGGGAGTCTGGTACCGGGAAGACTACAACGGCTCGCATTATGGCTCTCTCCCTCAACTGTGAACAGCGAGAAAAATCGGGGGAACCCTGTCTTACCTGCGCCTCTTGCAAAACCATCGTTTCTGGCAATGCCCTGGATATTACTGAGGTCAACGCCGCCGATAACCGAGGTATAGGTGATATTAGAAGCCTCTGTGGAATAATGGGCTTGATGCCGTTCCAGTTGAAAACCAAGGTGTTCATTCTGGACGAGTGCCACCAGCTTACAAACGATGCCCAATCTTCTTTATTAAAAGAACTTGAGGAAGCGCCCAAGAATGTTTATATTATTCTCTGCAGCACGCACCCTCAAAAAATACTTCCCACAGTTAAAAACCGCTGCCAAAAATTTACATTCGGCGCTCTGAAGCGCAATGAGATGCTCACCCTTATAGAGGACGTCTCCACGCTTGAGGGTCGGCTACTTTCCCCACGAATATATGAAGCTATCGCCGATTCGTCGGGGGGTTCGCCACGAAAAGCACTTGTATCACTTCAGCAGGTACTTCAGTTAGGCACAGATGATATACAGGAAGCACTTGCTCTACTGGGCGGGGATGAAGACGAAGAGCCAGAAATATTTCGCATTTGTTTCACCATCGAGAAAAAGGGCGAGTGGGGAAAAATAGTAGACCTCTACAACTCAAATATTTCTCGTGGGGCTGCAACAATCGGCATGTTCGTTGCGGGGTACTTTAGAAACAAGTTGTTAAAGTCTGGTGCTGGTGCCAGCACCGCACTATACGCTAAAATATTAGAGTTATTCATAGTGCCCTTCCCGGAAGGCAAGTTGGGGGAGAACCAGCTTGTATTGGCACTCTACAAGGCGTGGCAAACAGCAGGAGGAGTTAACGGTGTCCCTACGAGGTACGGACGCGATTCTAATCGCGCCTGAAGCAGTGGCTTACATGGAACGTATAGAGGCGGTGGAGAAGAGCCCCCTTTCTAAATTTGAGGTGGTGGAGCTGTTCTTTGACTGGCTGAAGGAACAACCGCGCTCCTATCAGATGGAGTTCCTTCGGGAGGCGCTCAGTGACTAAACAACCCATTTGGAAAAATAAGTATGATAAAATGGGGGTAACAGCTCACGAACTATACATGCGCCAGAACCAACAATGTTGGCTTACAGTGGAGGTTACAGCGGATGGGAGTGCAACTATTTTTTGCACCGATGGAGAAGAGAGAGCCCGGCTGTGCCAGATGCTAAACCCAACCATTGAATGTATGCAATGCGCCGCCGCTTTTATGGAGCAGACAATTGAACACGAAATTAATCGAGGTCGACCGAAGTAAAGGTCGATCATTGGCTGTACTAATATTTGATGTTTATCAGGAATACCTCCGCAATATGTATCCACACGACCCTGCCGTGTACGTAGTAAGAGCACACCCAAACACACTGCAGAAGATAACATCCTACTTTGAGGGTATTCAATATGAACCCCCCATAGCGTGGGGAATGCAGTTGGTGGCAGATATACGTTTAGAAGAGGGCACAGTAGTTTTTGGCCCAGAGACAGTAGAGTTTAAATGGAAGTAATGGAGAATAATAATGCCTTGTCACGGATGTAGCGATAAGCCTTCTCGTTATGGGAAGGGGTCCCCCGATTTAGACAGAGGAAAGAAAAACCCGTTTTCACCGGAGAATAGTAGTATGAGTACACCACCGCAGTCGCCGTCAGGTAATAACAATAGTACAAGTATGGAAGATCCTTTCTCTACTTTTTTTGCCGCCAGAAATATGTCTTATGAGGAACTACGAGCCCGGCAAGATCTGGAAGAGAAAAAGATGGATCTTGAGGCAGAAGAAGTCATGATGTATATGACAGATGCGATGCGGCAAATGAATATAGACCGTTTGATAAACGTGGTCAATAGTGAAAAAATGGGTGTCCCCGGAATGACTGCGGATCAGGGTATTGTTGTTCTCCATAAAATGCTTTCCCGCGAGGACTTTTCCTTTACAAATGAACTCTACCCCGGACTCAAAGAGGCTGTAGAAAAAAGACACACAGAGTTAGTTGCGCACAGACTCCCGGGCCGAAAAAAGAAATAGTTTACAATTACGGTATTTTATCTTATAATTATATGTGTTATTGTATTGAAAGAGTAGTAGGGGATGAATACCACTGAAGCTATAGACCTTGATCTGATGCGACATAGTGGTAGTATACTACGAGAAACATTGGAGTTTCTATCTACCACGTTTATTGTCCCCGGCATTTCAACTCTCGATATTTCAAACAAGGCTACAGAGATTATCTGTTCTTACGAGGGGGCCACCCCCTCCTTCCTTGGCTATTTGGGGTTCCCAGCCGCAACTTGTATATCGGTTAACGAGCAAGTTGTTCATGGCATTCCTTTGGGGAATAAGATAATTAAGGATGGTGACCTGGTTAGTGTCGATTGCGGCGTTAGCTACAAAGGCCATTTTACCGATGCCTGCCGTACCGTGGGTGTAGGTAACGTAGACTACCGCGCCAAGAAACTGATTAAGATAACCAGTGAAGCCCTTGACCGCGGGATAGCAGCAGCACTCGTGGGGGGGTATGTAGGCGATATTTCTTTCGCAGTCCAAATGCACGTAGAAAGAAATAGGTTCGCCGTAAGCTTGGATTTGGTTGGACATGGGATTGGAAGGGACTTACATCTCCCCCCAAGTATCCCTAACTATGGCCCTCCCGGACAAGGGGAGAGGCTGGAAGATGGTGCCTGTTTGGCTATAGAGCCGGTAGTATTTGATGGTCCTTCAAAGGTAGTGGTACAAGAAGACGCCTGGACAATTGTTTCTGAACAGGGTAACCTCTCCGCTCACTTCGAAGATACAATTATACTTACAAGAGCAGGCCCCGAAATAATAACCAGATAGGGGCTCACTATGAAGGTCTTCCTTGCTACTCTCCTTTCCCTTTTCTTCTTGGTAAGTTGTAGTTGCGGCGGGGGAACACAGACCTTTGTGCCCACTATAACCCCAGCCGTGACTCAGGACGACGGGTCCCCAAGCGCAAGAGAACTGCGGCGACAGTTAGTAGCGGGGGATATAGAGCGAACTGTTTCTGTTTCTTTGGACTGTTCACCCGTCGAAGGTGTAAAAATATACGGCCTAAGGAGTAGACCCTCTGTAGCAATGGATGGGCGAGGGACAGGGGTTATAGTTAGATCCAAACTTAACAGGTCCTATATTTTTACAGCGGCACACGTAGTCCTTGCAGACAAAGCATACCGAGATGCTTTTACCTGTTCTATCTATGTAAATAGGAATGAGAACCTAGGAAACAAGAGTACGCGGATTACAGCAGAAATATTTGCCCACGATGAACGGCGCGATATTGCTGTTCTTTCTGTGGAAGAAGACCTCGGGATAGCAACAGATCTTGAACTCTCTCCCTTTACTGGAGAAGACGCTTTCGCGGTTGGGTACCCAGTCCAACTGGCTTCCCCCGGCACGAAGAGGCTCTCTGTGACGATGGGTACTATAGCCACCCTAAATGTGCCGGCCGGGAATAATGTTAGTAAAGAAGGTAGTTTCCACCGTACAACCGCCCAGCTATATTTTGGAAACTCCGGCGGTGGCATCTGGTCTATTGAAGGAAAACTAATAGGCATTGCTGATGCTCTTTACGCCAACGATGAGGGTGTTTCATATGAGGGATACTACTACATTAAACCTGTAGGCGAGTACCTATCTATGTTAAAAGACCAGTGGAAATATTGGGAAGTGTTCAACTAATGGCAGATGTTATACCCCCTCTGGAAGTAATGATCCAGAAAGCAGTCGAAGATTCCTACAGTTGGGGTTTTTATACAGTAGAAGAATTAAACCGCGTTCTGGCCACGGTATTCAATTCTGATGAGGTTACCAAGGAGACTTAGAATTATGGTAAGAGGTACAGTAAAGTGGTTCAATTCTGCAAAGGGTTTTGGTTTTATCAACGAGCCCGGCGATGCAAGAGATATTTTTGTGCACTACTCCGCCATTGAGATGGACGGGTTCAAAACCCTCAAAGAGGGGGAAGAGGTAGAGTTCGAAAAGGTTGATGGTCCAAAGGGTCCTCAAGCGCAGAAGGTAAGATCTCCCTCTAAATAAGCGTCTGTTTTCACACAATATAATTCCCCGTTAACTCCTTAGGTAGGGGTAACGGGGTACCTGTGTTTCCCCTAAAGAAAGGAAATACCCTCCAGTGTCTAATGCTGAACGCACGGAACTGATTAGAAGGGTGTTAGGGAAAGATTATATTGAACTACAGGTAGAGCACCTCTCTGTCGAACACGGCGTGGGGGGCGATTGCCGTGTAAAGGTATCACTACCAAATGGGGCGGTATTGGAAGACAGAGGGGTAGGTCAAATAGATGCAATCTTTTCTGCATTAAAAGCCCACCACATAAAAGAATTCAGCTCACTTCGTTCAGTAGAGTTAGCTGATTTCAGTGTACGGCTGGATAGAAGGGCCCGGTATCGCCAAGGTGGGGATGACGCAAAATGTTTGGTTTCCTTGAGTGTGGAAAATTCGCGGGGAACAAAATATGAATTTTTACATACCTCATGCTCTCTTGCGATATCCGCTACTCGGGCAATAGCAGATGCAGTGGAGTTTTTCATAAATTCAGAGAAAGCATTCTGCATAGTGCGCGCGGCCTTAAAAGATGCAGAGCAACGCAATAGAGACGACCTGGTGATCAAATATCTAAAGGAAATCTCTATCCTCGCGGAGCATGCAAGTTATACTACAGTTATACCAAAATAAGTAAGGTAAGATTTATGAAGTTAGGTGTAGCAAAGAGAAGACTCCTCCAACTTGATAGGCGCCTGGACGAGCTGTGCGTCGTTCTAAGCCGCGGTCCCAGAGGGGGAGTGTCAGACGCCTTGGAGGAGTGTAATGCCCTCCTGAGCGAACGTGGTGCGCTTGAGACCCTTGTAAGAGAGACAGAGGCAACTACTGTCCTGGAAGGGAACAGCCTCGTTGACATGCAATCGGCTCTACTCGCCTCCCAGAAAAGATTGGAACTGCT
>Ga0307379_10013053_pt1 | contig 10789 bp, 14 predicted proteins | sample UN2MG_FD_202237 | JGI IMG/M metagenome (GOLD analysis project Ga0307379, IMG submission 202237) | Soil microbial communities from Risofladan, Vaasa, Finland - UN-2 | ecosystem: Environmental > Terrestrial > Soil > Coastal area > Acid sulfate soil | place: Finland: Risofladan, Vaasa | collected... | reverse complement strand
ATGGCCAATCCTGTAGTTGGTTTATATTTTTTAATAGGAACTATTAATGGTCATTTAAATGGTGATTGGTAATTTAAACCCTTTGTTCTATTTTGCAAGCAGCAGAGATATTAAAGATAGATAGTCCTGATAAATCTTCTGAGACAGTCCATGTTATTTTATCGTTATTTTCTGCTTTAAGAATTATAGGTTCAGCTACTGGGGAAAAGAATGAAACCCATGAACCAGCATAATCTTTACTTATCCCGTATCCACTTACAGTCGTTGATGGCATTCTTAATAAACCAGAAAATTGTTGTATTTTTTCTACTACTATAATTTCTCCATCTTGGAATCGTTGATAGATAATTCCTCCTGTTAAAGAATTAACTCCTAAAAGAGAATTATATGGAACTCCTGTCATTAGACCATTAGCTAAAACCGGAGCGTAATTATTATCGGCAAAGAAAAAAGTAAAAGAGGAAATATGAAGCCAAGTATCCTCATCTGGTTGTATTGAAAAAGATGCAGTTGAAATATCTGATTCTCCAGTTTTTTGCTGAATATCTATTTCGTCAAGGAAATAATCTGGTGGGGTTCCTGGAACTATACCTATTGTTACTATTCTAAAAGCATTGATTGTTGCTCCTGTAAGCCCCATATTTATAAGTGGTATTGTAAATTTTTGCCAAACATTTGTAATTCCTATATTAATATAATTTTTTAGATTTGCGGTAGTTCCTACTTGTGATCCTGTAGTTGTGTTCCATCCTAATAAGTTTATAGCTTTAGTTCCTCTATCATCCCAATCGGTAAGTGCTATCCATCCTGTTATGGATGTATAGTCTGTTAAATTAAAATCAGATTCCTTTGCTATTTGCATGGTGTTATTATTAACAGTTGCAGTTGCATCTATCATAACAGAACCACTGTGAGGAGCAATAGCTCCAACTGTTCCTCTATTAAAAACCCATGTTCCATTTATTGCAGAAGTTGCCCATTCTGTATTTTCGTTATATACTGTTTCTGGAGATCCTCCAAATTGACCAGCTCGTACATTCATATTAATACCCAAGGTATTGTTAGTAAAAAAAAGAGTATTTTCTTGAAATTGTTTTAGAGGATGAGAAGCTACTACTAATGCATTGTTATAATCTTTATCATCATGGGTGACGATATGAGCATTGTTATGATTTTTAGGGTCTGTAATATAACTATCTACTCCCATAGGTTTCCTTTAATAATATTAACCCGATTTTGAGTCGTGATAGTTAAACAAAAGAACAATATCTATTTCTGCACTAATATTTGTTGCCCATAAAGTAATTACATTATTTTTAGGAACTATTATATCTTGTCCTAAATTAAAAGTTTCAGAAGTGTTAGAAGAACCTACGTATATTCTATGTAATTCGTTTCCTCCAGATATTCCTGTTATCTCGTTTCCTGCTTGGAATATTCCATCTGCTATATTTCCACTCCCTAAATTTAAATTTGATGGAGTTATTGTTTCTCCTCCTATTGGGGATCCAGTGGTTTTTCCTAATATTTTTATTATTTCTGATTGTGACGTTCCACCTAGTCTAATATCTATTTCTTCTAAACTCATATCTATTTCGTTGGTATTTTTTATATAAGCAAAACAAATATCTCCATATGCTTCAGAAGGGTCAGAGTATGCAGGAGTTTGCTGGATTATAAAAGAATATGCTTCTCCTTTTTTGTGGTTAATTTGGTGTTCTACTGTTGATGTAATGGCCATAGTTTCTAATCTATTCTCATCATTAATAGCAGCTGTTCTGCCTGAGCCAGTCCCGTCTTCTATTAAAATAATACACCATCCTTTCTTTTTATATTATAGGATTAAAATCCCTATAACGAGTAATTTTATTTTTATTATGGAGATTCAAAATAATAAACCATGATTCTTATTTTATCACCAATAGCAGCAACACTTCCCTTAAAGAATATGTTTTTATTTTTTTGAATAATAATAGCAGAATTAAAATCCATTAAAAAACTATTTTTACTTAATCTTACATCAAAAAATTCTAGTGCATCATCAACTGTTCCTATTAAAGTTGATCCTCCATGTAAGCATTCTGTTTCTGATTCATTAGCTGAACCTCTATTCATATTTAATGGAATTATTTCTTCTCCTCCAGAGATACTTGTTGCTGCAAAAAATACTTCTATTTTTGCTAAATCTGAGTCTGTAGAAAACATTATAGATTTAATATATAAATCATTATTGCCTATATATTTTATATAAAGGATATTTTCTTCTGTATCTGCTGCTGCAAAATCTCTTTTGCCATAGACTGAAAAAGCTGATTCATCGTCTCTAGAATGATAATAAATTCTGCTTTCTGTTTTTGAACTAGTATTTAATCTATTATTTATAGTAACACTTGCTTTTTTTCCTGTTCCCATCCCATCTTCTAAAATGCTCATGATTTAATCTCCTATTTTATCTCTATAAGATTTGGCATCTTTATAAGTTAGTTTTGTATTTGTTATTGTATCTAGATACATGTTAAATTTTTTTAATTCTTTTAATATTTTTTGGAAAAGGTCTTTGCCTTCTAAAGACATTATTTTTAATTCGTTATTTTCTTCTCCTTCTATTCCTAGTGGTTTAGCATTTGAATCTTTATCTTTCCCAAAACCCAATATATCTTTATTTGCCATTCTATTTTTTTCTTAAAAATCCTTTAATTTTCTTGTGTAGGGCCTATATCTCTATTTTTAATATTATTTCCTGTTATTATTGACATTTGCATATTTGCTTTTATTAATTCTAAATAAATATCTTCAAGCAAGGTTATTGTATCTAAATCAGATGTTTGGACTTCATTATTTTCTTCTCCAGAGATTCCGATAGGTTGAGCAAGATCGTTAGGATCTTTTCCGTATAGGATAGCTCCTGTGGTTTCGTCATCTATTTCTTGTCCTTCTATTATTTGATCAAGTAGAGATTCTCTTATTCCTTGTTCTGTTACAAGGTTGTCATCTAAGCCTGGGTCTCCTACTTCTGTGACTACAGATTTTCCTAAAAAATCTCCTAGTTCGTCTCTTAGGGCATCATCTATTTCATTTTCTTCAGCAGGAGTGATAGCTTCGTCTATGTCTGCAGCGGTAATTTCTCCTGGGTAATTGTTAGTATATATTTTATCTTTATTAAGAGATACTATTCCTGCTTTAACTAGTTTGACTAGAATTTTTGAATGGCCGGCTTTTTCTCTTGAGTAGTAGTGTAATAGATCTTCTCTTTTTCCTGGTTTAAGTGCGGGGAAAAGTAATAGATCTCCTATGGTTATAGTTTGGTTGGTATTGTTTCTAACCCACCATGATTCTCTTTTATTCTCTCCTCTTCTCATGTCCATTTTAAACTATTGATTTATTTGTATTAATATTAACATTTCCGTTTCCTGTATTTGTGATATTGACAGTAGGAGGGTTGAGAGGATGTCCGTATTGGTGAGGCATTCTATTTCCATAAATAGAACTTCTCCAATCAGTTTCTCCATCAAGATATTTAGCAGCTTCTAGTGACCTGCTTGGGGTAACATTTTTTCTATCTATATCTAAATATCTCATTGCTTCCCTTGCCATTCCTTGGAGAGTTGGACCTGGCATATCATCATCTTCATATTCTGCTTTTAGGTCTTCTACCACATTAACACATCTATTAAATGTTTTTACTGCTCTTTTTACTTCTTCTTTTGGGTATTTCCAAGCTTCTGAATAAAGAGGGAAAGAATGAACATCGTTCATAAAGACTGCTGTTAGAACAATTCTGCTTTTAGATTCTGTTAATTGCACTTTACAGGTGTATCCATCACTATCCATAGTGTCATTAAATTCAGTTTTGTGTCCTTTAGACATATATGCCAATTTGATCATTGTTTTTTTATGGCATAGTTTGACTATGGAAGATGAAAGAACATTCTCTTTTAGGCTTTTACTTTTGAACCAATTCATAATTATATATTCGATTGAAAATTAAATAATCCTTTATCATTATTTTAATAAATAGGGTATTTTTATTGAAAAGCGAAAAAATATGGCTATAATGAGCTATTATTATTTAGAAATAACATTATTATAGGAAGGATATATGAGATTAAAGAAAGAAGAGAAAATAGGTAGAAATTTATCATGTCCTTGTGGAAGTGGGAAAAAATACAAAAAATGTTGTTTAATTAAAGAATGGGAAAATTTGAAGCAGCAGCAAGAAATAAGAAAAATAGTAGAAGAAGCATATAAGACAGAAGAGGGAAAACAGGAAAACACTGATGGGATAAAGACGGAATAAAGACTAACAAAGTGGCAATTTATGTTCGAGAAAATAAAGGAATAAATTTTATAGATGTTGGATTTATAATTATGGCAGAAAAAATAAAATTTGGAGATATGGAGCAAAGTGGGAAAAAGAGGTATAATAAGTTTATAACAATTATTCCTGATACAAGTGTTACTATTCGCTTTGTAGGTCATCAAGAAAAAATTTATTCGAAATGGGACCCAGATAAGAAATCTTCTACTATGCACGAAACAAAAGTAGAGGGATCTGTAATGAGAGTAGCTTCTCTTGTTATTGATAGAAATGATAATAATATTAAAGCATATCTTTGTCCAGTTAGTGTTTTTAATCAATTAACTGGGTATGGCCCTGAACATGATTTTAAAATATCAAGAAAAGGGACTCATCTCAGTACTAAATATCACGTTGAAAGTCTTGGTAAAACGGAAGTTTCTATAGAAAAACAGGCAGAAGTAGATACTATATTGACAAGTTGCTCATTGATAAAGATTTTTAATAGTAAAAAAGCTTGGGGAGAAAAAGTTAAGGTAAAAGAAGAAATAGAGAGTAGGTTTGATATTCTAGATTGGGGAGATAATGAGTGATAAATTAATAAAAACTATCATAGCAGTTGTGTTAGCTTTTATTGCTATAGTTGGGGCTATTATCGGTGTAGATAAATATTTTGCAAAAGATGAAGAAGTTAAAAAAAATGATAATTTAATAATTGAGAGATTGGACATGTCTATTATTGATCATCGTATATATGAACAAGAACAACAAATACAAAAAATAGAGAATTGGAAAAGATTTGAACAAAGAGTAGAAGAACCAGAACTCACTCCTTTTGAAAAAGATTTTTTAAAGGATGTTCAAGAGAAATTAAAAGAGTTAAAAGTTAGAAAAGAAGAAGGTTTAAAACGTTATAATGAGTTAAAGAAAAAGTAAGAGCCACCTTTTAAAGTGGCTCTTACAGTAGTGTTACGATTTAATAAGTATTTTCTTTTTTTCTTTTTTTAGTATTTCTGTTTTTGGTAGTTTTAAATTTAGCACACCATTTTGATAAGTTGCTTCTATTTTTGATTCGTCACAGTTTTCTGGTAGTTCAATTTGTCTCCTAAATGCACCATAACATCTTTCACAAACATATGTTTCATCATTTTCTTCTTTTGTTTCTACCCTTTTTTCTCCCTTTAAGATTAAAATGTTGTTATCAATTTCGATATCAATATCATTTTTATCCATTCCAGGAATTTCTATTTTTATAGCAAATTCTTTTTCTTTTTCAACAAAATCTAGAGCAGGTGAAAAATCTGGGTTATCAATTCCTTTCAATGGGGAGAACCCATGGAAATGAAAAAGATCATCTGTTAGAGTAGAGAATAGATCTTCTTCTTGTCCAATTCTGTTTAATACTCTTAGAATGTTAGGTGTTCTTCTTTTTGTTAGAGATAAAGACATTTTTGACTCCTTAAATAAATAATATTTGTTTACTATTTATATACATATGCAAATTTTGTGCCATTAAAATATCGTTGATATTTATTAAAAATTAAGGGTTTTTATTTTTGTGTGTCATTTTGACAGTGGCAAATTTATTTTTAAATATAAAGATGTCGATATTTTAATGGTTATTAAATTTTAGGAGAAGAGTATGTATGGTTTAACTCCGGAAGAAAAAGCTATAGCATTAACATATATTGCAAATGGTGCTGATTTTATGTTTGAACCAAGTTCTGAGCTACGTGGGAAAATTGCTCTAGGTTGTCCAGAATCAGTTGGTATTAATAATGTTATGATAGCTATTCTTTTACAGGGAAAACCAATTAGATTAGATTCTGAGATGGTTAAGAAGTATTGTCTTGGCACGTTGGATAGAAAAAATACATGGTTGTTTAATAATGGGAATATTAAAGTTGTTCCTCATCAGTTTAAGCAACCAGTTAAATTAAAACCTAAGGAAGATAAAATAAAAAAGGAGAATGATGATGAGTAAGGAAAATGGTAAAGAAGATATTGAGAAAAAAATATTAAAAAAAAGTAGTTCAGAAAAGATTGTTAAAATTAATAAATTTAGTGATTTAGAAGGAAAGTTTTTATTGGTTAAGGTCGGAACTGTTGATGATAGAGCAAGTTACGAGCAGATCAAAGATGTTGAAGATAAATTAATAAAACTTTTTAAAGATAATAATGTAAATTGTTTAACATTTGTAACTCATCATGCAGTGGATTTTTCTTTACTTTAAGGAGTTCAAAAATGTTAAAGCGTCTAGTTTTTAGTGGTTTTGCAGAATATTGGCATTATGCAAAGTATTTGTCAACCGAGCAAAGAAAAATAATTTTTAAAAGTCTTTCTTCATCACAAAAAAAGTTTTTAGATAATTCTTATTTAAAAGAGGGGTGGAGTGATCTGTTTTATCGAAATGAAATTAATGAAAAAATAGATGGTTTAAAAGAAGATTACGGTTATGATTTAATAGAAATAAGAATTAAAGCATTGCAAGGGAAAAGTGTTTATGTCCCTACAAAATTTTGGAAGATAGCTGAAGAGCAAATGGGTCAGTATAAACAAGAGGCAGTTGAGTTTGTTTTGTCTGGAATAAAGGCAACTTTAAGTGACAGCAATAAGGAGGTGTGTTTAATTGAACGAGATTTAACAGAAGGTGATTTAACAGAAGAGTTTGATTAATTTTTAAATTATTTTTCTAAGGATTTCTATGAGTAAAAAAAGAAAAAATGGAAATGGAAATGGCAATGGAAATGGAGAGATAACAGAAAAAATAATAACAACAACAAAAATAACAGGACCTCAATCTTTAATAAAAAGAATATCGATTACAGCGAAAAGTGAGAATCAAAAATTACTTTTAAAATCAATTAAAGACAATTTAGTAACAATTGTTAAAGGTCCACCGGGAACTGGGAAGACTCGAATATCTGTAGTAAGCGGATTAAAAGAATTTATAATGGGTCGTTATACTAAAATGATATTTACAAGACCTTGTGTTGAAGCAAATCATGAAAATCTTGGATTTTTGCCAGGAGATTTAAATTCTAAAATTCATCCTTACATGTACCCTATTTTTGATTTTTTATCAGATTTTTTAAATAATAAGCAAATTGAAGGTTATATTAAGTCTGAATCAATAAGAACATTTCCTTTAGCTTTTATGAGAGGAAGTACGTTTTCGAATGCTTTTGTTCTATTAGATGAGGCTCAGAATACTACTCCAGAACAGATAAGAATGTTTTTAACTCGTATAGGGGAAAATTGTAAAGTTGTTATAACTGGAGATCCTCATCAATCAGATGTTAAGGGGAAAAATGGGCTTATAGATGCTTGTGCTAGATTAACAGGGGTTGTTGGTCTTGGTATTGTTGAATTTACGAAAGAAGATATTGTTAGAAATCCAATAGTAGCAGAGATAGAAAAAAGATATTCTTTGGAAAATTAAAGGTTTTAGAAGTTTAAAATTGAAATATTTATAGATATAAATAGATTTTTTGTGATCTATTGGAGAAAATATGATAGATATAAATAAAATTATTAAGATGGTTAAGCAAGGGAGCGTTTTTCGTTCTTCTTTTAATTTAAAAAAAGCTCAAATTGCTCCATCAGCAAGGCCTAAAGATTATCAGATAGTTCCATCTACTATTCCTACTAAAATAGCTCCATTAAAACCAGAAACAGAAGAGCAGTCTGTTATCATGCCAGTTCAAAAAGCTCCAGTAGAAGCTCCAGTAGAAGCTCCAGTAGAAGCTCTTCCTGATATAACAAAAAGAGAAGAACAAATAATGGATGAATGGGTTAATAAAAATATAAATACTTTGATAGATCTTGTTGGATATCAGGGAGAAGTGGGAGATTATATTGAGCCATCTTTTGTATTGCCTAGTTTAATAGAAGATAATCCTAATGTATATAATATGTTAAGCGAAAAAATTCAAAATAGAAGTGAAAATAGAATAGGAGAGAATGATGCTAATCTTTTTGTGGATACTTTGATTTCTAAAACTAATGATTATCAAAAAAGTATAGATGAAGCAGTTAAAAATGAAAGAGAATCTATTTCTAACTTAGAGATTATTCTTGAAGAAAAAATTATGAATGTAATTGATACTAAATATAATGGAACTTTAGAAGAAGGGGTAAGTGCTTTTTTAAGGAACATCGGAGTAAAGGGTTTTAATCCAGTAAAAGAACAGGTAATAGCTTTACTTAAAGATGGGATTAAATATGGTTTTGGAATTCCGGGAATAACTCCATCAAGACAAGAAGCTGGTAGAGATCAAAGATTAAATTTCTTTATAAGAAATCCTGTCCATTTACAGCCCTTTTTAGAGGGCTATCCAGAACTAGGTATAAAATACAATGTATTAAAAAATGATAACGAGAGGATTGCAGTTCTGGCTGATTTTAATAATAAGAATGATTCTATTTTATTTAAAGAGTTAGGAAAACTTGTAAATGAACTAGATATGTCTGTGTTGAAGTGGATTGCTAGAGGGTCTAATGCCATTCTTAAAGGCAGAACAAATTATAAACAACCAAAAGACGATGATGAAGAAGGTTTATCCCCATTGGATAATGAAGGGAACGTAGCAACATCTGAGATAGGTAAAGGTCTTGAGGGAGTCTCTTCAGAACAACAAATAAAAAAAGAAGAATCAAATAAAATTCTTATGAAAGGAATTTCAACAGCGGCTCAAGAGTATATAGAAGAAGACATAAACAGGATGAAAGAATTAAATCAATTAACATCTGTAACTATGATGGAAGAGAATATTCAAAATTTACGACAAAGAGAAGAAAGGATGGAGAAAGAGCTAAGGAAAGCCAGTGAAATAAAAAATAAAGAAGAAAGAGCTAAAGTTAAAAAAGGAATTCAAGCAAAATATTCAGAGAATGTTCTTATAAGCAATTATTCTAAGGGTGAAAAATTAAATGCTTTTTTTAAATATGTTTCAGAACAGATGAAAAAAACATTTTCAAATAAAGGGAAACGTCTTAACTCAAATATGAGAAAAATGATATATCGTAACGAAAAAGGCCAAGCGATTATTCCCTCTGATATTTTGAATAAAATTTTTAATGATGGTATGCCGATGTCTCAAGAACAGGTTTTAGAAAAAATTCCTAAATCTAAAGAATATATTGAGATGTATAAGGAAAAAGTTAGGGCAGGTGAGAAAGAATCTTTATTTTCTCCTGACTGGAGAATGATAATGAGTTACAAAGTAGCTTTGGATGCATTCGCAGATTTGGGAGAAATAAAAAGTAGAATTTTTGATCTTCAAGAGAAAGGAATGACAGATCCGAATGGTGTAATAGCTAATCTTTCTGGAGATAGAAATAATGAATTATTAAAAATATTTTCTAATGTAGAAGGGAAAAAAGATTCTAATGGCAATTTTATCCCTACAGACCCTGAAAATGTTGTTAAGGAAAAAAAATACAATTTTGTTTATATGACTTTACGACAGGGGATTAAAAATAAGAATAGAAAAGATAAAGATAAAGAATTTATAACAGATATAGAAAAACCTATGGTTATTTATAAAAAAAGATTAGAAAAAGAAAAAGAACTAAAGGAAGCCAGCAAAATAGAAAATAAAGTTAAGAGGGACATAGTTGAAAAAGAAATTAAAGTAAAATATTTAAAGAATAGTAGTAATCTTAAAGCGGAAATTGGAACCGCTTATTTTCCTCTTCTTTCATATATGGAAAGAAATTTATCACAATTTTCTACTGAAGCAAGAAGGGCGTTTGTTGATTTATTTGATCATCATAGGACAAAAATTAGAAATTTTTCTGGAAGTGGAAAAATAGAGAATAGTTATGATCCTCAAGAAAAAACAAATACAGAACTATATTATAAAATAAGAGGAGAAACTCCTCCAAAGAATGTTCAAATAATGATGAGCGTTTATGATGATTATAAAAGATCAAAAACACAAGGAGCAATATCTATTGGAGATTGGAGAATTAATATTCTTAATTTGTGGGATTCAATAGATAAAAAAGACAGGGCTGTAAAAGAACATATTTTAAAGGTTGGAAGAGCAAGAAGAAATAGAGATGATAAAATTAGGGAAGTTAATTTTAAAGTTCTTCCATATTATGAGGGGAATAATAGTAATGCTGTATTAAAAAATATTAAAAATCCTTTAGAAAGAAAAGAGTTTGAGGAATATATGCTTAATTGGGATAGGATTTCTAAATTACCAATAAAATATTATAGTTATTTTAAAGGTCAAGCATTGACTGAAAAAATAATAGGAGATAGAGAAGCAAAACTTAAGAAAGAAAAGGATAAATTAAGAGATATAATGAAAGAAACAAATTTAGATAAAATGGAAATTAATAAAATATTAACAGAACACAAAATGCCAAAAATTGCTTCTTCAGCAATGAAAATAGTTTTTGCTCAATATAAGATAGTAAAGAAGAAATTATTAAAATTATCAAAGATGAAACAGTATAGTTATAAATTTGCTTCTATG
>Ga0307379_10013050_pt1 | contig 10790 bp, 8 predicted proteins | sample UN2MG_FD_202237 | JGI IMG/M metagenome (GOLD analysis project Ga0307379, IMG submission 202237) | Soil microbial communities from Risofladan, Vaasa, Finland - UN-2 | ecosystem: Environmental > Terrestrial > Soil > Coastal area > Acid sulfate soil | place: Finland: Risofladan, Vaasa | collected... | reverse complement strand
GGGGTTATCTCTGGAAATCAAAAGGTGGTACTGCTTACACTATAGAAGAAACGCTGAAAAAACGCCGGGGAACGCGGATCGAACTCATATTGAAAAACAGCGAAAAAGAATTTCTTGAAAAATACACGATAAAAAGCATCCTTTCCAAATATTCCAAATTCGTTCCCTTCCCTGTGTACCTTGAAAACGAAAAGATAGAAATTGCTGAAGCAATCTGGACACAGCCAAAATCAAGCCTCAAGGAAAAGGATTATTTTGACTTTTTTAAGTTTATCGACAACTCACGGGAAGAACCCGAGACATATCTCCATATCTCTTCGGACGCACCTGTTCAGTTTAACTCTATTCTGTATATCCCGAAAATCTCTTCCGAGCTTTTCGGCCTCTTTAAAACAGAACCTGGCGTAGATCTCTATTCGAACAAAGTACTCATCCAAAAAGCGAGCAAAGACATCTTTCCGGAATACCTCAGGTTTGTAAAAGGCATAATCGATTCTGAAGAAATTCCACTGAATATCTCAAGAGAAACAATTCAAAACAACATAAAAATAACTAAGATAAAAAAATACATCCTTAAAAAAATATTCGATCATTTAAAGAAAATCAAAGAAAATGACATAGAGAAATATCTGAGAATATGGAATAACTTTAATAGAAGCATCAAAGAAGGGGCAGCTTTTGATTTTGATAACCAGAAAAAAATATCCGATCTACTACTTTTTCACTCATCAAAAGAACCTAAGGACAAATATGTCGATCTAAAAAAATATAAAGAGAGAATGGGGGAAGACCAGAAGGAAATCTACTACGCTGCCGGACTCGACATAGAATCCATCGAAAAGAATCCGGCCCTGGAGGCTTTCAAGAAAAAGGACATCGAAGTGCTTTACCTGGACGATACGCTGGATGAGTTCGTAATTGAACATTTGAAGGATTATGGGGATAAAAAGTTTACAATGGCCGAAAGTGCAGACATCAAACTGGACAAGAAAAAGGAAGAAGAAAAAAACAAAGAACAGATCAAAAATATCGAAAATTTTATCATATATCTTAAAAAATTATATGGAGAAAAAATCGCTGACGTCAGGGTTTCCAGTAGATTAGTGAAAAGTCCATGTATGCTTGTTCACCCTTCAGACGCGCCTTCTGCCCAGATGGAAAAGGTAATAAAAATGGTCAACAAAGATTATTCTTATTCCAAGAAAGTCTTTGAAATAAATCCGGATAATGCACTAATCAAGGAAATGGTACGTATTCATAAAGCCAAACCTGAATCAACCGAATTAAAATCCCTGTCTTTACAGCTGCTTGATAACATGCTGCTGCGTGAGGGCATCATCGATGACATCGACGAGATTGTCCCCCGCATCCAGAAAATCATGCTGCACGCCGCAAAAAAAACCTGACGATTTGGCGATCATTCGCTGGCGTAGCCGGTCGATTGAATCGGCGTATTAAGTTCGGGGGACACTATATTTAACTCCAAATTAAGAATTCCTAGGAAGTATTCAGAATTTCTTCTCAATTCAGTATAGCGTCCCTAGAATTTTCCCACTTTCATTCTTTCTTTGGTACTGATATACTTTTAGTTCCACCCATATTTTTAACCGTTCCACTGACACCAACTTTTTTCATAGCTTTAGCTGCTTTTGGCAAATCTCTTTGTGGAACTTGAAGAACTTTTTGAGATTTGCCGCTAGATTTTAATCTTTTCGCTGCTTTTTCTAAACCAGATGAAGTTCCACTTCTTTCAACTTCGATTGCGCGCTTTTTTGTAGTTGCATCTAAACGTCTACCTCCTGAAATCTTAACCTCCGTCTTTCCGCTTTTACCTGCGGCCGCGGATTTTGCTCTTTTGTGACTTGTTTTTTCTCCCATAACTACTCCTTTATATTTATTATATTTGCAACCTAACGTCGTTAATGACGTACCTTAGAAACCGTGCCGATGGCGCATTTTCCAAGGTCGCTGTCGATTCATCTTGTTAGAAATCTACTTTTTATTGACTCTGACAATTTCTCCGAAGAGAACATCTAAATCTGCGGAAAAGTTAACCTGAATAAAAGTGGGAATAGATTCCTTCTTTCTTATGGTAGTGTGAAGCACTGAATCCGAGATCTTTCGCATGGAATCTTGCAAATGCTTCATTGATTCTTTGAATGACTTTGTACTTTGATAGTTGTTAGCGACCTCAGAAAACTTTTCCATGCCAAGTAATGGGGGTATATGGTCAATTATTGTTCGGGTCAGAACTGCAATTGTCATGTAGCAACTGTTTTGTTTGCGATATTGAGCTCCTTACACAATTTAACCAGTTTGCTTGTGTCAAACTTACCGGATGAGAAGGTTTCCAACTCGCTAATACGTGTTGGATCCACATAGTGCTCTTTGATGACTATCTTAGTTGGTTCGAGCTTCCTTCTCTTCAGTTGAGGTGGATCTGTCTTAAGAATACCAATGGCTTGGTCAATTATGTCTGATATTATGGGGACCATATTTATTGAATACGGAGAGTGGAAGATTACGTCAAATGGGTTGACGTTTTGCATAATCATACCACCCACCGCCGGTGGCGGAGAGACATCTAGTATTTTAAAGCATCCAGTTTGAGCAACGATCTTCTGCACTGCAGAGGAGTTTTGGTTGATATAGGAGCGTAAGGTGGCTTTTTCTGCCGGGTCATCTGAACACTCCCAGGCTTGGATTGCTTTCTGAAACTTCTTCTAAGAAAACACCAATTAAGAAAGAAAAGCGATCTAAGCCAACCCTTGAGCTTTCATGGCCAAATTTTATTCAAGAAGCCTCTCAACGTGATATTGAAAAACGTTTCACAAAAGATATAAATAAAATTATTTCCAAATATGAAGATGTTTTACCAAATTATTGTTTTCTTGCAATAATGGACCCCGAAAGTAATATTGGTGCCTACGATCTCGACCAAATATACAACGCTCTTTCAGAGTTAAATCCTGAACATGATAAGGATATTCTTCTAATCCTCCTTAGCAAAGGTGGAAGCATTGAGCCATCTTACCAGATTAGCAAATTATGCAAATCCTTTTCAAAAGAAAAATTCGTAGTCGCAGTCCCTCGTCAAGCAAAATCTGCAGCTACTCTAATAGCCTTGGGCGCAGATCAAATTCATATGGGGCCTCTTGGCCAATTGGGGCCGATTGATCCACAGCTTGGTGGGCTTCCTGCACTCGGCGTTTCTCAGGCTTTAGCGTCCATCGCCTCATTGTCTGAGAAATATCCAGGAAGTTCCGATATGTTTGCCCGCTATCTAAGGATGGCCCTAACAGTGGAACAAATCGGATATTGCGAACGAATAAGTGATTCTGCCGCACAGTATGCCGAGCGACTCCTGCTAACGAAACAAAACCTTTCCAAAAAGGCTCCTTATATCGCTAGAGTTCTAGTTTACGAGTATAAAGATCATGGCTTTGTAATCGATATTGAGGAAGCAAGACAACACCTTGGCTCTGATTGGATATTAGATGGTACAAATGAAATAACTTTAGCAGAGGAAGTTTATAAGTTGTTTGATCTCGTGAATTTATTCCTCGATCTCTATAAAAATAAACGGCTTTTAGTTCTTGGCAAATTGGACACTGGAATACTTATTTTTGATAAGCAACGACGTTAATTTAGCCTATCAAGGATATGCATCTGATCCCAAAAGTCTTGCGGCTTTTGGTCCAGGTGATACCCAGTGTTATACGGAAAAAGCATGGAGAGTTCTGGGGACAATATCAGTGCTGTCCCAACGATCATTTTTGGATTCAGTCTAACGTCATTAATATCAGTATGTTAGAGAAATTAATCACTGTAATCGATTTGAACGCAAATTCTGATTTTTGGCGCTGTAACTTCAATGATTTCAACATTAATTTTTATAATTCAGGCTTGATGGGACACTATACTTAATTCCCAATTAAGAATTCCTAGGAAGTATTCAGAACTTTTTCCCAATTAAGTATATAGTCCCTAGAATTTTTAATGTAATTTATGCATAACGAATTAAAGCGTTTCTATCTCATTTAGCTACTCAAGAAAAAGTATCTGCCTTAACCCAGAATCAAGCATTTAATGCATTGTTATTCCTGTTTAGAAATGCCCTGAATAAGGAACTTAAAAACCTTGCAGACAGTATTAGAGCAAAACGTAGATTTAGGTTGCCAGTTATTTTATCCTGAAAGAAAGTAAATAGTTTATTCTCTTATCTATCCGGACAGTATTTATTAAGGGCAAAACTACTTTATGGCAGTGGTCTGCGATTACTGGTGGGTATTTCCTTCCAAGAATCTGTCTGTGGATCCGGAAAGCAAAAAAGTTAAAAGATATCATATTCAACCAAGCACCTTGCAGCGCGTGATAAAGAGTGCTGTCATAAAAGCAGGAATGAACCCCCCCCTTAATTGAACAAGCATATCCAAGACTAACTATAGTACTTATTGGATCTGGTTTTTATTCTTTATATCCTCCCTCATCCTTAGAAATTCAGTATAAACAGCATCAATAATTTTTTTTATGTCTTCTACATCCATAGCATCAATATTTGTAGGTAATTTTGCTTTTGTAGGAATCTGTTTAATAAGTAACTTTGCAATAAACTGATATTCTTTACTGCTTAATTGAGGAGAAATATTTTCAAATTTCTGTTTCATTAGTGGCATTAGCTTTTTACTATAGACAAGTTGATCTCCTCTGTCAGTAAATGCATCCCAACCCACCCAGCTTGATATCCACTCAGTTCCGGGAATAGCAGCTAATGCCCAACATTTTCTGTAGTGATCGTTTTGAGTCCCTGATCTCTTTTTATCATCCAAACCCCGTTTCAATTCATCTCTTAAATACTGTCCAATCGCAGGCCATATAACATTATTATCAATATCAGTTTTCTCAATTGAACTGATATTTTTCAATATGTAGTTAATCTTTTTGCCTAGCCATCTCCACTTTTGAATATTACTTTTCTTTATTTCTTCCTTTATTTGCTCAAATTCTTTGTTTATTTTGGCTGCTTCGTTTTCTAAAATTTCATCTAGCCTGTCTGCTCTTAGCCTTCGATCTCTTGTAAGAAGGACATCTTCTGGTAAATAGATTTTTGTTTCATATTCTTTTCCTAACAGAATTTCTTTCCTTTTGACTTTTACTACCATAGTTTTTTTCTGTTAAATAATATTATGTATCTGATACCTTATTGAAGATACTGCTTTACTAATTTCCTTATATACTTCAACTGTGTTATCTGAAAATAAAATTTCAGGATCAAATGGAAGATCCTCTTTTCTTTTGTCTTCATCTTTTTTTGCTTTAAGCTGTTTTATCAATAACTGGAGGGCTCCATTACAGAAAATTTCAGAAAGATACCTTGAAAGTTTTTCTTCATTCTCATCATTATGCAAATAGACAGAATGTAAGGTGTTATACACAAGGGTATACTTATTATCACCTTTTGGCTCAAGTATCCATTCTCTATCCACTAGTTCATGAGGGAAGTCGAATTTTCTCACATCAAATGGAGCTCGGAGTTTAGGGTCCATTTCAATCCAAAATCGCCTTGTTACTTCATCTATTCTTCTTTTCTTTTCGTCTGTAATTGCTAATCTTAGTTTATACTCCCCCGGTTCTAAAAAATATTCTTTATTGATTGGAATTACATAATTTCCTTCTAGAAAAATTTGAGAATGAGGATTAACTTCAACTGTTCTCCTCTCTAGTTCCATAATTATCCTATCTCCTGAAAACACATACATTGTAAACAGCAATTCAATTCCATGATTTGTTTTATTGAATATTACCGGAACAAAATCTCTTAGAGAATTTCCATAATCTACCCTTGGTAAATTGCCTTCATTTGGGAACTTTAGTCCTGATAAACGTACGCCTATTTTTTTTAAAGGCGAGTCACCATTACCTCCGCCTCCACCGCCTCCATGACTTCCAATAAGGAGAGCCCAATTTTTTGTAATTTTCCTTAATACGCTTAAAGCTTTATTCTCTGCAGTATTTCGGCGAACATTAGCCTCTTTTTTCATGTCCATTCCGAGACCAAGTTTTTTATTTCCAAATGCTTCCAATTCTTCCTCAACATATTCCTTAACTTTTCGCCATAATCCATGCACTCTGAATCCGTAATGATTAGGATATTCAATTTCTTTTAATGCTTGATCTAGTTTCTTATCAAACTCAACGTAGCCATATACATTTTCTCTGTACTTCCGGCTGGGAAAATTGACTGTCGCAACCTTCATGCCTCCTCGAAAACAAGCGATACCTTGATGAATTTCAGGAATTTTTTCATTTTTGTTGCACGCAAAACGCAGAGTCTTTATTCGATACTCTTCCCCCCAATATTTTATCGTGGCTTGTGATTTTGTCCATGTCTTGAAAAGGTCAGTCTCATTCTCCGTTTCAATTGGGAAGTAACTCGGAACTTTTGCATTATGAGCTTTACTATTAGACATAACACGTATGTCAACGTTATATTTAAGAATAATAGGCCACCAGGTTTCTTCAATAAAAAAGAGAAATCCCCCACTTTCTATTGAATTAATAAGTTCCTCTGAAGGATTCATTATTATTACTCTAGTTCCATGATGAGGAATAGGATCTAAGCCTACTTTCTTTATCATGTTTCTAGCTTCTTCTTCATCATAATGACATACAGGGCAGCCTGTTTTTTGTGCAAATGTCATTCCAAATCTATAAGTTCCATCTTGACGGAGACTATCATAGATAATTTCAAAGTCCTTAGATCCTCCGAAAAATATCATTTTCCCTTGGCCTCTCGCTCCAAGGCTTTCACCTTTTCCCTTGGCAAATGCAAACGATTCCCACCTTGCCCACCTTTCATCCTCCTCTAGTTCTTCATATTCATCATCTACATTTTCTGCACTAAGGTTCCCAGTAAGCCCAAATGTTCCTTGATCGCTCATAATTAATACATTTTTTTTAATTTCAGGAAGATACCTAAGTCCGAATGTAAACTTCCAATTCTCTTCTAGAAAGTTTTTTGTGTGTTTTAACTTAGCATCCCAACCATTTTGAATGGCATCTTTTTGTACTCCATGGATTAATCCAAACGGGTAACTTTCCACGATGTTTTTTGTAACTTGGATGTAATCCACAGGCCTTTGTGTCCACTTTGATTCCTCAGCAAGATCTTTAATTTTCATATTTCCCCCCTCTAAATATATTAATTGTTTGAATCCTCCACTCTATTAATTAGTTCTTTCCCTTTTCCCGTTAATGTATAAGCCACCTTAATTCCATCTTTAAGTTTAGTTAGCAGCCCAAGTTCGATCATCCTTCCAAGAGATCCGGAACGTTGTGTTGCAACCATTACATCCGTCCATTCATTTTTGATCTCTTTCAACTCAATATCTATTCCTGAAACTGAGGAAATCCCTTTATGGATAATCGACAAAATTTGATAGATAGGATTTAATTCTTCAGGAACATTTTTTATTACATGCTCTATGTAAAAATCTGCTTCTTCCTCTGATAGTGTTTTGTCTGAGTATAGGGATTCATCAAGTAAAGGATTTCGAAGTTTCATGAATTGTAGTCCTTCTTCAGTAATACCAATCATATTTGGGCTTTCATTCTTTTTTTGAATATTTACAAACTTTAGCCTTGACATTGCCCCATCAAGTATTCCACCTGCCCTCTTTGTGGCCAAAAAATGAGAGATGTATCGTTGTATTGCCTTATCTTCTTTTCTACCAATTGGAAGAGCTGTGCTAAATTTTTCATTTCTTTTTCTTTTAAGTTCTGCGTCTATTCTTTGTATTTGAAGTCCAAATCCCCTCGCTAATTCAGCTGCTTGTTCTTGAAAATCTCTTAATGGAATATAATCGCTGTTCTTCTGTTGCATATTGCCAAGTATCCTTAATCCAACCTTTACTGGGAAAACTCTATTTACTTGACCCCAAAGCCAATTATCATTGTAAGTAGTATTTGGATACTCAAGGACAGTGATCTCAGGCATGGGAAAAGTCTTTATGTTGTCATAATTCTCCATAGTAACCCATTTAAAGAAATCATGCTTTGCCTTTTTGCTATCAGTTTCAAGAAGGCCAACCTTAGGTACTTTTACTACTGTAGAAAATAGGTCCTCCTGGATCATTTCCCCTTCTTCTAAAATAATCTGGTTCTCCAAAGCTGTAATGATCAAATCACTCAGGTTGTCATATTCCCCCTTTGCTAGGATATACCTAACCTTATCAATTAAGCTCTTTGGAATATCAATGACATATTTCATGACATTCTCTCCTTAGTGTCTTCTTCATAGTTATAATATAGGTACAATATAGTAGTCTGTCAAGTCTTTTATTATTTTAATGTTTCTATATAGTTGACATATAGAAGACTAGATTCGCATTATATTCATGAGGTATTGATTGGCGGTTAGGAATTATCTATGAATTACGCCCTGTTGGGATACTTAATATACCGTAAATACTACCTGCTAGCGCTAGCACCTACCCTACCTAGGATATGACCCCCATTTTTCGAACCAGTTTTAGTTCTGGAGACATTATACTCTAAATTACAAATTAAGAATTCCTGGGAAGTATTCAGAACTTCTTCCCAATTCAGTATAGTGTCCCTAGAATTTCTACTCCACTTAATATTATATTAATCAATTTAACAATTTAAATTAATGCTTTCACTTGTAGGAAATTACACCTAACGGCCGTCTTGACGGGCGATCCTAGGCCGTACCGTCCAAGGCGTTGTTATGCATCTTCTTCTCCGAATCTATCGAGTGCGTCATCCCACCCGATACGTCCAATCTTACCGATCTTGTCAATCTTCGGGATCGGTGGAATGGGTGGGATGGGTGGAATCTTTGGAATCTTGGAGATTGGCTCAATCTTCATTGAGTTGCGGAGGATGTAATTCTCCTCATTAAGTTCCCCAAGATATGATCCATCTTCGTTCCAGATGGAGCCATCATCCTCAATCCAGCCAAGGTAGTTAGCGTCGGCATCGAAGAACCGTCCGTTGTAGAGGAATCCGAAGTACTCACCGCTCCACCTGAATATAGGGCGCTTGTCACTCATTTTGTTCTCCTTGCATAACATATATAATACAGCCGTTTTGCCTGTGCAAATACGGCATTTAAGGCTTCCTATTGTGTTATCCTGATTGAGCGAAAAAGGAAATAACATATTAAATATAAACAGGTTTGTCCTGACCATCATCTTTTTACCGTCAGTCTTCTGCAGAAAATATTGCTGCCTAAACAGATACTATCAAAGCTTATTGCAATAATTCAAGAAATATTGAGATTAAATAAAAAATCATACGTCTTTTTTTACTGAAAGACTTGATTAAATTGACACTTTGAGTTCTGGGGACACTATATTTAATTCCCAATTAAGAATTCCTAGGAAGCATTCAGAACTTTTTCCCAATTCAGTATAGTGTCCCTAGAATTTAAACCAATGATTGCAAGTGTATATTTTACCCACACAATTTCAACTCCATTTTAATTCTTAGCCTAACGACCAAGCTCCCCTGCTGCTATGGAGCGCAGCGGAATAGCGGTCAGGTGCAGCGATTGGTTATGTGCTCTATTCATTGAGCTCTCAACGGTCTTTGAGTACTGCAGTTCTTTTACAACCATCACATCCATCACCGGAAGTTGCAAATGCTATGAAAGATATGCTGAACAATAAAGAAAACAGCAGAACTGGGAAAAATAACTTTATTTTATTCATGAAAACTTCCTTTTTCACCAACTTACTCCTTAACCAACTCCACCCTGCGATTTAAAGAGCGTCCTTCCTCTGTGTCATTGGAAGCCACAGGGGTCAACGGTCCTACTCCATAGGGTTTAAGCCGATTTTGAGCCACTCCATACTTCGTTACCAGGGCTTTAACAACAGCTTCAGCCCTTGTTTGGGATAGTTTCATGTTGTAAGCGATTTCCCCAACACTATCAGTATGTCCAACCACATATAATTTCAGTTCGGGATTTTGTTTGAGGAGTTTCGCTATCTCTTTAAGGACCAGCTCGGACTCCGGTTTAACCTCTGCTTTATTAAAGTCAAAATGGATACCATAAACAGAAACATGTCCGGTTGAGCTGATATCCCTTGCCAGGCTTTTGGCATCGGCAACAACTTCCTGCGCCATCGCCTTTTTCTCTACAATCTCCAGTTCATAAGATTCTCCCTCAGAATGCGCATATACATAAATCCACGTTATTTTTCCGCCCATTTCTACCTTGAGCCATGCTTCTCCTGGAGCTTCATAAAGAGTTAAACCTCCTATCTCTTTTATAGCATTTTCATAGTTCCTTAAGATCTGAAGTTCACTTGGGGCCTCATTCCCTTCCTTGATGTCATATCCAATGTGATATTTGTGGCCTTCGATCTTAATATCCTCCCCCTTATCATTTTTGAAATCGGCTGTATCGAACTCTTTGTATTCATAGCCTGAGATATAGAAACCAGGCATTCTCGTAAGGAGTGGATGGTCTTTGCTGCCAGGCTCATCTTCCTGTGCAACGGACAAAACAGGTGCTACTAAAAGTGTGAATAAACAGAAGCCTAAAATAAAAAGAATCCTCTTTTTCATCATATTATTCCTCCTTTTTCTATCAAGTTAATGCCCATTTATTATTCAAGTGGCTTATCTTTCAGGCATGAAACTATTTGATACCTCACAAATCTAACATATATTATACAGCCGTTTTGCCTGTGCAAATACGGCATTTATCGTTTCCTATCGCGTTATCCTGATTGATCGAAACAGGGCATAACGTATTGAAT
>Ga0307379_10013049_pt1 | contig 10790 bp, 9 predicted proteins | sample UN2MG_FD_202237 | JGI IMG/M metagenome (GOLD analysis project Ga0307379, IMG submission 202237) | Soil microbial communities from Risofladan, Vaasa, Finland - UN-2 | ecosystem: Environmental > Terrestrial > Soil > Coastal area > Acid sulfate soil | place: Finland: Risofladan, Vaasa | collected... | reverse complement strand
AAACAGTTATTAACGAACAAGTGCCGGCCATTATGTCGTACTTGTCGAGGCATAAATGGCATGTAGCGAAAGTTGTGCTGAAGCATCTTGGTGCGAACAGGCTGGAAGTGCAGGTCTCGCAGAGGGAAAATCCACACCCGCTAAATATCTGTGTGGACCAGCCTGTGGGTATGTCTATAAAGTATGGATACGGCAAGTTAGTTTTTGAGACGAAGGTTACCGCTCTTGAAGCAGTGCCGGAGTCTTCGAGCGGCGGTTCCATAGTCCTTATGGTTCCTTCACGAATCGAAACGGTCCAGAGACGTGCATATTTTCGCGTAAAGGTTCCGGATTCTTTGAAGGTTAATACCGTTGTTTGGCATCGCAGTAATAACAACAGCAACCACCAGCCTCCGAACCGATATTGGCAGGCAAAAGTAATTGACATATCTGCCGGCGGCGCGCAGATAGCTATCGATGCTGAGCAACAGCCGGATTTTAAAAAGGGCCAATTCATCGGGCTTCGTTTTACGCCTCTGCCGTACGAAACGCCTCTCGTGCTGAACGCTCAGATACGCAACATCCTCCCGACTGCCGATAACAACAGTGTTTGTCTTGGTTTACAGATAGTCGGACTCGAAGCAAGCGCCGAGGGCCAGGCCGTCCTAAAACGCCTTTGTAGTGTAGTTGAGAAATACTATCAGTTACAACAGGGTAACGTAAGTCGGAAAACAATTCAGCCTGCGATTTCTTAGTCTGCTATTACTTTAATTTGCTTGCTGAGACTTGATGTCAGGCAAGTCACTTGAAATTTCCGGGGCCGTTGTTGTGTTTTGTGATGTCTTTTCGGATTTATTGAGCACTTTGTAATAGAACCATTTCACGAATCCGCTTGCAGCAAAACCGCAGAATATCAAAAGTAATGCCGGCTGTCTGAACCATTTCATAAACATCAATCCAATCAGCATCAGCAGCCAAACCAGGTGTTCGAAAGGCTTCTTTCCCTTTACGAACTGATTTACGATATGGGGATACCGAATCCTGCTGACCATCAACACGCCGACAGCAAAGAGCATTAGCGGCAGTAAGTATATAATCGCGCTTTCGCATAAGCTGTACATCCACGAGTTTTTCTCGAGCATTTTAATGAGTGTTTCCTGATGGAAAATAACCAGGCTGACAATGACGCCTGCGGCGGCGGGTGTCGGCAAACCGAAAAAACTCATGTGTGCCGATTCATCCTCCTCGTTCTCAACATTAAATCGAGCGAGTCTGATTGCGGCACAACTCAGATATGTTGCCGCTGCCAGCACGGTAAATCTCTGCAGAAAATCACTCAGGGTGCTGTTTAACTGCAGCAGCTGGAGTTTGTGCTCGATGATTTTAATGGTTAAGAACGCCGGTGCCACTCCAAAGCTGATGACGTCACAGAGACTGTCAAGCTGACCGCCGAAGCTGGACGTGCTTTGGCTCATTCTGGCTACCCTGCCGTCGAGCATGTCGGCAATCATTGCAAGCAGAATAATATAACCAGCGTGAGCGAAAGCTCCTTTTCCGGCAAGGACAATCGCGGCAAAACCGCAAACTCCGTTGAGAATGGTAATCAATGACGGGAGGATAGTAATTGTTTTGAGCCTCTGCTTTCTGACGCTTCGCAGAAGTTTTTCTTTAGCTGCTTTGGTTTTTAATCTTGGCATTTTTCGTACCTCACTAACGCGGTCAGCCCGGCTTTTACTTTATCGCCTTTTTTTACAAGGCACTTTGCATTTTTATTGGCAGGAAGGTAGAGTTCTGTTCCGGAACCGAATTTTATCATTCCGAAATTTTCACCGGCAGATAAAATACGGCCGGCTGCTGTATTGCAGACAATCCTTCTTGCGATGGCACCGCTGATTTGTCGGACGATGATTTTGTCTTTTGGCTCATCGGTCCTTGTAAGCCAGAGGTCGTTGGATTCATTTACTTGTGAGGACTGCGGATTCATGGCGTTTTTGAATTTGCCTTTTTTGTATACGACCTTTTCAACGCTCGCATTGCAAGGTGAACGGTTGATATGCGCGTTGAAAATGCTCAGGAAAATACCGATTTTAAGAGCCTGCCCGGCAATAAAGTTATTCTCCTGAACGATTTCAACATCGGTTATAGTTCCATCCGCAGGCGAGAGGAGAAGTTTTTTTTCTACGGGGCATAGCCTGAACGGGTCTCGGAAAAAAGACAATACCCATATTAGAATAATTCCTAAAATTGCTTCAGCAGCGATAATGGCCCATAATGGCCAAAAAAACATTCCCATAGCGAGGCAGAGGGCCATCGCACAGATGATTATCGCAGGATACACAACAACCTGCGGCCAGCCATATTGGGTCAGAGCAATCCTCATAAATGTATAATAGCCTGAGTTTCGCTTACAATCAAGGATTTAGGTGCAGGAAATATTCAAAAGAGAAAAGAGGCTGATCCAGATCAGCCTCTTTTCAGGAAGAGGATGATTGCGAGATTGCTCACAATCTCTCCGTAAAAAAATGTTGTCCCTATATATATAGACGAAAAAACGGCAAAAATATTACAAGAATTCTTAAAAAAAACGCTATAAATTTTTGGCTGAGCTTATTTTCGTAAAGCTTTGGGGGTTGTTTTTTGTGTCAGGCTCTTTTGCTGCCTGGCGTAAGTGTTTGCAGAATATGGATTTATGCACCGTAAACCCGGATTGTTTTTTTTCAGCAGGAAGGACTGCTACTTTTGACGAATCAAAAAGATTTGTTGCATGTCCGGTCTTGTGTGACTCAGGGGCACATTTCCGGAATCGGGCGGAAAACCGGCCCTGCAACACTAAACAAAAAGTGCCAAACCCCAGGGGCCGACCCCGAAGGGTCGGCCTTTTCAGGAGGGTCATCACGAGAGCTAATTGTAACTCTCGGTACAAAACCATATCCCATATATTTGGTTAAAAACCTGTGTTTTGTATATATAGACGCGGTGCAGATTAAAAAGTTACAATTTTTTTCAAAATCTGAGAAAAAACTAATGAATAATAATTCGTAAGCTGCCTTAACAAACGTACAGACCTTCATTTCGGATTTACGGTGTGTGCAACAGCGAAGGCCTTTCCTTTTACGACTATTCAATACCGTCCCACTGGAGTCCGCCAATGACGGCTTGCGCGATATTGGTGAGATGGTCGCCGATTTTTTCGATATTGTCCACAAGGTCGATAAAGATGAGTCCTGATTGCGGGGGGCATTGCCCCTCGGTCATCCTGCGGACGTGGCTGCGACGAAAATCTATCTGCATTTTATTCAGGTTTTCTTCATTTACGAGAGCGGATTTAGCAGACTCGACATCATTATGTGCCAAAGAAGTAGCAATGCAATCGAACATCTGCTCGACCTCGCTGCGGAGTTCCCCTGCCTCGGCATAAGCATCTTCGCTGAATGATATTTTCTGTTCGATTTTTCTCTCCGCAATTTCTACGATATTAACGGCATGGTCACCGACACGTTCGAGGTCGTTGACGGTATGAAGGAGTACCGGAAGTTCGTTCGAGATAACATCAGAGAGTTGTTCTCGAGAAAGGGCAACAAGATAAGAAGTTATCTCATTCTGAAATTCATCCAGAATGGTCTCGCTGCGCCGGACTTTCTCAAGCTTCTTTTTATCATCTTCAAGAAGCCCCTCCACGGAGTGTATAAATGCTTTTCGAGCTCTTTTGTTCATTCGAATAATCTCGCGTCTGGCTTGGTCGAGAGCTATTACGGGTGTATGAATTAAATGTCTCTCAAGAACAACGGGCTTTTCCTCAAATTCATCTTCCCGTACAGGTATAATCTTCATCACTATTAATTCAAGCCAACTGATTATGGGTAAAAATATTATGGTATTAAAAACATTAAACATACTGTGAGCCACGGCAATATGAACCATAATCGTGGATTTTGTTAAAGCAAATGGTGTTATCCATTCGACGGCCTTACCGAACCATCCGAACCAAACTATCGGAAGCATATACATCACGCCTATTACATTGAAAATGGTATGGCCCATAGCGGTTCGTCTGGCATTACGAGATGTTTGAAGTGCTGCGAGTTGTGCTGTAATTGTGGTACCGATATTGTCGCCGAGAATAAATGGAATCGCAACTCTCAACGCCATGCTCCAGTCGGTTCCGAACAGTCCCTGTAAAGCCAGAAGCTGAACTATGGCTATCGAAGCGGAACTACTCTGAAGCAATATGGTTATAGCAGTTCCAGCCAATACTGCCAATATCGGATAACGTCCGAGCCAGACAAGAACATTTCTGACATCCTCGCTGTTTTTGAGAGGGTCGAATGCCTCTTTCATAAAAGCAATTCCCATAAAGAGCAGCCCAAAACCAAGAATTATCTGTCCGGTGCTTCGTTTTCGTTCGGTCTTGCCTATTGTCTTTACTAAAAACCCAATGCCAATCGCCGGCAGGGCATAAACCGTTATCTTTAGCCCGCCTATCCCCAAAATAGAAACGAGCCAGGCAGTAAAAGTCGTTCCCACATTTGCACCGAGGACGACACAGAGCGCCTGCTTCAAGCTTAGCAAACCGGCATTTACGAATCCCACAACCATAACAGTCGTTGCCGAGCTTGACTGGATAAGGCATGTGGTCAAAGCACCAATAAGAACCGCCATGACTCGATGCTTGGTAAGCGACTCAAGAAGTGTACGCATTTTTTGCCCAGCGACTTTCTTGAGCCCATCAGACATCAAACTCATGCCGAACAAAAACAGACCCAGCCCCCCGACCACACCGAATATCATATCCTTAACCATCGCGCTTCCTTACAAAAACCAATGGAAAAAGCGAAGTACTTCTGAACAGACTCATCCGAGTTGTTCCATCCTTGAATCTATACCAAATCACAAAGGATATCAACGCCCTGTTTCAATTTATCATCACTGGCCGCAAAACTAATCCTGAAGTGAGTATCTTTTTCGCTGAATACATTCCCTGGTATTATCAGCACATTATTTTTAATTGCTTTCTGCACAAAGGCCGTCCCATCTCCACCCGGGGCCTTAACAAAGAAATAAAATGCTCCGCCAGGCCTGACTAATTCGAATGTGTCCTTAAGAGATTCGTAAACAAAATCCCGTTTACGTTTGTAAGCACGGACAAATTCATTCACATCATAATCAAAAGCCGCCATCGCCGCCCTTTGAAATGGAGTCGGCGCACAGACAAATGTATATTGCTGGATTTTAGTCATTTCTTCGAGTGCGTTTTTCATAGACTCGTGGACAGCCACATAGCCAAGCCGCCAGCCTGTCATAGCGTATGATTTCCCGAATCCACGCATCAGAATTGTCTTATCGTAGTATTGAGCGATACTTGTGCAGGATTTGTCATAGCAAAAATGCTCGTATATTTCATCGCTCATCACTGCGATGTTTTTCTTTGCGGCGACCTCAGCTAAGGCCTTTATACTTTCGTCAGAAAAAACAATTCCCGTTGGATTGTTTGGGGAATTGATAATAATTAACTTGGTCTTTTCCGTAATCGCATCACTGATTTTTTCTACAGGCAATTGAAAGTCGGGATAAGTATCGACAAAGACACATTTACCTCCGAGGAGATTTACAACGTGCTTGTAAATAACAAAGTAAGGGTCGGGAATGATGACCTCATCACCCGGATTGATAAGAGCCATAAAGGTCAACAGCAACCCGCCGCTGACGCCGTTCGTAACGAGAGTCCCCGGATTTTCCCAGCCGAACTCTTCCTGAATCTTCTGCGCGATTTTCGTTCGCAGCTCGTTATCGCCTGCGGTCTGCGAATATTTGTTCCACCCCTGGTCTATTGCCTTTTTTGCCGATTCTTTGAGTTTTTCCGGGACATCAAAGTCCGGCTGACCTATCGATAAATTGACAGGGTCCTTCAAGTCGGCTGCTAAAGCAAAAACCTTACGGATTCCGCTGGCGTCTATAAATCTCATCCTGTCTGCAATAATGTCCTTCATTCTTGTGCCTTTCACTAATATTTCTGGGTTTTGGCTGTTTTCCGGGCATAATAACAGCAAACGCACATTAGTCAAATTAATTTCCACAGGATTGCCCGTTGATTTTCGTTGCCTGATTGGCATATTAGAGCATTTTAAGATTTTCTGTTCATCTTTAGGCCGTTGTGAGGACAAGGCTTACAATCAATGGTGAAAACAAGGATTATAAGTCAAATTTAAAAAATTTATATTTTTTTGTTGATTTTTTGCTGTCGAGGGCATTATACTGTTTGCTTGTGAAGAATGTTCTTTCATCTCTCAAGGTCATTCTCTTAAACAAAAAGTGAGAGATAGTAGATTTATGGCCTTTAAGGCCAAAAGGAGTACAAAGTGAGCACAGGTACAGTAAAGTGGTTTAATGAGAGCAAGGGATACGGTTTTATTACCCCCGATGATGGAGCCGCCGATTTATTCGTGCACCATTCAGAGGTCAAGGTAAGCGGTTATGCCTCGCTTAACGAGGGACAGAAGGTGGAATTCGAGCTTGGCCAGGGTAAAAAGGGCCCTTGTGCCGTAAACGTAACACCATGTTAACAAAAACAAGATGTCGCAAAAACCACAAGCCCCGCATATATGCGGGGCTTTTTTTTGCCTAAAAATCCAGTTCTATTGAATCGCGCCAATTCTCGGTTATAATAATTGAAGTTATAGGCTGCCGATTGGTATGTTTAACAAAACGTTGAAAAGTGTTTTGGCTTTTCGAGGTTTGATGATTCATGGGTTTCGTCGATAATGAGAAAGATACAAAATCGCAACCTGTCACAATTGCTTATGCAGTTGAAGTTTACTCCAGAGAGTAAACGTAAAAAGCAGCTCGATGCGGCAGAGAAGCTTCTTAAAATTATCGAGCCTGACAAGGAATATCCCTTCGAATTTGTCTGTTACAGGATTACGGGTTTTCATCCGACGGACTTATCTGATGAGCCTTTGATTGAAGGAGTGCAGCTTCTTGATGACCTGAGGATTTTTATTGTGAAACTCAGTGGGCAGGTTGCGCCTTCGGTAGCTTGGCAAAATGAAAAAATCTATACGATAGATGAACTCGCGAAAATATTCGGCATCTCCAATAAGACGTTGAGCCGATGGAGAAAAAAAGGGCTGATGGCAAGAAAATTCGTCTTTGAAGACGGCAGAAAAAGATTCGGCTTTACACAGTCGAGAGTTGACGAATTCGTTAAGAAAAATACGAGCCTGGTTTCAAAAGCGAAGATGTTTCATCGGGTAACGGAAAAGCAAAAGCGTACGATTATAGCAAAAGCAGAAAGACTCGCGGCAAATGAAAAATTGTCCCGCTATCAGGTCATAGAAAAAATTGTATCTCAGACAAATCGAGCTCACGAAACGATTCGATATATCATTCTCTGCCATGAAAAAAAAGAACCAGATAAAAAAATCTTCAAAAAGCCCGCAGGAGTAATCACTCCGTCACAGGCCGCTGAGTTGTATAAGCTCTTCAAACAGGGAACCGAAATAAAAGAACTGACGGCTCGCTTAAATCGCAGCAGAAGCTCAATTTACCGTATCATCAATAGAAGAAGGGCAAAGGCACTGCTTGCGGAGAAAATCGAATTCATCGACAGCGACGAATTTCTAAATGAAGACGCATTTCAGCAAATACTTCAAAATACACCCGTCGTCGAGATTGACAGTGCTAAAAATATTTCAGAATCGCTGGAGTTGTCCGGGAATTCTCTGTCTGAATATTTGCGTACGCTAAAAGGTGCACCACTTTTAAATAGGGACCAGGAAGTCGAACTGTTCCGAAGATATAATTATTTAAAGTACCTCGTATGTATCAACCGGGCAGGCATCAAGCCTGCTAATGCATCCGGAAGCCGACTGACAAAAATCGAAAGCTACCTTGTCGAAGCTGAGAAAATTAAAGAAATTCTTATCAAAGCGAATCTTCGGCTGGTCGTCAGCATCGCTAAAAAACATCTAAACAGAGGTGCAAATCTGCAGGATATGGTTAGTGAGGGAAATGTTTCTCTTATGAGGGCCGTCGAAAAATTCGATTATACGCGAGGCTTTCGATTTGGAACGTATGCATCCTGGGCCATTGCCAAGGATTACGCGCATCACATTCCCGGTGAAAAAACGGGACCTGACAAAGCTACAGAAAAACTTGTTGACAGTGTGCATCGTGATATGAGGACCGCCGCTTCGGCTGATGTCGTCGCCGTTGAGCGGGCCAGAAAAAGCCTTACGAATGTCATCGCCGACAACCTAAATGAAAGAGAGCGGTATGTTATCATCAATCATTTCGGGCTGATTGGCTCTCCCATAAAAAAGGAGAAAAAAACTCTAAAGCAAATCGGCAATGACCTCGGACTTACAAAGGAAAGGGTAAGGCAAATCGAGCTGATTGCTCTGCAAAAGTTAAAACTATCTCTGAGCATAGAGGAATTCGAACTGCTTACTGGCTAAATATCTTCAAGAGTTTTGCTTATATCATTTTTAAATGAAGCCAGTTTGCCACATATGTTTTTGGTTTACTTTCGACAAATAAACTGTAAAATTGTAAGCTCATAATCGAAATCCGTAAAATGGCAGTATTTGTATTGCTGCGAATTTGATTAAGGTTGGAATAGTTGATTTTAATAAGGAGAAGAAAGTGGAGACAATCGGCTTTGTAGGCGGTGGTAATATGGCCGAAGCGCTAATTAAGGGCATAATTGCTGCTAATATGTACAAACCTCAGGATATTCTCGCCAGCGATATCAGGAGCGAAAGGCTCGAATACCTCGCACAGCAATACGGTATCCAGACTGCAAATGATAACTCGGAATTGGCTTCGAAGGCCGACATCCTTGTGCTCAGCGTCAAGCCTCAAAATATGGTTGAGGCCCTGGAGAGTATCAAAGATACACTCAAAAAAGATGTGCTGGTCATATCCATTATGGCCGGCAAAAAAGTAGCAGATATCGCCTCGGTGCTCGGTGAACCGGCCATTGTGCGCGTTATGCCGAATACACCAGCCCTGATTGGTGAAGGGGCCGCCGCGTTGTTCGCAAACGTAAAAGCGAAACCGATGCTCGACAAGGCGAACTCAATTTTCACCGCAGTGGGAAAAGCTGTCATCGTCGAGCAGGAGTCGATGATTGACGCCGTTACCGCGGTAAGCGGGAGCGGACCCGCTTATTATTTTCTCCTGATGGAAGAAATGATAAAAGCTGCAATAGAACTGGGACTGCCTGACGATATTGCAAGAGACCTTGTGCTTCAAACCGCGAAAGGCGCAGCTTTGCTTGCGTGTGAGGCGGACAAAAAAGGTGAATCTCCTGCAGAGCTTCGCCGAAAGGTGACATCTCCCGGCGGAACAACCGAAGCCGCATTAAAAACCTTTAGCGAAGGTAATTTCGGCCATTTAGTTACCGCCGCTCTGAAAAAGGCAGCAGACAGGAGCCAGGAGCTTTCAAAATAAGTATTTGTATTAACAATACTTTATTCAATTGAAATCGCTTCGACTGGACATTCTTCGGCGGCCAGCAGGACGCTTTCCTCGAGTTCTGCCGGAATTGTATCAACTACCACCCTTGCTATATCGTCGCCCATCTCAAAAACATCCGGACAAGTATCGGCACAAAGGCCGCACGCCGTACAGCTATCCTCTATTCTTGCTCTCATAGTACTTTCCCTTAAAAGTATTATCTCTAAATACCATTGAGCAAATTATACACTTTTTCATAGGCTGGCAACAAAAATTTTGTAATTTTACAGTTTCGACAGGCCCAGTAAAACAGCAGCTTTTGCTTCTCATCTGCGAGGCCATTTTTTGCATAAGGCTGCCGAATATATTCATCAACGCAGCAGGGAGGAAATCCGAACAAATAACCTTCGAATCGCACCGTCTGCGCCGACTTATCTACTGGTTTATCAGCGAACCGGCTTTCATAGACCAGGATATAACCGTCGGATATGCTGAAAATAGTTTCTGTAACCTCCGCTCCTGTCTTAACCGTCCGCCGCACTTGCCTTACAATCAGGCCCATTTGCTCTAATAAACCGACCCCGTTATCATCGAGCGGTTTTTCCCATCTGCTCAAAGGCTTGACGCCCCGGACAGTCAAAAACGCAAGATAAGCCAGTTCTTCATCGTTTTTTTTTAGCCCGAGAACGGCTTTCTTTACCTCTTGCGAATTGAAATCCGGGTTCTTATCCATTAGCCTCGCCGGTTGATAGGATTAATCCGTTTCCGGGTCTGTACTTTCGAGCCATTTGTCCGCAAACTCCGCGAAGTCTTTCAGGTCTTCCCTGCAATCCTTATCCGAATCTCCGGGCAGGTACACTGTCCCGAGGTCGCCGCATCGACGGGGCATCTCGAGAATCTCAGCCAACCGTGCGATATCAACCCTGCCGCAATGAAAAGGTTCATAAGGCTCAGAAATCTCCTGACCCGAATAACTAAACGAGCCGTGACTCATATAGTGATACGTAATATCATAAACATCCATCGAAGCACCGAGCTTCGGATTTATCACCCGCCAGAAACCCATATCGACCGTCTGACCGCATATCTCGCAAAGCTCAAGTCCGTGCTGAAAATAGTTTTCCTTATGCACCTGAGGTTGTCCTGTCGGATCAACCGGCTCTATCGGCAGCGCATCGATTGCTTCGGCACATTGTTTTGCCAATTCAATACCATCGGGTACCAGGTCCTGGTCCTGGTCGCTGTCATAAAGATTGTATCCTGCCTTTAGTTCTTCGCTGTCAGCCATAAGGTCGCCGTCAAAGTCGTTGGCATCTGCCGCCAACTGTCCTATAGTTTTAACTGCGTAATCAAGA
>Ga0307379_10013048_pt1 | contig 10791 bp, 13 predicted proteins | sample UN2MG_FD_202237 | JGI IMG/M metagenome (GOLD analysis project Ga0307379, IMG submission 202237) | Soil microbial communities from Risofladan, Vaasa, Finland - UN-2 | ecosystem: Environmental > Terrestrial > Soil > Coastal area > Acid sulfate soil | place: Finland: Risofladan, Vaasa | collected... | reverse complement strand
CTCTACCACGTATAGTGGCAGGCATAGTATCGTCACTAACGTCTGTCCAGTTAGTACCAGCCGGATTAGCGTGGTATACTGCAAGACATTGCGCAGTTCTAGAATCTGATGTAGTAAGGGTTGTACCAGAAATACTATACTCACCTGTAGAAGGAGTTGAAGCAACTTCTGTCAGATAAACTCCATCTAGTATGACTGATAAACCGTAATTACCATTTAAAAGTTGAATTGGAGTTTGAGAAAGAGTAAAAGATGTAGTTCCAGTTGTAAATTTATCTACCATAACATCGTATCGTAAATATCTACGTTCTGAACCTATAGCTGTATAATCTTCTGTAGCCTCACCATCAACCGAATAGCTGAACGAAAAGTCCCTAATTTGTAGTCTTTGTCCATGAATTGTTTTTACATAGTCTGCAACGGTAGCACTCTTAATATATGCAATAGCGTCTAATTCCCCTAGACTTGAAATATCAACCCCTGCTGCTGGATAGGATGTAGCATCTGTTCCAGTTAGGGCAGAGAAAATTTTAATTCCAACATCAAATGCGGAAAAGCTAAGTGTAATATTAGGATTGTCCTTTACAGTACCTGCGTGGAGTGAATTACCCAATTCATCTATGTCAGTGGTAGGAACATCAGAGTTAAGATTTAATCTCTGAATACGAGAAGCCATAAAAGCATCTCTTGGCCCAACTATTCTTAATGCAACCTCTTTTGAAGGGACTGCTAAACGAGCCATTTGTTAATCCTCCTGTTAATCATGTTCATCGTATACCGCTATATATGTTACTTGTGACCTGTAGTGCATCTTATCTACAAGCTCTTGTATTATATCTATTGGTTGTATTCTTCCTCTTAGGAATTTTAATGTACCTAATCTAGAAGGATCAACAAACCCTTCATCATAATTATATACTGGTATAGGATTCTTAGTTAACTCATTAAAAATCTTATAGGCGTAATCATTTCTTTGAGTTATATTTAATGCAAAAATATCTATAAAGTACGTCCGTACTAATAAGACATTCTTATTGCCAAGTTCAAAGTCTTCACCCGTAGTATTGCCAGTTTTTATTGCAATAGACGGTACATCTAAGACATCATCTTTATACTCACTAATAATTTTTATAAAAGGAGTACCAGATAATAGATTTTCTATGTACGTTGTAACAGATGTATCTTGTTTTCTTTGTAATTCCATTATTATCTTATTTCCCTAAAATTCTATTTACTAGCGCTCTATATTCTCTAAGTAAACTTATAAGTCTTACTCTAGGCGCACCACCGCCTAGCCGTCTTCTTAGAGTATCAATTGTTCCAGCAGCTATCTCATTAGCTATCTCATCTAGCGTATTTTGATCTATTCTTTCAATTTTATCCGAAGAGTTATATTTTCTTACTTGCTCTAGAATAAATCTTTTGGCTATCTCCGGCCTAGATAGATCAATTGAAGCAATTATATCTATAGCTTCCTGATATTGTTCAATTAATCTTTTGTATTCAATAACTCTATTAGTTAGAGTATCAAAATATTCCCCTATAGTGTTAGTGGAAACATCTTCTGCATAATTTCTTATCTGCTGTTCACTAGTCTCAACAAAGTTTCTACCTGCGAATTTAGGATAGGCTGTTCCACCTCTGTTTGAACTCATCTCTAAAGATGTTCCCTTATCTACAATATTCCACCAAGGGGCTAAACCTCCAGACATTGTACTCTGTCTTAGTGACATTGTTCTTTCATAATATCTTACAAAATATGCAGTCCTATCTGCTGTGTGTTCTCTAGGACCACCTTTTCCATAAGTAGTATATATAGTAGCACCCTCTCTACCTGCCCTATAAATCAAAGACCAAATTAAAGATGCTTTTTTAGCATCTAATGTCATTGGAAAATAACTTCTTGCTGAAAGAATTCCTCTTGCATAATCTTCTATAGTTCCAGCAGTTGCTTCTAAATCTATAGATATAGATAAATGTCCATACGTATCTATACTAGTTATAAATGTTTCTGGTTCAAATATTGCTGTAGTTATATCAGCTATAAAATCAGGAGTATTAAATTCATCTGTTATCTCTATAGCAATTATAGCATTTCTTTTTAATATATGTGGAGCTTCTTCCCTAACGTCCATTTCAATCCTTGAAGACAGGCTACTTGGAATTCTTCCAGATTCTGTCTCCATTTCAAGCTCCGATATTTGATCTGAGATGTCTTCTATTCTATCTTTGTACTGATCAGCAAGCCTTAATAGTTCTACTATATTTTCTCTGCTTTCTGCTAATAGATTATTAAGCTCATCCAGTTCATTCATATTTTTCTGCTAAGTATTCTATATCACCAAAAATTGATCTAAATACTGATCTCATATTTTCATTGGTATTATCTAAATATAATTTACGTGTCTCTTTAAATTCTTTACTTTTTGGGTCTAGAATAGTTTCTAGTTCCTGTAAAAATTCTGCTTGAAATCTTTTAGTTTTTTTAGAATTAAAGCTAATTACATCTAGAATATCCAGTCCCTGAATTATTATACCTCTCTGTCTGTCCATTATGCATCCCTTTCCTCCTCACTAAGTTGAATAACTATTCTATTTAATACTTTTACTCCTCTTAATGAATACTCATCTATCCTCATTAATTTATCATCTACAGTAACATTACTTGCTTCTTTTACCATATCTAATGTATTAAGAGTATACTTTATTTGAAGCCTGCAATCACCTTCAAAGTATTTACCAGCAGATGACCAGTCTACTATGTCTGCATTTTTCCAAGTAATATGTCCACTTACTGTTATACCAGAATACGAAGGTATGTAATAAAGTCCAGAACATATTGGACAATATGAGTTTATAGATGCATTAGCCTGTGGATCATACCCACAGGCGCTACACCCAGAGTATGTAACCATATTAAATGTCACATCTCTTCCTATTGCCCCTCTCATCTGATCTATAATTTCAGCGGTATTTGTTGGAAAAGTTATTACCATATCTTTTCAAATTCCTCGTAAAATTTATTAGCTACGTATTCCCAAGAGTATTCGTACTGAGAAAACTTCATTTGACACTTATAACTAGTGCTTTCTAATAAACCTTCTTCTGTGTAAATTCTTTCTAGTTGTGTTGCAACATCCTCAGGAGATACTAATCTTCCAACAGTTAATGTATTTGGATATATATGTCTCATCGTAGTAGGAATAAGTAATCCACAGTCATGAAACAATTCAGCACAAGCTGAGTGATTTGGTACTATTTGAGCAGAACCTGTTACTGCATGTTCTGTTGCTGTTAGCTAAACTACTTTCTGGTAGTCCTGGACTGTCGCATCATCCTTTTGGATGTCGTTTCGCTCAGTCTCTTCACGTCTTTCCCTTGGTATGCTCTTATATGACATACCTATAAAGGAGTGTGGGTAAGAAATCTTGTACTCCATACTTTCAATTATGTATGGTTTTACTAAATCTCTGAATCTGTCCTTATCTTCTGTACGTGCTATATAAAGATAAACTCCAGAATTTGATGGACTTTTGCTAATTGTAGAATAAATATTGAATTCTGTATATAACCAGTCTTTTAATAATTCATTCTCTTCTAGTGAAAAGCAGTTCGTAGATAACTTGTAACTATGTGCTTTTCTTTTTTCATATAGATATTTTATATTTCCATTTAGCGAATAATTTATAGTTTTTACACTTCCATCGTCCATAAATAAATAAGCTAAACTTTTATCGTCTAATTGTTTTAGAAGTTTTTTATCTATTGTCTTTACTTTTTTATTGTATAAATATTTTCTGGCTGTCTTTAATCTATGATCTCCATAAATATCTATTCTACAGTATTTTCTACCATAATTTTTTTTAGTAGTTGATGTATATATTCTATAATTAGTTTTGTATCCACTTTCTATTAATAATTTATTTTTATGGTTACAATATTCTAATTGTTTTATAGAGTGCTCACATCTAAATTTTGGATATTCAGTATTGTTATTTATACTTAAGTATCCGTCACCTAAAGTAAAATCAATAATTAGCTTTATGTCATTGGGAATTGTAGTCATATTCCTCTCTCCTTAATATTAAGTTGTAAGTTCGTGTGTGTTTCCACTTTTATCAGAAACGATTCTTTTCATCTATATCTCTATAGACAGGGGCCTAACTTCGTAAGTTCACCCCAACCTTCTCCCAAACTTGTTTGCAATCCTACATCACAAGAATTATAAATAAGATTTAGTCTTTCTACTGGAACATTCTGTAAATTTGGTGAATCTCCTGTAAGTATTATTCTGTCACTAATACCAAATCTTTTTATAAGTCCTGCAACATTCCATCCTGCATCTAAAAGACCTGCATGATGATAATAGTTTACATTCTCTGGTTTATTTTCTGCAAATAGAGCAAATCCCTCTATTGAAATATCAATCATTTTTCTTGGTTGATTACGATTTGCATTTAGTACAATAAACGAATCCATTAGTTCTGGGAATTGACCCAAAACTTCTTTCCTAGCTGTAACTTTATCTACTGGATAAAATACATCTGTATTAGTTCCATGAGGAATTACAACACAGTTAGCTTCTGGATATGCTTTTTCAATAACCCTCTTACCAAATTCAGTATATGCAATAACTGTGGTAACTATATCAAAATCTTTAAACCACTTAGGTGAAAACTCTTCTGCATCTACTGGAATATATACAGCAATAGGTGGTATAGTTTTCCAAGTTTGCTTAATTTTAGCTAAAGCTTCTTCTATTACCCACGCATCATTTAAAATAAAGATCATATCAATATTTTGATTGGAGAATTGCTCAACCCTGCCGTATCCCATATGATCTCCACCTAAAAGAGCTGGATACATGTTATGTCTATAATTATGCGGGTCCCCTCTATAGTTTATTGCTAAGTGATATACTTTTACAAATTCAGGTAATCCATCAATTATCTCATGAATTACCCTAGCAAAACCTGTAGGACACCCTCCATCACCCCATATCAAAACCTTTTTTACATCGTTCATCTTATTACTCCTTTCCTATGTTACTTACTATCTTTTAGTTTCAAATGGATTTTTATTAAATCCAGGTAAACTGCCTTTTTTACTTCTAGCTAATTTCTTAGTAGGAGGAGTTAGTAACATGGTGAGTGCTACCCAATCATTCCTACGAGAATCTGTTTTAGCCCTACTTCCTTCTATATTTGAATAAGAAATTTCATGATCCTTCCATGATCCCACATTCCACGAATTAGACTCTAAGGAGCCACCTTTGATGATAAGAGATGCCATTAAAATAATTGGGTCTTCATCTGAATTTTGTATTACAGGTGGATTGGGGAATAAGAAGGTAGAAACATTTGGATTTCTTAGTGCATTATTATCAGTATCTATTAAATATCTGTGGTTCCACCAAGTCTGTAAATTCTTAACCGCTGTTACCAAAGATGTCCTTAACCAAGCATCTGTGTACTTGTAGTTTCCTGAATCAATGTCTCCTAAATGTAATCGCAAAGAGGTGATTAAATAATCTAAATTAGTAACAGTCTCAATAGCCATTTACTTTCCTGTTTCCTCTTGTACATCAAGAGATTGCAATTCCGCTAATCTAGCTTTAATTGCTGAAATTATTTTATCTGATTTCCCTAGTTCAATAGCTTTAGCTAAGAGTCTGTAAACTCTAACTTCATTATCAGTTTTATTCAGTTCAGAAGCTAATGTAAAGAACGGTGAATTCACAATTCTATCAATTTCTTCTTCTAAGTTATCAGAAATAATTTCTTCTATTTCTAGATTAGCCAACTCTATGTACTTGTCTACATTTACCGGAACTAAATTACCAACTTTAAAGTGATACTTATTAGCTCTTTTAAAATATAGGTCTTCTTTAGTTGACCATAAAGCAATAAAGCATCCCTCATCATTGCTATTAGGGACGCCTTTCATAATTTTTCCTTCAATCACAGCATCATTAAATGGGTCTAGTGCCTGAATGAATATTTTACCTAAAATTGTTTTCTTATATACAGAGGTTGGTCTGCCTGTTTGCATGGCTGTATATTTATCTACATTATTACTATCCATTATTTTATTTTTTCCTTTCCTTTGTATTAAATTAAGGGGGAGTTATAACTCCCCCTCTATTTTCCTTGTACTTCCTAAACTACGATACTTTGATTACGTAAATTCCCATAGCTTTGTCTATGATTAAACCAAATCTTTGGTATAATTCTAAGAAAAACTGAGGAGGCGTTGGAGCCATATCGGACCATTGCTTCCATTTAGGAGCATCATACGTAATAAATTCACCAACGTTCTCGCCAATAACCAGAATTTTATCAGTAGGTAAGAGTGTAGAGTAATCCTCAGGATTATCCCACTGTTGGTTTAGGGCAATAATATCTGCACCATAGTATCTACCAAGAAATCCATCTTTCATTACTGTTTCTAATTGACTATTAACTCCAGACCATTGAGCGTCTGTTCCTACGACATTACCGTCATTCCAGAAAGCACCAAATTTAGTAATAGGAGCTAATATTGAACGTATACCTACAACTGCTTTAACTTTACCAACTGTTTCATTGATTTGATCAATAGCGTCTGTAAGTACGGTTGCTGTAACGGGACCACCTGCATCAATAAAGTTAGATGGAGTGTTAACTGCTGTCCAAACTGTAGTTAATGCGGTGAATACTTTATTTTGGAAATAGTCACGTAGTTTAGCCATCATTTCTCTGCTAATTTCATCTACTGTGCCAATATCTCCAGCTTCTAATTCCCATTCATTCCAACTTACTTTTACGTCAGCTCCGTCTAGAACATAGTTCATACGTTCAGAAACGGTTACTTCACTCGACAGATGGATCGAGCCAGGTCACTTTTGTTACTCTATTTTAAAATAGAGGGTAGGATATTTCTACCTACCTCTTGTAGTTTCCTACAAGGTCAGACTATATCTTCATCCCCTTTATTAGGGGAGCCAGCAGCCTTACGAGATAAATCAATCTTATAATTAAATGATGGTAATATATATGGAGATACACCATCAACGAACATATTTATTTTTTCCAAAGAGGCAATCACTAATCTATACTTTATACTTGACTTATAGCTATCTTGTCTTATTCTAAAGTCTATTCCGAGTTTATCTCTTATAGCTCTTTTTAATAAAACATTATCTCCATAACTATATGTTTGTGTACATATTCCTAGTTGGAAGTAATCATATCTGCCTTTTGCTACATATGGTGATAAATAACCATCATCCATATAGAATATTGCCATAAATTCCCAATCAAGTAATTTTAAATAGTGAGGGTCGATTCTTTTTTGTCCCTCTTCAGAATAACATCTTCTTCTGATTTTACTAAATAATGGGTGACGTCTAGTTCTTATTCTATACTGTGGTTTTGTAATTGATGTTATGCCATTTGGAAAAGTATATTCTCCGACATCTTTGGATTTACCTATAGAAACGCTAGTAACTTGTTCTAGTATTTCTTTTTTCCATTGTAGGTAATCTAGATGTTCTTCAATATGGCTACATTCAAAACTTGCATTTCCGCCGTTACTCCAATCTCTGTAGTCAACAGCTAGATGTCCATCACCAAAGGTCATTGCAGATATTAATTTTGTAAGGTTCTTCTTATCTCGTTTCATTAGTCGTTACACCGTCCTTTAAGGATTGGCACGGTATTGTCCTTTTCAGGAGTTTCACCGTTTTTAACTGGTTGTTTTCTATCTGTTACCAAATAGGCTGGCAATTGTTTACCAGCGTTCTTACCTCGATGCCTTTACGTAGCTTCTTAACAAGAGCGTCGCCGGCCTTCAGATTCCGAGAGTTTAATAACATTCCAACAAAATCTACTGCGATGTGATCTGGTTGAATGTATTCAACTAACAATTCGGCTAATGCTTCTCTATCTTTACTTTTCATAATAGAGGCAACAGCCTTTTCCCTTTTCTCATTTCTTTCCATTATATATTCCTCCAAGAATACTAGTTATCAAAAATGCGGAATGTAAGTTCATTAGCAGTAGAGTTATATTGAATAACTTTACCGATACCTGCTGTAGCAGAATATTTAAGTTTACCAGATGAATCAGCCCCATCATCAGATGTATTTGCAGCTACTAGATAAGCTCCAGCGGCTAAACTTGCACTGTAGATGAATGATCCAGAAGGAACAGTAAATACACCACCTGCAAAAGCAAGGGCAGGTTCTCCAGACGGAATAGTCTGAGGTGAACTCATGTTTCCTGGGTGAGTTAAATAAACTGTAGCAGAGAACGGAACATTTGCAGCTTGATCAAAACCCTGTCTTAATGCATATGTAAATGCAGGAACAGGTTGATAGATAGGTAGTGAGCGATTGTCTACTGCAAATCCAGAAACATACTTAGCTTCACCAGCTTCTGTAGAGTTGTCAGGTAGTTTCACCCCTGGTAAGTCTGTACGGCTTCCGAAATCATACGTATCGCTAGATGGGGTAAGTAACACCATTCTACCTTCTACGATATCTTCAGCAGCTACAACTCCCATAATATCTTGATATTTACGAATTTCCATTTATTTCCTCCGTTATTGCTTTCTACTTCTTAGGTAGGCAACTAAATCATTTAGACTAGTTGAATTGCTGTCATCTTCCCCAGTTAATACTGGAAGTGTAGATGCGCTAGAAGTATCATTAATGTCTTCAATAATTTCTTCGACGGTTTCTTCAGCGAATGTAGAAAATGCTACAAACTCTTGAATAATAAAGTCTAGGGAATCCTCATCGAGTCTAGAAAACTTCTCATAATTTTCATTAAAGTATTCATCTGATTTTTCAAGTCCAGCTTTAGTAAATCTTTCTTTAATACTTTCTCTTTTTTCTAGTTCTGCTTTTGCTTGCTCAATAGTAGACTTAAAAGCTCTTAGTTCTTCAAGCTCTTGATCTTTATTTGATGCTTCTGCAGCACTAGCTTCCAATTGTACCTTTAGTTCTTCTACCTTACTTTCCATTGCCTCTAGTACAGTAATACGTTCCATAGCAACATCTAGTTCGGCTTTAACTTTCGTTAGTTCGTCCAATGTTAAATCCTCCGTTTTATCTTCAGATGCAAAAGCTGTGATGGACGTTCTTCCACCATATGCAGGAATACCAACAAGAGTAACTGCTTTTAGATGAGTATTTAGTAGGTCCTGAATTCCAGTTTCATCGTCTAATCTAGAATCAGAGTATCCGATTTCCCAGGATAAGTCTAAAGGTTCTCCTCTATCATATCTCTCTTTTAGCATATTTACATCTTCTGGTCGTTCATCTGACCACAGCGCAGCTAGTCCAACTACTTTATTCTTCACTTTTTTTAAGTGAGTGATTACGCCTATAGGAAGTGCGTCTTCATGTCCAGCTTCTATTTTACCCAATGCAACTTTAATTGGCATAAATATACCTGTCTTTAGAATATTAGCAAACTCTTCCTGCGGAATTCTTTGCTTATTACCGTTAGGTTCATCATCAGTCAGAATAAATTTAGTCCAACGAATTGCGGGATTTAACGAAGTTGAAGCGAAGGATATTTCTTCTCCCTCTTTCTTGACCTCTTCCTCTATATTATATTGTACCATATTTGTTAGAATATTGATAAAATCATCCATTTTGTTCTTCCTCATTGTCTATATTAGTAGTAACTTCATCCACCCTTTCTACTGGAGGTGGGGAATAAGGTGTCTGTGGAAATGCAGGAATACCTCTTCTTTCCATTTCCTCTTCTTCCATTTCTCTGTTATCCAATTCATTTTGAAAATTGAATCCTAGAGTATCTGTAAGTGTAGTTCTAGATACATTGCCTGTATCATATAATTTAATTAGGGCATCTACAAACTCGCTAAATTCGTGAAGATTTATACTATCAAATCTTATTGATCCAGGTCTATTTTTAATTTGATTCTTTTCTAGTGTAGTTATTAAAATTGTTCTTACTAGATTTATGAGTTTATATCTGAACTCATTCATTGTCTTAATAGGAGCTAGAGTAGCCCAACTTGCACTAGATGTTCCACTCTTTTGTGTCTCTCCAGTAATTAGAATTCTAGGCATACCAAGAGCATATATAATATCATCATTTACATTTTTATATTTAGCCTCATCTAGCATTGCTGTTACATCTGGGAATACCCAACTAATATCTAATGTGTGATTAGCAAATAATTGATATACTCTTTCTAAATCAAAAGAACCCTGATCTCTATGTCTCAGTTGGTCTCTTATATCATCAAAAGCATCATCTTCATCTTCAGTAAGTGGAAATAAGTCACTCCCTAGTTTTACTAATTGTATAGCTCCCTGTACTCTTGCTGCAATAGAGTAATCCATTCTTCTAATATTTCTTTTATGTTTAAGAGATTCCAATGCAGGATATAAATATGGAACTGGGTAAGGAGAATTAGATAAGTATCTCCGTCTAATTATATTAGGATTGTGTAATTTAACTTTAAATTCCCCATTATTTATAGATTTAACCATATCAGGATATAGTTTAGCTATAGACCTATATAGCTCTATGTCCTTAGTTCCATCAGGAAAGACACCCTTATTAAGTATAAACATTCTTATATCTGAAGGAACACTTATAAAATAGGAAGGTTTAGAAGGTATTAGTGAGCTATTTATAGTTACTAATCCAGAATCTCTTAGCCACATTACTTCTGGTATCATCAGAGACGCATACTTTTTTATTCCATATCTTTGTAATGTTAATTTAGTTGCTGTAGTATATTCAACTTCTGGTATAACTAATCCAGATA
>Ga0307379_10013047_pt1 | contig 10793 bp, 9 predicted proteins | sample UN2MG_FD_202237 | JGI IMG/M metagenome (GOLD analysis project Ga0307379, IMG submission 202237) | Soil microbial communities from Risofladan, Vaasa, Finland - UN-2 | ecosystem: Environmental > Terrestrial > Soil > Coastal area > Acid sulfate soil | place: Finland: Risofladan, Vaasa | collected... | reverse complement strand
GGCGTGGCTCGGCCGGCCTTAAAACTGGCCAATTCTGAACTAAGTAGCTCCAAAACCTTATTCATTTTCTGGCGCGTTTGTTGCATAAACTTAACTTTGCTTACCTAATTCAAATCTAGCAACCCTACTGACCACAATATTTTCGCCAACTTTTCCAATGGTTTCTTTAATTAATTCTTCAATCGTCACCTTTTCATCTCGAATAAAAGGTTGGACTAGTAACTCTTTGACGTTTTTGGGATTCATGGCTGCCATCTGCATGGCTAGTTCATGAGCCAATTTTTTAAACTCATTGGTGCGGGCGACAAAGTCAGTCTCACAATTCAACTCAACGACCGAAACTATTTGACCATCATTGTGAGAATAAGTTTCAATGACGCCACATTTTGCTTCTCGACCTGACCTTTTGCCAGCCGAAGCAATACCTTTTTTCTTTAACCACTCTTTTGCTTTTTTCAAATCACCGCCCGAAGCTCGCAAAGCTTGGCGGCAATCTATCACTCCGGCTTTAGTTTGGTCTCGGAGTTTTTTAATTTGATTAAGATTTTTTTTCATCTTTTTTCTCCGCCAGCCGGCGGATCCCTTGACCTTCTTTGACCGCCTCAGCCATAGCTGAAACCACCAATTTGATATTCCCGACGGCATCGTCATTACCCGGAATAATATAATCCACCAAATCTGGATCCACGTTGGAATCAACCAAACCAACGACTATCAAGCCCTTTTTCTTGGCTTCTTTAACTGCCAATTCTTCTTTACGAACATCAACCACAAAAAGAGCCTCGGGTAACTTTGCCAATGAAGCCAATCCCCCAAAAAACTTTTCTAACTTATTAATCTTCCGGTCAAGTAAAAGTTGTTCTTTTTTAGTATATTTTTTATACTCTCCCTGTTCCCGCTTTTCTTTCATTTCGGCCAATTGGTCAATACTTTTTTTAATCTGCTCCCAGTTGGTCAGAGTGCCCCCTAACCAACGTTGGCTAACATAAGGAACACCGATTTTTTTAGCTTCTTCAGTAATGATGGCTTGAGCTTGTCTTTTGGTGCCTACAAAGACAATGGTTTTTCCTTCCGTTACAAACTGACGAACAAACTCTGTCGCTTTTTCAAGACCTTCTTTGGTCTTGGCTAAATCAAAAACGTGAACCCCATCCTTAATCGTGTAAAGATAGGGTTTCATCTTAGGATTCCAACGCGCCGATTGGTGCCCAAAATGGGCCCCGGCTTCAAGCAAGTCTTTGAGTGAAACTGTTGCTTTCTTCATTTCTCCTTTATACCGCCACCCGCTCAGGAAGCTCCAAGGAGACAAAGCGGATGTGTGTAATAATTAAAGCATAGCACAAAACTCTCAATTTTTCAAACTAAATTCCTGGCTGCTACCAAAACATTCTCTAACAAACAAATCACCGTCAAGGGACCGACACCACCTGGCACAGGGGTGATAAAAGAAGCCACTTTTTTGACTTCCTCAAAAAAAACATCACCTCGAGGCGAACCAGCATCAATCACCACCGCACCTTTTTTGACCATCTCTTTTTTGATCAATTTTGGCACGCCAGTGGCTGAGACTAAAATATCCGCCTTTCTGGTAAAATTGGACAAATTTTTTGTTCGGGAACGACAAACGGCCACCGTCGCCCCTAAATTAGAAAGATGAATTGCCAAAGGTTTACCAACAATATTGGAAGCGCCAACAACCACGACATTGGCACCCTCAATCGGGTGTTGAATATTCTTAATGATAGCCAAAATCCCCTTGACCGTCGCCGGCAAAAAAATCGGCTTCCCCATAGCCACCAAACCCAAATTCTCAGGAGTCAAACAATCAACATCTTTTTCCGGGTCAATTTTAGAAACAAGCCAAAAAGGGTCAATTTTTGGTGGTAATGGCAGTTGAATCATTATTCCCGAAACCCCACGGTCAATGTTTTTCTTTTTAATGTATTCATAAATGACTTTTGGGTCTTTATTTGCTGAAAACGCTTTTTTCTCGAACAAAATCCCCACTCTTTTAGCTGTTTTTTCTTTTAGATTCACATAAAGTTGAGAGGCCCTCCGAATCGGAGGGTCACCAATAAAAATACTCACCAATTTTGGTGAAATGCCTGAAGTTTTTTTAAAATTGGCAACCTCACGGGCAAGTTTTTTCTCTTTAATCAAAGCCAATTTTCGCCCGTCAATGATTTTAACCATGATTAAGTGAATATTAACAAGTCAGAGTCAGATTTTCAATTGGCCTGCGGCGCTATCTCTTGCCAGGTGAAGTCAGCTTACCAAAGTTCTTGACCAACTCAGCCTTGAAAAGGCAGGGGCAACAGCAAAACTTAAATAGCTTGAGAGAAAAAATCCAGCTTATTAACATCACTTTCGTTAATCAAAAATGGTTTTAATTTGAGCTTAAAATATTTAAGTTGTTTTTTTTCTTTCTCGAATTTTTCTTTTGCCTGAGTTATTAAGTCTAACGACAGTTTGTTTTTTCTTAAAAAAGTAGAATCAAACTTAACCTCTCTTGAAAATAACCAAACAACATCATAAATATCTCGCGGTAGGGTCTGTTTGCGGTGAAGATAAGCGAAGAGTTTCTGGACCAAAATTTGCTCCAAAGGGACTGTCACGACATTTATCAAAAATCCATACTTCTTAAGGAGAATTATTTCTCTTTTTTGCCCCTGCCAAAATCTTTCAAAATCAAATTTAACCATTAGTTTCTCCGCCTTGTTGTTACTGATTTTCAAAGGAAATAGTAAGTTTTTAAAACGAAATTCATAATATGTTCTTTTTGAAGTGACATTTTTATAAAGGTCAATCTCAATGTTCTCTTTAATCAATCTTTGATAAACATTATTTATCAACTTATCAAGCTGAAGAGAAGAAATTTTTCTAATATCAAAATCCAGGTCTTCTGAAAAACGATCCATACCATGAAGCAATCTCAAAGAGGTCCCACCAATAAAGAATAAATTGATCGAAACTGGATTTTGATAAATAAACTCTAAAATCTTAGTTTGTAAATACTCTCTTAGTATCCCTTTCTTTTTGCTTAAGGGAATACTATAACTTCTGGCAAAATTAAGAATTTGTTCAAAATTATCAACAATATTATTCATAACTTAATTTTCTGCACCCACTTGGGAAAAAATTTGACATATTCTTGATAACGGATTAAATTTAAATCTTTTAAATTTAATCTCAAATCATCGATTTTTTTAATTTTTCTTACATAAAAATAGTCAAGAAGCGCTTTTTCTTTTCTGGCCAAATTAAAAAATGCCTCTGAAGTTGGTGATTTTACCTTAAGATAACCAAAAAAAAGAAGGGGTTTAATTTTCGCATAATAAAAATTGCCAAATTCATTGCTGATTTTTTTGGTAGTGGTTATAGTGACTGAGGTAACTCCTTGAGGAATATCAGGAATGATTCCGTAATAATTTAAGGATGTCTCTAGGCTGATATATGAAGGTTGATACAAGCAACTAGCCAGTTCAAGCTCGTCGAGAAGTTTCGGATCGAAACAATATAAGCCTCTTTTTATTTTTTTAATCAAGCCCTTTTTAACAAAGCGAGCTAGTTGAACTTTTATTGTTTGCTGATTTTCCGCTGAAAAAAATTTAGCTACATCAAAAAAGGTAAAAACATTCCCCTTTACTCTTTTTCTAAGTTCTAAATACTTCATTAACAAATAATATACAAAATTGTTTACTTCTTGTCAAGCAAAAGTTTCTTTCACCTTTTATGGCGCTATCTCTTGCCAGGTGAAGTCAGCTTGCCAAAGCTCTTGGGGACTGTTAAACCAGAGATCAGGACGGAAAACAAAAAGTTCAGCCGGTTCAGTACTATTATCATCTTCTCTATCTCGATTGAAACTCACTCCTGCCCAACCAACAAAGATTCCCCGACCAGTAAACTTGTCATCTTTAGAACCTAAAGCAACGGTTCTGATTATTCCATCAGCAATGAAAAGCCCTTCCAAAGCCAGATTGACTCCAGAATCTTTCACCTCAGGTTGAATGATAATATCACCACTGGCAATAAAACCTAAGAAATTATTATTAGTACCGACGCCAATCCTTCTGCTAATCGTTAAGTCGCCCGAAACTAAAACGATGACTTTTTGGTCTGGGTTGTTAATATTCCAAGTACTCTCAGGCAAAGTAAGATTGCCCTCGACTTTGTAAAAGCCATTTAAAACATTTAAATCACTAATTGAAGGATTCCCGCCCAAAGGCTGGGGAGAATCAATCTTTTTGTCAAAATAATCATAGCCATACTCTTTACCTTTGTAAGCAGACTGCTGCACTAACCAATGAGTGGTTGAATCAGCAGAACAATAACCTTTACCAAAATCAGCACTGCCCTCTGGGCTGAAAGAAACAACCCCAGGTAAGCCTGTGTCTTCATCAGCCAGGGAAAAATTGGGGTCACAATCCGGGTCTGGCTCACAAGTTGAAGGAATCTCAGAATAAATTTCTCCGCCAGTATGACTAGCCATACTTCCTTCAGCATGAACATCACCAGCTTGGGTTTGAAACCAAGGGCCAGGCGCAGCCACAGTCGCAGCTGTTGGGTCTATAAAATTATCACATTTTCGGCCGTTATTTAAGAAAGCTTCAACATAAATATTGGCTACCCCGACATTTTCGCCTTTCACCTCAGTTGAATAATCAACTGGGGGAAAATCATTACGAACAGGATAACTGCTAGTAAAACCACCAGCGCCACCATTCAGAAGATTATCCCACAATTTTACCACTGGATCCGTACCTTCAATCGTGGTAGCCGAAAACTCAATCTTGTCAATCTCAGCATCAAGAATAGGCGTCTCGGGGTTGGCTTTATCTCGCACATAAGCTATCAATGCCCGAGCCATCCCCTGTTCAAGATTAATTTCTGTTTCATTAAGATAAGCCGTACATTCAAGAAGCGGTTCCACCGTAAAAGTCACCATGTCGGTGGGAGAACACTCAACCCAACCAGCCCCAGTACAGTCATAGCATTTACAGTCAACGGCAGGGTCACAACCTTTATAGTCACAGGTAAAAGAACCAGAACATTTGTCAGGAATTGCAGCAAGGTCGCAATGAGACGTGTATTCACCGGCAGGAAAACCACCAATAATCGTTTTAGAGCCAAAACATTCAACACCATCAGTGGTAAGACACCGGGCTAGAGTGTAATCAAAGTATTCATTGACCGGAACTCCCGGACAAAAATCTGCATAATAAACACTGAAATAATCAGTAAAACCAGGGATCTCAAGAGTGTCTTGTCGTTTCATATTCAACCGCACCCATTCACTGCCTGGCCGAGGATTGTTGCCAGAATAACTGAAAGGAATGTCATCGCCTTCCACAAAAGTACTTCCATCAGCAGGCGAAGTTATTGAACAGGTTTTATTGCAATCAAAAACCTCAAATTGCCAAGAGTTACAAAGGCAATTACACTGGTCCCCAGAACTCCAATTAACAAGCTTTTGAAAAGTGTGAGTACCCGCACTCATACCCCAAGGATAAGGCACATAAGACCAGGTCCCACCTGGATTAGTACCATCTACCTTGCTCAAAACCACACCAACCTCACAGACCCCATAATCAACCCTCCGACCCACATTATCCCAGTTGCCATAACAGCTTGTCGCCCTCGCCCGGTTCATCTCAACCGAAAAAGCCTCCCCAGCGCAAACAACATCAGGAACAGTGTTGTAAGAAATCCCTGAACAGTCTTCATCCTCACCATCAGGTGGAGTGAAAGTGGGAGTGGGGGTGGGGGTGGGGGTGAGAGTAGGAAGCTCCTCCCCTTTAGGCACACAAGTCTTATTATTACTACAAGGAGTACATCCAACAGTACACTGACCTGCACCCGTCCCCTCAACATAGCCAGATGGACAACTGGGAACGCAGTAGGTATTACAAGACCCACCGCTATACCGGACACATCCGGTCTTGGTACATGAACCGCCACCGCCAGGACAGGTACTGGATGTTGCACAACTGCCACAATCATCCCAGTTGCCACACTCAACCCCGGGCGACGGATAGACTTGAGCTTTGGCTGTTCTCAGCCAAGGGCTGCGTTGAAGAAACAAAACCAAATTTAGAAAAAATAAACCTATGAAAGCCAGCCAAAAAAGTTTTTTCATTTTAATAATTTTCCGATAAAATCCCGACGATTAAGCCATTATCTCTAATTGGTTTGTAAACATTGACTTTTTCAATGCTGGCTCCACGGCCAAAAGAATTAAAGCTCCCATCACCAACAAAAAAGCCTTCGTAACCTTGAGCATCAAAAGCCGTTTCAATCGTTTTTTTGGTCAATTCAGAAGCCAAGTTTTTATATCTTGCCTTACCAGTGGTTTCAAAAAGCTGTCTAAGAAAAAGATTAGCGGTCGCTCTTTCTGAAAGAGACTCTTGACAATAGGTCGGCGAAGGGTCGCCAATGATACAAATCTCTTCTAAGGCTTCTTTTTCCAAAAGGGCGATGGCAAAATCAAGATATTTGGTTTCTTCGGTAACCCGATATAAATCCAAAGCCGCAATGCCCAAAACCCACTTGCCGCTTAAGTAATCACTACTCGTCTCTTGAGCATAAAGACTAACCGCTTGATTAAAAAAGCCAATTGCTTTTTCCAATTCCTTCTCGTCCTTTCTCCATAAATAGCGAGCGGAAAAATCAGCACTAAAAGCTGCCTTTTCGACTATTCCCCCACCAAAAGCCGAAAGCCGCGGTGGGTTTTTTAAGAGCTTCGGTCTATCATCAATAACTATTTTCAAATCTGGTGTCGCCACTTCCTTAGGTTCTCCAGGCGGATAAACTCCATACCAACAAATCTTTTCTACCTTTTCTTTTTGCCAATCAGAAAGCAGGTCGCTTTGCCACATCTGGTACATCAACTTGCAGTTCCAAAAATCATTCTGAATAACCGGAATTTTGGCTGGGTTAGTATAAATGTCCAAATCATCGGTAAGAATTCCTCTGTCTTTTTTTTCTTGGGTAACTTGGTAATATCTGAATCGACCCCAAAGAGCCGCCAGGCCGGCCCGATTGTCTTCTCCTGTTGTTTCACATTGACCACTAATCTGACAGAGGTTGCCGAAGATATAAACCTCCCTTGCATCTCTTTGATTATCAAGCCAGTCAAGAACTTGTCGGGCAATTCTGAGATATTCTCCTTTGGCGGTTGGCTCCTTTGGCTTTGGCGGCAAAGCAGGGGCGGTAATCTCCCATTCAAGCAAACGACAAGGCTTTTTGTATGACAGCGTCATTTTAGCAAAAGAATTTAATTCGCCGCTTTCTAAATTAAGGTCTTCTTTACTAGAAACTTCTCTGCCAAAATACTTCTTGGGTAAGACATCAAGGGAAATTTTGATTGACTGAGATTTACCGAGAAGAATGCCTTTACCCAAATCAACCTGATAAGTAGCAAATTTATCTTCCAACCCGACGCCGAGGAGCTTTCCCTCAAAAGTATAAATAACTTTATTGTCGGTGATTTCTCTTTGAGCATCAGCAAATTGACTAACCAAAGAGTCCAACTCTGCACAAAAAACAGGTTCTTTTTTCACTTCAACCTTGGGCTTTCGCTTTATCCAAAAATAATAAGCGCCTTCAGCCACCAAAACAAGAACAGCCAAACCTAAAAGAACCAAAAGCCAGCGAGGAATTTTGGCAAGAGGTTTCTGCGTTTGAAACTGAGGCTGGGGTTGAGCTTGGACTTGCGTTTGTTCCATTAGGCAGTTTGTTTAAAATTACAGACTGCTTTTCAGTATAGAAGGTCTTTTAGAACGTGTCAACCTCTAGCAATTTATAACTGAGAAAACCAATATTTAAATCTCTCTAGATAGTAACCTGCCCACCAATCAACATCACTTTGATCGCATTCAGGATTATTGCGGAGGCTCTCAAAAACAAAGTATCCTGCCAAGTAGCCCTCGGCCTCTATGCTGCCTCGTTTAAATGGACCCATGCCTTTTGCGATCAACTCAGCCGCCCGAGCTTCGTTAACAGCTACCCCCACTAAACTGCAATCTGATTTACTGAGTCGCCCTGACGAAATGAGCATAATTCTATCGTCGCCTAACGCTGCTCCAAACCCATATTTAGCTTCCAATTCTGGATCTTTTTTAACCTTCAATATATATCGAACATTCCTAGCGACATCGCCGTATTCGCAAATAGGCTTAAAGCCAACCGCTTCTGGTGGAATCTCCATTTGAACCGGTATTCTTGGCAGCCATTCTCTCATCACTCTTCTAAATCTTTCTTTCTCCTCGGCCGTAAAATTTTCTAGAGGCACACTGTCTGCCCACCAATTAATCAAATCCTCTCTATTTTCTGGAATAGGCTCTTTTGTAGGGGCAGGAAGAGGTGTGGGAATACTCTCTAAAACCTCCTGGGAAACCAAGATACTTAAATCTACACCTTCCATTGGTTTTTCTCCCCAAGTCCAAAAACGGACGCCGCCGGTACTTAAATCAAACCTTTCTCTAAATGAATCAACCAGACTACCATTAAGAAAAGAGTTAACTGTTCCTCCCTCAATGACTACTTCAAGTGTAGTTGGGCCTACGGAAATTTGAGCTTCTCCATAACGCCTCGAATTAGTCCAGCCAGATTCTGGGTTTTCCATGCTCATCGTGGCCACCATCGGTCCACCTTGATCAAAACCAGTTTGAATTATATGGATTTCCTTTTGGGTGATACAATTTTTACCCAAGGTTATGGCTACCCCTCCTCCTTCTGGGATTTTTTCAATATTAAGTTTAATTCTGATTGGTCCTTGAAAAGGCACACCGGCAACATCGTAAGGCCCGGTAAATTTATCTATATGCCCACGATAGAATTCTACTAATGGTTCTGGTTTCTCAGGAATTTCCCAAAGTTTGATAGTTTTTTCGGGAATCTCTTGGCCGGTTTCATCAAAGAAAATATATTGGCCACGGTCAATGTCCAGTCTTATTGTTTCTTTTTCACCGAGGTTGACTGCCTTCAGATCGACTCTTAAAAGCTCTTCTCCTTGATGATTAAGGAAAACGACCACTGCTTTCTCCTTCTCTCCCTCTCCTTCAATGGCGGTAATGATATCTTTTACTGCTCCAGCCGCATGAAGAGTCATTGCTTTGTCCCAATTCTCTTGGTCAATAGTGCCGGGAGTAATAAAGGGAATGACCAGAGTATTTTGATAAGCGGCCAAGTGAAGGAGTTCTTCCTGTTCTCCTCTTTTTTGGCTAGTTAAGTAATCTATTTCCCTACCGTTTAATTTTTGAGGTAAAAGAGAGGCAAAACCTGCCAAAATTGCTTCTTTTTCCTCTTCTGGATACCAAGAAATCAAACTAAACCGAGCCTTTCCACCTTCGGAGTCAACCAAAACCCTGATATTCTCTCCTACTTTAAGAGGAGTGGTCTGGGGATTGACTTCAAAACCTTCAAAACCACCTACTTTTTCTGCCATTTCTTTTGGCCAAATATCGAGCAATCCCACTCGAATAGAAAAAGCGACTTCCGGCTCACCATTTCTCTTTTTGAATTCAGCTTCAACTTCAGGGGTAACATCAAAAGCAACCGCTGTTGGTGTCGCTATCGCCTCGGGCTTGACCTCTGTGGGATGAGGCTTTTCGGTGGGTTCGACAACTTCTTTGGGGATTAAAGTTGGCAGTTTAGGAGTTTCAGTAGGAACAACGGTTTCGATTACCTTTTCTACTTTCTCTCCAACCCGCCTACAGGCAGCCAGAGCCGCACTGCCAAAAAAACCAAGAAAAAGTTTTCTCCGAGTTATTCCTATCGGTTTTCGTCTTTCAGCGCTCATTTTTGCTTTTTTAACGAAAAAAGCTCACCTTAGTGAGCTTTTAAAACTTTAAACTGTCCTTTTAATACCGGTGGTTTTCTAAACATTGGAAATGATCATACTATAAATTTTACTATAAGTCAACTTTTCTTATCCAAGCCTCCCCTTCCTCAAAAACTCTTAATTTTTGTGTCTAGTCAAAACGTATCATAAGAAATTAATATAGTCAAGAAATGACGTGGTATAATCTTTCCATGCTTTATCAAAGATTTGGCAAAAGAATCATCGATTTCCTTTTTTCTCTTTTAGGTTTTCTTTTTATTTGGCCGATTTTTCTGCTGATTGCTCTTTTAATTAAAATTGATTCTGAAGGACCAGCGATTTTCAAGCAAAGAAGGGTCGGTAAAGATGGCAAAATTTTTAATCTTTATAAATTTAGAACCATGGTCAAAGATGCGGAAAAACTGAAAAAAAAGTATCAAAAATTAAATGAAGCCAACGGACCTGTTTTTAAGATTAAAGATGACCCTAGATTAACAGATTTTGGCAAGAAACTGGCGTGCACTGGGCTAGACGAACTCCCTCAACTAGTCAACATCATCAGGGGAGAAATGAGCTTGGTCGGACCCAGACCTTTGCCGATCGAGGAAGAAAAAAGAATTCCTAAAAAATACAAAAAGAAAAGAGAAAGGGTTAAACCTGGTCTGGTTTCCAGTTGGGTTGCTTCAGGCGCTAATCACTCGTCTTTTGAAAGATGGCTAGAGCAAGATATGCTGGACATTAAAAATTCTAGTCTTTTCTGGGATTTTTCCGTTATTTTGCGAACGACCAAAATGCTTCTTGGGCTCTTACTCTAATTAGAAATGCTTAAAATCTTTTCTTGCCAACTGCCTGGTTCTTGCCAATCTTCCCTTTCAAGAACCCCTTGACAGTGTTCCTTCGGCCAATAAAACTGAAGGCAATTTTCTAAAGTTTTTCTTGCTTTCTCAAAATCGCCTTGATAGTTGTAAAGATC
>Ga0307379_10013046_pt1 | contig 10793 bp, 7 predicted proteins | sample UN2MG_FD_202237 | JGI IMG/M metagenome (GOLD analysis project Ga0307379, IMG submission 202237) | Soil microbial communities from Risofladan, Vaasa, Finland - UN-2 | ecosystem: Environmental > Terrestrial > Soil > Coastal area > Acid sulfate soil | place: Finland: Risofladan, Vaasa | collected... | reverse complement strand
GGCCGAGTCCGTTGGCCTTTCGCATTTCGTCCCGCAGGTAATCCAGCGAAGGCGGCGTGTAAGCCGTCTCCGGATAGAAATCCTGGTCAAGTGCGCCGCGCAGATAAACGGCTTGTCCGTTCAGGAAGAATTTGCCGTCGCGGGTCTCGAACGTCCGGAAACCGAAGCGAGACTCTTGCGTGTCGCCGGAGGTAAGCGACACTCGAAGAGTGTAGAGGGCGGGATTCTCCAATCCCCAAGGCACGGGATTGGAGAGTCGGCCCGAAAACTCCATCCGCTCCTGGCCGGGACTGACCTCTCTTGATTCCTTCCAGACGGTCTCGCCCTTCGGGTCAAGAATCTCGGCGCTGACGCGCGCGCCGTTCAAATCATCTTTTGAGGGTGTGTTGATGATGGGAATGGCAATCGCGAAGCGGCCGTCGGCACCAGCGCTGACGTGAACGGTACCCAGGTGGAAGCGAGGGCGGAAGTCCAACGCTACATCCTGCCAGAGGCCGCTCGTCTGAACGTACCAGTTCTGCTTCCCGTGAGGGATTTCCTCGTACTTGATCCCATCCGCGTCAACAGACTTCGGCGCCGCGTCAGCCACACGCACCGCGATTTCGTTATCGCCCGCTCTCAAGAGGGAAGTGACGTCGATCTCGAACGGCAGATAACCGCCTTCGTGCCTTCCGGCCTTTTGGCCATTGACGTAAACTTCCGCCAGATAATCGACGGCGCCGAAATGCAGCAGCGCCACTTGGTCGGGCGCCGGCGGGTGCACGTTCACGGTGCGCCAGTACCAGGCCACTCCGGCGTAATCGCGCAGGTCACGGAACTGCGTCTGCCAGGACGACGGAATCCGCGTCGGGCGTATGTTGCCGACGGAGGACAGACCTTCAACTTTCAGCGAGCCCTCAGGGTCGGCCACGAAGTGCCAGTCGCCATTCAAGGAAAGCGTTTGGCAATCGGCCGTGCCCGGCGCTGCGATCGCCAGCCCGGCGACGAGAATGAGTAGAGCAGGAAGGCGCCTAAGAAAAGAATGCACGAACGATTCTCCGGGAGTGACCGGCCTGAGGTCTAGAATTCCGGGTATTCTGTGCATACCAACCGCTTCAGCAAACACGATTGGGCAGTCTATGCGTTTGCGTTCCGGCGAGTCAAGGCTTGCGAGCTTCCCGGCATTCCCAGCAACCAGCGGGCTGCGGCGCTATACTCTCTGCCTGATTTTCTCACTGGAGCTCGATTGCTTCATGTAATTGTTGGATACGGAGGGTACCTTTCATGAGAGATCATCAGGTTATCCGTCTTTTTCTGGTCGTTTTGCTTTGCAGCGGCTCGCTTCGTGCCGTCGACGTTCTCGGCGACGCGGATGCGCGCATTGAGAGATATCGCATGGGCGAACTCGTCCTGCGCGTTGCCGGGCCCTCGGGCCGTCCGCTTCCCAAAGGCACCAAGGTTCGAATTGAACAGACCCGGCACAGCTTTCTTTTTGGATCGGACATATTCGCGTTAGGAAAGTGCAAAACGGCTGAAGACAACGCCGCGTATGCAAAAGCTTTCGCCGACCTCCTGAATTACGCCACGTTGCCGTTCTACTGGTGGACGTACGAGCCCGTCGAAGGCCAGCCGGACTACGAGGGTACGGAGAAGATCGTCCAGTGGTGCCGGCAGCACAATGTACAAACCAAGGGACATCCTCTGGCCTGGAACTATTTTGACCCTTCGTGGCTACCCCGCGATCCCGAGCAGGCGATGCGCGCCCAAATGGATCGCGTCGGGAAATGCGTCACGAGGTTTCGAGATGAGGTCAACTTTTGGGACGTGGTGAACGAAGCCGCGCAGTTCGACCGCGAAGAGACCCAGGCAAACTCGCCGGTGCTCACCGAGGCCATTCGCCGGATGGGTGTAACTGACTACGTTCGCTCCGCATTTCGCACGGCGCGCGAAGCCAATCCTCGGACGGTTCTGCTCATCAACGACTATCGGACTGATGCAGACTACGCCGAGAAGGTGATTTCCAAACTCACGGACGATGCCGGGAAGCCGCTTTACGATGTGGTTGGGATTCAGAGCCACCAGCACGCGGGCGCGTGGTCGGTGGAGAGAATCTGGGAAGTCTGCGAGCGTTTCGCGGCGTTCGGTAAGCCGCTGCATTTCACCGAGACCACATTTCTCTCCGGCAAACTGGGGTGGGAATTGCGGGAACAGAACCCGGATTTCAAATGGGCAAGCACGCCGGAGGGCGAGCGGCGACAGGCCGAGGAGGTCGTGCGATTCTATACCATCCTATTCAGCCATCCCGCCGTGGAGGCCATTACCTGGTGGGACCTCACCGACCAGGGGGCCTGGCAGGGCGCTCCCTGCGGGTTGCTCCGCGAGGACATGACTCCCAAGCCCGCCTATGAGGCGTTGAAACAGCTGATCAAGGGCAAGTGGTGGACGAGGACCGAAGCCGTGGTCGGAGAAGATGGTGAAGCAAAGTTCCGCGGGTTCTTTGGTGAATACCGAATCGTCGCCGGCGAAGAGGGCCAGGAGCGGGCGGCGACATTCTCATTCGATGAAGCCACGCGCGGCCCGGTTACGGTGACGCTGGAGTAGGCGGATCTCCTCAGGTCACGCGCGCATTTGGCGCAGTCGCCCCACAACTGCAAATGCGAAGAGGATGAGAGTGGCAGCGAGGTATGCCTGAAGTATCTCGCCAGAGAAGGAGGCGGGTGAGGTGAACATGAAATCCAGCGGTCGGTCGTGATGCAGCGGACCAATGTACCACCACACGACGTAGACAGCTTCGAAGAGCTTGCCTGTTCCGCTCCAGACCCCCATCGCCAGTGCCATCGTTGGAATGAACAGAGCGCCGACCAGGAAGCCGAGAAGCCCCGCCCAATCGCCGGCGGCGAGGATTCGCAGGGCCACGCCCGAACCGGTCAGTAGAGCCACGCCCACGCCGGCCAGCCACAGGGCGGGCAACTGGCGGCGCAGGGGATGGGGCGCGGAAAAGACCAACTCCCGGGTCGATTGCCGCATTTCGCGAGTTCCCATGCCCGACCAAACCAGCACCGGCCAGAGCCAGACAAAGGGCAGCACGCCGGCGCGCGCCCCGGACGAAGACTCCGCCAGGCTGACGATGAGCAATATTCCCGCCCCAAGGTACCACCACCAGCGTTGGCCCTTGAGCATCAAGCGTAGTTCGGCCAGGATAACCGGGGTGGACCGGAAGCGCGCGGCGGCGCGGTCGAGCGCCGACAAGTGGACTGCGGATCCGGCCACCATCCCGTTTGCGTTTTTCGTTCTCCGGACGCTTGGCTGCGCCGCGATCCTGTCCCTCCAGCGGGCAAAGAAACGTCTTCGCACGGGACCACCGGCGGGGACATGGTTCCGGAACAGACCCCGCGCAGGATCGAACCGGTTGAAGAGCAACGTGGCCAGCAGCACGACAAGCAAGGCTACGGCGAACCAATACAGTCGCACGGATACCATGTCGAACTGCCAGTTGAAGCCTCCCCACAAGAATGCCTCGATGGGACGATCGGCGCCCCCACCAATGGATAGTCCACCTCGATAATCCGGGAGCCTGGCGTACAGCGGAACCATGATTTGAGACTCAAACCAACCCAACCCAATGAAGTCGGTGAAGGCGGTGTGGGTCTCGAATGAAAAGGTCATCAGGAACATGAACAGGAAGAAGTACACGATATTTCCGAACCCGCCGCGCAGCCAGGGAATGGTCTCGAACAACAGGGCAAGAGCGGCAACAAACGCCAGCGCCGGCAGGGTGATGAAAAGGAAAGGTGAACACAAGGCCCACAAATCCAACCGCGAGTCTTCTCCAATCCACAGGGAGCCCAGCGCCCCGAAGACGATCAAAAGACCAACGATTGCCGTCATCACGGCGAAATTGCTCAGCGCCTTGCCGAGCATGTAATCGAGCTTGCCGATGGGAGTCGAGGCCAAGATCTGCCCCACCCGGGTCCGCAGATCGCGGTTCACGGCATTCTTCACGACGTAGAACCCCGCCAGAGAAACCACGAGGACTGCGACCAAGGCCAGCTTCAGCCCGATCCAGGCGGAGTTGTTGATGCCACGGTAGTAGCCGAAGACGACCTTGATGTCGTCCACCATGACGGCATAGCCGAGATAGGCAGTAGCCGCCAGCGTGGCGAGGAAGCTGTGTCGCCGAACCCGCTCGAGGAAGTCGGCGCGCGCCAGATGGTAGATGACTCGAATCGTGTTCATACCGTCATGCCTTGCCGGTGGGTCGAGATGCAGCGCAGGTAAGCATCTTCCAGCGTGGGTGGGACGGGACGAGAGTCCTTCTCCGGCGGCTCATTGTCCACCACCCGCAAATGGAGGCCGTCGGCACGGTGCGTCGTGCCGCTGATCAGAAAGGACTCCTTGACCGTCGAAAGTTGCGAGCTGGGGATCACCCATTCCCACACTTTGCCTTCCACGGACTCCAGCAACGCCTCCGGAGTGGCGTGAGTGACCAGGCGACCGTGAGAAATCACCGCCATCTCGGTGGCGGCGGCTTCCGCGTCGGAGACGATGTGCGTGGAGAGAATAACCACTCGCTGACCGGAGATTTCAGAAAGCAGATTGCGAAAGCGCACGCGCTCTTCGGGGTCGAGGCCTGCCGTGGGCTCGTCCACGATGAGCAGTTTGGGGTCGTTGAGCAGGGCCTGGGCGATGCCGATCCGCTGCTTCATCCCGCCGGAGTACCCACCCAGCGGACGCTTTCGGACGTCTGCCAGATTCACCACCTCCAGCAACTCTTCAATACGCAGTCGCGCCGGCCGGCCGCTGAGGCCTTTGAGAGCGGCCAGGTATTCCAGGAACTCCATCGCATTCAGATTGGGATAGACGCCGAAGTCCTGGGGCAGGTAGCCAAGCTCCGAGCGCAAGGTATCCGGCGATTTCGCGATGTCAACGCCGTTCCACGTTACCCGGCCCTCCGTCGGGCGGGTGACGGTGGCCAGGATCCGCATCAGGGTAGTCTTCCCGGCGCCGTTCGGCCCCAGCAGGCCGAGAACGCCTGGGCCGATCTCCAAGCTGAAGTCTCGAAGTCCCCAGACTCTGCGGTTGTATTGCTTGCTGACTGATTCGATGGTGAGTTTCACGATTCGTTCACCAGCTCTCGTGACATTCTCCGAACCTTCTGAGTTTGTAACGAGAAGAGAACTTCGAATGTTCCGGGCAATTGCATGAAGGCGCAGAAAAACTTTTCGAGTCAGTCAATATGTTCCCCTGCGAAAAGGAGCGATGGTTGAAGATTGTTCAGAATGTCCGAAAGGTGGTCAGAGATGATTGATAAATTCTGGCAGCCCACACCGTCGCTCCACGAAAAGACCGGCTGCTATTTGCTTTCATTGCGAGCTCTCCGGATTTTCGATAGCATTCGCAACATTGTGAGTGAGACCTCTACACCGGCACAGACCGGTTCTGAGACGGCACCGTCGTCGCAACGGCAGGTTCCTCCGCTGGCCGTGGGGATGGTGGTGGGGCTTGCCGCGACCAAGCTGCTGATCCATCTGCTCACGGGCGGGCGGTACGGCTATTTCCGAGATGAGCTGTATTATCTCGACGCCGCTCGCCATCTGGATTGGGGATTTGTGGACTTCGCCCCTCTGGTGGCTGTCTACGCGAAGGTCGGGCTGATGCTTGGGGGCTCTCTCCATGCTATTCGTCTGATACCCGCGCTCGCTGGCGCCGGTGTGGTCGCGCTGGCGATGTATATTGCGCAACAACTGGGCGGAGGTCGTTTCGCCCAGGCTCTGGCAGGGCTCGCGGTTCTGTTCTCATCCGGCTTCCTCGTCATTGACAATATCCTCTCCATGAATGCGGTGGAGCCGCTCTTCTGGATGGGCGCGATCGCGGTGCTCATCCGCATCGTCAACACCGGCAACTCCCGCCTCTGGTTGTGGTTTGGGGTCCTGGCCGGGCTGGGCCTGGAGAATAAACACTCCACGGTGTTCTTTGGATTCACCGTCGTGGTGGCGCTGCTTCTGACCGAGCACCGCAGCGAATTCAAGAAGCCCTGGATCTGGCTCGGCGGAGCTGTGGCATTCTTGATTTTCCTTCCTAACTTACTCTGGCAGGTCCGTCACAACTTCGCCACGCTGGAGGATTTGGAGAATGTTCGGCGCATGGGGAAGAACATCGTGCTGGGACCGGTGGAGTTCGTGTGGCAGCAGATTTACCTGCTCCATCCGTTGCTCTTTCCCATCTGGTTGGCAGGCCTTGTCTCATTCCTGTGGCATCGGCGGACAAGGATTCTGGGGTGGACCTTCGTCGTCTTTTTCCTGACCATGTTCGCGGTGCACGCCAAGCATTATTACTTGCTGCCGATCTATCCGATGCTCCTGGCGGGCGGCGCGGTGGCGATGGAGCGCTGGCTCGAAGCGCGCGCCGCGACGCGCCGAAAGCTGTGGCCCCGCGCCGCCATCGTTGTAGTGATTGTGTTCGTTGCGTCGGTGGTTGACGTGTTCATGCTGCCCATCCTTCCGCCGGAAAAATACATCAAGCACTCGGCTTTCCTTCATCTCAGTCAACTCCAGACCGAGGTTCACCACAAAAGCACTTGGCCGCAGATTTTCGCGGACCAGTTTGGATGGGAAGAATTGGTGGCGGAAGTGGCGAAGATCTACCAGTCGCTGCCCCCCGAGGAGCGGCGGCAGACCGCGATCTTCGCCAACAACTACGGTGAAGCCGGCGCCATCGATTTCTTCGGCCCCAAGCACGGCTTGCCGCCTGCCATCTGCGCGCACCAGAACTACTATTTCTGGGGACCGCCCGACTTCACGGGCGACACGTACATCGTTCTGCAGGGTCGACGGTCCGACCTGGAACAACACTTCCAATCGGTTGACGAAGCCGCGACACATTACCACCCCTATGGCATGGAGGAAGAAGACAACCCCATCTATCTGTGCCGAGGTCCCAAGTTCAAGCTTTCAGAGGTCTGGCCCAAGTTGAAGCATTGGAACTGATTGGCGATCCCAGCAGCCCGTGGTTTAGCCACGTCTGGCGAAAGCGCATTGGGCGAACCCGCCAAAGCTTTGCACTCACCGGAAGTGGAGCGGCGGCCATGGAGAGAAGGCGGCAAGGCTCTCGGGCTCGATTGTTCTCGATCTGGGCGGCTCTGCGCCTGAAGGGAAGAACTCGATTGGCTGAGATAAGGGAGAGAATTGATGGTCGGGGCGCCCGGATTCGAACCGGGGACCTCTTGCGCCCAAGGCAACCCACCTGAACATATCTTGTTGATTCTGCCCGTCTTTTCAGCGTCATAGGTCACGATTTAGCACCGTTTTCGGCAGCATTTGCTCCCTATTTGCTCCCCAGTTCGCCGGGCGAGGAAGCGGGTGCTGTGTGATCTTGCTCCGGAGTCGTGACGCATGAAGCTCACCGCCGCCGAACTCGCCTACGTCCGCTCGCAAGGTCTCTACATCACCGAGAAGTGCGAAGGGTGCGGAAAGCTGCTGAACCAAACCGTCAGGTACACGATCGCTGGCAAGCCAGAAGTCTACTGCTCAGCCGTTTGCCGGGACCGGGTTTACTTCGGCGACCGCTACGAGACGAGGACGCAAGGACCGAACGCAGGAAAGCCGGCGGGCACACTGCGGAAGTGCCAGCAGTGCGACCAGGAGTTCACGGACGGGAGGGGCAAGGGGCTTTACTGCTCAGGCCGATGTCGCTTGCGGGCATACCGCCAGAGAAAGGCTTCCGCTGCCAGGCTGAAACGATATGCGCACAGCGCACCCGTATAAACACTGGCTCCGAAAGGGGTGGTTGGGGCGTTTGGCTACCAACCCCTTACCAGCCCCGAATATCGTAACAGCGAGGCGTACAAAGGCTCCGGACGCAGGCCCGCCGAATCCTGAAACAAGATCTCCGGCGGCCGGAGGTCACGCGGCGCGGGAGAAGCTTAAACGTGATCTAGCTACATTTTAGGACCCTATGGCCAGGGGATTGTGGAGGGCGACGACGAAGCTGGTCGAAACGGCCCGCGGGATTCTGTTTGGCGAGCAGCCGAGAATGCTTCGCCAGGCTGCGCCGTGATGGAGCTCGCGCGCTTTGCATTATCGGCATTTCTAGGGCCTCGCGCCGAGGAGCAAACCCCATCCCAGGCTTCGGCCTGTCGGGCAGGCAGGCACGCCTTGCGCCGGGCGCACAAGGGCCAACAAGACGGGAGGAAACGAGGATGATCAACGGACAGGTCAAGCCAGTCGACGTTGCGATCCTGCGCGAGTCGTCATTCAGCGCCGGCATATACGACCACGAGCCGCCCCCGGACCTTGTGGAAAGTATCCGCGTGCACGGCGTCCTCGTGCCGTTGTGGGTTGCGCCGGACAACACCGTCATCGCCGGCCACCGGAGGCTGCGCGCGGCGAAGGCGATAGGGCTCAAGACGGTTCCTGCCGTGATCCGCGAGTACTTCGACGTCCTGGTACTTGAGTCCAACCGCTACCGACGGAAAACTGCCAGCGAGATGCTCCGGGAGGGCGAGGCGCTCGAAAAGCTTTTCAAGCCAGCGGCCAAAGAGCGGCAGCGGCTTTCGAAGGGTCGCGGGAGAAAAGGTGTGCCAACATTGGCTACACCTTAAAGTCCGCGACCAGGTGGCCGAGATAACGGGGTTGGGCCGCGAAAACCTGCGCAAGCTGAAAGAGGTTCAGTCCGCGCGGCCGGAACTGCTCGAGAAGGTTGACGCGGGCGAAATGACAATCAGCGCCACCTACTCGGAAGTAAAGTCGGCCAACTTTCTGGCCAAGACCGATGCTCTCCTGGGCCACCACTGGCATCCTGACGACTGGATCAAGAGCACCGCGATGGCAAGCCAGGTCACGCTCGAGGACTACGAGAAGGTTCGCATGGCGCTCGACAAGGACGAGAGTCTAGGATCGTTCTCGGAGAGGGAGAGCCTGTCGATTTGGATGCTGGTCGATGCTTGCGGTCAACCGGGGCCGATGCCACATCCGCTCGCGGGGCTCTTCCCGATGATCAACGAGAAAGACCGGCGCTGCTTGGTGGACTCGGTTCAGAAAGAAGGGTTGCGCAACCCGATCTGGCTCTGCGATGGAAGGGTCTTGGATGGGCGCTCCAGGCTGGTGGCGTGCCTGGTCACGAAGACCGAGCCGAAGTTCAGGGTCTACGACAGTGCGGGCAAAACGTGCGACGAGCTGGTCGCTTTCCTGGTTGCGCAGAACCGGCAGCGGATAACCGACGATCAGGCGGTCGGCGTGGCTCTGGAGATCATGGGACTTTCCGAGGCCGATAACGCGGCCTACGAGTTCGCCGTTGGCCTGGAAGGGGTGCGCTACGCCGCCCATCTGAAGGCGGACGAACGCGCGCGCGCCGCTTGGTTCGAAGGAAACACGATCATCAAAAGCCAGGGTCTTCTCGTCGAGTTGTGCAGACAGATGGAGGACGGAAGGATCGTGGACCGGCCGGACTATCGCCGCAATCCGCTGCGCTTCCTGGTGGAGTCAGTGAGACAGGCGAGGCGGATCGAAAGTGAGGCCACGAAGTACGAGATGCGCAATGAGCTCAACCTCGGCAGGGTTTTGCTCGCGCTCGAGGACAAGAAGAAACCAGCGCCAGCCGCACAGGCCAAGGCAATTCCTTAGCCGCACAGTCAAACCGTCTCCGCGCCGGCCTGTGAGCGGATCGCGTAGAGGCGCGCCGCGTCTTGATTCAAGATTCGCCTTGCCCTCGGTCGCTCAAGGCACTACGATCTGGGTGCATGCTTTCGCTTTCGTGTGGGGACTCCGATGGCTGAACAAGCACCGGCAAAAACTGCCCGAGACAGCGCGTCCTGCCCCTTCTGTGAGGGCGGCGCACTGACTCCCTCACCGAGCGGCAAGCACCTCGTCTGCCGGAAGTGTGGGCGCGTGGTTCTTAGCAAAAGCCCGGAAGCACAGGGCGCCGGAAAACAGCCGTAAGCCGGCGTCCAAGTCCGCATACCATCGCAAGGAAACAGCAGGCATGAGCGCTCAAAAACTGAAACCCATCATGGAAGCATGTCCGACTTCAGGGGAAATAAGACCGTTCAACGAGCTAAGTTAAGCTACGGTTTTTCCCCTGGTTCATCCCTCAACCCGCATTGAATGCGCGGTATTCAAAAGCAGTGAGCCCTGAATGAAGAAGCTGCCAGGGTGGAAGGGACCTCCCCCGCCCGGGCGAGGGAGGCGGCGTGCGATTGGTCCGCCGCACCGGTCCAATCACCCGTGGGAAGTGTCCTGATGAGGAGAAGATCTGCGTCCTGCTGGAAGTGATCCGAGGACAGGAGGCGGTTTCGGAACCCTGTTGAACCGATGTGGTCCACCCCACGATCAGAGGAGGCACAGCTGTTGGGAGATGAGAAGGCGTCGCTCCAATAGCCTGCTGTTGGTCTGAGCCTCGTCAACGGCCGCGCAAAACGGTCGATTGGGCAGAGTGCAGTCACTGCACTTTCTGCCTCTAACCGGCTCGTGCAGTCCTGCACAAGCGCCCCTTTAAGTCTACGCCGAGTCCACGCCTCCATGAGTCATCCCTGCGACCAGATGAGCAGCAGTTCGCAGCAGTGACCAGGGAGGCTGTGTAAGGCCGTTTGCGTAGGACACCTGACGACTGGGGATTCCACTCCACAGTTGTAAGGGAACGCATAGCGACTTCCCGCGACCCACACCGAATATTCAGAGTAGAGTTCCAGAAATCGGCTGGCTGAGGCCGACAATGGAATTGGGCGAGTCGCTCCATGGTTGTGGGATGGGGGTGTATCACATGGGAAGGGCGGCGGGTGCCATCCAGTAACCACTGCGGCGTTTATGGGGACTAACCCG
>Ga0307379_10013041_pt1 | contig 10794 bp, 8 predicted proteins | sample UN2MG_FD_202237 | JGI IMG/M metagenome (GOLD analysis project Ga0307379, IMG submission 202237) | Soil microbial communities from Risofladan, Vaasa, Finland - UN-2 | ecosystem: Environmental > Terrestrial > Soil > Coastal area > Acid sulfate soil | place: Finland: Risofladan, Vaasa | collected... | reverse complement strand
CAGGCCGAAGGTTTCTACCAGGCCATTCAAGAAATCGCAGATTTGGAAACCTGGCGTCGAGATGAGAATGTGCCCACCAGTCACTGGTGGTGGTACCTCGACGTGCTGGCACAGGTGCCGGCGCTTGTACCTGCCCGTGAGACCAAACCAGAACTGGTGCCAGCGTAGTCGGGTTCATAAGATAATCGCTTGATCCTCCCGCCGCTCTTTCCACCAACCCAGGCAGTCTACGAAGAAGGCATCCTGATTGAAGGCGATGCTCCAGGGTGCACTGCTCCGCCCGCCGCCAACTCGACGGACGCGCAACTCGTGGATTTCAAACAAGGGCGGCAGCGCCCGGCCCAGTTTTATGGAAGCCGGGTGACGGTCCACGAACCAGGCCGCGACTTGCTTGCGTCTCAGATGCCTGTTCAGCCGACTCAATCGCACCTCGGGCTCCGTCACCAACTCTAGCCCACTGATGAGTGTTACCTGGGCCTGGTGGCCATAAACCTCTTCCTCACCGACCTCGAACCAGACTTGGCGCCCTTTGTCCAGGAGCCCGCTGAGGGCAAAGTAGTCGTAAACACCCAGCAGGTCTTCCGGCCCGCGGCCGATCAGGCCGCCGTAGCGCCGCTCGCGGGCCACATCCTCGGGCCAGCGGTCCGCCAGCGCTTCCAACCGCTGCAGGTACTCCTCCTCATCCAGTTCGGTGAACACCCCTCGCCGCAGGAGGAACATCAGGTTGTATCGCTTGGCCGGGAAGCCTGGGTCGCTGCTCCGTTCGTCCATGATGGCGGCCTCGAACCCGCCGCCTCGGAAGGTCAACAGCGGCTCCAGGATGTGTTCTTCCTCTTTGTAGCGGCGGTGCAGGCCCCACGCCTGGCCACCCGTCTTGCCCGTCAGGGCCTGGATCGTCTCTTCCAGCCCTGCCACAATGCGCGGCCACTCGTCCGGCTGGAACAACGCCTGAGCGTTCCAGCGGGCGGCGTGGAACTCGGCCGCGGCGTGGACCTGGAGGTAGCGGGCAAAGTCCTCTGGCTTCTGGTACGCTTCCTCCACCAGGCGGTACAGGTCCTGGCGCGAGACGGCCTGCCCCTCCATCAGGCTCCCGGCGAGAAAGTGGTAGACGTACTCCGGCACCAGGGCGATTACCCAATTGGGAATGGCCAGAGTCTTTCCGTGACGCGCCAGCCGCCCGAAGCGCTGGATGAACTGAGCGGCCGTGCGGGCCTCGTAGATCAGCAGGTCCTTTCCCGTGTCGTCCTTGAAGTCAATGCCTACCTCGATGGTGGAGGTGCCGACGGTGAAGGGCCGCCGCAACGCCTCCTCCCGTTCCTGGTCCGAACTGAAGCCGTGCACTTCACCCACCGGTTTGTCGGGAAACCGATCGCGCAGGGCCTGGGCCAGACCGATGGCCCCGGCCACGGAATCCAGGATGGTCACCAGGCGGGTCTCAGGGTAGGTGTTGACGAACTGTCGCAGCGCCGGGAGATACTCCAGTAGCGCTTCAGCACCCTTCCAGCGCCTCAGGTCGGCCGGCAGGAGGGTCAATCGCAATGGATGGGCGATGGTGCGAGCGTCCGGCGCATTTGAGGGCTCCCCCTCCACGACCTCGACGGGCAACCGGAGGCGGTCGCGCAGCCAGGGCAGGGCCGGCGAATCGGGCGTGGCGGAGGCAAAGATGAAGACGCGCCCCCAACGCGGGTTGATGGCCTGCAACGTCCCGGCGAAAAAGGCCACGTCGGCCATCTGCTTGACGTTGTAGAGGTGGAACTCGTCAAAGATGAACAACCGGTAGAGCCCCAGCAGGACAAATAGCCGCTGTCTCAGGCTCGCAGGTCCTCTGTACAGACCGAAGAAGGTGTAGAAGAGGATATCGGGGTTGGTGAGGATGGTGGGCTGCCAGTTCATCAGCCGCTCGAAGGTCTGGGCATGCTGGGGCAAGTGCAGGGCGTCCTGCCAGTAGTCCAGTTGGCGGCTGTCAATCCGCAGCATCCGGCACTCGTCGTTGGGGTCGAGCCAGTCTTTCAGCGCTCGCTCCTGGTCACGGATCAGTTCGTTGGTCGGGTAGACGCCGAAAGCCGGCACGCCGTGATTGATGGCATAGGCGTAACTGCCCAGCGTTTTGCCGCTGCCGGTGGGCGTGGTCAGGAAGAGACAGCGGGTCTCCTTCCCTGTCAACGCCTCCTGCACCAGCTGATACACCCGGCTCTGGTAGGCGTAGGGCCGCCGGTTGGGAAGCCACACCTCGTCTGTTTGGGCAAAGGCCAACGGTTCGATCTCCAAGGTCAGCGGACGCACCAGCATTTCCTCCATAGACCCATAGACCTGCCAGGTCTTGGAGACCTGGCAGGTCTACACGTCCTTGCGCCTGCCTCTTCGCTCCACGGGCGGACGGGCCAGGAAGCGCATCTGCACCGGAAGCCGTACGGCGTCACTCCCGAAATGGGCTTCATAGTACGGTCCTTGCGCAAAGTGGGCGCGGGCCAGCAACCGTGTCGGGAGACTCGTCGCCACCACGTCACAGGCCAACGGGTCAGCCTCCAGATCGCGCCAGTTGAGCAACGCTTCCGTCTCAAATGCCCCTTCCTGTTCCAGGACCTCTTCCGCTGCCTCCAGCCGCAGGCGGGCTTTGCCGGGGAACTTGCCCAGCCGCACCCGGGTCGACTTGCCTGCCACCAGGTCGCGCAGGGCAGGGACAGTGGGCAGCACGGCGGAAGCGGGCGTCAGCAGGTAAAAGACAAAGCGGCATCCGGGCCGCAGCACCCGCGCAAAGCCCCAGTCAGGGTAACCCACGGAAGGGAGTTTGCCAGGGAAAGCATACCCTTCCCGGATGGTGTTCCACTGTACCAGGCGATGCTCTACCTGATGCGGGGCGCCCGGCGTGATGTACAGGCAGCCATTCAATGGCGTTAGTTCTTCCAGGTAATGCGGTTCCTGGCTCAACTGGGCGTAGGTGTAGGTCTCGCCTTGCACCAGGCCCAGGGCATAGACCAGGGCATAGTTGTGGATGAAAGCCCCGGTCTCGTAGACCTTGCCCCGTTCGACGGTGGCGTAAAAGACATAGTCCAGCAGTTCGATGGTGCCCCGGAAAATCCGCATACAGGCACCTCCTCTCACACCACGAACGACGCCGACCGGGTATGCAGATCCCTCAAGAACGGGACCAGCCGCCCCTCGTCCTGATTCAGCGCCCGCACCTCCTGGAGAAAGATTTGCAGTTCCTGGCCTGTGATCAGCGTCAGCCGTCCGGCCACGTCGGCGGTCAACCGCGCGACGACGGCGTCGGCGTGCCTCTGAAAGTCGGTCAGCGCCAGGCTGCCCCTGGCCAGGTCCACGGCGGGGTCGGCGGCAAAGGCATCGTAGCAGGCCTGGGTGAATTCCAGGTTGGCAAAGAGTTCCACGTCGGAAAAGGCGATGGCGAGGACGTGGTTGCGCAGGAAGCCCTGGCGGGTGCCTTCTTTGCCGTAGCGGGTGGTGCGCAGCACGTTGCCTAACACGTAGACGAACTCGTCGGCGGTCAGGTCCACCGTCGTCTCCACAGCGGGGAGAAATACGCCCGGCGTGGTGTAGTCGTACTCGGTGATGGTGCCTGAGGTATGCCTGGCCTCGTCAATGACGTTGAACTTGACCTGCTTTTGGATGATCTCGTAGGGGCGGATGGTAAAGCAGGTATCGGTCATCAGGCGAGCCTTGCGCGCCCCCTCACCCTCGACAGCGGCGTAGCCGTAGATCAGGCAGTCGGGGCAGTGAGTGCAGAGGCCCTCGATCAGGTAGCAGTCCGGGTACAGCTTGGTTGCTGACCAACCCTTGCCCTTGGCCTTCTCCTGGGCCTGGGCGATTGCCTCATCCCCATAAGCAACGGTTTGCACCTGGCCGTCTTTGTACAACACGGCATACGGGAAGATGCCGTACTGCCGCAACAGGGCCTTGCCGGTGCGCCGCTCGGGGGCCACCTGCTTGCGCTTGAACATCACCAGGCGGGTGGTCGGCTCGGCGTGGGCCAGGCCGGCCGGGGTCTGCTCCACGTCCTGCTGTTCGCCCCCCTCGGTGGTGAAGATGGCATAGGACTTGGTCTCGCGCAACAGGACGATGCTGGCGTAGCGGTTGGTAGGGGTGCGAGGGATGGCCGAGACGAAATACTGTTGATAGGTTTGCAGGCTTTCCAGGGTCATTTTTACTCCTCCTCTTCAGATTCTGCGGCCGCTGCCTCGGAGCGAGCAGCCTTTTGTTGCTTGTGTTCGTTCCACAGACGGGAGAGGTTGCGGTCGGTGTAGTAGTAGATGCCGTCGGCCAGGGCATTTTCCAGGCGCAAGAAGCGGGCGAAACTTCCCCCGGCCCGGCCCAGGTAGAGATCGTCCACCAGGATGTCCACGAACTCCCCCACCAGCCGGCTGCGTGCGTCGCCCCAGGCGCGGACGAAAATCTCACCGCGCCGGCTCTCCTGGCGGCGTTCGAGACCTTTGAGCAGTGTGCCGGCCGCCAGCCGTTTCAGTTCGGCGATGCTCTGCGCCGAGGGACGCCCCCCGCTGACAGCTGCCTCCCGCATCTCCGGGATCATCTGCTGTGCCTTGCGCATAGCAGACACCCCCTCGCGGAAGAGCAGTTCGTAGCGCCGCGCTTTGCCGCGCCCCGTAGTGAAATAGGGCAGGGCGATTTCCAGCGATTTGTGTGCGATTCGTTCGACCAAATCCATCAGTTCACCTCCTTGGATTTCCAACAGTACCTCACAGGCCACATCTAACGGGCTGTACGGCGACTGCCCGTCATTCTGGCGGCCATACTCTTTGTAGAAATAGGCACCGGCCAGTGGATCAACATTCAAGCGTTCCAACCGCCCGGATACGTGCTTGTCCTTGTTGGGCCGGAGGCTGGAGGTCACTGTCCATAACGCTGCGCTGATGTCAAGCACCTGCTCCAGTCCGCTGCGCCGGCCGCGCTCCCGCCCGTAAAGCGACACGGCATCGGTGCGGGCACCCAACAGGCCGCGCAGAGCTGGGGGCGAGCCATCCAGCATGATGGTCGCTTTCAGTTCGGCCGGATCGGCCACCGGCAGGTAGGGCCGCTCGGTGACGTAGACTTTGCAACTGGTCAGCCCACTGATGACAGCCGCCGCGAAGAGCGCCTTGGCCCAGGCCTCAGTGCGGGTGGCGATGCGGGCATCGTCGGCCTCGCTATCGCGGGCCGCTTTCTCCCAGGTGATGAGGTAGTAGTGGGGCTGACCGACGATACGCCCCAGGGATGCCCGCTCACCAACGAAGCCGCGCCCGCCCCAACCGGCGATCTTGTCCGCCTCTCGCTCCAGCACCTCCTGGAGTTGTTCGACCCATTCAGAGTCAAAGGTGCGCTGCTCCAGCCAGTAATGCGGCAGACCCCGGTCCTTGCCATAGTCGCGCACGGTCAGACTGGTCACGCGGTGAAAGGGCCGCAGCAGCGGCTCGAACAGGCGGATGTGGTCCGGCGTGAAGGAGAAGGTAGGCAGTACGTAGAGGTAGATGCGGCGGGAGTTTTTATAGTGAGCGCCCGATGGCAGCCCCATCCCCATCAACTTACGCAGGATGAACTCCAACTGGCAGACCGGGCACCAAAGACGCAAAGTTTGAGGGGCTTCATAGGCGGGCAACACCCGGTTAGAAAAAACCCGTCCAAAATCATCCAAAATCCCGGTTCTCAGTGGCTGGACATACTCACTGTAACGGTTGCAGAGTGAGCAGAGCTTTCCAGTGTGCCCTTTCCGTTTAGGTGCGATGTAACCAGCCAACCCGTCAGTCGTTAGATGGCTGATCGGAGCAAAGGAGAAATGCAGGTTTTCACTCAGATACTCCTCCAAGTCCTGACGCAAGCCCAACTCTGCCACAGCGGATTGGCGTCCAGCCCGTGTGTCTATTTGCTCCATTGCTTTGAGAACGCGCCGATGTAATCGCTCCAACACTTCTTCAGGGGGCAGCGACTCGGCGGCGCGGTCGGCGAAATCGGTCCCGTGCAGAAAATGGTAGGCCGCTGGCAAAGCATATTTACCTGGCCCACCCTTAGCCCACAGATCGCCTACCTCACGCACAGCTACCGACACGTCGTTAGGCAGATCGAACTGCTTTAAGAACCATTCCACGGCGTTCTCAGCAGGAGCAAGTGCTCTGAGTAGCTTGTCAGTGTAGAAGAGGTAACGACGGGCGCGAGTCAGATGTTCCATAAACGTCTTTGACTCGTCTTGCTTCATACCCAGGCGTGACCATACTGTATCTGCTGTCCACCCTTCAGGCAGGTCACGCTTACTCAACAGACCATCAATGTCCTTCTCGATGTCTTTTGTGTTCGGCTTTGCTACTGCCAGGCAATCATTCCGTATGAGACTGAGTAGATCGACTATGCTACTGAAACTGTAAACATACGCTTCAAAGTCGAAATAAGCAGGACGGATTGCGTCTCGAATGGCGTCAGCACTTCCACTGCCATGTTCTATTAGTGATCGAAGCACAATATCAACCACATTTTGTACAAGAGACTCATCATCCAACGCACCTGACATTTTTGGTCCCACATAGAGCGCGCCGGTGGCAAAGTAGAGCAGCGGGTAAAAGCCTAATTCCGCTTCTAACTGACGGGCGACGGCCTGATGCACCATGTTGGTCAGCACACCGCGCACATCCTTGACCTGGTGGTAGTAGAGGGCATACTTGCCCGGCGGATCTTGGGCAGCGAAGGCCGGTCCCAGGTCCACCAGGTATCCCCGCAGCGAGGCCACCGCTTCCTCCGGCGTCTTGACCGAGGCGAAGGTGTCGGCCAGGCGCACCAGCAGCCAGAGGCGGGAAGCCGCCGGGTCGCCGCTCACCAACAGGTCGCCGTGTTTGGGACTGCGCTTGTGGACGTTGGCCGCCCGCATCAGGTGCTCGTCCACCTCGGCGAATTCACTCAGTCCCAGGCGTTCATACTCTTCCTGCAATCGTTCCAGGGGGATGCTGAATTCCGAGGAGCCAAGCAACGTCACGCTGCTATCCTTGTGTACCTCGTGAACGGTATACAGAGCCAACGCTTTGCGGAAGTTCTCTTCGTCCAGAGCCGGTACAGACACATTGTGGGTAATCAGAAACTTGACCAACTGGGCCAGCCCGAAAATGCCGTTGACGATGTGGGAAAAATGGGATTGCTCTGGCAAATGAGGATAATCCGGCCCACCCTTGACCAGAATGAGGTGGTACTGCTGACGCAGCATCGCGGGGACGAAGCGCTCAAGATATTCGTTCAATATTTCGTCAACGTCTGGAAGTGTGAGCATCATGCCTCCTGCTTCTCGCATCCTGCATCCTCATTCTACCACCCCCCCACCCCCACATCCGTGTGGGTGAGCGGCTGTCATCGGATTCGGGGAACAGATTGAACGGAGCCGGCCCAAACAAGTTTGGGACTCCAGCGCGGACGAGCGTCACGGAGATGGGCGGACGTCTGCGGCGGGACACAGGTTACACCTCACATCTTCCGATGCCGTGAAAGTAGTGTCACCCGAAAGTGCAGCGCGTCGCTTTCAAACACCGGCGGCGGCGAGCCCAGCGATTCCATCTCTTGCTGAATGAGCGCCAACCCGCGCCCCACGGTCGTCATCTTGCCCATCTGCCGCAGCACCTCTGCAATCACCGGGTTGCGCTGGCGCGATAAACCTCCGGCCAATACCTTTTCCAGCGTCAACCCCGGCAACAATCCCCCCGGATTCTGTATCTCTAACCGGTCGTCGTACAGCCGCACGAACACCTGCGCTGGCGCGTCATAGTCCCGGTGCGCCACCGCGTTGGTGATGGCCTCGTGCGCCGCCGCCAGCGGATATTCGGGCACGTCTTGCTCCTCGAAGTGCGTCCCTTTGTCCACCAACAGGCGCGCCACTCGCAGGTTCCGCCGCAAAAACATCTCGCCTTGTTCGATAGCGCGCAACGCCGGCCCCTCGGCGTCTAACCGGTCCACAATCGGATCGGTGATGACCGTGCCGCTAAAGCGCAGCGCAGTCAAGCGCCAACTGAACTGCCGCCAGGGGTGCAGGCCAAACAGCACGATGCCCGCTACTGTCGGAAGCGTTTCTCCCCCGCGTTGTGTAGCAAATTGAAGCGTAGTCGCCAGTGCTGTCAAGGTCAAGCCTTGTTGCTCCAATGCGCCCGGCGCGCGCACGGTCAGGTACTTGCGCAAGGCTGCCTCGTCCATATCCTCCCACGTCGCGCCGGGGCACGGCAGCGTCTCGTACACCTCCGGCGTCTCGCGCAGCGTCAAGAACCGGATTTCTTCGCCGGACGCCCGCCGCGTCTGTCGTCCGTGACGCAAAAAAACCGCGCCGCCTTTGGCGTGCATGCGCCCGGTCGCCTCAATCTGCGCCACGACGACGTCACCTTCCGGCAAGCGGACGATTTCCACAGTCGGCGCGAGCGGCGGGCTGACCGCTTCCCGGCACGCGCTGATCACACTTTCCACCACCCGGGCCGGATCGGCCAGTCCCACCACCCGACCACGGTCATTGACGCCGATCAGAACGTGACCTCCCGCCGTGTTAGCCAAAGCCACCAGGCTCTCGATCACCCGCGAGGAGTATTTCTGTTTGAACTCGCTCTGCTCGCCTTCCCCTGCGGCCAACCACTCTGCAACGGTTTGCGCATTCATGCTCGTTTCTCCACACCGAATGGAATTGGACGACCTCACACAATCATTGCCCCACCCCCGCACGTCACGCGCCGCTCCTTCAACGCCACGCTGAGCAGCAACGCCTCGCGCGCAAAGGCAATGCTACCTGTTGTACCATCACGAGCCTCAAATGTCAACAACTGCGTTTCTTGATCGCGCGCCAGCTCGTTGGTGGGGTACATCGCCAGCACAGGGTGTCCACTCACCAGCGTCGGCAAATACGCCGCCAGGCTCTTGCCGTCCCCCGTCATCGCCGTGTTGAACACCACGTCGTACTCGCCGCCGGTCAGTGCCTTGTACGTCTCGACCTGGTGCTGCGAAAGCCGCCAGCCTGCTGGCAGCCGTTCAGCCACCTCCGATGGCACATCGCTCTCATCGGCCAGTTTCGAGTACACGGGCAACGTCCTGATCCACATCTCTCCTGCCTCTTACCTCCAGCACTCTCATTGTACCACCCCCCCACCCCCACATCCGTGTGGGGATCAGGCCAGGTACTCGCCAGTTAGAACTTTTCTACATCATGTAGTATAATCTCATCCAGCAGATTTCGGTTGTGAGGTGACCTATGGTTCTAACCAAAGTCGGCCAGAAATACACGCTGAGTATCCCTGCCCCATTTCGTTCGTTGCTTCCTGTGGGTCAGGAAGTCGCCATCAGCACCGATGCACAAGGCCGCCTGATTATCGCCCCTGTCGAGCAAGTTCGGACCCTGCTGATGGAAACGTTCGGCATGTGGGCTAATCGCACTGACCTGCCCACCGACAGCGTTGAGTACGTAAACGGAATCCGGCGTGGCCGGCGCCTGGATGAGATGGGAGCGCATGAGCGTGGGAGTCAATCTGTATAACAACTCACCTCACCGACCCCGTATACTCCCGCCATCTTCCTCACCACCGCTTCCATCTCCCGCACCATCTCCGGCCCGCCGACTACGCGGCAGGTGGGGCCGTAGTGCAAGAGCGACCTCACTGCCCAGAACAGGCTGTCCGTCTCCCCACGCACGAGCGCGCTCCCATTCTCGCGCCGCTCGATCTTCTCGACCTCGATCCACTGCGGGCGGGTCACGCCGGTGCGGGCCACCTCGGGGGCCAGTTCGTACTCCACGGCGTAGCGCGGCGCGGCGGGAGGCACGGGTGACAGTTTGTGGGGCAGGAGCTTCAGTTCCAGGATGCGGCCGACGCGGTAGTCCACGTAGCGGCAGGGCTCTTCGCGGCCCTGAGGCCCCTGGACGCAGCGGCAGTAGGCATGCAAGTAATAGTGGCCGCGCGTGGTGTCGAAATAGTGCCGGTGGGGGTCTACCACGTGGCGGCGGGGTTGCCCATCCTCGTATTGGGGCGACAGGTAGAGCAACTCGACCTGCCGTCGCTCCAGGAGCGCCCTGGCCAGCCCATCCCACACCCCAGGGGTGATCCTGTCCTCGTCCCGCAGGTTCAGGTCCAGCGCCAGCGCCGTGCGGCAACGCTCCAACGCTCCCATGCGTTCGGTTCCCAGGTATAACTTGAGCCGCCCCAGCAGGGCGTGTACCTCGTCGTGCTGGGGCGAATCCAGGCCGAACGTTTCCTCCAGCCAGGCGATGGTCGCCAGGTCCTCGTCCGGCAGGTCCAGGAGCGGCACGTGCCACAGGCCATAGATCTCGTAACCGCCTACACGCCGGTCGAAGCGCAGGTCTACGCCCAGGCAGTCCCGAATGCGCCGCAGGTCGTTTTCCAGGCGCCGGTGCAGCGCCCGTCCCGTGGCGTTGCCATAGGCCTCCGGCCCTGCCTGGGCCAGCACCGCCTGGACCAGTTCTTCCCAGCGAGCGGGTCCGCGTTGGACGCGCCGGATGATGGCCAGGCAGCGGCGGATGACCAGCCAGTGGCTTTCCCGTGTTCCTCGGAGCATGCGCTCCTCCTGTCCAGGCATGCAGCACCACGGGCAGACCCTCGTCTGCCGCAGACCGCCCGCAACTCGGTTGTTTCCCAGTGGGTCACACAGCGAAGAACTAGCGCTCGATCCTGATCCGTTCACCACGGACGTGGTAGTTGTCTGTCCTGGCCGTTGTCTTGGGGATACTGGAATCCCGGAGATGTCGCCGCTTTCGCGACAACCTCTATTGTAGCACGAGGTGCGCAGGAGCGCAAATCTGCGTCACAGGTGGGGGTTATATGGTAACGTGAC
>Ga0307379_10013040_pt1 | contig 10795 bp, 9 predicted proteins | sample UN2MG_FD_202237 | JGI IMG/M metagenome (GOLD analysis project Ga0307379, IMG submission 202237) | Soil microbial communities from Risofladan, Vaasa, Finland - UN-2 | ecosystem: Environmental > Terrestrial > Soil > Coastal area > Acid sulfate soil | place: Finland: Risofladan, Vaasa | collected... | reverse complement strand
CATGGTCGTGTCGCCCGGGGTCTCCTGGACGAGAATACCGTGGGCTGCGCCCCACTGGACAGCGGTGGCGGCGTCGTTGCCCTTCATCAGCGCGGCCGCGACGCCGGACATGAAGGAATCCCCGCCGCCGGTCCGGTCGGCGATCTCGATGTTCTCTCGGGTGACGGCGAGATGCATCGTATCCTCGGCGACGTCGTAGAGAACGGCTCCCCAGTGGATGCGGTCGGCGGTGATCGCCGCCCGGAGCTGGGTGCCGATCAGCTTGAGGTTGGCGTAATCCTTGGCCACCTGCCGGAGCATGTCCTGGTAGGCGGCGAGCCAAACATCGAACTCTTCCTTGGGATCGACCTTCTTCGTCTCATAGCCGAGGGCGTCGAAGAAATCACCTTGATTGCCCACGAGGAAGTCAGCGTGGGGGACTATGCGGCGGTTGATGTCGCGCGCTCGCTCTTTGTCCGGCTCCACTTTCGACCGATAGTTCAGGTCGAAGGAGCGGAACACACCGTGCTCACCGGCCTTCTTCATGGCCTCGAGCGCGAGCTCCGACGAGGTCGGCGAAATGAGCGTGTAGATGCCGCCGGTGTGGAACCAGCGGACCCCCGCGCCGAAGAGGGCGTCCCAGTCCACGTCGCCCGGCTTGAGCTCGCGGATGGGAGTGTGGGCGCGGTAGTACTCCGTGACCGAGGGCAGGACGCCCTTGCCGCTCCAGGTGAAATGGATGCCATTGTGGAGCGTGCCCTTGCCGTCGGTGGAGTGCTGGCCCTTGCCCCCGGTGTCGAACCAGATGATGGGGGAGGTGTCAACGCCGGCCTCCCGGAGCTGGTTCTCGATGTTCCTGCCGATGCCGTCATCGACGAGCGCGGTGACGACCGCGGTCTTGAGCCCGAAGCAGGCGCTCAGGCCTTCGGCGACGTTGGTCTCGCCGCCGCCGTGCCAGATCCGTGCAACGCGGGCGCGGCGGGTGGGGACGTCACCGGGGTCGATGCGCATCATGACTTCGCCGAGCGAAACGGCGTCGAGCCCGCCGCCCGCGGGCTTGATCCCAAAGGTGCTCATAAGGCTTGTCCTCCCAGGTCAGTACGGCGTTTGCGGATGTGACACTTCTGCTCCGCTCGAGCATATCCTCCAGTCTCTGCCTCCCGGTAGCCTCGCAGTGAGGCGCACAGGCGAGACGCGTGTAGGTGACACCCACGCCGTTTCTGGCATTCCGTGCCCGTGAGGGGGGACCTCGGGTCCACTTGTCGAAGAGACAGCTGGGAGATATGGTGTCCTCTTTGGGACGCCAGGTGCCTGATAGGGAGAGCGGCGCCCGGCGCATCGGCCCCCCTTTGCTGCTCGAGCGAGCCCATTCCCTGTGAAGATTCATAGGAGGAGGATTGCAGGGAGACCATGATTAGGCATGCCGATGACCCTCGACTGTCGGTGACGATAGACGGCGTGACGTTCAGGAATCCGTTCATCTTAGCCTCCGGGCCCACGACGCACTCGCCGGACCAGATCGAGCGCGGGTGCGAGGAGGGGTGGGCGGGGGCCTCCATCAAGCTCGCCTTCGACCCCGCTCCGTATATCAACCGAGAGCCGCGGTACAGCTACTTCGATCCCGCCGGGCTGTTCGCGTTCACGGCGGAGAAGCGGATCGACCTCGAGGAGGCGCTGAAGCTGGTCGAGGAGTCAAAGCGGCGCGTCGCGGACGACTTCGTCATGATGGCGAACTACTCATACGTGGGGGACAAGGGGACAGAGGGCTGGCTGGCTATGGCTCGCGCCTTCGAGCAGGCGGGCTGCGACGTGCTCGAAGTGAACATGGGGTGCCCCAACATGTCCTTCAACGTGGCTCTCACGGGGGAGGCGCACGAGGATGGTCCGAAGAGCGGAGCCTCGATGGGGATGCAGCCGGAACTCGTAGGGGAGGTGATCGCCGCCACCGTGAAGGCGGTTTCCATCCCGGTCTTCGTCAAGCTGACCCCGGAAGGCGGCCGGCTCGGGGATGTGTCCCAGGCCTGCTACCGCGCGGGGGCGGTGGCGGTGGGGTCCAACGCGAACCGGCTGGCATTCGCGCCGGTCGACATCTGGAACCCGAAGCAGTCGGTGATCCACCTGCAGCAGCAGGTGTCGCTGACGTGCATGTCCGGGCCGTGGTGCAAGCCATTGGCCCTGCGGGATATCTTCGAGATTCGGAAGCGGAACGGCCCCGACGTCCGTGCCTTCGGCACCGGCGGGTGTGAGAGCTGGCAGGACGCGGTGGAGATGGCATTCTTCGGTGCGGATCTGGTGGGGATCTGCACGGCGGTCCTGGTGCACGGGTATGGGATCGTGGGCGATATCAAGGAGGGGGTGCTCCGCTACCTGGACCGGATGGGCTACGAGCATTGGGGCGCGCTGCGGGACGTGCTGGCGAACGAGGTGACGTCGTCGGAGAAGCTGACGCTCTATCCGGGTCATGCTCGGGTGAAAGATACCGGCCTCGCCGCGCCGTGCAAGTTCGCCTGCCCGAACCAGGTTCCGGCCCAGGGGTATGTGAGGAAGGTGGCGGAGGGCGATTTTAGGGAGGCCTACCGGCTGATCGCGTCTCGCGATCCGCTGCAGTCGGTGTGCGGGTACATCTGCGCGCATCCGTGCGAGAAGGCCTGCACCCGAGGCGACATGGACGATCCGATTCGGATTCGGGATATCAAGCGGTTCGTGCTGGAGTACGCCGAAGGACAGGGATGGAAGCCGGAGGTGGATCGATTGCCGGGCTCGGGCAAGAAGGTGGCGGTAGTGGGGGCGGGGCCGGCCGGGATCGCCTGCGCCTGGGACCTGCTGAGGGCCGGGCACGAGGTCACCGTGTTTGAGGCGGAGGAGAAGGCCGGCGGGATGCTGCGGTATGGGATTCCGGCGTTCCGGTTGCCGGAAGGGGTCGTGGACAAGGAGGTGGCGGCGCTGGAGGCGCTGGGCGCGAGGCTCGAATGCGGAAAGCGGTTGGGGCGGGACTTCACGCTGGGAGAGCTGCGGAAGCAAGGATTTGACGCGGTGTTCGTCGGGATTGGGGCGCAGGCCGCGCAGAAGCTCAAGGTCCCCGGCGAAGACGCGAAGGGTGTGGTGTCGGCGGTTGACTTCCTGCGGGCGGTGCGCCGCGATGGGAAAGCCGCCGTGGGGAAGCGGGTGGCGGTCGTCGGAGGCGGCTACACGGCGGTCGACGCGGCGAGGACGGCGGTGCGGTTGGGCGCGGATGATGTATTTTTGTGTTATCGGCGGACGAAAGATGAGATGCCGGCGATCCCGGAGGAGGTTTGGGAGGCGGAGGAAGAGGGGGTCCGAGTCATCTATCTCGTTGCGCCGATAGAGGTCGTGAAGACCGGAGAACGGGTCTCAGGGCTCCGTATGATGATCCACACGCTGGGCCAGCGGGATGCGTCGGGGCGGCGGCGGCCGGAGGCGGTGGGGGAGACGGAGTTCGCACTGGCGTGCGATATGGTTGTAAATGCGGTCGGGCAGAGGGTCTCGGGGGCCCCGGACGGCATAGCTGTGGGTACCGACGGCACGCTCCAATGTACGCGGGAAACCGGGGCAACGGACGCGCCCGGCACGTACGTCGGTGGCGATGCGGCGACGGGGACGGAAACTGTGATCGCGGCTGTAGCGTCGGGCCGGCGGGCGGCGGTGGCGATCGATCAGTATCTGTCGGGCGGCGAGCCGTTCCTGAATTACGATCCGGTGCTGACCGAGGTGTCTCGGGATCAGGTGCTGGCGCGGAAGCGGGAGGCCGAGCGTGCGGGTCGGGTCGCGCCGGAGGCGCGGCCGGCGGCGGAGCGGAGGGGGGATTTCGCGCTGTACACTCGGACGATGACGGAGGAAGAGGCGGTGAAGGAGGCGAGCCGGTGCCTGAGCTGCGGGTGCGGCTCGGGGTGCGGGCTATGCGCGCGAATCTGTACCAACTTCGCCATCGAGCGGGAGGGACCGGACGCGTTCGCGGTCGATGAGGAGAAGTGTGTGGCCTGCGGGATGTGCTACCGGCTCTGCCCCAATCAGAACATCGAGATGGTGCGGTTGGAAGGGACCATCTAAGCGGGTATTCGGCGAGGAGAGGCAGGTATGAAGGTCCTCATCACAGCGACGTCTTTCAGCGAGGTGACGAAAGAGCCGGAGGAGCGGTTTTTTGAGGCCGGGTACGAGGTCGTGCACAACCCGTACGGGCGGCCGATGACGGCGGCGGAGGTGGCGCCGCTGCTGGAGGGGGTCGATGGGTGCGCGGCGGGGGTGGATGACTTCTCGGCGTCGGCCTTTGCCCGGGCGGACAGGCTGAAGGTGCTCGCCCGACACGGGGCGGGCATCGATCAGGTGGACCTGGGGGAGTGCACGCGGCGGGGGATCGTCGTCACGAATCTCCCTGGGGCGAACGCAGAGGCGGTGGCAGACATGGCGCTGGCGCTGATGCTGTCGGTGGCGCGACATATTCCCGAGGGAGACCGGACGACGAAAGCGGGGCAGTGGGTGAACACCTACGGGGTGGACCTGCACCGGGCGACAGTGGGGCTGCTGGGGCTCGGGCGGATCGGCAAGGGCGTGGCGCGACGGTGTCTCGGGTTCGATGCGAGGGTGCTGGCCTACGACCCGTATTTCGACGAGGCGTGGGCGGGCGAAAACGGTGTCGAGCGGGCGGAGTCGCTGGAGCAGGTGATGAGGGAGGGGGACTTCGTCTCTATCCACATGCCCTCGACTGCGGAGACGCGGAAGGCCATCAACGCGGAGAATATCGCCCTCATGAAGCCGACGGCCATCCTGGTGAACACGGCGCGGGGGGCTATCGTAGATGAGGATGCTCTGGCGGATGCACTGGAGGAGGGGCGGATTTTCGGGGCGGGGTTGGATGTGTACGCGACGGAGCCACCGACGGAGAGCCCGCTGCTGAAGTGCGAGCGGGCGGTGACGATGCCGCACGTGTCCTCGAACACGCCGGGGGCGCTGCTGGCGATGGGCAACGGCTGCGTGGACGCCATCATGGCCGCGTTCAAGGGGGAGCGCCCGAACCACGTCGTCAACCCGGACGTCTACGAAGCGCAATCCTGACACAGGGCAGGGCTTTCCGCCCGGCTGACACAGGGCAGGGCTTTCCGCCCGGCTAACATAGAGGCACATCCCAAGGAGGAGCATTACCTATGGCGCCAGTTCGCGTCGGACTCGTCGGCTGCGGATTCTCGGCCGGGCTGCACATGCGAGGATACAAGAAGCTATCATCGGCGGATTGCCAAGTGGCGGCCGTCTGCGGCATTCCCAAGCAGATGGCGGAGGAGTTCGCCGCCAAGCACGGCATCCCCGAGGCCTACGGCGGTTTGGATGAGATGCTGGAGAAGGCGAATGTCGACGCGCTCGACCTCGCCGTGCCCAACCACCTGCACGCGCCCTTCATCATCCAAGGCGCCCGGGCCGGCAAGCATATCTTCTGCGAGAAACCGCTGACGGGGTACTTCGGCCCGGACGACGTCAAGGACGACGACCGCGTCGGCGAGGCGCCGAAGAAGGACATGCTCGAGGTGGCGAAGCGCAACTGCAAGGCGGTCGTCGAAGCCGTCACCTCCGCGGGCGTCAAATTTGGCTATGCCGAGAACTGGATCTACGCTCCTGGTTTCCTCAAGCTGTGGAGCATGGCGAAGACCGCCGGAGGGACGATCCTCCGGATCGAGGGAGAGGAGTCCCACTCCGGCTCCCATGCCGAGTACGCCAAGCGCTGGCGCTTCTCCGGCGGCGGCTCCCTCATGGTCAAAGGGTGCCACCCGCTCTCGGCGGCCCTTCAGCTCAAGTGGTGGGAAGGCGAAGCCAAGTTCGGCAAGCCCATTCGGGCCGAGTCCGTCCTCTGCGAGACGGGGAACTTCACGTGGATGGACGCCTTCAAGAAAGAGCAGCAGCATTACGTCCGTACCGGCTGGTACGACGTCGAGGACTTCGGCGTTATCATCATCAAGTTCGAGGATGGATCCATCGCCGAGATCAAGGCCGGTGACACCACCCTCGGCGGCATCCGCAACTACCTCGAAGCCCATCTCTCGAACGCCCGCCTCCGAGCGAACCTGAACCCGAACGACGCCTGTGTCGCCTACGCCCCCGACGCCGATGTCTTCGATTCCGAGTATATCGTGGAGAAGATCGAAACGAAGGGCGGCTGGTCGCAGCCTTCCCCAGATGAGGAATGGATGCAGGGCCACGAGCAGGAAGTCCGCGACTTCGTCTGGGCGATCAAGGAGAATCGCGAACCGTTGGCGGGCATCAGCATCGCGCAGGAAACGGTCCTCGTCCTCTACGCCGCCTACGTGAGCGCTGAGGAAGGTCGCCGTGTCGATATGAAGCCTATTCTCGAATACGGTAGTGGGTCAGTTTGAATCGAGCAGTCCCACAGCTTCTTCGACTGACCAAACGTGGTCAGTCACTCCGGCGGCCACGGCAGGTGTGGTCTTCAGCGTCTGGTGGACCCGGCAGAAGTTGTAGTGCATGAAGTGGAGCGATACGGCGCAGAAGTGATTCTCCAGCTTCTTCGAGAAGGCGTTCGTTAGGCGGGTGAAGCGCCGCAGGCCCATGCGCGTGGTCAGGTTCTGCCGCTCTACATCGCTGGTGGAGACGTGCTTGGGGTCGGGCCTGCCCGAGATCGGCGTCTTCGCTGCGGCTAGCCAAACCGGGGGACTGCACCGCTTCTCACCCTCCACGTCCGAACCGTAGAGCTTCACCAGCATGGCATAGTCTATGTCGGCTCCGAAGACCTCTTCCGCCGCCGTCAGGTAGAGCTTCAGGCCGTCTGTCGTTAGCTGTACCTGGTTGGCGAGGCGGTATTCGAGACCGCAAATCAGATCGTAGGCGGCCCTTGCGTCCCTCTCGCCCACCTGCCAGCAGATCATCAGCTTCGTGTCGGCGTCCATTGCCGTCCACGTCCACACGTCGCCAACGCCGGACTCGCCTTTACGCTCCTGGGGGAGGTTCTTCTGCTTGCAGCCCACAAAGCTCCATATCTCGTCGCACTGGACACGCTTGGAGGTCAGTCCCCGCAGGGCCTGGTTCTGGTACTCCCAACACGCGTGACCAAGCTCCACGAGAAGCTTGGCCACTGTGTTCTTCGCTGCCCCGGTTATGCCAACCGTGGAGCGTATGGAGTTTCCCTCAACCAGACAACGGGCTACAGCCGCGCGACGCTCTAGTGATAGCTGATTCATACTGACTCGTATACTTGAGCGATCACGCTTTGTCAAGAGCCCCTCTCACCTATTCTGGCTCTTCCTCGTCGTAGTCTGGGAACAGAGAATGGGTAGCGTCGTACCGTGGGAGCGCCCTGTTGAGCAGGCCATAGAACCGTCGTTTGTTGGGGGATACGCGCATGAGCGTAATCACTGACGCGAGGTGTTCTCGTAGCTTCGGGTGTCCGACATCATCTGTCAACCGCTGGAAGTACTTATGCTTCCGCCGCCCTTTACTGTCCTTCGGCGTGCGCGCCCTGAGCTCATCAAGGACCCCTGGGGCCAAGCGTTCGTAGACTATGTCATTGGTTATCTTCCCCGCATATCCCGGACGGCGGCTGGAGAACTGTGAATACTCCCACCCATAGAGCCGGAATAGTTCTCTGTAAAACTCGTCGGGGAATGTCTTCACCCAACGCATCAATTCTTCGGAGATGAACTTCTGGAGAATCTCCTCCAGGGCATCACGCGCCCGGAATGCCTGGAACCCTGTCGCCTCATCAACTAGGGCGATAATCCCTACTCGCGCGAGGGCTCGTCGCAGAATCCTACACTGCGCGACGATGTGGCCCCGCTGCTTGCCCAATGGGGCGGCATCGTTCGCCTTCAGCACGAACTCGCAAAGGTCCTCAAGCACCGTCGCCTCGTACCCATACGCTAGGCGGCTCGTGCCCCTTGGGTAGAACAGTACCGGGTTTTCGATGCGCACGGCCAAATCTCCCATCTCGGATGTTAGGAGCCCTTCAGGGCTCAATTTGCCTATCCATCGGGCCATTCGATGCGCACCGCTGCTGCCGCCGCTTGTGGACATGCCTATCCCAGTTTGCAGGCCACGTTGGGTGATAACCCTGGTTTCGTCTTCCAGCACGTAGCACGGAATTCGCACGTCGCCGATGATCAATGGCCTATCGGGCGAGCCGTACACTGCGCGGCGATGCTCTTCTGCCATCTGAGCTTCGTTATCGGCCTTGGGCGTGCTGTCGCGGTCTGTCATCGCAGTTCTCCTATCATCGTTCGCTTCCTATTGCCCCCCACACAGACTCAATAACACGCAGTAAGAAGGGGCGTTGGCTGGGGCTCACCATCGCCCTCCCGATCCTTGAGGATAGATACCAAGCCGTGTTTCTGTTGATGTCCAACTCCTCCGCTAGCTGCCGCGCGGAGATCGGCGCGTCGGCATCGAAGAGTAAGGAAAGTGCCGCGAACCATTTCGTGAGAGGTAGATGCGTATGGTGGAAGACAGTACCGACGGTCACGCCGAATGTGGTGTTACAGCCGTTGCAGTGATACCTTCCCCCCTCGGGAACTCGGGTAGAGCCTGTCCCTTCGCAGTAAGGACATTTAGGAACCCCTCGCCAGCGGATCATTTCCAAGTGGGCTCTGCAGTCGGCATCTGTGGGGAACAGATCGTAGACGCGAAACGGGTCGGTTCTGCCGTTGCCGCTTGCCATGACGTCTGCAGTATGGACGACGACAGATGGTCCGTCAATAAGAAGGCCCTACCGTAAACTAGGGCATTTTACCCCAAGCAGAGACGGCTATGATCTACTCCAGCGTGCCCGGGCCGCCTTCCTGGCTATCTCTGATCGCTGCTGTGCCGTGAGCCTGGCCGCCCTCGCCTTGCCCCCCTTGGCCCCGCCGAGCCTGCCTAGTGCGACGGCCGCGGGGTTCTTATCTCGTTCCGGTTCCCGCTGCGCTTCCCCTATCGCCTCCTGTGTCACACGGAAGGCAATCTCGTTCACGTCTTCCGGGCCTTGCTTCCCTCTGCTTGAGCGTTTAGGCATGTCTCAGGATAGCCCGGAGACACGCCGAGGTCAAGTTTCCGTTGAAGAAAGCCGACATAGGTGTTGGCAGACGTGCTATAATGCCGTTAGCGGTCAATAAGTCTATTGACCGCTAACGCTTCTCACAGCTGTTTGCTAGCCGAAATCAGTGTAGCGGTATCTAGACAGGAGCCGTCCCGCCGAGCTAGATTAGAACGGGTGTTTGGCTTTTGGACTGGTCATTTTCATGGTATCCTACCGTATATACGGCCTGACCTGTTGAGGCGAGAGCGAGGAGAGACTATGGCCCGGCCACTTGAATTCGAACTCGTTGTCAGATGCAAAGATCCCGAAGCTGAGTACAATAAATTGCTGTCGGCGAAGCCTTCTGATGCTGCGCTGGAGACACTCAAGCGCGCCGAGCAACTACACAAGGAACGCGTGAAGTCGCGCGAGTCGCAGATTACCAACACGTCCCGATGAGCGCGCCCGGGCTTTCGCTGAAGCTGCTTTCCGACCCCGCCCCCGATGAGGTGGCGGGGTTTTGCTGTAGTGACCCCCAGGACCTGCGCGACTTCCTAGTCGATGATGCTGCGAGGTATGTTAGGAATCGCCTCGCACAGGTCTACCTGGGCTGGGAGGGTAGTGCTCTCGCCGGCTTCTTCTCGCTATCTTGCGGCAGAGTCAATTTCTCGGAATTATCGAAGGAAGTCAAGTCGTCTACCGAACTTCACCCCGCAGGAGATGAGAGAGCTATCCCCGTCATTCTCTTGGGGCGGCTAGCGACAGATGAGCGATATCGCAATCAGGGCAAAGGGACCTGGCTGTTTGATCAGGCAGTCGCCATAGCAAAGTTCTCGGTTGCCCCTCACGTCGGTTGCCGCTTTCTTGCCCTGGACGCGAACTATGAACGGATAGAGTGGTACGAGAAGCGAGGCTGTAGGGTACTAGGAGAGGTCGGAATACCCCCCGCCACTACCCGCATGGCCTTCGATCTCTTCCCTCCTGCCTGATTCCTCAAACTGACCCACTACCCTCGAATACTGAGCGGAGGAGGGGGAGGCGACGTGCATAGGGTGCTGATATGAAGAAGATCAACTTCGGCCTCGTCGGCTACGGAAACGCCGCCCAGTTTCACATGCGCGCGTGGAGGCAGGTCGACCAGGCCGAGGTCGTGGCCGTGTGCGGCCGCTCGGCCGAGCGAGCCGCAGCCTTCGCGCGCGAGTATGACATCCCTCAGTCTTTCGCCTCGATGTCAGACATGCTGGCGCAGGTCGCCGTGGACGCCGTGGACCTCATTGTGCCCAACCACCTCCACAGCCCGTTCGCCGTGGAGGCGGCGGCGGCGGGCAAGCACATCATCTGCGAGAAGCACCTGACCGGCTACTTCGGAGAGCCCAACACCCCTGAAGACGTGCTGATCGGGGAGACGGTTCCGAAGCGGGAGATGCTGGTGAAGGTGAAGGATGAGTGCGACGCCATCGGCCGGGCGGTGCGAGAGGCGGGCGTCGCCTTCTGCTATGCAGAGAACTGGGTGTACGCTCCTGCGTTTGTGAAGCTTCGGCGACTGGCGGAGGCTGCCGGAGGGACGATCATCCGGATCCAGGCGGAGGAGTCGCATTCGGGATCGCCGTCGGTGTATGCGAAGCAGTGGCGGACCGCGGGTGGGGGCTCGCTCGTGCTGAAGGGATCGCACCCGCTTGGGGCGGTGCTTCAGCTCAAGCAGTGGGAGGGGCAGAGGCGGAACGGGCGGCCGATCCGGCCGGCCTCGGTGACGTGCGAGGTCGGGAACCTGACCTTCATCGAATCCGTAAAGCAGGAGCCGAAGCACTA
>Ga0307379_10013039_pt1 | contig 10795 bp, 10 predicted proteins | sample UN2MG_FD_202237 | JGI IMG/M metagenome (GOLD analysis project Ga0307379, IMG submission 202237) | Soil microbial communities from Risofladan, Vaasa, Finland - UN-2 | ecosystem: Environmental > Terrestrial > Soil > Coastal area > Acid sulfate soil | place: Finland: Risofladan, Vaasa | collected... | reverse complement strand
AGCATTTTGTGATCGTCACAACCGGGAGGGTTGAGAGTTTTCTTTGGCATAGTTGGATGTGTAGCATAGGCGACAAAACTATGGTGCCCATTACTCGTAAATGGGAATATGATTCTACCTGAGTAACGTCCCTTATTACAATATAGTGTACCTACCTCTTCTGCAAGCCACATGGGGACTCTACGCTTATTAAGGAAGGTTGGATATGCTTTAGGGCCAACTCGTTTCGAACCAGGAGGGGGCATAATGATATTCTTTAAATCTTGCTTATCAAATATTGCTTGTATGTTTGTGCCTATCTCATGAATACGTTCTTTAAGTTCCAATAGATCGGCAACACCGCCATCGCTCCCTTCTTCGACTAAAAGACTAGCTTGCTTAAAGCTAACCTTTCGAATAATAGAAACGAATGTAACGATGTTGCCGGTAAGTCCACACCTATGACAGATAAATAAGCCAGTATCACGGTTCAGATATAGATGGCTGTTTGGATTCGGACACTCCCTGTCCGGACAATCCAATATTAATTCCTTCCCCTGAAGGGTCGGAATGTATTTCAGTTTTAACTTGTCCAGAATCTTCTTTATCGGAGGATGTTGCATTTGGATCCTCGACCATTTCCCATACTGTCAAATTGCCGTAATGGTCTTTATTACAATCTAAATTTGAAGCTTTTGCATCTGCTTTTTTGTCATAAATAGCGACGAACCCTAAGTTTTTAAGTATAGTATGTACGTCGTTATATGTCAAGTCACTTATAAAGAAATTTTCGAGCAAGCGTAGTTTACCATATGTCCTATCATATGCCTCCACGATTACTTTCTCTGGAATATAGGTAATTAGCTTACCGCCTAGCTTCATGTTCCTTCTACAGAATGCACCAACGTTTACTAATTCAGCTTCTACTTTTGTTACGAAACTGGCAATCACATAGTCGATATCAATATCCTTGAATTTCATATTTGCCCAATTAGATACAATATTTGGTCTAGTTAATGGATCTCTATCAATCGTAGCTATTTGAAATTCATCATTGTCGTACTTCATGAATCCAGAACCAAGATCAACTCCTTTTCCCTTCATGTACTCTTTTATATGGGCAGTCATCACTTTGTTAAATTCTGTATGACGGTATGTGTCCATGTCAATAAGATTGGCCTTCTGTGTACGTTCAAGAAGTAAATCAATAGCATTCATAATTGTATCAAGTCCCATTGTACTGAAGCATGGACTAGGAACTCCTTTCGTACACGGTTGACCACTATGAATAAAGCATGGCGAACAAGCAGTCTTGGAATTCATACCTATTGCATCATAGTAATACTTCATACGTAATGGGGAAGGGAATGGCCCATAGAGGCCCAAGATGGGTACTCTGAGCGCACCAGCTACATGAATCATTGAACTATCAGGGGCAATCAGTAAGTTGCAGTTACGCACCATTGAGAAGCTTTGTCGTAGGGTCAGCTTCATTGCAGGACCATCTAGTATGGCTACTTTATTTAAGCCTTTGTTAAGCTTTGCGATGACTGCCGCTTTATCAATTTGTTCAGGACCGCCAAGAAGAATGATCTTGCAGTTACGTTCTATAAGTGCCTTAGTTAATGGACGTAACTCACTAGCCGGGAAGCTACGAATAGGGGTACTTGATGCGATTTGAATACCGATTATAATATCATCTTCTTTCCAACCTGCATTCCTTATTACTCTATCAGCAAACTTTTCTTCTTCCTTTGTGAAGTATATGTCGGGAAGTTTGTCTACTTGTTGAATTGTTGTTGGATTAAACCCGAATTTAGTTAAGAATAAATCATACGCATTCATCTTTTTTGCATCAGGATTGTTTTCTATAATTTGCTCAAAGTGAAGATGATAGTCGGCTTCTTCAAATACTTCTGCGTTAATTGGTAGTCGCATGATCTTATCTACATATGGAATGTTTCTATATACATCAATGTATTTTCGACCGCACCCTACTATAAGTTTACAGGTGGGAAATAAAACTTTAAGCATTCTTAGCGGAGGCATCATGAACATCAGGTCACCAATACCACCATGCCGCCACACGAATAGGGTTTTGCCATCCAAAGGCTCACCACTGTACTCTCTATATATTGTGTCGAGGCCAACAACTTCTCCTACTGCATCTGGTTGAACGTACTCAAGTTCCCGTAGCAGTAATTCAGAGAACAGATATGTCGTATCTGTTTTAAGTTGTTTTTCGTCAGGACCGCCCTGCCCAATCAATAAATCTTTTTCAAGCCTAATAAGCTTCATCATACTCTCCTTACATTACGATTACAGGGCTACCGTTAAAATCACCTGTCCCACTTGATGGTTCCCGAGCTTTTCCCACATTGTACATATCGATGACTACACTTCCATTCATACGTCCATTTTTATCCACTACGCCTAAGAAATTAACACAGTAGTATTCAAACTCTTCATGGAATTTATTGACATCTAGGATGCCTTTCTTTGCAAGCATCGTTTGGGTGACCACTTGGTTTGCTTGGATTAACTCTACATCACTTTGAATCCTTTGTATTTCATTGTGATTTTTGAATTCTGCTAGCCTACATCGTGATTCAATCCTTTCCATTACATCTGTGTACAGTTCCGCTAACGGTTGTGGTCCAGTGTATTTTTGCATCTGCTTCTTTACCAGTTTCCGTTTAAGCGACATTTGGCTCACGGCACTACTTTTTTTTGAGCGTCCCATACCTACTCCTATTTTTCTACAAGTTGCATGTGGCTATACTCTGCGACAAGTGAAATTTCTTGCCCCGCCTGACCATCACGGTTTTTGGCTACCATCAGTAGTAGATCTGAACTATTTTTGTCGAATTGATTAAGTGTCAATATTATATCAAGAATTCTCGCCTTGTCATAAGCTTCTGCTAATCCTTCTGCATAAGCTTTCTTTTTATCATATTCCTTAGATACTTGAGTTGCACTCATTACTGGAATTCCCCTTGCATCAGCAATGGTTTTCAAGTCCCAGTACACTTGAGTTTGATCTAGGCGGTACATTTCCTGTTTGTCACTAGGGGCCATAATATCAGCATAGTCAACAACAAGGTATTCACATTCAAATCCATCTCTATCAAATTGTGTCAATGCTCGTTCGATAGTGTAGATGTTCGCTTTACGGGCTGTCATCTTAACTATACGTAGTCTGTCTCCTAAGAGTTTCTTTATTTCCTTAACTTGATTATTAAGAGCCTTCCGTTCTGCTTTGCTAAACTTATATCCCTTAAGCATGTTGTAGTTTACACCGAGCATACCTGCATCATAGCGTTGCTCTGTTTGCCAGATACTATTTTCTAATGTTACATGGACAACGTTCTTTCCTGCCATGAATGCTTCAACACCGCATAACATCAGAGAAATACTTTTTCCACGACCTGCAAGACTTGCAATAGTTCCTACTTCCCCCGGCTGTATGCCCCCTACTGCTTGGTTTAATGCCTCCCAAGGGAATGGGATAACATTCATTTCTTCTGGATGTTCCTTCCTTCGCTTTCGTGCCTTCTGGCGTTCCTTCCACCCGTCTACCCACATACTTACTTTGAAGTCTTGCTCGTGTGATTTTATTCTAGATGTTGCAGCCAGTGCATTCATTGCCCCTTCTACATCATCTTTTTCCAGCCTATTAATGCTGTTCTCAATAATGCTTGCCATCTCACGCTTATTGGCGAACCGTCTCAGTTCATCAACAGCGTATTTTTTCATCCCCTTTGATATACTGTGTTTGAATAACTTGCGGGTCAGCTTGATGTAGCGTTCTTTATCTTCCGAATCAAGTGCGCTGTCCTTCTTGAGTTCATTCTTAAAGAAGGTAATGGTGGGAAGGTCACTATAGTCTCTAACATATTGCAGAAGGTTTCTATATATCCATCTTAAATGTGGGGAGGATATACTCTTTGCTGGTAGCCGAGGGGCTATTTCCTCAAGTAATACCCTATCCCTGAGAATAGTACAGATAACATCTTTCTCGATGAGTTCGCTCATATTACCCTAACTTCGGCTATTAACCTAGACCATGAAGGAATTTTGTAACATACTTTTTCGTGGATGACTGGTTCACGATTTGTGAAGTGAAGTGAACGTCCATGTTCCGCTCGGTACATACATTGTGGAACAGGGAATCATAGTTATCCGTGATTTCGGCGATTTTCTTCACCTTATTAAAGATGAAGACGTTCACTTTCTTTTGGGAGGTGCGTTCTTTCAGCAGGTAGGCAAGTTCGCCAACGGAGCGTCGACGAAATTCATTTTCATTTCCTATATCATCTATGATAAGGAAGTCTACACTTAGTATTTCCCGCAACAGTAAGTTCAGCCCTATGTTTCCACCAGATGATAGCTGGTCGAGCAGTAGAAAGAATGGAGTATAGTGGACATTGTACCGCCTTTCTACCACCTGTGCGCCTAATACATGTGCGGCAAAAGTTTTGCCATAGCCATAACCTCCTATAAAATTCATGCCAAGGCCATTCTCTCTAGCTTGTTGGAACCTACGCATATAAAATCGGAGAAATTTACGTACATCAACCTTAGTCCTTTGGTTTACAATAGTTATGTCTCGTTGGTTAATGTCTTTGAAGGTGAGGTTGTGGCTACTTACCGGAAAGCCTCCAATGGTCATTGCTTTGAGTCTATCTGCAAGCAGCCTACATTCACACAAACCTAATGGTGGGCTTGCGGGATTATAGCCTTCCTTCTTGGCATGGTCTACCGCCTGTTGGACTTCCTTTCGCCGCTGTTCCTTGGTTACCTTGGCGTTGCCTCTTGGTGAGCCAATTTTATTTAAGATTTTCTTTTTGGTGTACCCCATACCCCCGCATTTTTCACAGCGTTGGATAATTCTATCAAATTTTGAAAGTGCTGTGTGGTGGGAAGTTGCTCGTTCGCCGTAGCTTTCGTTCATATGTCCCTATTCCATTGATTTCTAATTCTGTACTTGTGGTCTATAAATGTGCCCAATATATGACCATACAAATAGCGGTGCATATCGCTACTATATTTCTCTCCAACCCCTGACCTATACTGTAGCGCATTATCATCAATATAAATTATTGCAGGGAGTTTAATAGGAGTTACAAAAGTGAAGGGAAACCTGTGGTGCCGTAGCCATTCAATTATCTCATTGTACTGATTATTAAATAAGCAACGAGTAGTGTGAATCCAAATCATATAGCCTTCATTATGTAGCTGTATTGCGAGTTCCTGCATGGTGGGATCAGGGGCTATTGTTGTGAGGTCTTCAGTGAACAGCATGTTTGGAGCAAAGGGGGCTATCACCCCATCAAAGTCAAATGCGATTGCACGAAACCCGTACTTGAACCTGCCCAACATTGTTCTATTCACAAACTTAACTAAAGCGATAAATATTCTATTCAGAATCTTCGGATGTTCCATGTTTACTCCTAGCAAGTTGTTCCATCTTGCTGCGCTTAACTTTACCACCACTCTTTATATATGCAGATAAATACATTGTTTTGGGCACAATTTCTGTATGATCTTTGACTAGAAACAAAAAACGTAACTTTACTTTATCATAGAAATAGAACACCGTACAATCTCCGATTTCAGTTAGATACCTAAAGTGCTTTCCGTTATACTGCATTTCTTGTGTATCCGCAGGGGGTGCTTCTTCGGCAGCTTCTTTCATTGCGTTGTTGTAGTCCACGAACCGTGCTAGGTTGTTTTCATTGGCAATGATTGCGATAAAATATGCAAGGTTACTTCTTTTCATTTTGTCTTTTATTTTTTTCACAGGCTTATGGGTGTGTTCTATATAATCTTTAATTTCTTCTTCAGTAAAATTTAATTCTTTCAGCCTTAATGCTAATTGTCTTATTCGTTGTTGTGCTGTTTCCCAATTTGCTTTTGTATAATACCAGACTTTAAACATGTCATGTATGGTTTTCTCAATGTATTTTATTTGCAATGCCATTACTGCTCCATGATGTATAGAAATAAAAAGGATTTCAAAACTCGCAGTTTTTTGATCCCCCTACTGTACTTTGGGAAAAGGGAAATACCGATTATTCAGGTGGACACCTATAAGGATGTCTATGGATTATACCATCTTTGTGGATCAATACGTCTGGCGACCCTTGTCGCTAAGATTCTTTGGCATTGATGAATCGCATTAGCAAAGTCTTTCTGATCTGATGGATGATCTTCTGGAAGCGACTTGAACTTTTCCCAGATATCTACAAGATTTTCATGAATAGATGATTCTGTAGATATGATGAATTCATCTAGCTTTTCAGACATCTAGTACCTCACCATCGTTTTTAGGATAAGAAGACACTCATGGCACACGATGCGAGAATTTACCCACTTCCACTCTTGTGAGTGAAAATCCCTACCGACCTTTCTTTGGATTTCAAGCGTGAGTTTGATCTCATCGTGAAGACCTCTACTCATGTCGATTGGTTTCTCACAGATGTGGCACAATGGCATGACAACCTCCTACTTAAATTTGACGATGAATTCTTTTTCCATCTGGCAAGTCTTAATTCTATTGTCAGTCCACCCTGAGACGTATTTATTCTGCCTATCAACAAAATCATGGACCCTAACTGAATGCTCACGACTTGTGTCTACATCATCTGCATTATTTGGCTTGGGCTTTCTCAGCACCCTACCAATCTGTTGAATGAGATTCCTTACGCCTTCGCTTTCGTAGATATCACCACCACCAAGAGCATCAGCTTTTATTAGGACATCGCAACTAGGTATGTCGATTCCTTCATTCCAGATTTGACTGACGACCATAACCTTCACCTTACCACGTTCGAAATCGGTTCGCCTAGCTTCCCGAACCCCTTTGTCCTTCTGACCATGCAGATATGCAATATCACTGATGCCGTGCTCTTCTTCAAGGCACCGTGCAAGATAATTACCGTGTGCTATCCAATTTACAACGAGTAAAAGCTTGTGTCCTTTCTTATATTCATCCAGTACTGTTCGGATAATTGCTTTGTTCCGACTCTGGTTGTTAGTTATCGTTTGTTTGTATATGTTCGGTAATTGAGAGGTTGTTTGTATCTTGCGGTCATTGCCGGGGTACTCGTGAAAGGTTACGATTGGGCGAGCCAAATACCCTGATCGTATTAAGTCTGATGCGGTACACTTAAAAAGAATAGGGCCACACACGGTTTCTAGTTCGATATTCTGCGATGTAAAATCCCAGGGGCTCCCTGAAAAGCCATGCTTATAAATTGTATTTTTACAACTGCTAAAGATTTCCTTCCAAGTCGTTGCTTGCCCATGATGGCACTCATCAGCGATAAGATACTGAATGCTATCAAGGTAGTCGTGTATCTTATGTGTCTTTGCCTTAGACTTTGCTGCTATAGTCTGAACCATGCCAACACATATCTGCTTATTAAGCTGAAGCCGAGTGCCTTGGATAATACCAACCTGATCTTCGCCGCACAGTTCTTGTAGCTGACGATAGTGCTGGCGTAAGAGGTCTGTGCGGTTTACTAAAATAAGAGTTCTCAACTCTGATGCCTTTGCCATAGCTGAGAAGATTACTGTCTTACCGCCTCCTGTGGCTATGTGAAATGTCATCAAGGGCTGGTATAGGCCCCTTGCAATTGCGTCAGTCTGATAAGGTCGTAGGGCTAACGGAAAGGAATCTACAGTAGTGATTACCTTGTCATCATTGACTTCTAACAGAGGGCGTTTATCGAGTAACTTGATTTTCAGACCCCTACCTTTAAGAGCAGCCACTACCCTATTATGCAGACCTGCTGGATATACTTGATCTACCCATTGATAGTGCGTTATCAGCTTTTTCTCTAACTGACGTTTCATCTTATATTTACCGTTGATATTTTCCCAGACTGGCTTACCTTTATCATTCATTACAATCGGGTTAATAAGTGTCCAGTATCCACACTTACGTATCAGAAGATCATTGAGGCTACGGCCGAGTTTATTTGTAATCTTACCCTTCTTGGCGTCTAGCCGAATTAGTACCATGTCGCCCATATTAGAATCCATTCAGTAGTTTTTGGGAGAGTACCTTGAACACTGCACGACTAATATCATCTTTCCCTGACTCAATTGCATCAAAGCTCTTATAGAATTTTTGCGGTTCAGTCGTGTATATACCAATACCGTGAACCTCTATGCCAAGCCTCTCTAGTTTGATGATGTTGAACCGCAAGTCTTGATCTAGTAGGCTTCGATCAGATCCTGTTGCACTTGGCATGCCATCGCTAAGTACAAATAGTATTTTACGTTTTTCTGGTCGTTGCCACAACTTTTCAGCAGCCCACATTATGGATTCATTGTCGCAGTTTGCGTGTGACGGATATATTTGCATCATCCTATACTTAACTGTCTCATAATTTTCATTAAAATCTTTAAATATTCTATGATGTAATGGGACAAACCTGTTATATAACTCTATGTTTTCTTTTAAGCTATGCAGAATCTTTTCTTCTTCATTTACTGTTACACTATATGGGATGTGACCAGTACTGAATCCATAAACAGCAAATGGAAGACGTAATGCTTGGCAGACGTTACCGCATGCGATTGCTGCCTTTCGTGCGCCCTCGAACTTCTTTGGTTGCCCTCCGCCATAGCCGTATGCACCATTCGACATTGACCCGCTACAATCTACAAGCCAAGCAATCGCAGTGTTTAGCTTCTTTGTATCTTCAAGCTGTTGGAATACACGAGAATTGCCGAACTTCAATCCCCATATTGCTTCTGGATCAACGTCACCTTCTTCTCTATCAACTTGATAGTGCTGCCTCTTCTTCGCCATAATTACGGATAGCATTTTGGCTTTTAATATCTTGACTTCCCGCTTGACCTGTTCCTCTATTTTCCCAAATGCTGCCCGTCCTGCTTCTGTAGCATCGTATGCTGGTTTCTCTTCCCTATCATATTCCAAGATGGCAGGATGAGGTAAGTGTTGAGTCTTGCTTGACATTATCTGCTTCATTTCAATTTTGATCGCTTCATATGTCTTTTCAAACTCATCTTTGGCTTCATTACCATCATCTAAATTATTTAAATCTTCCTCAAGTGCAACAAGAGCACTTGGTTCTTGGTTTGCATCTCGAGCCTTGCCCTTCCCTGCTCTTGGATTGGTGTTACTATCAGGATCTAATTCATCATCAATGTCATCCAAGTCAACATCATCTAAACTTTTACCTTCACTTCCACTAAGCCCACTGCTCGGGTTCATTTCAGAACTGTCGCCAGTAGGCGTATCCTCATCGGAACTTCCTTCTTCTGGCATGTCAGGAGATTCATCATCATCTGCTTCGTCGCTACCAGTGTTGTTATCGTCACTATTATCAGTCTCTTTATCATTTCTACTATTAGGAGTGACCTTTCCATCTCCCTCTTCGTCTTCTCTATCTCCTTCATCATCTTCTTCGTCATCATCTCCTTCATCATCTTCTTCGTCATCATCTTCGTCACCTTCTTCTTCATCATCATCTGTATCTTCGGGGAATTCATCGTCAAATTCATCTCCTTCATCATCATCTACCTCCTCATCATTTTCCTCACCTTCGTTATCATCTTTATCATCCATATCATTGGTACTTTTGGAAGAATCGCTGGGCTTTTTGTCTTCATCACTTCCGTCTTCCTCATCATCATCCCCTGATTGTTCGGGAGAAGAACAAGGCTCGTCATCTTCTTCCATGTTCTGTTCCCCTTTGTCAGAGTTGTTTCCGTCTCCTTTCTGGCTATCACCATCTGTTGATTCTTCACATGTTTCATCTTCAATCTCCCCTTGTTCTTCTTCCTTTTTATCCTTCATATATTTACGGATTTTGTCAGTCAAATCCTTACCATACCTAAGTGCGACAAGGGAACCTTCTGGCCCGTCTATCATCTCCTTTTCAAAGAGACTCATTTCCTCCATAGCAATATCGATAATTGGTTCGAATTGCTTACGTATCTCCTCTGGCATGTAGTTAATATCAAACCCTCTGCGGCTAAAGCTTATCGCTTGCATTAGTGAATCAGCAAAGATCTTGGCGTTAGCAAATGGATTTATCATGCCATTATCGTACCCATCCTTAGTTCGCTCGTATGCATATTTAATAAGCAGATTAAATTCATGTAGCGATGATGGGTGCTCTTCATTCTCAAAATATTCAACCCTTTTGTCTTCGAAGTTGTTGTACATCCTTGCCCATAGGCCATCCCCATTGCATTCTGTTTTGAGCATTGGCTTTGTTCTCTTAAGGTGGGCGCACTCGTGAATTACACCACCATGGAGTACGTAGTGGAATTTATCTGCTACATTGTCAGGAACTACAGGAATATCGATGTTACTGATTGAATCAGTGGATAGGTTTACGCCTGGACTTTGACGGATAGTTACCTTCCTATTCTTTGTCCTATTCTGAGCTAGAACAAGCAAGGCATCTGATTTTCTTCGAGGCATATACTTCAGAGCCATTAGTATCCCCTTTGTAATGGGCGAGTCAATTCTTCACCTATCTTATCACGGATTTGTGTGAGAATAATATCATGCTCATCTTTCTTGGCGAAGTTTAGGAGTGCAAGCTTGATTGCCTCTGACTTATTCTTCTTACGGACATGATAGTTCCCCCATGCCAGAAGGCGTCGTAGGGTAAACTGGAATTGAATGTCTACCGTTCCAGCCTTCTTTTGATCTCGCAATGCCCATGCTGCCTTCGACATATTCTCAGCAAACTCTATGGTTTCGCCGTGTCGTTCGAAATGGCACTTGTCGTAAATGATTTTCTTCTCTACATCGACAGCCTTATAA
>Ga0307379_10013037_pt1 | contig 10797 bp, 9 predicted proteins | sample UN2MG_FD_202237 | JGI IMG/M metagenome (GOLD analysis project Ga0307379, IMG submission 202237) | Soil microbial communities from Risofladan, Vaasa, Finland - UN-2 | ecosystem: Environmental > Terrestrial > Soil > Coastal area > Acid sulfate soil | place: Finland: Risofladan, Vaasa | collected... | reverse complement strand
ATACATCGAACAGTTTTAGGTAGCATGGAGCGTTTTTTAGCTTGCCTTACAGAGCATTATGGTGGTGTCTTCCCGGTATGGTTATCTCCGGTTCAGACAACAGTCATTCCTATAGCAGATCGCCATTTTGACTATGCTCATAAGATAGCAAGCGATCTTAAAAATGAAGGCATCAGAGCCTTGGTTGACAACCGCCCTGAGAGAATGAATCTGAAAATCAGAGAGGCTCAACTGGAGAAAGTGCCGTATATGCTTATAGTCGGTGATAAAGAAATGGCTGCATCCAGCGTGTCAGTCCGTTTAAGGAGCGGCGAGGATCTGGGTATAGAAACTCTGATAGAAGTTAAGAAGAGAATAAGGGCAGCCATAGAGGCTCGGTCTTAAATACTATTCTAGGAGGTAGAAAGGGCATAATTAAAAACTTACCAATTAACGAGAGAATCAGAGCCAGAGAAGTTCGCCTCATAGGAGAAGACGGGAAACAGTTTGGCGTAGTTCCTCTGCAAAAAGCATTACAAGCTGCTCATGAGCGCGGCCTCGATTTGGTGCAGGTAGCATCGACGATGACTCCGCCAGTATGCCGGATTCTTGATTATGGTAAATACAAGTATGAGCAAACTAAAAAGGAACGCAAGGCGAAGAGAGGCCAAAGAGTTGGCTTACTCAGGGAGGTCCGTTTAAGATCCAAGATAGAAGAGCATGATTTACAGGCAAAAATTAAGACCACGAAGAAATTATTGGAGGAGGGCAATAAAGTACGGTTACTGCTAAGGTTTAGAGGACGCGAAGTTATTTATCCTGAACTAGGTTGGAATGTGCTGCGTAAAGTAGCTGAAGCCTCCAAGGAATTAGCCGTGGTAAGCAGTTCCGGTAATGCCGAGAGAAGTATAGCCTTGGTCTTATCCCCAATTTCCCAGAAGAAATCTAAGGAGACAGAAACAGATGCCAAAACTTAAAACCCATAAAGGGGCAAAGAGACGTTTTAATATAACAGGTAGCGGCAAGCTGATGCGCACTAAATGCGGCAAGAGTCATTTGAGGCGAAAAAAGGCTCCTAGAACTAAGCGCCTCTACGATGAAATGATCATGACCTCCTCAGCGGATAATAAGAGAGTAAGGAGACTTTTACCCTACAAATAAAGAAAAAGGAATAACGCCCAAGGATTAAAGGAGGAAGAACTTGCCACGAGCCAGAAGCGGAAAAGTTACCCACAGACGACACAAAAAAGTGCTTGAGCTGACTAAGGGACATCGAGCGGCCAGACACAAGCTTTATAGAATAGCTCATGAGTCTATGCTTCATGCCTTAGATTATTCCTATCGTCATCGTCGTGAGCGGAAAGGTGACTTCAGGAAGCTATGGATTGCTCGTATTAATGCTGCAGCACGGGCTAGAGGACTTACGTACAGTCAGTTTATGGCGGGATTGAAAAAAACAAATGTAGGAATCAACCGCAAGATGTTAGCTGAGATGGCAGTTAAAGACCCTGAAGGGTTTGCTACATTAGTAGCCTCGGTAACCGAGATTAACTCAGCTCGCTCGTAATGGACATTATGCTTAAGAATTCCAGGGATTTTGAACAAGGATAACATTACTTGGCAGTCAATGCTGGAACAACTCAGAGATCTTCATGCACAAGCTCTCGATGAGCTAGACAAGATTGATAATTCTCGAGAGCTAGAGTTGTGGCGTATTCGTCACCTGGGGAAGAAAAGCACTTTAACTAAAATTCTACGTTCCTTGGCTACTTTGCCCCTGGAAGAACGGCCAAGGATAGGCACCCAGGCTAACGAAATTAAGAAAGCTTTAGAGTCAAGCCTGGAAGAGAAGGAAAAATTACTACAGGAAGCCCTTTTGACTTCTCCTCTGAAATCCCTGAGATTAGATGTTACCTTGCCTGGTCGGCCTCTCCCGACAGGTCGTCTTCACCCCACCACTCAAATACTTAACGAAATTTGTGATGTTTTCAAAAACATGGGCTTTCAAGTAATTGAAGGACCCGACGTGGAGTGGGATTACTACAACTTTGAATCCCTGAATATTCCTCAGCATCATCCGGCGCGGGATATGTTTGCTACCCTATGGATAGATGCAGATGCGGGAGACAAAGCTAGACTTTTGCGCACCCACACCTCTCCAATGCAGATTAGGATGATGGAGAGAGAACGTCCACCAATAAGAGCCATAGTGCCGGGGCGAGCTTATAGGTATGAAGCGACTGATGCTACTCACGAATCGATGTTTTATCAAGTTGAAGGTTTAGCTGTGGACAAGGGCATCACCTTGGCTGATTTAAAAGGCACTTTGTTTGACTTTTGCCGCTGCCTTTTTGGTGAGGAAAGGAAAGTACGCTTCCGTTGCGATTATTTTCCTTTTGTGGAACCTGGGGTGGAGGTGGCCATCGGATGTTCAGGTTGCAGTGGAGCTGGCTGCCGACTGTGTGGCTACAGCGGCTGGATCGAAATACTGGGTGCAGGTATGGTGCATCCCGACGTCCTGGCACGGGTGGATATCGACCCCGAGCTTTATAGTGGTTTTGCCTTCGGGTTGGGAGTTGAGCGTATACCTATGCTCCGCTATGGTATTGATGACATTCGCCTCTTTTATAGCAATGACTTGAGATTTCTGAGGCAGTTCTAAATTTTAAGGTAACAACATGAAAGCTTCTCTCAAATGGCTCGGGGATTATGTTGACATAAAGCTTACTCCCGAGGAACTAGCCGAACGGCTAACCATGGCTGGCCTGGAGGTCAAAGCCATACAGACCATGGGCGACACCTGGGATAAGGTTGTGATAGGGGAGGTGGTAGCTGTAAATCCTCATCCTAATGCTGAACGCCTTAAGTTGGCCACAGTTGACCTTGGCACTGAGCAAATCACCGTAGTTTGTGGTGCCCCCAATATCGGAGTTGGTCAGAGAGTGCCTTTTGCCCATATAGGAGCCCGGCTTATAAATGGCTACACTGGAGAAGCTATGTCTCTAAAACCGGCTAAAATTCGCGGCGTAGTTTCCGCGGGCATGGTTTGCTCCGAGAAGGAACTGGGAATTTCTGATAATCACGAAAACATTTTGGTATTGACGCCAGAGGCGCCCATAGGTGTGGCTCTCGCTGCTTACCTGGGCGATATAATTTTTGACTTAGACGTAACACCCAACCGCCCGGATTGCTTATCTGTAATTGGCATTGCCCGGGAAATTGCTGCCTTAACTGGCGAACCACTTCGTTTGCCTGAAATTCATTATGAAGAATCAGAAAAGCCGATAGGCTCCTTCGCCTCCGTTGACATAGCCGAGCCAGACCTATGTCCCAGGTACTGTGCTAGTCTGATTACCGGAATTCAGATAGCCCCCTCCCCAAGTTGGCTGCAGCAGCGTCTGAATAGCTGTGGCATGCGTCCCATTAACAACGTGGTTGATACTACTAATTATGTGATGTTGGAATATGGGCAGCCTCTGCACGCTTTTGATAATCGCAAGCTCAAGGGCGGACAAATTATCGTTCGCAGGGCAAAATACGGTGAAACTATAACTACCTTGGATGGCACAGAGCGCGCTCTTAATCCGGACATATTGGTTATTGCCGATAAGGAAGAGGCCGTCGCTGTGGCTGGAATCATGGGTGGCGCAGATTCGGAAGTTACAGACAAAACTGACACTATCCTCTTGGAGTCAGCGAATTTTAACCAAGTTGCCATTCGACAAGGCTGTGGTCACCTTCAATTCCAAAGCGAGGCCTCGGCGCGTTTTGATAAGGAACTTAATAGCGAGCTTCCGCTGCTACCCTTGAAACGGGCAACCCAACTGCTACTGGAGCTAGCCGGCGGCAGAGCAGCCAAGGGCATAATTGATGTTTATCCCGGGAAATCAGAACCAAAGCCTATATTGCTGCTTTCCGCCCAAGAAGTGAAGCGCCTTTCAGGTTTGAAAGTCAATATTGATGAAATTCTTAAGGTATTAAAAGCTCTGGGCCTTGAGTGCCAGGAGAACAATTCAGGTTCGCAGATTTCGGTGTCTGTGCCGTATTGGCGCAGTGACATTAAATGCTCAGCCGACCTCGTGGAGGAAATAGTCCGCATCATTGGTTATGAGAAAATCCCGATCACCAGGCTTGGCTCTCCGTTGCCTCCACAAAAATCAAAATTATCACCAGCAGCCCAGCAAAGCAATCTCAAAGATAAACTACGCAATATTCTGACTGGCTTTGGCTTTCAGGAGATATTAACTTATTCTTTAGTCAGCCTGGAAAAGTTGCAGAAGCTTTCCCCAAAGCTTGAGGTGAGAATTCAGCCGTTAAAGGTGGCTAACCCTATGACCAGGGAACAGGAATTCTTGCGTACCAGTTTACGGGCTGGTCTGCTGTCCACGTTGGCACATAACCAAAAATTTGAGCCAGCATGCATAAGGCTCTTTGAAATTGGCAAGGTATTCTTGCCGCATAACCCTCCTGTCATTGCGACCAAAGCGAAGCAATCTCAAGTGGAAAGAGAGCTGCCTCACGAAAAAGATATGCTCTGTGCTGCACTCAGCGGCCCAAGACTGGAATTGTCCTGGCATACTGACAAAGAGATGCTCGATTTCTTTGACGCCAAAGGGGTAGTGGAAAATATCTTGAACCAGTTGGGGCTGAAAGCGAGTTTTGAGAATAGCGATGATGAAGGTCTATTCCCAAGGAAAGGTACTAATATAATCGTTGATAATGACCTGATAGGCATTCTTGGTGAGCTACATCCTAAAGTGGTACAAGCCTTTGAACTTTTGGGCGTTACTTATCTCATAGAAATTGACCTAGAGAAACTGTTGACCAAGCTTACCGGGATAAAGGAATACCAACCTATCCCGCGGTTTCCCAGCGTAACCCGGGACATCGCTCTAGTAGTAGATGCGCAAGTGGGTTACCGAAGAGTGGAGAACATAATCCGAAGCTTTCCCCTGGTAACGCAGACAACTCTCTTTGACCTCTATCGGGGTGAGCAAATACCCGAGGGCAAGAAATCTTTTGCCATAAGGATTATCTATCAATCACCCAGCTATACCTTGACCGACGAGGAAGTTGACCAAACCCAAGAACAGATGCTCGCTAGGCTACATCAGGAACTGGGCGCCAATTTGCGGGACTGAGCTAGCCAGGGAAAGGCAAAAACCTATATTTATATCTAGCTATAGCTTGCTTTACCTTTGGGCATTTTGATGTGCCTTGCTGCTTGACTGTAGCAGTGAGCTAAAGTCGATTAAGATTGAAAGCTTACGGTCTCGTCTAGAATCTTCTTCACCTGTACCGCCAAGTTTTCCAAGGGCAAAAGCTGGGCTTCTTTCTCCATGCGCCACTTTGCCTCTACGCTCTGGCTTTGTAAGGTGCGTGGGGACAAGGTCAAGCGCAGTGGTATTCCCAGTAGATCAGCATCGTTGAATTTAACGCCCGGAGACTCGTCACGGTCATCGAAGAGCACTTCGATGCTTTCTTTTTGTAATTCTTGATAAATCTTTTCCGCCGTAGGGAAGACTGCCGACTTGTCCAAATGTAGAGGACAAAGATAGACTTGATAAGGGGCTACAGAGAGCGGCCAGATAATGCCTTTGTCATCGTGGCTTTGTTCTACTATTGCTGCCAACAATCGCCCCAGTCCAATGCCATAGCTGCCCATAACAATAGGTTGGGATTTGCCATCATTATCTAAGAAAGATGCTCCGAATCTCTCACTAATGAAGGTGCCCAACTTAAATACGTGCCCCACTTCAATGCCCCGAGCCGAGGATAATTTGCCTCGACACCTGGGGCAGCTATCTCCAGACCGAGCCATGGCGATATCAACCATTAGGTCAACCTGAAAATCCCTGGGGTAATTGGCATTCCTGAGGTGATACCCCGGCTTATTAGCACCAACAATGAAGTTAAAGCCTGAGGTTAGGGAATCATCAGCAACAACTTTGATTCCCTTCACACCCATGGGTGAAGCGAAACCAGCTACAAGTCCAGCTTCATTTACTTCGCCTTCCGTAGCCAGGCGAAGCTCAGAGCACTTCAGGGCATTCCTTAACTTTGTTTCGTTGACTTCCAGATCGCCCCGAATGATAGCGAAGATAAATTCTCCATCAGCAAAATAAAACACCGCCTTGAGTGTTTGACTTGTCGGCACACCAACAAAACCAGCGACCTCCTGTATGGTTTTCGCCTCCGGCGTGGCTATCTCCTCCAAAGAAAGGAGATTATTCGGTTCGCTAGAAATGACGGGTTCGGCGGTTTTGTCGAATTGAGCCTTCTCTGCATTAGCAGCATAGCCACAATTGGAACAGTAAATGACCTCGTCTTCGCCAGTCTCTGTGATAACTATAAATTCGTGGGAATCCTTGCCACCTATGGCGCCGCTATCAGCCTCTACCATTAATGCGGGTAAGCCAAGGCGTGCATAGATATCTCGGTAAGCCTGGCTCATCTTTTGGTAACTTTCATCGAGCCCAGCCTCGTCTGCATCAAAGCTGTAAAGGTCCTTCATGATGAACTCGCGGACTCTCAACAAGCCACCGCGGGGTCGAGGCTCATCGCGGAGCTTGGTCTGTATTTGATAGAGGAGCAAGGGAAGCTCCCGGTAGCTTTGCACATAGCGATGGACAAGGTCGGTAATAACTTCTTCATGGGTGGGTCCCAGAGCCAGTGTATGCTCCTTGCGGTCGGTCAAAGTAAATAGGGATTTACCGAAGGAAACATACCTGCCTGATTGCTGCCACAATTCAAAAGGCTGCAACACGGGCAGCATCAATTCCTGCCCGCCAGCCTTATCCATTTCCTCTCTGATTACATTTTCTATCTTTTTGAGCACTCGCCATCCCATAGGCAAGTAACAGTAAATTCCGGCAGCCTCCTGAGCAATCATGCCCGCTCGAAGCAGTAGCTGATGGCTTACGCTCTCAGCTTCTGCTGGCGCCTGCCGTAATGTTTTGCCAAAGAGCTTAGACAAACGCATTTGTATTCAGAAAAAGCCCGTCTTAAACAATTAATCTAAACTAAACGGTGGATATTTATCGGTTAATAAAAGAGAATAACCGTTCACTCTTGCACTCCAACGAAAGTAGCCTGAGACAAAATCGAAAGCCCACTTAGGGTATCTGCCAATGAATAGAATAGCCCACCATGAAATGAAAACCACAACGCCTGCGGCTATACCGAGGAAATATAGGACAATGTACTGAGGTATAGTCATGAAGAATCGGAAAAAGGTAGTCAAACGCGAGAGCCGGTCCTTATATTCAACATTGATAGTTATAGGATATCCTTCCATTTTATTACCCTCCTTGCAAATTCTTTTATGTTCAACAATTTGAGAGCCTTCCTTACCTTATACTTTGTCAAGAGCCTAGGCAAATTTGTTTATTTCATTCATCAGAGCTTGCAGGAAATTCTGCTCGCTGACTGTGCCTACTGCCTCCCCCTTTCTAAATATAGCACCTTTGCCCTTGCCGCAGGCAATGCCCACGTCGGCATCCTTAGCCTCGCCAGGACCATTGACTACACAGCCCATAACTGCCACTTTAATAGGTTTGCTTATTTTTTCCAGGCGCTTGCTCACTGCCTCAGCCAGTGCAATGATATCAACTTCAGCCCGGCCGCAGGAAGGGCAGCTCACTAGAGTTGGACCTCGCTGACGAAGTCCCAAGCTTTTTAAGATTTCGTAAGCCACGAATACCTCTTCACAGGGATGAGCACTGAGAGAAACGCGTATGGTATCCCCAATCCCCTGATGAAGAAGTATTCCAATGCCTATGGCGCTGCGTATGGCTCCCGTCCGGGGAAGCCCGGCCTCAGTTACGCCCAGATGCAGTGGATAGGGCATTTTATCGGTAATCATTTGATAAGCCTGAACGGTATTGAGAACATCGAAGGCTTTAAGGGAGACCTTAATTAAATCGAAGTTCAGGCTTTCCATAAGTCTTATCTGCTCCAATGCCATGTTTACCATGCGCTCAGCCGGTGGTGCATCGGGCTGAAAATTGGCCGGTAAACTACCAGCATTTACCCCGATACGGATAGGCACCTCTCTTTCTTTAGCAGCAGCTACTACCATGGCAATCTGCTCTTTGTCTTTTATGTTGCCGGGATTGAGGCGGAGCCCGTCAACACCGGCCTGTAGCGCAGCCAAAGCCAGGCGATAGTCAAAATGTATATCAGCAATAAGAGGTAGAGAAACGCCCTTTTTAACCGCTGCAATGCTTTCAGCCGCTTCCTTGTCGGGGACTGCCACTCGCACAATTTCACAGCCGCAATCTTCTAATTCCTTAATCTGGTTTATAGTGGCCGGAATGTCATGAGTATCGGTCTTGGTCATAGACTGCACCACAATGGGGGCATCGCCACCCACGGTTACATTGCCAATTCTCAATGGTTTGGAGATTCGACGTATCATAGTCCAAAGCCCTTCGGTAGACGCCAGATATCTATAAAGGTTATTAGAATCACAAGTCCAATTAAGAAAGCAGTGCCGATAGTATAGGCCAGGCGCACTGTTCGGGGGGAAAGACGTTTCCCACGCCTGCACCCTTCAATGAACGCCACCAGCATACCTCCTCCATCTAGAGGAGGTATGGGGAAGAGATTGAATATCCCGAGACCCAGGCTGATCATACTGGCCATAAATAGTATGCTGCTGAAGCCAGAAGAGCGCACTATCTCCACCGTTAACTGACCAGCACCTATTGGCCCCACCAGTGCCGTATCGGGAGATTCTATGATTTGAGGAATAGTCTCTATTATGAGCACAGGCATATAAATGATATCCCTGGCCCCCAGATAGACTGCCCTCCACACGGGAAGTCGCTCCCGTTCGATATGAGCTCCTTCCACCCAGCGCATCTCCACACCGGGCAGAGTTTCGTAGCCGACATTAGTCAAAGAGGCTGCAGTCAAGTTCCCGTCTTGAAGCAAGACAATGTTAATTTTCTCACCTTCCGCAACGGAACGCAGGGCACTGGACATGCTCTCTTCATTGTATATAAGTTGGCCATTGATGCTGTCGATGCCATCACCGGGTCTGACGCCAGCTTCGTAAGACGGCGAGCCTTCCTCCACTTGACTTACCATATCCCGCCAAAGGTAGGCGCCGATTTTTAGCAGTTGCGACTTGGGGTCCAATTTCGGCTTCAAGGTGATTTCCTCTTCTTGCCCGTTCCTTTGCAGGAGCAAACTTATTTCTGCCCCTTCTTCGACTGAATTCACTATATCCTGCACATCCCCCTGTGTATGAACAGGTTGCCCATCTACTTCCAGAATTGTATCCCCGGGTTTAATACCGGCTTCTTCTGCGGAGGAATTCCCTACTACCGCACGCACGATGAGTCCATCGCCGGCAATGACAGAATAAGGTAACGCAAGGAAAGCGCTGAGGAGAACGAAGGCCAGAAAGATGTTGACCAGTGGACCGGCAGCATAGATTCCTAACCTGGTCCACGGTCCCTTGCCGGCCAGGCTCCGGGGTACTGTGGGGTCATTTTCTCCAGCAGCTTTAACAAAAGCTCCCAGAGGTATGGCATTAACCGAGTATATTGTCTCGCCTCGTTTAATACCAAAAAGTCGTGGGGGAATACCTATGCCGAACTCTTCCACCTTCACTCCGGCACGCTTGGCCACGATAAAATGCCCCAATTCGTGGAGGCAAATTGCCATGAACAGAGCTACTATGAAAAGAATAATGATGACAGCAACGCTCATCTCTTATCTCTCTATCCCGGGATTGCTTCTTCGCTCAGGCTCCGGGGAGTGACCAAGGGAACAATGTGCAGCGTATTCCCTTGCCCAGGCATCAGCAGCCAGTATTTCCTCTAAGGATGGCTGGGGAGTATTCCGATGTTGCTCCAGCGTTTTTTGTACAATTTTGGCTATATCGGTAAAACTTATTCTATGGCTGAGAAAAAGCTCTACAGCCACCTCATCCGCGGCGCAAAGCACCGCCGGGTAAGTTCCTCCTGATTTACCAGCATCCATTGCCAGTTTGAGACAGGGAAATTTCTCATAGTCCACAGGTTCAAAGTTCAGAGAGTTAATTTTATCCCAATCAAGGCGAGGTAGTTCTGGATTAGACCACCTACGGGGATAAGAAAGAGCATATTGAATGGGCAGTCGCATATCAGGCGAGCCGAGCTGAGCTTTCAGAGAACCATCTATAAACTCCACCATGGAATGAATGATAGACTGGGGATGAATTAATATTTCAATACTATCAAAGGGAAATGAGAAAAGCCAGTGAGCTTCTATGACCTCTAATCCCTTATTCATAAGGGTTGCTGAATCTATGGTTACCTTCCTTCCCATCTTCCATACAGGGTGCTGAAGGGCTTGCTCGGGAGTTACCTCAGCCAATGGTGACTGGTAATAGTGGTAAAAAGGCCCACCAGAGGCAGTGAGAAAAAGCCTATGCGGTTTATTTTCTTCCCCCTGCAAACATTGCCAGATGGCACTATGCTCACTATCAATAGGCAGGATTTGAGCTTGATGAAGGCCTGCTTCACGAACAATAATTTCACCGGCTATCACCACTACCTCCTTGCTAGCCAGGGCAATCGTCTTGCCTGCTCTTAGAGCTGCCAGAGTGGGACTTAGTCCTGCCTTACCCGCAGTGGCCACGATAACGAAGTCGACCTCGGGGTGACTGGCTATTTCTTCTGCGGACAAAAATTCCCCGCTGTAACTAATGGCAGGCTTGACCGAGGAACAAAACATTTTGGGCTGAAATTCCCTGATTTGTCTTTCCAGAAGCTCAAGATTTTTATTCCCTGTCAGAGCTACTACTTTTAATTCGTCAGGCAGGGC
>Ga0307379_10013034_pt1 | contig 10799 bp, 8 predicted proteins | sample UN2MG_FD_202237 | JGI IMG/M metagenome (GOLD analysis project Ga0307379, IMG submission 202237) | Soil microbial communities from Risofladan, Vaasa, Finland - UN-2 | ecosystem: Environmental > Terrestrial > Soil > Coastal area > Acid sulfate soil | place: Finland: Risofladan, Vaasa | collected... | reverse complement strand
CCGCGGCGAAGGTGTACGGCACCTCGTGCTCCGCGCAGAACAAGGCCCGCTCGGCGATGGACGCCTCGATGTGAAGCGGCGAGATCGGCTCGAGGTACAGCCCGTAGAACGGCCTGGCCCGAAGGGCGTCGGCGCCGCCGGCGATGATCTTGGCGATCTCGTGCACGCGGCGCAGGTCGTCGAGGTTCGTCAGGGCCGAGATGATCGGCTTGGTCGTGTTGGCGGCCATCTCCGCGAAGACCGTCGGATACAGCTTGCTCTCGGGCACCTCGTGCGGCAGTGCCATCGACATGGTGAAGTCGTAGTTGGGCAGGGCGTCGACAATGCGGACGTTCTCGCGGACGTCGGCGAGCGTGCTGTTGCGCAGCTCCCATGTGGCGCGGTCGATGTTGTAGATCGCGTCGGAGCCGGTCCCGAAGACGGTGTTGCCCGCCTCCATCCTGAACGCCTCGCCCCCGAGCCGGTCGTACATGCCGAAGCCCTTGACGGCCTTCTCCAAGGCTTCGTTGACCATTCTTCCCGGGATAAGGACTCGGCCGTCGTCGCCCCTTCTCGCCCCGGCCCCCAGCAGAAGATCCACCGACTCGGGGTGCTCGATCCGCACACCGATCGTCTCCAGCACGCGCAGCGATGCGGCATGGAACCGTCGGGCCTCCTCGGGCGATACAAAGGCAAACTCGGCCATTCGATCTTCTCCAGGTGATTCGAGCCGGGGGCAGTTGGCCACGAGACGGGCGGCAAGCCCGGGCGCCATCCCGTTGATGTCCGCCCTCACACTAACCTTCAGCGCCACCCCGCGGCAAGGAAGAAGCTGCGGACCGGCGGGTCAACGGGCAGCGGCCGCGCTGAAAACTGCCCCCGGACGCTTCATGCCGGGGGCCGTTCGTGGGCCTGTCTCAATGCGCCGAGCCGAGGTCGACGCGCAGGGCGCCAAGGGCAGCTTCTCCATCAGTGGGTGGAGGTGGCGGCCTGATGAAGCCCCCTATTGATTGCCCGCGCTGCTTTGAGCCGGTGGACTGGGAAGGCTCGCCGGTGAGGGCTGGCTACGCGCGTCACGCCGCAGGAGCTGATAAGCGAAGAAGAGAACGAGAAGGCTGCCAAGGATCGCTGCTGCCTTGCCTGTTCCAGTCTTGAACGAGGCCCAACCAAGCGCGCAGCCAACAAGGCAGATGACTGCTGACCCGACAGCCGCAGCCTCAAGGTCAATCCAGTCCAGCTTGCGGATGCCCGGCTCAAAGACAAAGAGCGAAATGGTGGCAAGCAAACCCAGGAGTACGAGGACAAGACCCGAAACCGCAAGTGCGTGATTTTTCATGGCCGTCCCTCTTGAGGATTGTTGCCTCCAGAATACGTTCTGCTCTGGCGCCCGTCAAGAAGTAGCAGCAGACAGGAGACGAATTGGATGAAGACCTTTACGGATAGCGCGGGACGCTCCTGGACGATCTCGCTCACCATCGACGCGGCGAAGCGGGTCAAGACGCTGCTGGAAGTGAACCTGCTGGAACTGGAGGCCGGGTGGCACGCTTCTGGCCGAGGCAATGCGAAGGCCAGAGGCGTGCGTCCAAGACTCTCGACGAGTAGGCCCGCGCCATGCCATGTTCGTGCAACTAGGCACGCTTCTCCGCTGCGCGTAGAAGCGTGGCACCCGGCCTGGTGGCACGGCAGGCGTCATTCTCCCGCCCTGTGATCTGGCTTGGGGAGTCCTACGGCGTAGCCTGCCTTTCGGGCGGCGGATGTCAGCCGCGATTGGAGGCGTTGCATGTGGTTCAGGAAAGACGAGTTCGGCCTTCCGGGTCGCCAGGATGAAGCGCAATGCAACGCAGCCGAGAACGCTTCCGTCAGTCGCCGACCCAGCGAACCGGACAGGGCCGTTTCCATCAGCCGCTTCCGCGGATCGAAAGGCACTCCGTCCAGCAAGGCGACTGTCTTCAAGGCGAGCGTCACGACCTCTAGGCTTATTTGGGAAAGCGTTAGCGGCTCTAGGGAGTAACGAAGAACGCGAAGGCGGCGAAGCAGCATGTCCAACTTCCCCTCGATCCTTGCCTTGCGGAAGGCTTGTGAACCCGCCAGTGCTGCAATGCGCCCCACGTAGAGACATGACCGATCCAGCAGCGGCAGAGCCGTCCCGTACATGTAGTGGGCTTTGTCGTCCAGGGCCTGAAGCGCGTGCTGAACATCCTCTACAGATTGCGCGAAGTAGTGGAGTCGCCTCCCCTCCAGAAATACCTCGGTGGGGCGCCCGCTCTTCCAAGGCTTGCCTTGGGAGACCCGGAGAAAAAGGTGACGCCGGCAAAGAATCGCTAGGTCTACGTCCGAGTCTTCGCGGCAATGCCCAGTGGCCGCGCTGCCCACCAACAAGACTGAGACGGACCGCGGCGAAAGCCTCTCCGCGTCGAGCACGAAAGGAAGAGCAACATGGGCGGCCCACTCTCGCAGTCGGGACTGGCTCTCCGCCATGACGGAAACAGTACTGCGCCGTAATCGAATACGCAAGCATGGAAGGTAAGTCAGGCGCAATCCGAGCCGGGCGTGCCTTCGTCGAACTGGTCTCCGACTCTCGGCAAGCTCGTGCGCGGTCTGAGGCAGCCCAGGCCTGCTTCATCCGCGCGGGCATCGCCAATGAGGTGCAGAAGCGAGCCCGCGACCTGTGAGAGATTGCAGACTACAATGCGCTTAGCGTTTCAGCAGCACGAACGCAATGCCGCCCGCCAATGCAACAGCCATTGCGATCAGCACGCTCAATAGAGCCCGATTCCGTGGGAGCACTTGAACATGCTTGGCCCGCTGATACACGGTCGCCACTACGCTGCTGACGAAGACGAGCCCGAGGAGGTCCCAGCAAGCCTCCTGGAAAGCCAAACCCCGTACAGCACCAGTGATCAGCACACCAAACGCAAGCACCATGTAAGCAAAGCGGAAACTTTTGTCTGCAACTGCAAACGTACGTTCATCGCGAATCACAGGTTGATCGTTCATTTTGCGGTTCCTTCAGAAAGAAGAGTTCTTCACTGTTCGAGCCGAGTCCGCTCGGCAGGATGAGGATCAGCACGATCGACGTGATGGATATGGTTGGCCGTGACAATGAGGCCTATTCCTTTATGGGCACTTCGTACTGGAAGACATCTTCGACACGCTTGTTGAAGGCCCTGGCGATGCGGAATGCCAGAGCGAGTGACGGCGTGTACTTGCCCGCTTCCAGAGCGATGATGGTCTGTCGCGTGCAGGCTACCCGCAGCGCCAGCTCCTCTTGCGTCATCTCGTCGTGGTCGAAGCGAAGACGACGAATGCCGTTTGTGATCTCAGGCATTGTCGGCCTCCACATGTCGGCCATAGAGCACCAGAATCGCTACGCTTCGGGTGAAGAAGAAAACGATGGCGCCGAGCATTGTGATCGTCCCGAGTACGTGCACCCACACTTGCTCCTCACGCTTAAACGCAAAAACGACAAACCATGTGCCCATGCACCCGATGATGAACGCCAAGTAAGAAGCCATGGCCCCGGCCAACGTGGCGCGGCGCGCGATGTTCTTGTCGCGTTCGTCGGGCTTCTCCTTGCGACCGATGAGCCCAGCGAATCCATTGATGCCATAGAAGGCGAAGGCCGCAGTTGCGACAATTGGCCCAAAGAGTGGAAGCAGTACAAAGTACCCCACCACACAAGCACTCATCGTTACCACGCCAAGCCACGCCCGTTTCTGTTCCGCGTTCATTGGATCTCTCCCCTGTGTGGTATAACGGACATAATGTACGGTAGCTATTACAGTATGTCAAGTATATTTTCCACAGATTTCCGGCCGGAGGTGACCTAGTCGGCCATAGGCATCCGAGCCGGCCGCGCCTTCGTCGATCTGTCCGCCGACTCTCGGCAGCTCGTGCGCGGGCTGCGGCGGGCCAGCCACAAGCTCAAGGCCTTCGGCCCGGCCGTGCCGGGGCGCATGGAGCTGCCCGAGGGCTGGTACATCCTCCCGGATGATGATGGGGACAAGCAGTGAGGGCAATCGCCGGCGATTCCGGCACGTGCAAGAGAATCGCTACGTCCTTGCCGGAAATCGCGGATAGCTCACGTCGGCGCAGGCACGTCAAGTTGCACGTCAAGAGGCCCAATATGCTCTATTCGCCGAGAGGGGAAAAGGATGCCCCGCAGCGTGATGCTGACGGTCTTCCCGGCCTTGGGCTCGCAGATCAGAGTGCCCGCCAGAGCGTCTTCATGCTCCCTTGGCAAGCGAATCCCGCCAGGGGCAAGATAACTCGCCACGTCAGACCCCTGGAACAGCCGCACCGTGGGGCTGTCCTCGGCGGCGCGAATATAGGTCTTGATGCGACCCGTGATCTCAGGGGGCAGGACCCAGCCGATCTCCAAGCCGGCGTCCTTCGCGATCACGTTGAGCGAGACTCTCCCGTGGGCCCAGTGAGACTGAACGACAAACTCGACGGCAGGAGCGGTTGCTGCCTTGGCAAAGGCGTCGGCTCGTCTGCCGACGAGTGCGCAATAGCCGTCCACCTGCTTCCTGGCCTGTCCGACAAGCGACTCGCGCATCGCCTGGAAGATGTCACGGCTGGACCCGGGCAGGTTGATGTCGGGTTCCCGTCCCAAGTGCCAATAGCCATAGCCATGCGCCCGCGCTCCGTCTTCCCGCCTCAAGTAGAGCTGCATCGTCCAGCCATGCGGGGCCCGGCCCGGGGGCATAACGTCTTGTCTTGCCATCGCATTGCATTCGTCCAAGGCCGCGATGATGCCCTCCACCTCATCGGGCGAGATGCGCACGGTGACGTGCGGCTCACGCACTGCCGGAGAAGGGCCTTGAATGATCTTGAGTATGGGGAAGGTGCCTGCCTCGGACGTATGGATCAAGATCAGCGAGAACTCCTTGGACGGCGATCTCGCTTTCCCGGCAAGGACTTCCGGACTTGGTTCACACCCGGCCGCGGCGACAAGAACCGACAGAAAGGCGACCGCTGTAACGGAACTGTGTCTCTGCATCCCATGTCTCCCGACGCCATGATGTTGGACGCATCTTCCGACAGGAAGGTCCCGAGATTCCTCGGATTGGCCGGGTGCCACGTTTCTGGCTGAAGCAACGCGAAGGCCAGAAGCGTGCTTCCGAGACTCTCGGCAAGACGGCTCGTGGCATGCCTTGATTGTGCAACCAGGCGCGTCCCGTCGGGACGTGGCACCGGCGGTGGGACAGAGCCCCGGCGCGCGACCATGTGATGCCGCTTGGTCGCTGAAGTGCGTGTCGAGCTGTCGGCCGTCCGATTGCTCGATGGGCTCGGCCTCGAACAGGACCCCGAACCGCCGCACCAGTTCTCCGCCGAGCGATGACAGACGACGGGAATGGAGCCACAGCAGGGCTGCGATACACATGACCGAAAGGCCCAGCAACCATGCGCCGGCGGCCAGGCCGCTCATGGATCCGGGGACGGCTATGGCGAACACCGTGAGCACGCCTCCGACAAAGACGCCCGCGAGGACCTGCCCGACCCAGAACCCCCACCTCACGTACGGCTGAAGGCGCATGATCGTCCATCCCTCCCGCGCCGCCCATCGGCCGCGAACCAGAAGATCTTGTGCCCCCCAGCCCTGCGCCTCCGTCTCGGCGACGTCGAACCCGTCCGGCTCGACGGTGCCCTGAAGGGGCTTGTCGCAGTAGCGCCCGAACATGAGGAATGGCTCGCCCACGACTAACCGCCAACGCGGCTTCCCGATGCGCTCCTCCAGACGGCGCCGACATTCGCCAACGGGAAGTCGCGTTCTAAGGTAGCTCGCGTCCACCTGCTGGTTTCCCGGCATAGACAATCCCCGCGCCTACGTCCGCTCGGTATCAGGGCCCGTCCCTCAGGCCGTGCAATGCAGAGCGTAGGCGCAGGAACCAGACGCCCCAGCACGCATAGCGGCGGGTCCGTCATCAATCCCGGCAGGCCCCACGGCCAAGATGGCCGTGCTACTCATGGGCGAGACGCACATGCTACAAATCTCGGGCGACGCGCCCCGTCGCGAAGCGGCGCCCGCTTGGCTACTTCCAGTCCACAACAGACAAGCCACACCGTCGCAGTTCGGCATTCAGCTCTGCCATGTGGTGCTGGAGATGACGAAGGTGATACAGCCCTTGAGCAAGTACAGAACCGCCGGTCCATGGCCACAGGGGTTCCTCGCTGACGAGCCCGCTCGGGCTGAAGTGCTGAACCCACTTCAGCGTCTTGGCCTTCGCCTCCTCCAGATGTCGTATGGCGTCCATCTGGCCGGGAAGCTCTTCAGCCGGGGTGCTTACCCAGTCCAGCGAGAACTCCCTTTCGGTAAGGTATGTGTCGCGGCTGCCCAGCCAGGTGTACCGATCAGCACCCATCAGGATGTGGTACACGATTCGCGCCGGCTGCATCCGTTCGTCCGGCGATTCACACCACTGCTCTGTGGGGAACCGCCTGGCAGCCTCCAGGATCATGTCCCACGCTCTGGTGAAGTGGTCTGTCAGCGACGCGGAAACAGGCTCGCCCATGGTTCGTTCTCGCATCCTGTACGAAGCCGGGTGCCACATCCCGTCGTTGCGCGGCGCCCGGGCTAGATCACTTGGCCCACTTAATGCCCGGGGCGTCGAGCGAGACGCCCTTGCCTGCGCAGCTCGCCTTCGTGCCGCCGACGATGCCGATCGCAACGGCCTTGCCGCCGCCGTCGAGCCGCACCACGGTCACCAGCGCATCGGTCTCGATGCCGGCGCCCTTGCTCACGGCCGCGAGCTTGCCGCCGACCTGCTGGTCGTAGCGGACGAAGATCAGGTCCGTGCCGCCGTCGGCGCGCGTCACCTTCAGCCCGTACGCCGGAACGGGGCCCTCGACGCCGAACGACTCAGCCGACTTGACGGCGTCGGAGGCCTTGTACGGATCGACGACGGCCGCGAAGACGGTCGCCTTGCCCTGCCGCCGCAGGACCGCCTCGTGCCGCCCGCCCGGCACCTGCCCGCAATAGACCGTCGTGCCCTCGGCACCGACGACGACGGCCTTCACCTCGTTGGCCGGATGCTTGCGACGCTCGTCGGGAATTGCGTCGTTGGGGTCGGCCTCGGCCAGCGCCTCTCGTCGCCAGGTGCCGGTCCAGTTAGCGGCCATCCGCTTGCCCTCGGTGGCGAGAATGTGCTTGTAGCCGCGCATCGTCGGCGGGCCCATCGGCTTGAGGGTCTTGGGGTCCACGCCCTTCAGGGCGTCCAGCTTGCCGCGGAAGCACAGCGGATAGTCGAAGGTGCGTTCGGCCGGCCCGTGGGCGCGATAGACGTCCGCGACGTATCCGGGCATCTGCACGACGGCGCGGTCGAGAACCACGCCGGGATAGGCCCCGTCGCTGACGCCGCGCATGACCTTGATCGCGCCGGCGTCGCAGAAACACAGCAGCTTGCCGGTCGTCGCCGCCTGCGCGCTCTTGTCCACGGACATCGTCCAGTGGGCGATGCTCGGGCGGGTCCATTCGCGGTGCCGGCGGTCCTCGTAACGATAGCCCTGCGGCTCGCCCGCAAGCTCGTCGCCGTCGGCGAACAGGATCAGGTTCAGCTTGTCGGGGTGCCCGTGCCCGCCGCCGTGCGGGCCGTAGTCCATCAGCAGATACGTCCCCGCCCCACCGTCCTCGCCACGCAGGATCGCGTAGCCCAGCTTGTCGAAGACGAGGCTCTGGAGGCCCTTCAGCGGCGTCTCGGGCAGCTTGCGGTACATCACCGTCGGGAAGTAGCAGCCCATGGACTGGAATATCTGCCGCGGGGCGGCGTTGACGAAGACGCCGTAGTTCTCGTCGGCGTAGCGCAGGTAGGCGAAGTCGTAGGCCATCGCCTGCCACGAGCCGCCGATGGACGCGCGGCCGGAGTCGTTGATCCCCGGCGCGGTGCCGTCCGGATAGGCGTACTTGACCGGCGAGTCGAAGAGATTCTTGAACCGGCAGACCTCGAAGCCGTACAGGTCGATGCCCTTTCGGGCCAGGGCCTCGCAGCAGGCGACCAGCGCGTGGCGGCCGAAGAGGTGATACCCGATGGCCCCCTCGCCCCACATTCCGTCGTCGCCGATGCCGGTGTGGATGTTGGAGCGGGTGTTGGCCATGCCGATGTCGATCCAGTCCTGATCGCCCAGAACGATGCCGCCCTGGACGTAGGCGGCGTTGTAGAAGTTCGTCCAGTTGCCGACGATCTTCCGGGGGCCGGTGGGCGCTTCGGTACGCCAGTTGGGGCTCTTCTTGTCGCGCGCAGCCACCTCATCCTTGGCCGAGCGCTTCCTCTGGATGAACCGAATCGCGTGGCGGATGAGGTCCTCCTCGATGAGCTTGCGGTCGGCGTCGGTCATGCACTTGGCGTTGCGGACCATGTCGTAGGACTGGATCAGCGGCAGCAGCCACGCCGCCTCGCTGAGGCGCTGGGCCATGATCTTCGACGTGTCGCTGGGGTGAACGCCCTTGTGCTCCTTGTAGTCGTTGGGATAGAGCTTCGCGTAGCCGACGAGGATCTCGCGGGCGCACTTGGCGTACTTGGCGTTGTCGCTGAGCTGATACGCCCAGCCCATCCAGCCGGCCATCTTACTGAGCGTGTCGTGGGCCCTGGACTGGGCGTCGCTGCGATCGCGCATCTGCGCGGGGATGTTCGGGTCAGGGTGCACGATGCCTCTGGCGATCAGCTTGTCGCACTCGCTGAAGAGCTTCTCAAGCATCTCCTTGCAGCGAGGGTCGGACTTGATCTCCTCGCGCATCTTCACGATCTCATCGCGGGTCAGGTAGATGCCCGGATACGTGCCCATCGGTATCTTGCGTGGCATGACCGTCTTGACGCCGGAGTAGTCGTTCCTCGGCGAGGCGCCCTCGACGTACGCCGGGGCCTTGGCGTTGTACTCCGTTACCACCAGGTACTTCTCCAGGTCCGCAGAGGTGATGGCCTCGATCTCGCCGATGCCGCCGTACATGGCCGGCTTGCCGGTCTTGGCGTTGACCGCGCCGGGATACCAGCTCAGGACCTTCACCTCGAACCAGCCGATGGTCTTGTTGACCGGCACGGACTGGCGCGGCCACTCGCGCTTGCCGCGCTGCGGGCGAAGCACCTGGAGTGTCATCTTGTGGACCGCGCCGTCGGGGAGGCGGATTTCCAGGTCCTTCGGGCAGGCCTCGGTCTGGTAGTCGCTGCAGACGATGTGAATCTGCGTGATCGGCAGCTCGTCAATCAGCTCGATGCGGTAGACCAGCGGCGCGCCCCAGAGCACGTAGCGGGTGTGTGCGCTATTGTCGCCCACGTTTTCGGGGCCGGTGCTGCGGTCGGCGCCCGCGTCCTTGCCGATCAGCTCGACGCTGATCTTCGCACCATTCTTAACCAGGCCCGCGTTGACGAACCCGTTGGCGTCCTTCGCGTAGCTCGGAGGGCGAGGCCGCCTCTGCGCCGCCGCCGGAGCGGCCAGCAAACCGACCAGCAAACCCATCACGAACAAACCCATCACAATTCCCGTCATCCGTCTGGTCACGATTCACCTCATTTGGTCAGGGGGCCTTCATGACATGGCTGCGACCTTGAGCCTGGTAGTATAACAGCGCCGGGGCCCTTGCGTTCCTGCGGACCGCGTGAGGCTCGTCATGGAACTGAGCCCGTCTTGTGTGCCGGGGAACCATCGTGTAGCATGTGGCGTCCATTCTATATGAAGACCACAGTGATTCAACTCGCGCGTTCGGCCACTGTCGTATTCCTTGGCATCTCGCTGCTGGCATGGAGCGCGGCCCTTGCCGATCCCGACGCGACTCCCGCCAGCACCCAGCCGAGTGCGAACGCGCCCCGGACGGAGCCTGCCGGGGCTGAGGCACCGATCCCGCCGCTGCCCAAGTCGCGCATCGTCTCAGGCCGCGCCCTGGGAGGGCTGCTGCGAGCCTTGACCGCCGGCAAGGTCGTCACATTCGAGCACGTGCGCGCCGAGACGGCGCACCTGCTTCGCCTGAAGGCCGTCGCCGGGCGCCTGGCCCTCGACAAGGCGCATTGGGACAGGGTCGCCAAGGCCACGGACATCGACGGTCTGGCCGGGCAGCTCATCCCCGATTACGGCGATCCCCAGGACACCGAGAAGTACAAGAAGAGGTTCCGCGAAAGGCTCAAGGGGCCCGCCTACCGGGTGGTCTTCCGCCGACTGAAGGCGACGGCCGGCGCCACCGGCGGCGGATACTCCAGCAGCGGCGAATACGACGAGCATCTGACCTTCCGCGGCAAAGGGCTGCGGGCCGGGCTGGCGATTCGACGACAGCGCGTCCACCTCATGCTGAGCGAGGAGGAGCTGCCCTACCGTCAACTGGAGTTCTGGGATGGCGGAACGGGAGGGCTCCGCCTCGTTCTAAGCAGCCTTTCGGACGGCGCGATCCTGAGCTTGCGCCAGCAGCCCAACGGAAGGTTCTCCTTCAGCAGCACCGACGCCAACGGGGCGATGACCCTGTTGGGCGCGTCCTTCGCGGCCGCCTGCCGCACGCATCCGCGGTACATGGCGGAGCTCGGCGCGCGCCTGCGCAAGCTGGGCGTCCGCTTGCCTATGGAGATCGACGCGAACGCGGCCCAGACGGCCTCGGTTTCAGCGCCGGCTGTGCCTGACGATCCCGCGCGGGATCATTGGAAGGACGGGCTGCTCCAGGAGGTGCGGAAGGACACGGCCCGGCTGGTTGCGCTGACGGTGACGGACGGACGGTTGAGCGTCGACACCGGGCACTGGGCCCGCCACGCCGGTGAGGCCAATGAGCAGATCACACCCGAGTTAGCCAGGGATCTGAGTTTGCTGACGACGCTCACACCGGGGGACAGACAGTTCCGTAATCTCCG
>Ga0307379_10013033_pt1 | contig 10799 bp, 13 predicted proteins | sample UN2MG_FD_202237 | JGI IMG/M metagenome (GOLD analysis project Ga0307379, IMG submission 202237) | Soil microbial communities from Risofladan, Vaasa, Finland - UN-2 | ecosystem: Environmental > Terrestrial > Soil > Coastal area > Acid sulfate soil | place: Finland: Risofladan, Vaasa | collected... | reverse complement strand
CTCTCGCCCGAGTTCCTTGCTGGTGAAGAAATGTCGGAAGAACCGACGCATGCCAACTCGATCGAGAGCCTGAGCCATGAGTTCTCCGTCGGAAAACCCGGCGTTCGAAGCCACGGCGCATACGAATCGTTGATACAGGCATTTCAGGGCCTGCTTCGCCCCTGGAATAGCCTCCACGCGCGGCCAATTGACCATCGGGCCATCGAATGGGAAGTCCCTCATCAGGGTATCGCCCCAGTCGAAGATGATTGCTCTAATCGTCATCGGAACAGGCCTTTCAGATCGGAAAGGCATGAGATCGTTGTAACGTCGTGGATAGCCATCTGGGGCAACTGGTACTGCTTTCTCGCATTGAAGTCGAGCGCAACCGGGTCCCGGAGAATGAGGATCGGGAAAATGCCGGCTGCACGGGCCGCCTGCATGTCTTCCTGGGTATCCCCGACATAGGCCACTTCCGCCGGATTCAGCCCTGCCTTATCGAGCGCAAAGGAGAAGATCCGCGGGTCGGGCTTCTTGACGCCGACTTCTCCTGATATCACGACTGAGTCGAAGAACTCTCGAAGGCCATGCCGATCAATCATCGAGTGGACGCCAGGCGGGTGGTCGAAGTTCGAGACAATGGCAAGAGTCTTGTCCGAGAGCGATTTGAGTACCTCGACGGCTTCGGGATCAACGGTGACGTGCTGATGCCATGAGCCTACACCGGCTGAGGCAACTCTGCGGGCTTGCGGTTCGTCAAGGCTCAGTCCCAGATCGGAGCAAGCGACCTGGATGCGTCTTTCGAAGATGGTGAGGTCGCCATCGGGCAGAGGCTCGGGCCTTGAGAAAAAGCCATCCCAGGCTCCTGCCAGCGAGTCCCTGGATACCTGAAATCCGCAGTCCTGCAGGGTGGCGTGAATCGCCGACAGCCATTCCTCCCAGGCGGAAGACATGTCGCCATATCGGAGGAGAGTGCCGTATAGATCGAAGAAGATGCCGGATACTTTCATTCGCCAAGTTCCTTTGCCATGCGGCTACTAACGACTTCATAGCCAAGCTTTTCATAAAGTGCAATCGCATCCTGGTTGAATACCCACACGTTCAGCTCCACCCTTGCCACTCCTTTGCCGAGGGCCCAGGCATGAACGCTCTCCATGAGCGCCCTGCCCACCCCCATGTGCCGAAAACCCTCTCTCACTACGATATTCTCTACTACGGCGAATCGGCGGCGGACCATGATTGGAATATCAGGTGATTCCCTCACGAGTACATGGGCCATCCCAATGATGCGCCCGGCTGAATCAGCGCATAGTATGGCGGCGTTTTCATCCGCCAATATCTCGGCGACATAGTCCTTGAAGAACGTCATGCTGTCCCCGCCGCAGAAGACCTCCGGGTGGGCTTCGCTATGGAGTTCGAGCACCTGCTGATTCAGTTCACAGAGTTGCTCGCTATCCTCACTGACCGCCTCTCGGATCGTGAATCTCATTTTCCCTCCACAAGCCTTTCCAGCACTTCGGCGATGCCGTCTTCGTCGCACGAGGAGGTCACGAGATCGGCGGCTTCCTTGACCTCGGGGACGGCATTTCCCATGGCCACTCCGAGACCGCAGGCTGCGATCATCTCCAGATCGGGCAGGTGGTCGCCGAATGCAACAGCATCATGAAGAGTCATCCCCCACTCTTCCAGGAGGTTTCGGAGCGCCGAGACCTTCGAAACGCCTGCTGCCACTATCTCGCCAAGATGGGCGGCGATGATCAGCCGGCAACCGTCGGGCAAGGTTGATCGGAGGGCATCCACATCCGGGGCCTGGGAGAGATCGCAAACCATCTTCGGGACAGGCCGGTCAATGGCTGTGCGAAGATCGGCGATCACATGAGGAACGCCGATCGGAAGGGTGGCGTACCAGACGCCGTCCATGACCGTCGAGACCCTCATGTTGGGAGCAAGGGATTCGGTGATTTGGACGATCTCGTGTGCCAACGACACGCTGATCAGGCTATCGGATAGCTTCTTACCATCCAGATATGTCTCCGCTCCGTGGCTGCTAATCCAGGGGATGACCGGGAACTCAGCCGGGAGGAGGTCGGGGATGGAGGTTCGAGCGCGGCCGGTGGCGATGACCGGCTGCATGCCGTTCTCCATGCACCTTAGCAAGGCAGACAACGTTCGCGGCGAGACGGTCTTGTCGCTCGTCAGCAGCGTGCCGTCGAGGTCAAGGGCGATGACTTGGTACTTCTTCATGGGGATATTCTACCTGATTGGGGCGAGGGATGTCACGCTCGTTTCCTCGCCCAGTGGGTCGCTCGGGTGGGAGTCTCGCTGTAACACTCGATAACGAAGCCATGGGCGTCGAGCCATCCTCTCACTTCCGGGATGCTGACCGGGTGCTTCTGCTGGATGTATTCCTTCTCAAGCGTGCGCCCGTCGGGAAACTGGATGACAGTCTTGCGTATGGCGCGCCATAATCTGCCGGGGATGTCACAGCCGATGGTCTGGCAGCCCCCGAGAAGACGAACGCCGTTCGCAAGGATAGCGAGTTCCTTCATCTTCATTTCGGGATCAATCCTGGCCCAGTCCTCGTCCAGATCGCCTTCCATGTGGTCGTTGTCAACAAATATGTGGCCGCCAACTTTCAACGACCGTGCCGCAGAGGCGATGCACCCTTCCTGCTCCTGGGGAGTCGCCAGCTCGTAGAAGCAGTTGCCGCCGAGTATGACTACATCGAAGTCCCTGGGCCATTCGTCCTTGATGACATCGGCCCGAATGAGGGTTATCCTGGCCTGGACCTCATCCGGCAATTCGGCGATCTTCATCTTGGCCCGATCCAGCATGTGCCGGGCCAGATCTAAGCCGACGATCTCATGGCCGTCCTGCGCCAGCGGAATGAGGATACGGCCTGTGCCGCAGAACGGCTCGAGTATCCTCAACGGCCCAAGACCTTCTATTTGGCTACGGATGAATTGGATATCATCCGTGCCAGCCTCAATCTGATCGTAATACTCGGCTGCACGGGCGTCCGCCTCATACCAGCTATCGGTGTTTTGAGCCAAGGCTACCTCCTCTTGATGAAGGCCGGCTTCCTGCCGTCGCAGGGGAGTTCGAAGTCCAAGGGCTTGTATCCGCCGGCATCACGAATCTGCGATATCGTGCCGATCGCCTCAGGGTTGCATGGGCCGAGCATGAGGATGGCGCCTCCGGGCTTGGTCACCCGCTCCAATTCCTCCAACTCCTTCAGCGGGTCCCATCCGAATGAGCCGTTGGATAGGATAGCTGCATCCACGAAGGCATCGTCCAATGGGATGGCTTCCAGTATGCCATCCAGGGTTCGTACGTTGGCAAACCCGGCAGCCCCCATCTTCCTCTCGATGTACCGCCGCAACCGGCCGACCGGTTCGAGTGCCAATACCTGGCTGGCATAAGGAGCGCATCGGATGGTGACCTGCCCTGTGCCCGCGCCGACATCAAGGACAGTTTTCCCTTTCAATTCAATGTGATCATAGATGACCCTCGGATCCCATGAACTCCACGGGAGTGCATCCCATTTCTCCGGAGACTTCGCCATGGCAAGATTCCACGGCCAACTTGCATTGAGAAGCCTCGATTCCGCCTGTCCGATGCGCTCGGAGGACTTGCCGCGAACCCGCTGCACGCCTTGCCGAAGCCAATCAGCATGATTCGGGCAGACTTCGCAGAAATAGCCGAGCACATCCGGGGCATCCAAGAGACCGATGAACAGCTCATCGCCCAGTTGTACATAGCCCGGCACAAGCATTCGGACGTGGTATCGGTCCAAGAACAGCAGGTCGCTGATATGCAGATCAAAGAGCTTGATCGGATCGAATCTGATGTCAGGCCACATGACGTCCTTTCTTCTGCGTTCCGTGGCGGCACACAAAGATCATGCAGGAGCTCTGCGTGTCGAACGGCTTGAGATCCCAGTCCCCGTACAAGCTTTCGACCCGAAAATCGTGCTTCCCCAGGAGTGTCTGCGCATCCTGGTGGGTAAGAAAACGGCGCGCGTGCCAGTTCGGCGGCTCCGGAAGGGCGAACTTCCTGAGCAGTCTACCGCTCGCGTCATGCTCCTCGAAGTAGAAGCGATGGTACTTCGTGAGCGTAGCAGGGTCTCCCCAACTCAACGACCACATTCGCGTGAAGGCTTGCGTATGCGGGTTGAGACCCTCTTCCATGGGTCTGCCGAACTCGGCCGGCTCCTCAGGCCCGGACGTGAGTTCAGGTGGGGTCCAGACCCCGAGGGTCAGGATCAGTGTGCCGCCGGCGATCAAGTGGTGTCGAAGCGCGCGCAGACACGACTCCTGGGCGGTCAACGTTGTGAGCTCGTGGAAACTGAAGCACGGCACGACAATCGTCCTGAATAACTGGTCCAGCTGAAAATCAGCCATATCCGCCACGTGGAAAGAGGCCCTTGCCCGCACATGCTCATCCTCGCACTCCAACTTCTCCCTCGCCCGGACGATCATAGCAGGAGACAGGTCCAGACCCGCAACTGTGAAGCCGGCACGGGCCAACTCCACCGCGACCCGTCCGGTGCCGCATGCGACGTCGAGGATGGGATCGCCGGAGCGCTCGCAGAGCTTCCGCCACATCGCCAGATCATACGGATACTCGTCGTACCAATCGTACAACAGCGGAATCCCAGGGTCGAGCCATGAAGTGTTCATGTAATCCTTCTTGCCTCTATGCTTCGCCACCCCAATCTCCTCCTAAAGCCGGTTCAATTCCATTGTATCATCCGGCTGGATCGTTTCCTTCGCCACCTTATTGACGCTCCTCTCCCCGCATCGAAGGCACTTGTGAGTCAACTGGAATCCCTTGCCCGACTTGTAGGCAAGTCCCACGGGCTCCATCATTCCTCCGCATTCGCTCATCCTATCACCCGGCACTATGTCTACGTGCTTCGAGTGAAGGCAAAATGGGCAATGGTTGCGATAACTTCCATTGGTCGCTGGAAAGACTTCGCGCCCGCAGTGTTCGCAAGTGAACCCGACGTTCTCGCTTTTCTTGCTCACGCCCTGTCCTCCTTGATCGTTCTTGAATCAAGGAGTCAGGGTTCCGTTTACTCTCCCAATCGTCCCAGGCTTTGCTGAACCAGTGACAGATTCGCCGCCGTTCCTTTAGGGTCAGCGGCTACTTCCGGTTCCATCTTCATCAGGGCATTTCATCCCTGAATCCGGACCTCGACCGATTTTGTGGATTTGTATCGGCCACTGTAAGGCGGGTTCAGCCACCTTCCACCGGTATGTGTATGTTCAGCGGCACTGGCGTCGGCGTCGTCCCCTGTCAGGCGCGAGCGGTTGTGATGATGATGTACTTCACGATCCCTCCCTCGTTTTCTTCGCTACGATGAACGCGTTCCCAGCTGTTGTTGACCAAATCTCAAGTTCGCTGTGGAACCGCTCCCTGGCCTGACGGACCCAGTCTTCGCCAAGTGCTCCCTCATAGAAGCTTTGCTTCTCATCGAGCTCGCGCAGGAGAGCCTTCCAGCCGTGCTCGATCTCCCATTCCCTCATGTCTTCGGAACAGAGAATATCAAAGCCCCGGGTCGAGAGAAGTGAGACGACATCACTTAGCGAATTGGCTAGGCCGCCAGAAGCGCCCTCGACCCTTACACATAGACTGACAGCCAGCTTGCCGCCGGGAAGCAGTACGTCACTCAACGGAGACAGCCAATCCAGCGAGTTATCCAGCGACGCCTCCGACCAGATGCCTGTAAATCGCTGTCCAAGTTGGTCAACACGATAGAGATCCTCCTGGACAAAGGTGACCCTGTCCTCAAGCCCGGCAAGCTCCGTCAGCCGCCTGGCAAGGGCAATGAGTCTAGCATCACTATCCAGTCCCACCGTGCGACAGCCTACGGTGTATGCCAGATACCGTGTTGATCCTCCTACGGAACAGCATACGTCCAATATGACGTCGTCCGAAGAGAAGGCCGCCCTGCCTGCAAGAATCTTCGTGGCATCAAGGCCGCCGAGATGGTAATACTGCCCCAGCAAAACCGCCGTCGGACTGCCGTCAAGCTCTCCTCTCGAGCGCATGGACTTCACCAGTTCATCAATGCGCTGATGAACACTAGCGCTCGATTCGGGTAGTCTCAGGTCTTTGTACTCATCATCCATGGGCATGCTTACCTCGTCATCCCCCACTCGCTTGAATCACTTGCGTTTGCGTGGCGAGCCAGAAAGTGTTATCACCCAATAGGAAGTCAACGCTAATGGGCACAGATGGATAAGCGCATATGCCGAGGATGGCGACGGGGAAATCGGATGCCAATCTGACCGTCACTGAGCGCTCGACCGCTGTTCCCGGAGGAATCGCAAACTGCTCGCCCCCAGGATAGTCAGCTACAATCTCAAAGCCTGGATTAAGCCCCAGGCGAAATCCGCCAGCTAATTCATTGGCCCCCTCATTAGCCAGCGTGATGCGGGTCGAGAAGGCACCGCCAAGCTTGACCTCAAGATCAGCATCCAGCGCAGCAGTTAGCTTGACCGAACCGGTTTTCAGCCGAAGAGAGGCAACTGACGGTGCCAATCCATTGCTGTCGGATTGGCAGGAACCGCCTCGAATAGTAACTGCCAGTTCATCCTCGCTGCCGGTGTCGCGCCAGCATAAGACGTGCTCCTGATCGGATACCTGCCTGCTATCCAGCAGCGCCATCGGATGATCGCGAAGAAACTGCGACAGCACAGGCAGGTTCAGGAACCTCCAGACCCGCAGCATTTGGCCGCGTGTTGCCGGCATGAACCCATGACGGGCGTACAGACGTTGGGCGGTAATGTTGTCCTTGTCTGTCTGTACGTGGATGGCAAGAAACCCAGCGCGTGAAGCAGCTTCGATAGCGTGGCTTACAATAGCACTGCCCACTCCGCAACTTCGGAATGACGGCGACACTTCCAGATTCTCCAACTCTGCCAGGGGGTAGAACGCCGCGTCTAGAATGGCTCGTCCGGCAACGACCCCACCAATATGCGCTATGATCACTTCCTTATCACGGAAGTCCTCAGGCATAGCACCTGTTCGGGGCCACTCGAAACTGTGATCGGCCACCCCCAGCCAGTAACGAGAGCGAATCAGTTCTTCGCCGTGTGTTGAGAAGCGGTCCCTGAAACACACTTCTATGTTGTCATTGGCGACCTCTTGGGTCATGAAATCCTCCTGAGAAAGGTGCCTCCAGGCTCAAGCCTGGCAAAGCAGTATCCTCTTTGCTGCTGCATCGGTGAAGCCTTCGGGGGCATAGGGATACGGATCGCCGCGCCGGTAGCCCTTCCAGTCCACCTTCTTGGGATCGTCTCCATAGACTGTTATGAGGTTCATGCCAGCCTCCCTAATCATACTTTCGAGCTCTGGCAGAAGATACAGCCGCCATGAATACGGCAGTCTCTGCCGTTCGCCTGTCGCCAGATTGATCGCCAAAACGTCGAATCCGAACCTGGCCCGTGCAACATCTTTTGTGCCCTGTGTAAGCATGAGAAGGTTTGGGTCCTCGTTGTCGAAAGACCATCCCTGCGTGAGTTTGTCGGGGAGCCCCTGGTAGTTCTGCGTATCAATCAACACTCGGCCGCCCTTTCTCAAAGCGCGACGGATTCCGTAAAGAGTTTGAACATTGTCCTCGTGCTCAAACTCGCCGAAGGTGTTCCCCCACAGAATAACCGCATCGAACTGCTCATCGAATGCCAGGTTAATCATGTCACCCTGCAAGAACTGAATGCTCACACCAGTTTCGGCTGCCTGACGCTTCGCTGCATTAACATAGATTTCCGACCAATCCAGCCCGGTCACGTCGTATCCGCGGTGGGCGAGTTCAATCGAATGACCGCCCAATCCGCACCCAAGATCGAGAACTCTGTCACCTTTCTTGATCTCGGTGGCCTTCTCCATGAACGCCACTCCTGAAGCGGCGTGGTCACTGGAGAGACTGCCCTCGAATTTCCAGAACAGCATACCACTGTGGAGTTCCTGCCATGCAGGAACCTGGTTTGTGCTCATCTTGCATTTCCTCCAATCAGAGTGTTTGGGAATATGGGCAGTCGGACTTTAGATCCGACTGCCCGCTGGAGCATTTCTCCGCCGGAACTACAGCGGACCACCCGCTCCTGGGGTGGGTGCTACTCTGATCCTCAATACACCCACCTCCTTTCTAGGGCGAATCGCCCCAAGACCAAGTGTAGGGGTGTGGGAGTGTGGGAGTGGAGTCGCCCAATCCCCCTATCGCTCCTCACCCCATCACTATTCAACCCATTCTTCATAGCGCCGGCGGATTTGCCGGACGTGATAGGCTATGTTCGCCGAGGTGCAGCCGAGGGTATTGCCCGCCTCGCGCCATCTTGGATCCAACGCTCCTTCCATATGGTCGCTATCATGGAAAATATGTCCGCCAGGCTTCAGGGAAGCTGCAGCCGATGCAATGCATCCCTCCTGCACTTCCGGGGCTGGCAACTCGTATGGCCAGTTTCCACCGAGGATGACTACGTCAGATTCATTCGGCCATTCATCTACTGTCGCATCAGCCTCGATTAGCTTGATCCTTTGCTGTATATCCTCAGGCAGTTGAGCTACTTTCGTGCGAGTTCGATCTAGCATGAACCTGGATTTATCAAGCCCTACGATCTCATGACCGTCCTGTGCCAAAGGGATCAGGATGCGCCCCGTGCCGCAGAAAGGCTCCAGGATGCGCAGAGGTCCTCTGTCCCCGATCAACCTTTGGATAAGATTGATATCATCTGTGCCGCGCTCGATCTCCCACTCCCTCATATCCTCGCAGTACAGGATGTGGAACGTCCTCAACTATTTGACCATTATCTATCGGTGGCCATGCCAATTATGCGCTCGATTTTATAGCGATCCACTGTGGTTCCGTTCGGCATCTTTCGCACTGTCTTTTCAGATATTTCAAAACCACATCTGTTATAACAACGCTGTGCGCGCTCATTACTGCGATCGGTATACAGCGCAACGGACCTGAAACCTCTCAGCGCCAAGTTCTCGATAATCTCGCTCATAACGTAGTGACCAATTCCCCGCCCCTGATGCGTCGGAAGCAATGCAATCACCTTGACCCACACTTGCTTACTTTCAGATAAAAGCCCGTTTATACCTAGCCAGCCTACCGGCATACCTTCATCAAAGATTATGTAGTCCTCCTCGTCTGGATCGTTGTCCCATTCGAGTACCGCATCCGCCCAAACATCAACGGATGTGGGGAGTTCATTTAGTACGGCCATGACTTGACTGTCGTTCATAAGCTCTTGCAGGAACAACGCGTCCTTCTGGGTTGCTTGTCTGACCTCTATATTCTTCATTGCCATTTTTTCCTCGCATAACGAGATTAAATACCCCGGTAGCTCATTTTTATTAAAGCAGCAAGCATTCGAAGCATAACGTTCATGGTATGACATTGTAAAACTGCCTTGTCAATGGCCCTTCGACCGATGTTTCTTTGGACTTCTGGAAAACTCGCAAGAGAAAACCGGCACAAAGAGACCCACTGGAGCATTTTCTCCGCCTAAGCGGACGCCCACGCTCCTGGGGCGGGTGCTAGGCGAATCCTCAATACACCCACCTCCTTTCTGGGGACTGACGCCCCAAAAAACCGAGTATGGGGGTATGGGAGTGTGGGGGTGTGGGAGTGGAGTCGCCCCATCCCCCTATCACTCCTCACCCCATCGCTATTCCACCCATTCCTCATAGCGCCGGCGGATTTGCCGGACGTGATACGCGATATTCGCCGAGGTGCAGCCGAGGGTACTGCCCGCCTCGCGCCAGGTGAGGCCGTCCAGCAGGCAATCGAGGACCGCGCGCTGATTCGTCTGAAGATTATCGGCGAACTCGGATGCGCATGCCTCCGCGACCGCCGTCTCGTGGGAGGTCATCGGGGCATTGATGTCGTCATGCTCCAACGACGCGCACCGGCGAACCTTTGCCCTTTTGATGGTATCCAGCATGCGCCACCGGGCACGCTGAATCAGATACTGCTCCGGCCGCCCGATGGTTAGATCAATCTCCTTCAGGCCGTCCAGGAAGCCGACCCATGCCTCTTGAAGAAGATCATCCGGATCTTCCCCGCAGCAGCGAGCGTAATAATATGCCATTTTCCGTATGCGAGGGTGCAGGGCCTCGACTAGACGCTTGGTGGCTTTGGGACACCCGCCCCTCGCACGTTCAATACAGCGGTTCATCAGTAATCCTCCAGGAAAGCAAACAGACCACAGACACAAATAAGGACAGACAGTAGTAGACCGAAAAGGTCAATTGGGAAAGCTGGAATGTAGTCGCTCGAGGTGCACAGTCGCGGCGCCCGACATGATCGGGTCAGTCGCTGCTGCTCCTCGAATGCCTGTGGCTATCGGATGATAACCGCTGCTCGAGGAGAGCGATACATTTCACGATTGTTCTTATTAGTCCTGAATCGCACTATGATCGCCTCCTGTTCTGAAGTGGTAAGTCAAGGCTTCGACAAGCCCGGGGAAGTTTCCTCCCCCTAACTAATAATCCTTATCGCCCGGCAAAGGTTCATTGCTAAACAAAAAACTCTATGCCTGGAGATACTTTTCGAAGTCCTCACCTATTAGACGCTCTATGCAGGGCAAAACGTTCAACTTTTTTTTCAAGTGCTCGTATCCGGCGACATGGCGAGGGTCGCCGGGCTTCAGGCCCTTCTCAGCACGAATCATCAAGTTCTTGGAGGTCGCATCGGGGGACACGAATTCGACGACGCTGGCTCTATAGCCCATAATGCGCAGAACACTCGCGCGGAAGGCGTCGGTGAGGATATCGGCCAGGCGCTCCTTCAGGATGCCATGCCG
>Ga0307379_10013031_pt1 | contig 10800 bp, 12 predicted proteins | sample UN2MG_FD_202237 | JGI IMG/M metagenome (GOLD analysis project Ga0307379, IMG submission 202237) | Soil microbial communities from Risofladan, Vaasa, Finland - UN-2 | ecosystem: Environmental > Terrestrial > Soil > Coastal area > Acid sulfate soil | place: Finland: Risofladan, Vaasa | collected... | reverse complement strand
GGGGTGGACCAGCAACGCATGTTCACGTTCCCCCATCGGCGCTTCTTCGCGGCGCAAGTCCTCAAAGTGCGGATGCGAGAGAATGCGTTCAACAGCGCGCATTCTGTCAGGCCGCTCGGGGTGCCCGTCGGGTGGGGCATGTTCTGTGAAAACGTCGTGATGAAGAAGAAGTGTGCTCATGCCGTAAGTGTTGCTGGAAATGGCCGCAACAATCAAGCGGCTCTAGCCAACTGCCAACACTTCAGGTGTGATCGCAGCAATTGCAGCCGAGCCTTCATGAACAACAACCGCAAGCGATTGAACATGTGGCAGGTGCACCGCAGAGAAATAGGCCAGCATTTGTGTAGCACTGCTGGCCGTTGGTGCATTGCGGCCACGCGCTGCCAGTGCTGCCCTCGCCAGGCCGTATGCGCCGAGGGTCAAACCGAACAAACGCAGGTAAGGCGTAGCAGCAGCGCTGGCTCGCTCATCGCCTGCCCGCAACCAGTCCGAAACTTGCGAAGACGTACTCTCAAACACCGCAGTTGCGCCTGCAAGTTGAATACCTTCTGCACCAAGCTCCCGAGCAGTCGCGCGCATGTCCGCAACCAGCCCGGCCAGTGTATTGCCGCCATCGAGCGTGATTTTTCGTGTCACCAGATCGAGCGCCTGTATCCCATTGGTGCCTTCATAAATCGGCGTGATACGCGCATCACGCAAATGCTGGGCAGCACCGGTTTCCTCGACATAGCCCATGCCACCGTGCACCTGCACGCCGTCAGAAGCCACTTCCACTCCGATATCTGTGCTGAACGCCTTGGCAACCGGGGTCAGCAGAGCTGCCAGGTTTGCGTTACGGGTACGCTCTTCCTCGGTCTTTGCCACACGAGCCAGATCAATTGCGCGCGCTGCCATGAAACAGATGGACCGTGCTGCCTGCGTCTTCGATTTCATGTCCATCAACATGCGGCGCACATCAGCGTGTTCAATAATGGCCACCGGTTCACCACCACCCTTGGGCCTGCCCTGCCTGCGTTCTTGCGCAAAACCCGCAGCCTGCTGGTAGGCACGCTCTGTTATCGCCACACCCTGCATGCCGACATGAAGCCGGGCGTTGTTCATCATGGTGAACATGCAGTTCAGGCCGCGGCCCTCTTCGCCCACCAGCCAGCCGATTGCACCACCTTCATCGCCATAGCGCATGGTGCAGGTCGGCGAGGCATGAATGCCCAGCTTCTGTTCAAGTCCAATGCATTTGACGTCATTGCGCTTGCCCGGGGTGCCGTCCCCGTTCAGCAAAAACTTCGGCACCAGAAACATGGAAATGCCGCGCGTGCCGTCCGGCGCGCCAGGAAGCCGCGCCAGCACCAGATGAATGATATTATAGGTCAGGTCATGTTCGCCATAGGTGATATAGATCTTGGTGCCGGTGACGGCATACGAGCCATCACCAAGAGGTTTGGCTTGCGACTTTACTGCCGACAGATCAGAGCCCGCCTGCGGCTCGGTCAGGTTCATCGTGCCCGTCCACTCACCAGACACCATTTTCGGTAGATAAAGCTGTTTCAAGTTGTCCGGTGCATGGGCTTCTATTGCCTCGACCGCGCCCTGTGTCAGCAAGGTGCCAATGCCATAGGCGTTGGACGCAGTGTTCCAGAGCTCCTGCACGGCGAGAGATACCATGGTGGGCAAGCCCTGACCACCAAACCCCTCTCGGCACGGCAAAGATGCCCAGCCAGCCTCGCACCACTGCTTGTATGTTGCTTGCCAACCTGGTGCCGTCGTAACTGCATGCGTATCCACATCCAGCTTGCAGCCATGCTTGTCGCCATCATGGTTCATCGGTGCAATGGCACTGGCGGCGAACCTGCCAGCCTCGTCCAGCACCTGCGAAACAAGACCCGCTTCCAGATCACCAAACACACCATCATCCACGAGGTCTGAAAACCCGGCTACGTCATTCAAGGTATCCAGTAAAATCGTGGTGTGGGGCGCAAACATGAGCTCTCCGAAATTTGTTTGTCTTGACGTGAGCTGGCATATCACGGCAAGCCATGCACAAAACATCAATCATTGGTATAAGTTATAACCTCCCATGAGCCACGTCACCACAGACATAACATCTGCCGCTTCCGCATTGCAGGAAGGCAAGCTCGTCGCCTTTGCCACCGAAACTGTCTATGGGCTTGGCGCCGATGCCACCAATGCCAAGGCCGTGGCCAACATTTTTGAAGCCAAGGGAAGGCCATCGTTCAACCCGCTGATCATTCATGTCACTTCACTGAAAGAAGCAGAGAAACTTGGTGTTTTCAACGACGATGCACACAAGCTGGCAGCTGCGCTCTGGCCTGGCGCTTTGACGCTGGTTGTGCCACGCACGCCAGATTGTCCGGTCAGCAAACTGGCAAGTGCCGGACTACGGTCCATAGCCATCCGTGTTCCAGGCCATGCACAGGCACAGGAACTGTTGCGCCTTGCAGGCTGTCCCCTAGCTGCACCAAGTGCCAATGTATCCGGCCACATCAGCCCGACGCGGCCATCGCACGTCATTGACGGACTGGGAGATGTGATCTGGGGTGTCCTCGACGGAGGCAAATGCGAGATAGGGCTTGAATCGACCATTGTCAGCTGCCTTAAGGATAAACCCGTCATACTCCGGCCCGGCTCCATCACTGCCGAGCAAATGGCACGCCTGCTGGACAAGCAGATTGGCATGTTTTCAGGCTCCACCAATGACCCGATTGCGCCGGGGCAAATGGCAAGCCACTATGCGCCCAATGCACTGGTGCGGCTGAATGCAAAAGAGGCAATGCCCGGAGAGGCCTATCTGGCGTTTGGCAAGAAGGAGCCGGAAGCCTACATGATCCGCAATCTTTCTCCATCAAAGAACCTGGCAGAAGCCGCCGCCAACCTGTTTGACATGCTGCACACACTCGACATGCTGGGGGCCGAAAGCATTGCTGTTGCCCCCATTCCCAATGAGGGCCTCGGTGTTGCGATCAACGATCGGCTGAGCCGCGCCGCAGCGCCGCGAGACGATGATGAATGATGATCTGATAGCCCGGTTTTCAAGTATTGTCGGAGCAGAAAACGCCCTGACCAGAGACGAAGATATCGCACCGCATCTGCTGGAACCACGCGCAAAGTTTTCCGGCTCATCGCCGCTGGTCCTCAAGCCCGGCAGCACGCAGGACGTAGCCACGATACTGAAACTGGCCACCGAAACCGGCACCGCGATCGTACCGCAGGGTGGCAACACCGGTCTTGTCGGCGGGCAGATGCCGAGCGGCGAGGTTGTTGTGTCGCTGGGACGGATGAACCGCATTCGCCATGTTGATGATGCCGACAACTGCATTACGCTTGAGGCCGGCGTGACGCTGCAAAGCGCGCAGGAAGCAGCAAAGGCAAAAGGCTTGATGTTTCCGTTGTGGATTGCATCGCAAGGCACCTGCCAGGTGGGTGGCAATCTTGCAACCAACGCCGGTGGCATCAATGTTCTGGCCTACGGCAACACTCGCGATCTTTGTCTTGGGCTTGAAGTCGTCCTGCCATCAGGTGAAATCTGGAACGGTCTGAAATCGTTGCGCAAGGATAATACCGGATACGACCTGAAACACCTCTTCATAGGCTCGGAAGGCACACTGGGCATTATCACCGCTGCCTCGATGAAGTTGCTGCCTGCGCCAACCGACAAGGCAACGGTATTTGCCGCCATTGCCGATCCTCAATCGGCTCTTGATCTTTTGTCGCTTGCGAAACGGATGGGCGGTGGTGCCGTGGCGGCCTTTGAAATCATGCCGCGAGCAGGTGTTGAAATGTCATTCAAGCACGCCGATTGCCGCGATCCTCTGGAGGCACCGTCTGATTGGTACGTGTTGTTTGAACTGGCCGGATATGACGAAATGGGCAGCATGGACAAAAAGGCAACCGAGATGCTGGGGGTTGCGTTTGAAGAAGGCATTGTAACAGACGCCACTCTGGCAGCCAGCACCCAGGCCGCACAGGATCTGTGGCATATCCGCGAAGCAATGTCCGAGGTTCAGCGGCTGGAAGGTGGTTCAATAAAGCACGATATATCAGTGCCTGTTTCAAAAGTGCCGGCGTTTCTGAACCTGGCAATCACTGCGGTCAAGGAGATGATACCGGGCTGCCGCCCGGTTCCCTTCGGCCACATCGGAGACGGAAACATTCACTTCAATATCAGCCAGCCAGTTGGGGCGGACAAGGACGCCTTCCTGGCGCAGTGGGGGAACATCAACGAACGGGTGCATGGTATTGTGCGTGACTTTGGCGGATCGATCAGCGCTGAACACGGCATTGGAACCTTGAAGCGCGATGAACTCGCAGTCTTCAAGCAGCCAGTTGAGCTGGCGATGATGCACGGTATCAAGAAACTGCTTGATCCGAATGGAATCATGAATCCTGGAAAGGTTCTCTGACATGGCATCAATAGAATTTCGTCCGGCTCAGGATAAAGAAATCAGCAGCCTCATAGAACTTTGGAAACTCTGCGATCTGGTGCGGCCATGGAATGATCCCGACAAGGATATTGCGTTTTCACGATCCGGCCCGGCATCAGACATCCTGGTGGCAATGGATGGGGAAACGGTGATAGCATCTGTCATGGTCGGCCACGATGGCCATCGTGGCATCGTCTATTATGTCGCCACCCATCCGGACTTTCAGCGCAACGGCCTGGGATCTGCAGCCATGCGCGCTGCCGAGCACTGGCTCAAGGCTCACGGCGTCTGGAAGCTGAACCTGCTGGTGCGCGCAGAAAACGAAGCTGTGCGCTCCTTTTATGAAAAGCTTGGTTATGAAATAGAGCCGCGTCTGTGCATGGCTCGTAAGCTGATCGAGGAATGATCACAACAGCTTCATCTGATCGCCCAGCTTTTTCTGAGGCTTAGGCCTTGGTTTTCCGGCAGGCTTCGGCAGTGCAGTTTCCAGCGCCATGAAGAAGTCATCCTCTACAGGCCGCATCAGTTTTTCGACTGTCCTGCCATCCGGCCTGGAATGATCCAGCCACTTGGTAAAGCTTTCAGGTTTTATGATTACAGGCATTCTCGTATGGATTTTTGCCATCATGGCATTTGGCTCGGTGGTCAGAATTGCGGCACTTGCAAGTTCAGAACCGTCCGGCGAAGTCCAGTGCTCCCAGATACCGGCAAAGGCGAATAAATCATTATCGGGCCGTGTGATGTGAAATGGTTGCTTGTTGCCTGGCACATCCCCCATCCACTCATAAAATCCGTCCGCCGGAATGAGGCACCTGCGCCGCCTGATGGCATGGCGGAACGAGGGCTTTTCATAAACCATTTCGGAGCGTGCATTGATCAGTGGCTTGCCCGGTTTCATTTCCCTGGTCCATGACGGCACAAACCCCCATCGCACCAGCGCAAAGTGCCTGTTGTCACGCTCGCCGCGCACAATGGCAATTGGCTGACCGGGTGCCACATGATCGCGCGGCGGGAAGTTCGGCTGTTCTGGATAACCGAACATCGCCTTTACCTCCTCCGGAGACTTGCGAAAGCTGTACAGACCACACATAAGATGCAACCTGCCATGACCCAATCAGGATTAAAACCACCAGAATGACGAGTGCGCGTGTAATTCCGCTGCCGGGCGTAAGCGTCATGGTTGTGCGAGACGGTAAGGTGCTGTTGGCAAAACGGGCAAAGAAAGCCGGTTTTGGCATGTGGAGCCTGCCTGGAGGGCATATAGAAACCGGCGAACCTGTCCGGGATGCGGCGTTACGTGAGCTTTATGAGGAAACCGGCGTGACAGCCAGACTGGACCGGTTGCTGGAGTGCATGGACATCATCCATCGCGATGAAACAGGCACCGTCATTTTTCACTATGTTGTATCGGCCTTTCTTGCGCATTGGCTGTCAGGTGAGCCCGTGGCAGCAACAGACGTGTCAGAGGTAATGTGGGCGGATGTTTCCGACCTGGAAAACCTGACAATGACATCGGGCACAGCCGCCCTCATCAAAAACACTATCGATACACTCACGCAAAACTGATTGGCATAGTGATCAGCTTTCAACGACCTTGAACCCATGAGAGCGGCAATTTTGATCGTGGGTGTATTGTGGACCATGCTGGGAGCCATGCCAGCGCTGGCTGACAATGACATTGACCAGTTCATCAAGATGGCTTGGCCGAAGACGGATTTCTCCAAAACCACCATTCCTCTCCATGAAGTCAAATCTGGCGGGCCACCGCGTGACGGAATACCGCCGATTGATCACCCGCAGTTTCAACCTGCAAAACATGATACGACATTGTCATCACGGGATCCTGTTATCTCGATTGAGATCAATTCTGATGCGCGCGCCTACCCCCTGCGCATCATGATCTGGCATGAAATTGTAAACGATACTGTCGGTGGCAGACCTGTTGCGGTGACGTATTGCCCATTGTGCAACGCAGCCATCGTGTTTGACCGGACAGTGAATGGTGCGGTGCTGGATTTTGGAACCAGTGGCCTGCTGCGCCATTCGGACCTCATCATGTATGATCGCCAGACCTATAGCTGGTGGCAGCAATTCACCGGTGATGCAATTGCCGGGGCACAGGTTGGCAACTTCCTGTCAATTTTACCAGCACGGCTGGAAAGCTGGTCGGACTTCATTTCCCGCTTTCCAAACGGTAGGGTGCTTGTGCCAAATGACCCTGACAGCCGCCAATACGGCAACAACCCCTATGTTGGTTATGACTCCTCGGAAACGCCATTCTTCTACCGTGGGAAAATGCCGGAAGGCATCAGTCCGATGGCCAGAGTTGTTGTCTATCGTATGGATGGAAAAGTCCATGCCGTTGCCCTGTCAATGTTGGCCATGAACTCCGAGCTGATGCACGGAGCGATCACCTTGAAATGGAAAGCTGGTCAGGCCTCGGCTCTGGACAAGAGCAATATCGCGGACAGCCGCGATGTTGGAAGCATCGTTGTCCAGAAAAGGAATGCTGCAGGTATTTATGAAGACATTCCATATAATATCACATTTGCCTTTGTCGTCGAGGCCTTTGCACCCGGCACCCACATAGAGCAATAATCAAAAAACTACATATTTTTGCTAACCATGCCGCGTTAACCTTTTGTCAAGGTTCGGTGTGTGCGGGGCATTTGACATGCTAGTGTCTCTGCTTGGAAGCAACCCTGCCTGAAGCAGTTCAGGATCAAGGGGTGCCGGGTGGGATCAGGGTCGCGGCCCTATAGAGACGACGGGACAACAAGGTGAAACAATCACCGGATTTTCGCTTGCCGGAAGAAGACACCGGCGAAGAGGCGCAGCGCAGCCGTCATGCCGCATTGCGCTATATTCTCGATGCTTGGGAAGAAGCCATATATGACGGGCTTGACGCCGACTGTGTCGCAACGGCAGCAATATTTGCCGCCCTGTCAGACATGATTGCCAGCTATGGCGAAGAGCCCGTTGCCGTGATGGCAGAAAGATTGCCACAGCGAATTCGCAACGGTGAGTTCACCGTTGCACGCTCAATCCAGTAACCTGTCAGGCCAAGCAGAATTCGTCAGGCAATATCAACCACCACACGACCACGAATCTTGCCTGCAATGATATCGGCGCCAGCGGCTATGACATCATCCAGCTTTATATGAGTGGTCAGGCTCTCCAGTTTTTTCATGTCGAGATCGCTGGCCAATCTTATCCATGCCTTTTCGCGCCGCGGCTTTGGACACATCACCGAATCAACTCCCTGTAACCTGACACCACGCAGAATGAACGGTGCAACTGAAGCCGGCAGATCCATGCCCTGTGCCAAGCCGCAAGCTGCAATTGCGCCGCCATAGTTCATTTGTGACAGCACATTGGCCAACGTGGTTGAACCCACCGCGTCAACGCACCCTGCCCATCGCGACTTCGCCAGCGGTTTTGGCGGGTTGTTGAATTCCTCGCGGTCAATGATGCTTGTCGCGCCCAAACCTTTAAGAAATGCCTCTTCGGACGTTCTGCCGGTGGACGCTGTGACCGAATAGCCAAGCTTCGACAGGATGGCGATTGCAACCGAGCCGACACCGCCTGCAGCACCGGTTACCAATATCTCGCCACTGTCAGGCATGATTCCAGCATCTTCCAGAGCCATGACGCACAGCATTGCAGTATAACCAGCCGTGCCAATCGCCATGGCATGGGCCGCATCAATCCCGGACGGCATCTTGATCAACCAGTCCCCCTTCACCCGGGCACGTTCTGCAAAACCACCCGAATGACCTTCACCGACACCCCAACCGTTCAGTATGACCTTGTCGCCCACTTTGTACGCCGGGCTGTCGGACGCAGAAACCACGCCAGCAAAGTCGATGCCTGGAGTCAGGGGGAACTTGCGTATGACCGGTGCTTTACCCGTAAGACCCAATCCGTCCTTGTAGTTGACGGTAGAGTGGCTGACATCAACCGTGACATCGCCTTCCATCAGGTCTGCGTCTGTCAGTGACTTCAGTTCCACAGTCTGTTTCTCATCAACCTTATTTATCTGAATTGCGCGAAAACTGCCTGACATGGAACTCTCTCCTGAATGTGCTAAACCAAAAGGCCAATGGCCGCTTGAACATGGTTACTGGCTTACGTAAATCTGCACCATCAAGCAAGCACGAGAAGCATACGCAATGACAGTTTTGATCGCACGCCTGGCTGATAGAGCCATTATCGAGATCAGAGGGGCAGAAACACTTGGCTTTCTGCAAGACCTTGTCACAGCAGATGTGGATGATCTGGAAACCGGGACAGCCGCCCACAGCGCATTGCTGACGCCGCAAGGCAAAATCCTGTTCGATTTCTTCATTCTGGCAATTGATGGTGGTGTCTTGATCGAATGTGTCGAGGACGCAGTCGCTGGACTGGTGCAAAAGCTCAGCATGTATCGCCTGCGACGCGCACTCACCATCACTCGTGTCGAACCACTGGCAGTCGCTGCGGTGTGGGACGATACCGACCTTCCAGCCTTGAGCGGAGCCAAAATATATGCCGACCCTCGCAACCCGGAGCTGGGCTTAAGGCTTATTGCAACCGAGGCTGCTGTTGCTGCAATCGCCAATCAACCAGCCAGCGCCTATCAGGCGCACCGCTACAAGCTGGGCATCGCCGATGCTGCAGAGATCGGCTCAGGCGAATTGTTTCCGCATGAAGCCTGTTACGATCAGTTCGCCTCTGTCGACTTCACAAAGGGCTGCTATGTTGGCCAGGAGGTCGTGTCCCGCATGCAACATCGCGGCACCGCCCGGTCCCGAATAGTGCCAGTTGATGCAAACGGCTCAATCCCTGAGGCGGGCAGCAAGATACTGGCTGGTGGAAAGTCTGCAGGCACCATACTTGGCGCCAATGCCGGTCTTGGCCTGGCGCTGGTAAGGCTGGACCGCGCAGCTGCTGCTGGCAATGTGTTGTCAGTTGACGGGGTATCCCTCACCATGCACAAACCTGCCTGGGCAAAATGGGCAGATGCCAGCCCTGCAAGAGGGGACGAAGACTAGATGGGCTGGGAACATTCACTGATAACGCATGACGATGGACTGCACCGTTGCGGGTGGTGTGGCACGGCTGAAGACTATGTCGCTTATCACGACACAGACTGGGGGGTGCCTGAATATGACAGCCGCGCGCTGTTTGAGAAGCTGCAGCTCGATGGGTTTCAGGCGGGACTGTCGTGGATTTCCATTTTGCGCAAGCGAGAGAATTTTCGCACAGCATTTGACAATTTTGATGCCGCAATGATGGCCCGCTATGACGCCGCTAAGAAGGTCGAGTTGATGCAGGACGCTGGCATTGTACGCAACCGGCTGAAAATCGAGGCTTCGGTGACGAACGCCCAAAGCTATCTGCAGATTGAGACAGATCAGGGTTTCTCCAATTATCTGTGGGGATTCATGGATGGAAAGCCGTTGGTAAATACGTTCACTCATCTTGATGACGTGCCCGCCACAACGCCGCTGGCTGAGGAAATCTCAATGGATCTGAAGAAGCGCGGGTTCCGGTTTGTCGGACCCACCATCGTTTATGCTTTCATGCAGGCGGTCGGCATGGTCAACGATCATCTTGTTGATTGTTACCGGCATGAGCCAGTCAAAAAACTGGCGCGCTGAAGAATGACAAGGGCCGCAAAGCAAGCTGATGCGCCACGCGCCTGGCAGCGCATGTTGTCAGGACGCCGCCTGGACCTGCTGGAACCCTCACCGCTTGACGTTGAAATTGAGGATATTGCGCATGGCCTTGCACGTGTTGCCCGCTGGAACGGACAGACACACGGTGCCCACGCATTTTCTGTTGCCCAGCACAGTGTTCTTGTCGAGCAATTGGTGGTGAAATTCTACCCCGGCATCGACCCACGCTGGAGGCTTGCAGCACTTTTACATGATGCTTCAGAATATGTGATTGGCGACATGATCTCGCCGTTCAAGGCAGCACTCGGATTTGACTACCGGGCCTTTGAAGCAAGACTGATGGAGGCCGTGCACCTGCGCTTTGGCCTGCCAGCTCACCTGCCGGCAACCGTGGAGGCACAGATCAAGCGGGCCGACAAGGCATCCGCATTTTTTGAGGCAACGATTCTGGCCGGGTTCGAGGATGCTGAAGCAGCAAAATTTTTCACACGGCCCCGGGGGCTGGATGTAGCGACAATTGCAGAACTGCAGAAACTGACGCCACAGCCTCCAGAAAAAGCCGGCGCTACATTCATGAAGAAGTTTACACAACTTAAACTCTAGGGTCGAAACCTAGAGCCTTCCGGTGGAATGCGAATAGGCCCAATAAAGCTCACGAGCACGGGCATAGACCGGGCCCGGTTGCATATCACGGTCTTCGA